>Ga0302314_10000773_pt1 | contig 59863 bp, 61 predicted proteins | sample III_Palsa_N2_3_FD_200533 | JGI IMG/M metagenome (GOLD analysis project Ga0302314, IMG submission 200533) | Peat permafrost microbial communities from Stordalen Mire near Abisko, Sweden - III_Palsa_N2_3 | ecosystem: Environmental > Terrestrial > Soil > Palsa > Peat permafrost | place: Sweden...
GTGCGGTTTGTGTTATAGTTATATACAACACTAGCTCATCAGAACGGCGGTACGCCGGCAGGAACCGCGATGGACCCGGAGTGGAACGACAGTCAGCCGATTTACCGCCAATTGCGCGACCGCGTGGCGGCGATGATCCTCGACGGCGTGCTGGCGGAGGGCGATCCGCTGCCCTCGGTGCGCAATGTCGCGGCCGACTACCGGGTCAATCCGCTCACGGTCCTGAAGGGCTATCAACAATTGGTCGACGAGCAACTGGTCGAGAAGAGGCGAGGGCTGGGCATGTTCATCAATGACGGGGCGCGAGGCCTGCTTCTGCAGGGCGAGCGCCAGCGTTTCCTCAGCGAACAGTGGCCGGTGATCCGGGCGACGATCCGCCGCCTCGGCCTGACGCCGCGCGAGCTCCTGAGCGACGTGGACGGCGACGCCGGCCGCGGCAAATCCGGCAAGGAGGGCTGAATCATGGCCTGCATCGAAGCTCGAGGCCTGCGCAAATCCTACGGCGCCACCGTCGCCCTGGACGGCGTCGACCTGACCGTCCAGGAGGGCCGCATCCTGGGCCTGATCGGCCCCAACGGCGCCGGCAAGAGCACGGCGCTGAACGCCATCCTCGGCCTGACGCCCTTCCAGGGGCAATTGAAGGTTTTGGGCCTGGACCCGTGGCGCCAACGCGACGAGCTGATGCGTGACGTCTGCTTCATCGCCGATGTCGCCGTGCTGCCGCGCTGGATGAAGGTGACTCAGTCGCTGGACTATGTCGCCGGCGTCCATCCCAGGTTCGATCGTGCCAAGGCCGAGGCCTTTCTCGCCAAGACGTCGATCAAGTCTGCCAGCCGGATCCGCGAGTTGTCCAAAGGCATGGTGGCGCAGCTGCACCTGGCGCTGGTGATGGCCATCGACGCCAGGCTGCTGGTGCTCGACGAGCCGACGCTCGGCCTCGACCTGCTGTATCGCAAGTCGTTCTACGACACCTTGCTCAACGACTATTTCGACCACAGCCGTACGATCGTGGTCACGACCCACCAGGTCGAAGAGATCCAACACATCCTTACCGACGTGGTGTTCATCGACGGCGGCCGTATCGTCCTCAACCGCAGCATGGACGAATTCGAAACGCGCTATGCCGAGGTGATGGTCCGGCCCGAGGATCTCGCCGCCGCCCGCGCGCTCGGTCCCATTCACGAGCGCGCCGTGTTCGGCCGCAGCATCCTGCTCTTCGACGGGGTCGACCACGGCAAACTCGCCGCTTTCGGCGAGGTCCGCACGCCCAGCATCGCCGATGTCTTCGTCGCCCTGATCGGCGGCGCACACGCCCAGGGAGTCGCCGCATGAACACGCTCTCCGACGCCGTTCCGGACGCCATTCCCCAGGCGCGCGTCAGCGCGGCTGCGCCGACGGCGCCTGTCCGGCCGCTCTACTGGTCGCTGCGTCGCGAGCTGTGGGAGAGCCGCTCGCTCTACATCGCTCCGCTGGTGGTCGCCGGCCTCATCCTGTTCGGGTTCTTCGTCGGCGTCGCCCACATTACCGGCGAAGTGAATCGGATTCAGATCGACCCGGATAAGCGCGGTGCGGTGACCGCCATCCCCTACGCCATGGCCGCCATCGCCATCATGGTCACGGGCTTCGTCGTGGCGGCCTTCTACTGCCTGGGCGCGCTGCACAATGAGCGACGCGACCGCAGCATCCTGTTCTGGAAGTCGATGCCGGTCTCGGACCTGAAGACCGTGTTGGTCAAGGTGAGCGTGCCGCTGCTGATCGTGCCGGCGATCCTGTTCGTGGTGATCTTCGCCGTCCAGTTGGTCATGCTGGCCGTGAGCGCCATGGTTCTCCTGCCAAGCGGCGTGCGCTTCGCCACTCTGTGGACGCAGTGGCCCATCTTCCGCATGTCGGTGGTGCTCGCCTACGGTCTCATCACCGAGGCCTTGTGGTTCGCGCCGGTGTGGGGCTGGCTGCTGATGGTCTCGGCCTGGGCGCGCCGCGCGCCATTCCTGTGGGCCGTTCTGCCGCCGATCGGTGTGTGCATCATCGAGATGTTCGCCTTCGGCACCGGCCATTTCGCCCATTTCCTCGGTCAGCGACTGACCGGCGGCGCCGACGCGGCCTTCAGCGATACGGGACCGCATCAGATGATCGTCGACCTGGCGCAGATCGATCTCGCGCGCTTCGTCGCCAGCCTGGACATGTGGGGCGGACTGGTCGTCGGCGCCGGCTTCCTGGCCGCGGCGGTGTGGCTGCGCCGGACCCGCGACCCGGTCTGACCCCGGCGCGCCGAGGCTGGAGCCGGGTCAAAGGGTCGTTAACTATCCCGTGACATGGTTAACGCCTGGGCGTAAAAATCGCCGCCAGGACCAAACCAAGGGAGAGGTTCCCGATGTGGTTGAAACCAACCGGGCGTCCGCCGAGCCAGTTGCTGACCGGCGATTGGGCCATGCACATGCTGAGCCAGAACAACCCGGTTGTCGTGCGGGTGACTGAAGAGGCGTTGCAGGAGGTCGGGCCGCCGTCAGCGCTGTCACCGAGCATCTACAAATACCGCAACGAGCTCGAGGAAATCGCCGACCGCAAGTTCATGCGTCACGAGTTCGAGCCCGACGGCACGATCACGATCAAGTCGGCCGACGTCAAATACGCCTGAACGTCTCCCGCCGCCGGGAGCGAGACGCGCGCCTCAGCCCTTGAACACGTCCTTGGCCGCTCGCACCTCCGCGAACGCCTCATAGTCGGGCTTGCCTGCGCCGGCGAGGATCGGTGCGCGCAGGAACGGATTGGTGGCCTTTTCCAGCCCGATGGTGGTCGGCACGGTCGGCTCGCCGCGCGCGCGGGCGGCGAATACCGCCTCCGCCCGCGTCTTCAAGGTCGGATCGGAGTCGACGCTGAGCGCGAAGCGGGCGTTGGAAGCTGTGTATTCGTGGGCGCAGTAGACCCGGGTGTCGTCGGGCAGGGCCGCGAGGCGCGACAGGCTGGCCCACATCTGTTGCGGCGTACCTTCGAACAGGCGACCGCAGCCGAGGGCGAAGATGGTGTCGCCCACGAAAGCGACGCGGTCGACGGCGTCGAAATAGGCGATATGGCCCAGCGTGTGGCCGCCGCTGTCGATCACGTCGAAACGTGTGTCACCCAACTCCACGACATCGCCGCCGGCGACGGTGCGGTCGAGCGGCGCGATGCGCGTCACCTCCGCGGGCCCGACGATGGTCGCGCCGGTCGCCGCCTTGATCTCGGCGTTGCCGCCGGCGTGGTCGGGATGCCAGTGGGTGTTGAAGATGAAGTCGAGTTTCCAGTCCTCGCGCCGGAGCGCTTCGAGGATGGCGTGGGCGTCCGGCGTATCGATCGTGGCCGTCAGGCCACTCGCCCCGTCGCGAATGATGAAGCCGTAGTTGTCGTCAAGACACGGGAACTGGCGGACGGCCAGGGGCATGGATCGGCTCCGGAGACAGTCGTTTAAGACATTCCACCCTACATGATCCCAAGGTGGAGCGGGAGCGCGGATGCGCCAGGACGTCCTTGAGCTTAGGCGGTTTTACGCCACGCCGCTCGGTCAATCGGTCGCGCGCCTGATCGGGCGCAAGATCGTCGAGGCCTGGGGCGACCTCTCCGGCCTGGACGTGCTGGGCCTGGGGTACGCTCTGCCGCTGATGACCGATCCGCGCGCGCGCCGACGCATAGTCGCCATGCCGGCGACCCAGGGCGTCGAGGTCTGGCCCGCTGAGGCCGCCAACCTTAGCTGTCTGGTCGACGACGCCGCCCTGCCGTTCGCCAACGCCCTGTTCGAGCGGGTTCTGGCCCTGCACGCCCTCGAGGAGAGCGACAATCCCGGTGAACTGCTGCGCGACGTGGGCCGGGTCCTCGCCCCCACCGGACGGCTGATCGTCGCCGTCACCGCGCGCCACGGCCTATGGGCCGACGCTGAGTCGACGCCCTTCGGCCATGGCCGGCCGTTCAGTCGCCGCCAGCTCGAGACCCTGCTCACCGAGGCCGAGCTCCAACCGATCGGCTGGACGCGCGTGCTCTACGCGCCGCCGCTCCAGAACGCCCACCGCTGGGCGGGCGCCTTCGAGCGGGTGGGCGCGCGCCTGTGGCCGCCATTCGCCGGCGTCATCCTGATGGAGGCCGGCAAGCAGACCTTCGCGACCATTCCCAAGGGCGTGCGCCAGCGCGCGCGCGCCACGCCGGTTTTCCAGCCCGCGCCGATCACCCGTGGCGTAAGCTTGGCCGCATAGGTCTTGGAGCCAGCGCAATTCCGGTCCAACTTTGAACTCGCGCCGCTTCGAGGGTCGTCCCCATGAAAATGATCATCGCCGTCATCAAGCCCAGTCGTCTGGATGCGGTGCTTGACGCGGTCACTCGCGCCGGGGCCACGGGCCTCACCGTCAGCGAGGTGCGCGGCTATGGCCGCCAGAAGGGCAAGACCGAGATCTACCGCGGTGCGGAATATGAAGTGAAGCTGCTGCCCAAGGTGCGCCTGGAGATCGCCGTGCCGACGGAGGTGGTCGGCGATGTGGCCGACGCCCTGGCCGCCGCGGCCAACACCGGCAAGATCGGCGACGGCAAGCTGTTCGTGCTCGATCTGGAGTCGGCCCTGCGCATCCGCACCGGCGAACGCGACCTGGCGGCGATCACCGGCTAGGCGGCCTTACAGCGGCGTCCATTCCTGATCGGCGGGCAGGGGGGCGAAGACGGCGTCGAGCAGCTTGTCGGTGACGCCCTCCACGGTGGGGGGATGCCAGTGCGGGGCGTTGTCCTTGTCGACGATCACCGCGCGCACCCCTTCGGCAAAGTCGTGGCTGACGACAACGCGCGCGGCGATGCGCATCTCCACCGCCATCTCCTCGGCGAACGAGGCCAGGCGCGCGCCGCCGCGAAGCTGGCGCAGCGCCGTCTTCATCGACAGCGGCGACTTGGTCTTGAGCGTCGCCAGCTGCGCCGTCGCCCAGTCCGATCCATCCGAGGCCAGAGCCGCGAAGATCGCCTCCAGGGTGTCGTGGGCGAACAGGGCGTCGATGGCGTCGCGATGGGCGGCGATCGGCGCCGGACCTGGGCCGCACTCCAGTTCGGTGAGGATCTCCTCGATCTCGGCCGGACGCGCGATTAGCTCGGACTTGAACCTCGCCACGTCCGCCGACTGAACCACGTCGGTGGTGATGCCCAGAAGCTCGCAGTCCGCCGCCTTGAGCCGCGCGCCCGTCAGAGCCAGCCAGACTCCGACCTCGCCATGCAGTCTCGGCAGATACCAGCCGCCGCCCACGTCGGGGAACAGTCCGATGCCCGTCTCGGGCATGGCGAAAGCCGTCCGCTCGGTGCCGATGCGATAGTCCGCCGGCATGGAAATGCCGACGCCGCCCCCCATGGTGATCCCGTCCATCACCGCGACCACCGTCTTGGGGTAGGTGAAGAGCAGGTGGTTGAGGCGGTATTCCTCGAAGAAGAATTCGCGGGCGCCAGCGCCGCGCTCCGCCCCCTCCGTGGCGCCGCTCTCGGCCAGAAAGCGAATGTCGCCGCCGGCGCAAAAGCCGCGTTCACCGGCGTGATCGATGAGAACCGTGCTGATCCCGGCGTCGTCACTCCAGGCGAGCAGGGCCTCCGTCATCAACCGGACCATGTTGGTGGTCAGCGCATTGAGCGCCGCCGGGCGGTTCAGGGTCAGGCGGCCGACTTCGCCTTCTACGGCGACGATGACGTCAGGTTCGGTCAAGGCCGGAACAACTCGCGGGCGATGATGACGCGCATGATCTCGTTGGTTCCCTCAAGGATCTGGTGCACGCGCAGGTCGCGGACGATGCGCTCCAGCGGATAGTCCTTCAGATAACCATATCCGCCGTGCAGTTGCAGGGCCTGATTGGCGACGTCGAAGGCGGCGTCGGTGGCGAAGCGCTTGGCCATGGCGCACAACCGGGTGGCGGCCGGATCCTTGGCGTCCAGGGCGGCGGCGGCGCGCCGGACCATCAGCCTGGCGGCCTCAAGCTCGGTCGCCATGTCGGCGATCTTGAACTGCAGGGCCTGGAACTCCCGAAGCGGCCGACCGAACTGTTTGCGGGTCTCGAGATAGGCCTTGGCGGTCTCCAGAGCGAAGCCGGCGCCCCCCAGGGAGCAGGAGGCGATGTTGATGCGACCGCCGTCGAGACCGGCCATGGCGATCTTGAAGCCCTGGCCCTCATCCCCCACGCGGTTCGCGGCCGGCACCGTCACATTGTCGAAATGGACCATGGCGGTGGGCTGGTTGGCCCAGCCGAGCTTGCGCTCCTGGGCCCCGAACGAGAGGCCCGGCGTCCCCTTTTCGACCACGAAGGTCGAGACGCCGCCCGCGCCTGGGCCGCCGGAGCGCGCCATCACCACATAGACATCGCTGATCCCGGCCCCGGAGATGAAGGCCTTGGCGCCGTTGAGCACATAGCTGTCGCCGTCGCGCCGGGCGCTGGTCGCCAAGGACGCCGCGTCCGATCCGGCCCCGGGTTCGGTCAGGCAATAGGAAGCGATCTGCTCCATGGTCGTGAGGCGGGGCAGATAGCGCCGGCGCAGATCGTCGGCGCCGAAGCGGTCGATCATCCAGCTGGCCATGTTGTGGATGGACAGGAACGCCGCGCTGGAAACGTCGCCCGATGACAGGGCCTCGAAGATGATCGAGGCGTCCAGACGCGTCAGGCCCGAACCGCCCACGTCCTCCTGGATGTAGACGCCGGCGAAGCCGAGCGCCGCGGCGGCGCGCAGGGTGTCGACCGGGAAGTACTTGTCCTCGTCCCAGCGCGCGGCGTGCGGGGCCAGCTCCGCCCGTGCGAAGGCCAGAGCGGCGTCCTCGATCGCCCGCTGATCCTCGGTGAGGGCGAAATCCATCCCTAGTCTCCGGTCATCCCATGGTCGGGATGACGAAGGCGGAGTCGTCCTGCGCGCCTTCCGGCCAGCGGGCGGTGACGGTCTTGACCTTGGTGTAGAACTTCACCCCCTCCATGCCGTGCTGGTTGGTGTCGCCGAAGGCGCTGCGCGTCCAGCCGCCGAAGGTGTGATAGGCCACCGGCACCGGGATCGGCACATTGATCCCCACCATGCCGACATTGACCCGTGAGGCGAACTCCCGCGCCGCCCGACCGTTGCGGGTGAAGATGGCGACGCCGTTGCCGTAGGGATGGTCGGAGGCGAGGGTCACGGCCTCATCGAAACTCTCGGCGCGCACGATCTGCAGCACCGGCCCGAAGATCTCTTCCTGGTAGGTGCGCATCGCGGGCTTCACGTGATCGAACAGCGACGGGCCGATGAAGAAACCATCCTCATAGCCCTGGAGCTTGAAGCCGCGGCCGTCGACGACCAGCTCCGCGCCCTCGTCCACGCCCAGCTGGATATAATCCTCGACGCGCTTCTTGTGCGCGGCCGAGACCACCGGACCGTATTGCGCGGCCGTGTCGGTGGAGACCCCGACCCTCAGGGTGTCGATCTCGGCCAGCACCTTTTCGCGCAGGGTGTTGGCCGTCTTCTCGCCCACCGGAACCACGACCGGCAGGGCCATGCAACGCTCGCCGGCCGAGCCATAGGCCGCGCCGATGATGTCTTTCACGGCCTGATCCAGATCCGCATCGGGCAGGATGACGCCGTGGTTCTTGGCTCCGCCCATGGCCTGGACACGCTTCCCGTGCGCCGCGCCGGTTGAATAGACGTAGGACGCAATGTCCGACGAGCCGACGAAGCTCACCGCCCGGATCAGCGGGTGGGTGAGGATGGCGTCCACCGCGACCTTGTCGCCATTGACCACATTGAGCACGCCGGCCGGCGCGCCGGCCTCCATGAACAGCTCGCCCAGCCGGATCGGCAGGCTCGGATCCTTCTCGGACGGCTTGAGGATGAAGGTGTTGCCGCAGGCGATGGCGACGCCGAACATCCACATCGGGATCATGGCCGGGAAGTTGAACGGGGTGATGCCAGCGACCACGCCCAGCGGCTGGCGCATGGAATAGACGTCGATCCCGGGACCCGCCCCCTCGGTGTATTCGCCCTTGAGCACATGCGGGATGCCGCAGGCGAACTCGATAACCTCGAGGCCACGCTGGATGTCCCCGCGCGAGTCGGCGATGACCTTGCCGTGCTCGCTGGACAGCAGCTCGGCCAGCTCATCCATGCGCGCCTCGACCAGGCGTTTGAATTCGAACATCACCCGCGCGCGGCGCTGCGGGTTGACGGCGGCCCAGGCGATCTGCGCCCTGGCCGCGGATTGGATGGCGGAGTCGAGCTCGGCGGCGCTCGCCAGCGACACCCTGGCCTGCACCTCGCCGGTGTTGGGGTTGAACACATCGCCGAACCGACCGCTCGCCCCCGGGGCCTCGCGACCGTCGATGAAATGGTGAACCGCGCGCATGACGTCTTCCTCCGTTCCGCCACCCTCTAGGACGGCGCACGCGCAAACGAAAGCGCGACCGTCGCACTTCCCGCTCCGCCCGGCGGCGCCTATAGTCCCGCCTTTGGGGGACCTTCGCGATCATGAGCTCAGCCGTCGCCATCATCATGGGCAGTCGGTCCGACTGGCCGACCATGAAAGGCGCCGCCGAGAGCCTTGACGCGCTCGGCGTCGGCTATGAGGTCAAGATCGTTTCGGCCCACCGTACGCCCGAGCGCCTCTACAGCTTCGCCAAGGGCGCGAAGCAGGCGGGGTTCAAGATCATCATCGCCGGCGCCGGCGGGGCGGCGCACCTGCCCGGCATGACCGCATCGCTCACCGACCTGCCGGTGCTGGGCGTCCCGGTGCGGTCGGGCACCCTCGACGGGCTCGACTCCCTGCTTTCGATCGCCCAAATGCCCGCCGGCGTGCCGGTCGGAACGCTGGCGGTCGGCGAGGCCGGCGCGCGCAACGCCGGCCTGTTGGCGGCGAAGATCCTTGCCCTCTCCGATCCCGAGCTGGCCGGGCTCCTGGAGCGGCGGCGCGCCGAGCTCGCCAGGTCCGTACCCGAGGGCGTCGACGACACGGACACGGTCTGATGGCCAGCTTTCCCCTGGCGCCGGGCTCGACGATCGGCATCCTGGGTGGCGGCCAGCTGGGCCGCATGCTGGCCATGGCCGCCGCGCGCCTGGGCTTCGATGTGGCGATCCTGACGCCTGAAACAGATGCGCCGGCCAGTCGGGTCGCGACGCGCACCATCCACGCCGCCTACGACGACGCGACCGCGCTGGAGGCGTTGGCGCGCGCCAGCGATGTCGTCACCTTCGAGTTCGAGAACGTGCCGGCCGAGGTTGTCGACCGACTTGTGCGATTGGGCGCGGACGTCGCGCCCTCGGCGCGGGCTCTCGCCATTGCTCAGGATCGGTTCGAGGAAAAGCAATTCCTCAACGCCGCCGGCGCGCCGACGGTGGCTTTCGCCGCTGTCGACAATGACGATGACCTGGCCCGCGCCCTCCAGACGCTCGGAGCGCCGCTGCTGCTCAAGACCCGACGGGGCGGATACGACGGCAAGGGCCAGGCCTGGGTGATGCGCCCGGCGGGGGCCAAGGACGCCATGGCCGTAATCGGCGGTCGCCCGGCCATCGCCGAAGCGCCGGCCGACTTCCGCCGCGAACTGGCCGTCATCGCAGCCCGCGGACGCGGGGGGGAGATCGCGCTCTATCCCCTCACCGAGAGCCACCACGAGAATGGGGTGCTCAGGCGCACCAGCGCTCCGGTCAAGGTCTCGCACCGGGCCGCGGCCGAAGCCGAGCGGATCGCCGCCACCATCCTGACCGAGCTTGCCTATGTCGGCGTGCTGGGCGTGGAGCTCTTCGAGCGAGACGACGGCGCCCTGTTGGTCAATGAATTCGCGCCCCGCGTGCACAACACCGGCCACTGGACGCTCGACGGCTGCGAGGTCGACCAGTTCGAGCAGCATATCCGGGCAATCGCCGGCTGGCCCCTGGGCCCCACCGCCGCGCTGGTCCATGTGGAGATGACCAACCTGCTCGGCGACGAGGCCGCCGGCTGGCCGCGCCTCGTTCGCGAGCCCGATTCGCGCGTCTGGTTCTACGGCAAGCGCCAGTCGCGTCCCGGCCGGAAGATGGGCCACGTCAATCGGCTGCGCAAACTCGACTAACCAGTGCGCGGTTTGTGTGCGGACGATCGCGCGTCGCTGGCCGGTTGTCTCAATTTATTCAAAGAACCTTCACATGAGGGAAGGGTCGGTGTCACATAGTTCCAGCATCTAGGCGCGGCGATTCAATGGTCGCCGATGAGCGCGCAGTCCGCCCGCCAGATCGAGGGGAAAACAACCGATGCTGAAACTCACGGCTCGCGCCTCGTGGATGGCGCTCTCCATCGCCCTCGCCGCCGCGGCCTCGGCCCACGCAGCCGGCGCCGATTCGTCGAGCGCCGATTCATCCAGCGCCGGCTCGGGCTCCACGACGGTCACCGGCGTGACCGTCCTGGGCGCGCAAGAGGTGATCAGAACCGCGCCGACCGCCCCGCCGCTCAACACGCCCTATTCGGTGACCACGATCACCCATGCCGACATCCAGAACATCTCGAGCGGCGCGACGGTCAGCCTGCAGACCATGCTGGTCAATCAGCCCTCGGTCTTCGCCTATAACTCCGGCCCGCTGGGAACCGGGGGGACGATCTTCTACCGCGCCTTCAATTCCGGCGAGTTCGCCCAGACATTCGACGGCGTGGCGCTCAACGACATCTTCAACGGCGGGGTCACCGGGCAGGCTTCGACCTATGACAGCATCGTCCTGATCCCCTACAATATCGACAGCGTGCAACTCTATCACGGCATCAACAATCCGGCCGTGAACTCCTACAATTCGCTCGGCGGCACGATCAATTATCTGGCCCGGTTGCCCTCCGCGACGCAGGGCGGCGAGATCGGGGGCGGTTACGGTAGTTTCGACACCTCCGATTTCCACGTGGCGCTCAATACCGGCGACATAGACGGGATCCGGCAGACCCTGACCTTCAGCCACGACGAGAGCGGCGGCTGGACGCCGAACACGCCGGCGCGCAACACCAATGTCTACTACGCTGGCAGCTACGACGGCGCGAACGGCGACCACCTGAACGTGATCCTCGCCTGGGATCGCAGCGACGCCCACACCCCGTTCGACATGCCGGCTCAGCTCCTCCAGGCCAACGGCGGCTTCTACCAGTGGCCGAGCAGCGTGGCCTACGAGAAGGACAAGGACACCCGCTTCCTGGGCATCGTCTACTTCAGCGCGCCCTGGGGGTCGCACGTGGTGGTCGACAATAAGGTGTTCGGCGGCTTCTACGACTACACCCGCACGTCCTACGCCAACCCGGCCTATGATGAGAGCGCCAGCCAGCCCTACGAGCTGTGGAGCCAGTCCACCGGTTATAACTACTGGCAGTATTATCCGAGCGGTCCGACCTACAACCCCAAGGCACTGTTCGGTTCGGTCCACTATGGCACCGACTATCACTACTACAGCTACGACACCTGGGGCGTCGGCGAGCAGCCGACTGTGACCATCACCGTGCCGCACAATAAGATCGTCGTCGGCGGCAACATCACCTTGGCCGGCCTGAGCTCGAACGAATACTGGTATGGCGCCTACAACATGCCGCTCATCCCCGGCTACAACGACGCCTGGAACGAGAGCGACCAGCGCACCCTCGCCTCGGCGTTCATCCAGGACGATATCAAGTTGCTCAACGACACCCTGACGATCACGCCGGGCGTCAAATGGCTCTACGCCCACACAGAGGACATAGACGGGATCGGCTTCTACTATCCCTACAATGGCGCCATCGGCGACACCGAAACCTATGTATCGCCGACCGTCGGCATCAACTGGCAGCCGACACAGAATTTCGCGGTCAGCTTCGCCTGGGGCCAGAGCGTCCGGTTCCCCGACATCAGCGCCTATTACGGCGACGTCCCGGCCAATACCGCGGAGACGGGCGCGCCCGCCTTCGCGCCGCCGGCGATCCACATAAAGCCGGAGCATGTCGATGACTTCGAGCTCGGCGCCAAATACCAGCAGGGCGGGTTCGCGGCCGAACTCAATCTCTACCGCGTCGACATCAACCAGCTGTTCGTCGACGCCTACGACGACACGACCGGCGAGACCGTGGTCTCAAACGGCGGCTCGGCCCGCTACCAGGGCGTCGAGCTACGCCTCACCGAGGATTGGAAGACCGACCACTGGGGCGACTTCCGCGGCTTCGTCAACTTCAGCTACAGCGACGCCAAATATACCTCGAGCTTCTGCGCCGACACCGTCGGCACCTCGCTCAGCCAGGCCGGCGGCTATTGCGATCCCTACAACGTGCTCGCCGGCGAGCCGATTCCCGATGTGCCCAAGTATCTGGTCAGCGCCGGGGTCACCTGGGACTACAAGGACTGGACGGCGCAGCTGACCGGCCGCTACATCGGCCAGCAGTACGTCATCGACTATGACGACGGCGCGCCGGACGCCAACAGGCCGACCATCCCGGGCTACGTCGTCGTCGACCTCCACCTCGCCAAGAAGTTTGAAATCAAGGGCGCTCCGGTGGTCAAGTGGGTCAAGGTCTCGTTCGACGTCGATAATTTATTCAACAAGTATTATATTCAATTCTCCGACACGAGTTACTATCAAAACTACAATTTCCAGCAGACGTTCTTCGAGTACCCCGGCGCGCCGCGAAGTTTCTTCGGCAAGATCGACGTCGGCTTCTAACCGCTGACCGCGCCGAGATCGATCTCGGCGCGGTCGAGAGCAGCGTTCAGCCCTTGCCGAGGTGGAGCCACAGCAGCACGGGCACGATCACCGCGACCATGGCTTCGCCGGCGATGAGGCCGGAGGCCAGCGGAATGGTGTAGATGGCCGCCGAGCGCGGGTGCGACCTGGCCCACGCCCACCCGGCCACGGCCCCGATGAACATCGTCGCCACCGAGGAGAAGGGCAGCAGAACGCCGAGGCTGAGGCCCGTGGGCGAAGGCGCCCACTTCTTGTGGCGCGGGTTCATCTCCAGGACGGCGAAGATGACGCCGAGGATCGCGGCCGCCAGCATCGCCCACAGGGCCGAGACCGGCAGCTTGTCGATGCCGCCGGACAAGAGCTCGGCGAAGCCCGCCATCCGCCGCGATCCCGGGGCGGCCAGTTCGGCGTGCGGGCCGGTGAGGCCGTAGGTCTTCACCAACGCCGGATAGACCACCGCCAAGGCCGCCGCGCCGATCGGCGCGCCCATCAACTGGGCGATGGTCATCGAGCGTGGGGTCGAACCGATCATGTGGCCGGCCTTGTAGTCCTGGATCAGACCCTCGGAGGTGACGGCGACGGTGCCCGTCGTCCCGGCGCCCAGGATGTTGGCGTTGACATTGCCGGGCGCGATGGCGGCGAACAGGCCTTGCATCAGGTTGGAGAGGGCGCCGATCGGACCCCAGTTGGTCTCGCCAAGGGCTCTCAGGCCCACCAGCATCAGGGGTATGGACAGGAGGATGGCGATGAAGGTCATCCACAGGGGCAGGCCGAAGATCATCTTCTGGATCACGCACAGCAGGATGGCGAGCATGACGACGCCGATGATCGTCCAGCGCAGGGGAAACTCGTCGCCGCCGGCGCCCGCGGCGCCAAGGGCCTTGAAGGCGTCGAGCAACAGTCGCCAGCGCAGGAACAGCGCGGTCAGGCCGCTGGCCATGATCATGCCGATGCCCGGCCACATGACCCAATAGAGCACCTTGATTCGGCTGGCGTGGTCCGGCAGCAGTCCGAAACGGATCAGAAGCAGCGGGGCGATGATCCAGCCCAGCACGCAGCCCACCATCAGCCAGGCGCTCACGCGCAGTCCCACAATCAGCCCGGTGCCGACCGAGAGCAGGCTGTAGGCGGCGCCCACGCCCATGCTGGCGACCACGAACGAGGCGCCGGCGGCGCCCAGGGTCAGAGCGCCAGGATCCCATCCCTCGGGGATCAGTTCAAAAATCTTGGCGTCGTCACGAATGAACATGACGATGGCCGACGCGATCAAGCCGATGCCCAAGACCATCGCCGCGGTCCGCGCCTGCCGCCAGGCCGGCCCGCCGCGGGCGTCGCCGCCCGGCGGGTCGAGCACGAGCAGGGTTTCCGCCGCCGCCATGCCGTCGGGAAACGGCAGCTGTTCGTCGACGATGAAGTGGCGGCGCATGGGCGCGGCCAGCAGCACGCCCAGGAGGGAGGCGCAGGTCAGCCAGATGAAGGTCTGCAGAGGCGTCGGATCGATGTGAAATTTCACCACCGTCGAGGCGCGCAGCATTTCGAACGCCGCCAGCACACTGCACATGAAGGCCGTCTGCGCCGCCGAAGTGCCGGCGGTCTGCACGATGTTGTTGCGCCAGCGGTCGTACTCGCCGCGGCCGAGCAGGTTGAGAATCACGAAGCCGAAGAAGGCCGAAACGATCGATACATTGGGTCCGAAGCCGAGCTTCAGCACCATATAGGGATAGGCCGAGCCCATGATCGCGGCCACGATCGCGCCGGCGAACAGCGAGCGGAAGGTCAGTTCGGAACGGGTGGGACGCGAGGGGGCGTCGAAGGTTTCGGCAGTCGCGGCCCCGTCCATGCGGTCCCCCTTTGAGGATGTCAGGCGGCCGGCGCGCCGGTTCGTCCGTAACGCAGCTTGCCGAGGATGCGCGCGGCTCGGTCGGCAACCGCCGCCGGCTTCACGCCTGCTTTCCAGCGCTCGAAGGCCATCACCGCCTCGATCCGGCTGTCGAGGTGAGCCGCCGCCGCGTTGGCGCCCATGGCCAATCGGATGGCCAGCGTCGAGATCAGGATCTCGGCCAGCAAGGCGCGCTTGGTGTAGTGATTTTCGTCGGTCGCGGTGTCGCCGGCCCAGCGCCACAGCCGGTCCGCGCTCTTCCAGGCCAGGCGCAGACCGAGCGGCGCATTCGGCGGCAGGGTGAGGAATCCGCACCAACGCCGCGTGGCCTCGCCGTCTTCCATGGCCGCCTGGCAGCGGGCGAGCACGGCGGCGCGAATGCGTTCCCGCACCTTGAGGCTCGCCGGGTCGACGCTGTCCAGCGCGGCCAGGGCGCGGTCGTCGTGGCGTCTGGCGAAGAGGGCGGCGAGATCCCTCGACCCCTCGGGCAGCAGAAGCTGGGCGTCGGCCGCCGAAAGGCCGGCTCCGGGCGCCGCCGCCGCGGTGAGACGATGAGTCCAGCCGAACTTTGCCGCCAGAGGGATGGCCGCGACCAGCAGCCGCTGCTCGGCTTCGTCGGCCCAGTCGGGCGGCGGATCGGGTTCGGTCGTCACACCCGCGTCTCTACACCGCGCGGGCCGATGGACAAATGCGGTGCGCTCTGTTATCTCGCGCGCCTCGTTCCGGGGGGAAACTCTCGGGCGCGTTGTTCCGCGCGGCCGGCGCGAACCCCTGAGGAGCACACTTGGTTCAGATTTTCGTCCGCGACAACAACGTCGACCAGGCGCTCAAGGCGCTGAAAAAGAAGATGCAACGCGAAGGTTCGTTCCGCGAAATGAAGCGGCACGTCCACTACGAAAAGCCGTCCGAGAAGCGCGCCCGCCAGAAGGCCGAGGCCGTACGCCGCGCCCGCAAGCTCGCTCGCAAGCGCGCTCAGCGCGAAGGCCTGCTCCCCGCGCCCAAGAAGGTCGTCCGAGCCTAGGCGTCCATCCGCGTCGACGCCGCGTCGACGTGTTCGATCCCGCGCACAATGACGTCCGCATGCGGTCCGGCCAGGATCGACGCGTGATTCGCCTCCGCGACATGTTCAACCCTCCCGAAGCGCGAGGCGCGCGCGGGGGCTAACTGCAGGGTCTTGAGCCCCGACCGCGCGTCGGCAGGGCCGGCCAGGATCACGGCCACCGGCCAGTTCGGATCCAATTCCCCCGCTTCCAGAGCCTGGCGCGCCGCAGCCGGCCATTGCGCGACTTCGTCGGCCGCCGCCGTATTGTGCACCGCGTCGCCGAACGCCCAGCGCTTTTCGGCGGCGATCTCGTCCTGCAGTCCGATACGGTCGCCGAGAGGAGTGGCCGAGAGGGGTCTCAACAGGCCGACGCCGGCGGTCCAGGCGGCCAGGCGGGAGACGCCTCCGAATTGCGCCACGGCGGTGCTGACGAACTTCGACCGCATGGAATGAGGCGTGGTGGCGTCGACCAGGACAAGGCCGGCTATGCGCTCGCGCAGTCGCGTCGCCAGGCGATGGACGTGCAGTCCGGCCATCGAATGGCCGCACAGGATCAGAGGTCCCCGCGGCGCCAAGCGCCCCAACAGCGCCTCGAGGTCGGCGCCGATCGCCGCGCCGTCGCGCGGCGCGGGCCCCGGGTCGGACTGGCCGAGGCCCGCCCGGTCATAGGCGATCGAGGCGTAGCCGCGCCTCGCCAGGCGGTCCTGCACCACGGACCAGTCGGCGGAAAAGCCGAACGCGCCGGCCTCGAGCACCACCAGGGGCGGCCGCGCGCCCTCCGGCCCGGTCCGCACCACATGCAAGCGTCGTCCGCCGATATCGACCATGGCCCCGCGCGGATCGGGCTTGAAGGTCTGGGCGTTCATGGGCCTCGATGTAGGCGGCCGCGAGACGGCCCGAAAGTGCACAGAGGCAACGTTCGGCGACCGAGTGGGTCTCAGCGCCTCCGACCCAGCAGGCCCGGACGTCTGGATGGAGTCTCGCCGGCGCTGTCGGCCGGCTGCAGGGCTTCGCCGAAATCCCCGTCGTCGACGATCGGCGGGAAGGGTGCGCCCGCCTCGGCGGCGCTGACGAAGGCGGCGCTGTCGGCATAGGCCGCCGGTATCTCCGGCAGGTCGGCGATTCCCGGCTCGCCGCGCTCCCGCCTGGGGTGAATGAGATCGCCGGTCTCGGCGTAGGTCAGAATCAGCCGGGCCCAATCCGCCGGCCCGTAAGGGAAGGCCCGGCCGGCCGGGTCTATGTCCGACCATTCAGCCTCTTCCGGGGCCGCGGCCCCACGGGCGATCCAGGCGCGCGCCTCGTCGCGAGCGCCGCCCGCGTTGGCCACTCGGGCCATCAATCCGGCGAGGCGGCGAGTGGAGGCTTCGCCGTCGAGCGCCTCCGCGCCCCGCCGGGCCGCCGCGGCGTCGCCGCCGATGAGCGCCTGCTCGACCATCACGATCCTGGCCTCGCGTGAGGTCGGGTTCATAGCCGCGAGTTGAGCCAGGCGCGCCGCCCGCTCCTTCGGGGTTTCATCGGTGCGAAGATCGCGCCAGGCCAGCCATACCGCGGGGTGAGGCCGGGCCTGCCAGCCTGCCTCCAGCGCCGCCGCCGCCCGGGCGGCCCGACCCTCGCGCGCCTGCAGCCGCGCCGCGAGGACCGCAGCCGGCGTGAAGTCGGGCCGGGCCTTGGCGGCCGCCTGAGCCGGCTCCAGCGCTTCGGCCGTGGCGCCGGTTGATTCGAATTCGGCGGCCATGGCGGTCTGCAGGGCGGCGCGAGCACGACCGGCGATGAGCGGGGAGACAATCTTGCGCTCCTGCACCGCCTGCGTCACCGCCAGGGCGCCGGCCCAGTCAGCCTCGTCGAGCTTGGCCTTGAGTAACGCCCGCCAGGCCCACGGCGCGGTGTGCGGCAGGTTGAAGGCCGCCTCGGCGTGAGCCAGCGCCACTGGGCCGTCGTCGGCCGCGAGCGCCGTCTGCATCAGGCCACGGTAGGCGGCCAGGCGCATCTCCGGAAAGCCGAGCATGGCCTGGTAGGCGCTTTCGGCCGCGGCGCGGTCGCCGGAGGCTTCCGCCGCCTGCGCGGCGAGCAGGCGCACGAGCTGAGGCGTCTCCTGAGCGAGGTCGGAGGCGCGAATGGCCAGGCGCCGCGCTTCGGCTCCATTGCCGGCGGCGCTTTCCAGAAAGCCGCGCGTCAAGGCGTCCGCGCCTTGCCGCCGCCGCGCCTCGGCCCGCGCGCGCGCGGCTCTGCTCGGGGCGTCGACGATCCACAGAAGCACCCGCCAGAACACCGTCGCCAGCAGGGCCAGCAGGCCGATGAACAGCACGCCCGCGGCCGCGGTGGTGTCCACTCGCCAGCCGAGCCAGGTGAGGCTGGCCGCGCCTGGATCGCCCTGCAGCGATATGGCGACGACGATCAGCAGCGAGACCAGGAAGACGGCGAGCGCGATCCGAATCACGATGCGCCCCCGGATGTCCCGCCAGATTGCGCGGCCGCCAGATTGGCCATCGCCTGGCCTCGGATCGCGGCGATACGCCGATCGATCTCCATCCGGCGCTCGGCCTTGTCGCGCCACGGCGCCAGAACCGCCTTCGTCGGATCGGGCAGCGCGTCGAGCGCGCTGACGGCGTGTTCCAGATCGCCGTCGTCGGCGGCGCGCTCCGCCCTGGCGAGCACGGCGTCCGCGCCGCTGGCGCCGCCATCTATGCGGCGGATCGTGACGACCCTGGAGAAGGCGTAGACGGCCCGGTCGATGAAACTGGCGTTCTTGCCGGGCGTGCGCGCGGCGGCCGCGACCTGGCCGCCGATGTCCGAGAGCTCGGCGGCGAGGGCTGCTCGGGTCGGGGCGCCCTCCTGAGCGAGGGGCGCCAGCGCCAGGGCGTCCGGCGAACCAGGAAGCAGTCGGGCGACGGCGGCGAGATCGGGGCCGAACGGACCAGGCCGCGAGGCGGCGTCGCTCAGAGACGCCGCGGCCAGGGCCCCCGCCGCCGCGTCGACGACCCGCGTCTGGCCGGTTTCGAGCCGCTGGACGCGCGCGGTCAGATCACTGGAATCTACCGGGGCCGCCGGAGTGATTTGGACAGGCCGGGGCTGGGCCGGCGCTACGGCGGTCGCCGTCACCGGCGCGACGGCGGCGATCCGCCGGACCGGCGCGAGGCGAGGTCCGAGCATGACCACCGCCGCCGCGGCCAGCAGGCACAGGGCGCAGAAGGCCATCATCACCCAGAAAACGCCGCTGAGAACCGGCCGTCGGGCGTAGGCCGCGGGGTTGCGCGTGGGCGCAAGTTCGGCCGAGTCTTTGGCAGTGTTCATGTCGTCTTTCGACGTTCAGGTCCGATGGTCGGCCAGAAGACTTAACAGCGCATCCTCATTGGGCAAAGTCGCGGCGATCCTTGGACCGAGGGCGAGTGTCTTCAGCGGCGCCAGGGCGTCGGCGGAAACGCCGTAGGCGGCAAGGTGGCGGGCGGGAACTCCATGGAGGATCTCCGCCACGCGCGCGGCGGCCCTCGGTGAGTGAATGAGCGCCGCGTCGAGCGTCTCCAGACCGGCCAGGAAATCCTCGGGAACCGCCATCGACGCGGTCTCGTAGATGGCTTGGGCGCGCGCGCGCACGCCACTCCGCTCGAGGTCGCCGCAAAGGTCGCCCGCCAGCTCGGCCGCGCCGGGATGCAGGACGACGCCGTCGAAAGCCGAGCGGTTCCCTGCGATCAACCGGCCGAGCGCCCCCACGTCTCCGTCCGCCGACCGAACGTCGGCGAAGCTGGCCTCGCCCGCCGCCGCCGCTGTCGCCGCGCCGACGGCGAACACCGGCAGATCGCGCCGTTCCGCGAGGCGCGCGAAGGCGCGGACCGCGTTGGCGCTGGTGAAGGCCAGCGCGCCGACGCCCGTGAGGTCGACCGTCGCGGCAAGGAAGCGGACCTGCAGGACGGGCGCGACGACGGGCTCCCATCCCAGCGCCCGCACCCGGCTGGCGGTGGCGTCCGCGCCGGGCGCGGCGCGGGTGATCCAGACTCGCCTCAAGGGCTTCCGGTCAGGGCGTCGCCGGCCCGCGCCTTGATCTCCGCGCCGAGCCGCAGGCCGAGCGTCCGCGCGCGATCCTCATCGCCCTCGCCGGAGAGATCGAGGCTGTCGCGGGCGGTGAAGCTCTGGCGACCGTCCGGGCTCAGCGCCTCCACGACCAGGATCAGCCGTCCGCCTTCGCTGTGGGCGAAGGCGCCGACGGCCGTGCGACACGATCCGTCGAGCGCCGCCAGCGCGCCACGTTCGGCGGTGACGGCCAAGGTGGTCGGGCCATGGCGAAGGTCGGCCAGCCAGGGCGCGGCGTGGTCCTCGATGCGAGTTTGAATGGCCAGCGCCCCCTGGCCGGGCGCGGGCGGGGCGGCGAGCGGATCGATGAAAGCCTTCACCTCGCCGCCCAGGCCCAGGCGATTGAGGCCAGCCGCCGCCAGCAGGATCGCGTCCGCCTCGCCGCGGTCCAGCTTGGCCAGGCGGGTATCGACGTTGCCGCGCAGGGGCAGGATCGTGAGATCGGGGCGAAGGCGCAGGGACTGGGCCTGGCGGCGCAGGCTGACGGTGCCGAGGATAGCTCCTTCGGGCAGGGCCTCAAGGCTATCGAACCCGCGGCTGACAAAGGCGTCGCGCGGGTCCTCGCGCTCGGGGACGGCGGCGATGGCGAGCCACTCGGGAATCTCGGTCGGCAAGTCCTTCAGCGAATGCACGGCGCAGTCGATGCGGCCGTCTTCCAGCGCCTCCTCGATCTCGCGGGTGAACAGGCCCTTGCCGCCGATCTCGGTCAGGGTGCGGTCCTGGATGCGGTCACCGGTGGTGGTGATGCGGACGAGTTCGGCCGCATCGTCGGCGCCGAGCGCCCGGGCGATCGCCACCCTCACGGTTTCGGCCTGAACCACCGAAAGCTTGGAGCCGCGCGCGCCGATCCGTATGGGTTGCCTCGCCATGACCGGACGGCTACCCCAATGCGCCTCGCCGGCGCAATGTGCATGACCCAATCCCTCACCGTTCTTGGCCTGGAGTCCAGCTGCGACGAGACCGCCGCCGCGGTGGTGCGTCTCGGCGTGGCCGGCCGTGCGGAGATCCTCGCCAACGTCATCGCCAGCCAGGTCGCCGCTCATGCGCCCTATGGCGGCGTGGTGCCGGAGATCGCCGCGCGGGCCCATGTGGAGGTGATCGACGAGGTCGCCCGCCGCGCGCTCAGTGACGCCGGCCTCGTCATCTCGGAGATCGACGGCGTCGCGGCCACCGCAGGCCCGGGCCTGGTGGGCGGAGTGATGGTGGCGCTGTCGTTCGGCAAGGCCGTGGCCCTGGCGCTCGGCAAGCCGCTGATCGCCGTCAATCATCTCGAAGGCCACGCCGTCTCGGCGCGCCTGGCGGCCGACGTCCCCTATCCCTTCCTGTTGCTGCTCGTCTCCGGCGGACATTGCCAGCTGCTGGAGGTGGCCGGCGTCGGGGCCTGCCGGCGTCTGGGGTCGACCATCGACGACGCCGCTGGCGAGGCTTTCGACAAGATCGGCGCCGCCCTGGGTCTCGGCTATCCAGCGGGCCCGGCGCTCGAACGCCTGGCGCAAGGCGGCGATCCCACCCGATTCCCGCTGCCCCGCGCCTTGCTGGGCCGCGCGGGCTGCGATTTTTCCTTCTCGGGCCTCAAGACCGCCGCGGCGCGCCTTGCCGTCGGCGTGACCGACGAGACCGACCGCCGCGACCTCGCCGCCGCGGTGCAGGCCGCCATCGTCCGCCAGCTGGTCGAGCGCACCGGCCGGGCGATGAAGGCCTACGCCGCAGCGCACGAGGGCCGCGATCTGCGCCTGGTGGTGGCCGGCGGCGTGGCCGCAAACCAGGCGGTTCGCGCCGGCCTGCAAGCTCTGGCGACGGACAGCGGCTTCGCATTCGAGGCGCCGCCCCTCGACCTCTGCACCGACAACGCCGCCATGATCGCGCTCGCCGGCGCCGAACGCCTTGCTCTCGGCCTCGTCGACGGGTTCGACGCGCCGGCCAGGCCCCGCTGGCCGCTCGACGAAGAGGCGGCGCGGGCGCGCCCGACCCATATCCCCGGACGCAAGGGCGCCAAGGCATGAAGCGCATCGGCATACTGGGCGGCGGCGCCTGGGGGACGGCCCTGGCCCAGGTCTGCGCCCGCGCGGGTCTCGACGTGCTACTCTGGGCGCGCGAGCCCGAGGTGGTCGAGGCCATCGCCCGCGACCGGCAAAACCCGCTGTTCCTGCCGGGTGTGACGCTCGATCCGGCGGTCGCCGCAACCGCCTCCGCCCACGATCTTCTGTCGACCGACGCCCTGCTGGCCGTCACCCCCGCCCAGCATCTTCGGGCTGCCCTCGCGGGCCTCGCCGCCGACATGCCGCGCGGCCTGCCGGTGGTGCTGTGCGCCAAGGGCGTGGAGGCCGGCTCGCTGAAGCTGATGACCGAGGTCCTGGCCGAGGCCGCGCCGGGCGCCGCGCCGGCGGTGCTGTCCGGGCCGAGCTTCGCCGCCGAGGTCGCCCGGGGCCTGCCCACCGCCGTGACCCTGGCGGCCGCCGATCTCGACCTCGCCCGCGCCCTGGCCCAGGCCATCGCCACCCCGACCTTCCGCCCCTACGTCTCCCACGACATGATCGGCGCGGAAGCGGGCGGCGCGATCAAGAACGTCCTCGCCATCGCCTGCGGCGTCGCCGAGGGCCGGGGCCTCGGCCGCAGCGCCCAGGCGGCGCTGATCACCCGCGGCTTCGCCGAGCTCGCACGCCTGGCCGTGGCGCTCGGCGGCGAGGCCGAGACCGTGGCCGGACTGTGCGGCCTGGGCGACCTGGTCCTCACCTGTTCGAGCGAGACCTCGCGCAACATGAGCCTCGGCCTCGCCATCGGCCGCGGCGCCAGCCTCGAGGCGGCGCTGGCCGGCAAGCTGTCGGTGGCCGAGGGCGTCGCCTCCGCGCCGGCGGTGACCGAGCTGGCGGCGCGACACGGCGTCGAGACGCCGATCTGCGAGGCGGTGCGGGCGATCCTCGCCGGTGAGCTGGACGTCGGGCCGGCGATCGCCGCCCTGCTGTCCCGGCCGCTCAAGGCCGAAACCTGAACCTGTTGGAAAGGAGGCCGCCGTGGCCCTGTTCGTCGCCGTCTGCCTCGACATCAAGAACGGCCTGGAACGGCGGATGTCGGTCCGCGAAGCGCACCTCGCCCATCTGCGCGGCCAGCCGGCGGGCTTCGCCAAGCTGGCCGGACCGTTCCTCGACGCGCGCGGCGAGATGTGCGGCTCGATGTTCATCTTCGAAGCCGAGAGCCTGGCGGCGGTCGAGGCCTATTTCGCCGGCGACCCCTACGTGACCGGCGGGGTGTTCGAGAGCGTCGAGATCCGCCCCTGGCGGATCGCCGTTCCCTGGTCGTGAACCCGGCCCGCCCACCCGTGGGGACACGCCTCTGCCGCCTGGCCGACATCGCCGAGCCGGGCGCGCGCGGCTTTTCCTTCAGGGCCGAGGAGGCGCTCTTCGCCGGCTTTGTCGTCCGCTCGGGCGGCGAGGTGAGGGGCTATGAAGACCATTGTCCCCACGCCGGCATGCCGCTGGCCCTCTTCCCTCACCGCTATCTGACCCGCGAGGGCGACCTCATCCTGTGCGCCTCGCACGGCGCTCTGTTCCGGCCGGTCGACGGCCTCTGCATCGGCGGTCCCTGTGGCGGCAAGGCGCTGACACCCTGGCCGGTGCGGCTGCAAGGCGAGGATCTGCTGACCGCCTAGGCCGGCGAAGGGTCCGCCGCGAAATCGCGCACCGCCTCGACCAGCGAGGCGGCGGCCAGGGCGACCAGCTCACCGCCCTTTTCCGGCGTGGCGAGGCCGGGGTCGGAGCCCATGCGCCCGTCGGCGTAGCGGGCCCGGAAGTCGGCGGCTTCGCGGATCGGCCCGGTCGGCGCGATCTGCGGCGCGTAGTTGGCCGCCTTGATGTGGTCCGGATAGGCCCACTGGGTGACCGCGATCTCCGAAGGCGTGGCGTGGCTGCCGTGGCCGACTGGAAACTGGCGTTGGGCCAGCTTGAAGACGCCCTTGAGGTCCCACCAGTTGGTGAGCTTGCAGGCGAAGCCCGCCCGGCGGCCGGCGAAGCTCGCCTCGGCGTAGAGCTCGGAGAAGGCGGCCTCGATGGTGGCGACGTTGCCGCCGTGGCCGTTGAGATAGAAGATGCGCGTGAAGCCGTGATGGGTCAGCGACCGCGTCCAGTCGCCGATGGCGGCCATGAAGGTCGAGGGGCGCAGGGCGATGGTGCCCGGGAAATCCAGGTGGTGCTGGGCCATGCCGATGTTGAACGTCGGCGCGACCAGGAGGTCTGAAGTCTTCTCCGCCTCGCGGGCGATGATCTCCGGGCACAGCCAGTCGGTGCCGAGCAGGCCCGTCGGCCCGTGCTGTTCGTTGGAGCCGATGGGGACGACGATGGCCGTCGAGCGGGTAAGGTAGGCCTCGATCTCGGGCCAGGTGGAAAGGTGCAGGAGCATGGCAGTTCGCATCGTCGATTTCGCCACGCTCGGCAAGGACCAGCTCTTCGCCGCCGCGCGCGTCCTGCGCGAGGCCCTGCCCAGTCCCGTCGCCTACAAGGCGCCCGGTGAGGCGGAGGTCGAGGTCGCGAGCGTGGCCGCCGATCCTGCCCGCATCGGCTTGGCGGCCCTGGAGGACGGCGTTCTGGTCGGCTGGATCGGCGGGATCCGTGACTACACGCACAGCCTCGAACTCCACCCACTCGTTGTGGATCTGTCTCGGCAACGGCAGGGTGTCGGGCGCGCGCTCGTGGAGGCGCTGGAAGCGAGGGCGCGCGCCGAGGGCTTCCTGGCCGTCCACCTTGGCGCCGACGACGAATTCGGGGGCGCCAACCTTTTCGGCTTGACGCTTTTTCCCGAGGTTCTGTCGAAGGCGCGCGACGTTTCGGCGGACTCGCGCCACCCGCTCGGCTTCTACCGCCGCATGGGTTTTGAGGTCGTGGGCCTGATCCCCGACGCCAACGGACCTGGCCAGCCCGACATCCTTCTCTCCAAGCCCCTCTCATAGGTCCGGCGATCGCGGACTTGCTTGCTATCGATATCCCAGCCCGGATACTGCCCGCTCGGGGAGAAACGAGGGAGAAGCGCGTGAGCGAGGGTCAGGTATTTGCCGTGCCGGCGGAGTGGGCGGCCAGGGCCCACATGAACGCCGAGGGTTACGAGACGGCCCTACGGCGCGTCGAAGCCGATCCGCGGGGGTTCTGGACCGAGGTCGCCGGCCGGCTCGAGTGGATCAAGCCCTTCACCAAAGCCAAGGACGTCTCCTTCCACGCCGAGGACTTCCATATCCGTTGGTTCGAGGACGGCGTCCTCAACGTCTCGGCCAACTGCCTGGATCGCCACCTGGCGACGCGCGGCGACGACATCGCCCTCATCTGGGAGGGCGACGACCCGACCGAGAGCCGGCGGCTCACCTATCGCGAGGTCCACGCCGCCGTCTGCCACATGGCCAATGTGCTCAAGGCCCATGGGGTCAAGAAGGGCGACCGGGTGACCATCTACCTGCCGATGATCCCGGAGGCGGCCTTCGCCATGCTGGCCTGCGCGCGCATCGGCGCGATCCATTCAGTGATCTTCGGCGGCTTCTCGCCGGACTCCATCGCCGGCCGCATCCAGGACTGCGCCTCGACCATCGTCATCACCGCCGACGAGGGCCTTCGCGGCGGCCGGATCGTGCCCCTCAAGGCCAATGTCGACCAGGCGCTCGAGCAGTGTCCTGATGTCGACCGCGTGCTGGTCGTGCGGCGCACCGGCGCGGACGTCGCGATGCGAGCCGGTCGCGACTTCGCCTATCACGACGAGGCGGCCAAGGTCGGCCCCGACTGCCCGCCCGAACCGATGGGGGCGGAGGATCCGCTGTTCATCCTCTATACCTCCGGCTCGACCGGCAAACCCAAGGGCGTGCTGCACACCACCGCCGGCTATCTCACCTGGGTTTCGTGGACCCATGAGCTGGTGTTCGACTACCGGCCGGGCGAGGTCTTCTGGTGCACCGCCGACGTCGGCTGGGTGACCGGCCACAGCTACATCGTCTACGGGCCCCTGGCCAACGGGGCCACGACCCTGATGTTCGAGGGCGTGCCCAACTATCCGACCTCCAGCCGGTTCTGGGAGGTGATCGACAAGCACAAGGTCGAGATCTTCTACACCGCGCCCACGGCCCTGAGGGCCCTGATGCGCGAGGGCGACGGGCCAGTGACGGCGACCTCGCGCAAGTCCCTGCGGCTACTGGGCACGGTCGGCGAGCCGATCAATCCCGAGGCGTGGCTGTGGTACCACCGCGTGGTCGGCGAAGGCCGCTGCCCGATCGTCGACACCTGGTGGCAGACCGAAACCGGCGGGGCCCTGGTCTCGCCGCTGCCGGGGGCCACGGCCCTGAAACCGGGCTCGGCCACCAAGCCGTTGCCGGGGGTGAAGCTGCAGCTGGTCGACGCCAACGGTCAGGTGCTCGAGGGCGCGGTTGCGGGCAACCTGTGCATCACCGACAGCTGGCCCGGCCAGATGCGCACGGTGTGGGGCGACCACGACCGCTTTGTCACCACCTACTTCACCGCCTATCCGGGCAAGTACTTCACCGGCGACGGCTGCCGTCGCGACGAGGACGGCTACTACTGGATCACCGGGCGGGTGGATGATGTCATCAACGTTTCCGGCCATCGCCTCGGCACGGCCGAGATCGAAAGCGCGCTGGTGGCCCATCACGCGGTGGCCGAGGCGGCGGTGGTAGGCTACCCGCACGACATCAAGGGCCAGGGCATCTACGCCTATGTGACCCTCAAGGCCGACCGGACCCCGAGCGAGGCCCTGCGCGCCGAACTGATCAAATGGGTGCGGGCCGAGATCGGCCCGTTCGCAGCCCCCGACGCCATCCAATGGGCGCCGGCTCTGCCCAAGACCCGCTCGGGCAAGATCATGCGCCGCATCCTGCGCAAGGTGGCCGAGGGCGACATCTCCAACCTCGGCGACATCACCACGCTGGCCGATCCCTCCGTCGTCGACGATCTGGTCAGGAACCGGGTGGGGGGCTGAGCCCGCCACCGGGTCTTCAGGCGCGACCGCCTACCGAAGCGTGCGTAGGAAGAACGCGACGACGCTCGCATCGAACGCGGCGTGGAACGCGGTCCTGTCGAAGCCGGGGCGAGATGCGCAGATATCGGGAACCTGGCGAGCCAATGCCTTGGAACAGGGGCTCAGGAAGTCGAAGTGGTCGGCGTTGGCGACCAGATGATATTCGAGCCGTCGAGGCAGGCTGACGCGCACCGCTTCGGCGTAGTCCGGGTTGGGAAGAATGTGGTCATCTTCGGCCCGCCACAGCTGGATCGGAATGGTCACCCCTTTCAGACCTCCGCGCCCGAAGGAGAATCCCAGCGCCGGCGCCGCCACGACAGCGGCCTTGATGCGCGGATCGTGCAACCATGCCGAGGCGGGCGGAATGGGCATGGTCGCCGGGTCCAGGTGGGCCGTCGCCAGCATCCCGCAATCGAAATAGTCTGGGTGCGCCAGGCAATGGCCCGCGATCGTACGCAGATCAGGCACGCCGCCCGCGGCGACCAGGGCGGTGAACCCTCCGGATGAGAAGCCGAACAGGCCGATGCGGCGGGCGTCGATTTTGGCGTGCTCGGGCCATGCGCGCGTCATGAAGTCGACAACCTCGCGGATGTGGCGGGGGCGGCCCTGAATATTCACCCTCCGGCCCTGGTCGTCGTAGGTGTCGCCGGTGTGGCTGACGGCCGCGACCACGAATCCCGCCCGCGCCAGGGCGAGCGCCGTGTCGATGTGTTCGCCGTACCAGCCGCCCGTTCCATGCGACATCACCACGAGGGGCAGGCGCATTCCGGCCACGCGGCCGTCAGCGGCGACCGTCTGCGAGAACAGTTCGAGCCTTTGATCATGGGGCGTGGCGTCGGTCGGATACCAGACGCCGACCACCAGGGGTGATCCGCCGGCGTCCGGCACGCGCGTCTCCTGGAACCCGACATTGGCGGCGTGGGCGCTCAGGGCGCTCAGGCACATGGCGATCGCCGCCAGAACGGCTCGCAGCTTCATATTCGCGACTCCAATGTTGTCGGCGCTTACATTGCGTCTCGATGTGAGCCGTGTCAACATCAATCGATGGAAAGGCGCTACCATCATGGCGACCTGGCGAGTCAGCTGATCGCCGCGGCCCTCAAGGCTCTGGACCGGTCGGGCCCCGAAGCCGTGTCGCTGCGCGAACTCGCGGCGGAGCTCGGCGTGTCGAGGGCGGCGCCCTATCGCCATTTCGCAAATCGCGACGCCCTGCTGGCGGCCGTCGCCGCCCACGGGTTCGATCAGTTGAATTTGGACTACGACCGCGCGGCGCACGCGCCCGGCGACGCCATGGACAGACTGAGGGCGCTGAGCCGCGTCTATTTCGACTTCGCGCGTTACAGGCCGGGCCTGTTCAAACTGATGTTCGAGAGCGAATTCCTGGCCCGCGACCAGCCTCCCGCCGTGCTGATCGGCCCGGCGGATCGCGCCTATCACCTGTTATGGGAGGCGGTCGCCGCCGCCTATCCGGACGCCGACGAGCGCGAGGTGAAGGCGCGCACGATCACCATGTGGTCGACGGTCTACGGCTTTCTGTCACTCAGCGGCGCGCGCCGAATCAAGGACTTCATGGTTCGGCCGCTGTCCGACAAGGAGATCGAGGCGGCCGTCATCGAAGCGGCCGTGCGCGGGGCCGTCCCCGCCGATCTAGTCAAGAACCGGGCGGGCGGCTGACCAACTCCTACGGCAAGCGTCTGGAAGAAAACCACGGCGGGCTCGGCGAGGAGACCTAGGCATTCCCGGCCGCCGGCATGTCGGCGAGACTGACATCGCGCCTGACCTTGCCTTCCTTTTTGGCGCGGATGTCCTCCCTGGTTTTGATCCTGAACTGCAGCAAGAGTCTGTAGCCTTGCGAGATTTGACGGATCCCAAATCGACCGGACCCCAATCGCAAGGCGAGGTCCCAACGAGCGCCTGGGCTACCCTGTTCAGCCGCCCGTTCCAGCAGAGTCAGAGCCGCGCGGCGATCCTCCGGCGTATTGGCCGTCGCGAATAGACAAGTGGCTAACCTGTGGTTAGCCGGCGCCCAATCGTGGGCCGCGCCGACGCTGTAAATCGCTTTTGCGCCCTCGATGTCTCCGCGGTTTCGCACGATGGAGCCGTAAACGAGCTGCCCACGGTAAGACCCCGCTTCAAATGCCCGCCGGGACCACGCCTCTGTCTCTATCAAGTCGCGATCGACGCCTTTGCCATATTCGTAGCACCACGCCACAAAATCCATGCTCCACACCGACCCCGCTCGGCTAAGGCCAGCAGCTCTAAGAATCCAAGCTGCGGATTGATTCTGAATAGCCGATCCGCCTCGTCGACCTCTTCAATGTTCGGATCGGCGTCGAAGATGTGCTTATTGTTCGTCTGCGTGAAATCCCAATCTCGGCAATATATTTGCATTTCGCGGCGGGTGGGGATGCCGAGCTTCCCGTCGACCCAGTCAACAAGCTTCCGGACCAAGCCTGGCATTTCACCGCCCCGCCACAATGGCCGTGAAAAGCATCACGCCGGCCAGGGTGTTGGACTTGAACAGGCGCAGGGCGCCGGCCGGATCATCCACCTTCAGCTTCAGCGCCTGCCAGACCAGCTGCCCGGCGTAGAGCGCGGCCAGCGGCAGGAATCCCCAGGTGAGACCCGCCTCGCGCCAGGCGGCGACGGCGGCGGCGACGCTGGCCAGATAGAACAGCAGCACCGCGCGCGGGGCCCTGTCGCCGAGCCGGCGGGCGGAGGACTTGACCCCGACCAGGGCGTCATCCTCGAGATCCTGCACGGCGTAGATGGTGTCGTAGCCGAGCGTCCACAGCACCAGGGAGGCGTAGAGCAGCCAGGCGCTGGCCGGCAGGGGCGGGGTGTAGAGCGCCAGGTTGACCCCATCGCTCCAGGCGTGGATGGCCAGGGCCAGGATGTTGATTCCGGCCGGTCCGGTTTGCGCGGCGGCGTAGCCCAGAAGCACGCCCCAGTTGAACGTGAGGCCGAGCCAAGCCTGCGGCCACCAGGTGATCCGCTTCATGAACGGATAGGCGGCCACCAGCGTCAGGGAGCAGACGCCGAGGAACAGGCTCATCAGATTGAGCGTCAGCAGGATGGCCAGGCCGCCCAGGGAGCACGCGATCACGAACGCCCAGGCGGCGCGAACGCCGATCCGGCCGCTGGCGACCGGCCGGTCCGCGGTGCGGGCGACACGAGCGTCGAAGTCTCTGTCGACGATATCGTTGAAGGCGCAGCCGGCGGCGCGCATCAGGGCCGCGCCGAGGGCGAAGAGCGCCAGCAGGCGAAGCGGCGGCCACGCGCCCTGCTCGGCGCTGTAGAGAGCGATCCCTTGCCAGCCGGGCAGCATGAGCAGCCAGATCCCCGTCGGCCGGTCGAAGCGTCCGAGCTTCAGCCACGGCCGCCAGGCCGCTGGCGCGTGCCGGTCGACCCAGTTGGCCGGGGCGGCGTCGGGCAGGGGCTGGCTAGGGATCATGGGCCGCAAGTGAGCGCGCGCCGGGCGCCCTGGCAAGGCCTGTGGCCCGGGCGCCATGGTCGGCCGCAATCTCCCCCCCGCCCTCCCGTCCGCGCGACGGGCGCCCTAAGTGAGGGCGGGGCCCACGCCATGGAACAGTACGAGGACGACGAAGCCACCCGTCGCCGGATGTTGTCGAACAGTCAGGTGCTGGCGTTCATCGCCGGCTACTGGCGCCGGCGGCCATGGATGTTCGCCGGCACGGTGGCGCTCACCCTGGCGGGCATCGGCTTCGAGCTGTTCATGCCCACGGCCAGCAAGGCCATGATCGACGCCGCCGCCGCCGGCCACGGCCACGCCGGCGAGGCCTGGCGCGCCTTCACCCTCTTCGTCGCCGTGTTTCTGGCCGCTTCGGTGATGCGCAACTTCGCCATGCGCTTCTGGATCCCCCTGGCGGTGTGGACCATGGAGGAGATGACCAACGAGGGCTTCGCCCGCGTGCAGTCGTTTTCGTCCGACTGGCACGGCGACACCTTCGCCGGCGCGACCGTGCGGCGGCTGTCGCGAGCCATGTGGGGCTATGACACCGTCGCCGACTGCCTGGTGATCTGGATCGTGCCGGCCCTGCTGGTGCTGGTGGGGCTGTCGATCCAGATGATCCTGCGCTGGCCGCTGGTCGGCGCCTTCTCCCTGACCATGGTGACGGTGTTCCTGATCTCCAGCATCGTCGCCAACGTCGTGGTCGTGCGCAAGGCCAACCTGCGCTCGGTAGCGATGGATTCGCGCATCGGCGGGGCGCTGGCCGACTCGATCTCGTCCAATCCGACGGTGAAAGGGTTCGGGGCCGAACATCGCGAAGAGGCGCGTATCGGCGCCGTCACCGCCGACTGGCGCAAGGCCGCCCAGCTCACCTGGACTCGCTACACCGACGTGTGGCTGTTCCAGAACGTGCTGCTGGCGATCCTGCAGGGCGGCCTCACCGGCCTGGTCATCCTGCGCTGGGCGGCCGGCCAGGCCAGCGCCGGCGACGTCGCCTTCATCGTCACCGCCTTCCTGCTGATGAACGGCTATCTGCGCAACATGGGCGACAACATCCGCATGCTGCAGCGGGGTCTAGCCGATATCGAGGACGTGGCGCGCTACGCCACCCTGGCCCCCCAGGTCGCCGATCGACCGGGCGCGCCCGACATCCATCCCATGGAAGGCGAGATCGTCTTCGACAAGGTGACCTTCGCCTACAAGTCCTCGGCGGCGCCGATCTACAGCGACTTTTCCCTGACGATCGCGCCGGGCGAACGGCTGGCGCTGGTCGGTCCCACCGGCTCGGGCAAGTCGACCTTCGTGAAGCTCATCCAGCGGCTCTACGACCTGCAGGGCGGGCGCATCCTGGTCGACGGCGTCGACATCGCCGGCGTCACCCAGGGCAGCCTGCGCCGGGCCATCGCCGTGGTGCCGCAGGACCCGGCGCTGTTCCACCGCACCATCGCCGAAAACATCTCCTACGCCCGGCCGGGCGCCACGGCCGAGGAGATCGCGCTGGCCGCCCAGCGCGCCCGGGCGCACGACTTCATCGTCGCCCTGCCCAGGGGTTACGACACCCTGGTCGGCGAGCGCGGGGTCAAGCTCTCGGGCGGCGAGCGCCAGCGCGTGGCCATCGCCCGTGCCTTCCTCGCCGACGCGCCGATCCTGGTGCTCGACGAAGCGACCTCCTCGCTCGATGTCGAGACCGAGCAGAAGGTCCAGGCCGCGACCGAGGAGCTGATGGCCGGGCGCACGACCATCGTCATCGCCCATCGCCTGTCCACCGTGCGCCGCGCCGACCGCATCCTGGTGTTCGAGGATGGACGGGTGGTCGAGGAGGGTCGCCACAACGATCTCGTGGCGCTCGGCGGCACCTACGCCCGCCTGCATGCGGTGACGTTGGGCGGGTGATGCGGCGTCGCCGCCGCGGTTTCACTTCACCTTGGTGATCTCGAACGCCTGGCCGTTTTCAATGACGGTCGGCACCTGCTCATGCTGATAGAGATTGAGCGCCAGGGGCGGGACGTGCTTGCTGACGTAGTGGGCCAGCAGACCGTTGTCGACGATGCCGTCCTCCGGATCGGCGGCCTTGCCGGCCAGTCCCTCGGTGACGACCCAGGTGAACAGGCCGTGGTCCTTGTAGCTGTCGATCGCCTCCTGGTCGGTGGTCGTGGCCGCGAGCACCATCAGGTTGAGCCCGTTGCTGAGCAGCGCGGCCGCCGTCGCGGAGTCCATGCCCTGGGTTGCGGTCAGGGCCGCGCCCAGCGCGCCGGCGTGGCAGGTGTCGATGACAGCCAGCTTCTTGGTCGCCTTGATGTTGCCGAGCAGGCCGGCGAGTTCCTGGCGGCTGATGGCTTCGGTCTTCAAGCCCGCCGGATCGCCGCTGAAGTTCGAGGTGACCAGGTAGTAGACGCCGTCGGCGACGACGCCGTGGCTGGCCACGAAGAAGATGAACGCGTCATCCGGTCCGGCGGCGGCCTGCACGGCTTTCAGCGCCTGCTCCAGGTGAGCTTTGTCCGTTTCGGCGGGGGTGGTCAGGACCGTTATGGCGAGCTTGGCGAACAGGGGCGTCGCGCCCGCGCGCAGGGTGTCCGCGAACAGGCGCGCGTCGGCGATCGGATTGGTCAGGTTGTGTTCGGGGCTCTTGGGGAACTCCTGAATCCCGGCCACCACCGCATAGAGCACCCCGCGCGGCGTCGGCGGCAGGTTGGCGGTGATCGAGGCGGTCGCATCGTTGCTCTGCACGCTGCCGTCGCTGTTGAAAGCGACCACGCGCACCTCGTTCGGGCCATTGAGTAGCGGTACGGCATAGGTGCGTGACACCACATGCTGGCCGGTCGGCGCCGGCGTGGCGTCCTGGATGATGGCCGATCCGTTCAGAAATACGCGGACGAGGCCGACGCCGCCGCCGCCGTCGGTGATGCGCAAGGCCAGTTTGAGGCTCTGCTCGCCGGTCGACTGGGGCGGGTTCACGATCTCCACCACCGGCGGCAGCTTCTCGCCGCCGAGGCTGGCCAGCCCCTCGATCGCGCCGCCGGCCATGCTGAGCTTCACGAGCTGAGGCCGGAAAAACTGCTCACGAAACGAGCCGATGCCGAACACGCGCTGGCCGACCCTGACGTTCAGATAGTCCTCCGCCTGGGCGGAAGAGGAATCGAAATAGCCCTCGGGGGTGACGGCGAGAATGGATCCGTCATAGAAATCCATCAGCGCCACGCGCTCCTTGCCGGTGTCGGCGTCCCACTCGCGGGTCGTGCCGTCCACGCCGCCGGAGACGACGATCTTGCCGTCGTGGGAGTAGGTGACGGATTGGACCCAGCTTTCGTGCCCGGTCAGCGTGTGAAGCGCGCGGCCGCTGGCCGAATCCCAGAGCCTGATCGTGCCGTCCCAGCTGCTTGAGGCGAGGCTCGCGCCGTCCGGCGAGAAGGCCACGAAGGTGACCGGGGCGGTATGACCGCTGAGCGAGAGCCGCACCGCGCCGGCCGGATCCCAGAGCTCGACCGACCCGTTGCCTCGGCCCAGGGCCAGGGTTTTGCCGTCCGGCGAGAAGGCCACGGAATTGGCGGTGACGGCAGGCCCTCGCAGCGTGCGCAGCTCGCTTCCGCCGGCCACGTCCCACAGCTTGACGGTGTTGTCGAAACTGGCCGACGCCAGCGTCTTTCCGTCGGGCGAGAAGGCGACGGACATCACCAGTCCGGTATGTCCGGTAAGGGTGTGAAGTTCGCGCCCGCTCGCCGTGTCCCACAGCCGGGCGGTGTTGTCCCAGCCGGCGGAGGCCAACGTCTTTCCGTCGGGTGAAAAGGCGACGGCGAAGATCAGGGCGGTATGCCCGGTCAGGGTGCTTACGGTCTTTCGGGTGGCGACATCCCAAAGCTTGATGGTCTTATCCACGCTCCCCGACGCCAGCAGCTTGCCGTCCGGCGAGAAGGCGACGGCCCTGATCTGACCGGTGTGACCGCGGAGAATGGCCACTCCGGCCTCGCCGGTCACGGTCCACAGCTTGACGGTAGTATCGGCGGCGCCGGCGGCGATGGTCTTGCCGTCGGGCGAGGTCGCCACCGAATAGATCGAGCTGGTGTGGCCGATCAGGGCGGCCGTGCGCCGCCCGCTGGCCACGTCCCAAAGCGCCACGGCGGTACAGGAGCACGCTGACGCCAGCGTCTTGCCGCCCGGGAGAAAGGCCACCGAATTGATCGGCCCTGTCAGTCCGGTCAGCGCGCGCAGCTCCCCGCCGCTGGCGACGTCCCACAGCTTGGCCGTCTGGTCCCAGCTTCCCGACGCGAGAGTCCGGCCGTCCGGCGAGAAGGCGACGGCGCTGACCCAGTTCGTGTGTCCGCTGAGCGTGCGCAGTTCGCGGCGGCCGGCCACGTCCCAGAGCTTGATCGTCTTGTCCAGGCTCCCCGACGCCAGGGTCTTGCCGTCCGGCGAGAAGGCGACAGAGCTGACCTTGTCGGCGTGGCCCGTGAGGGTGGCGAGTTCATGCCCGCTGGCCAGGTCCCAGAGCTTGACGGTCTTGTCCCAGCTGCCCGAAACCAGCGACCTGCCGTCAGGTGAGAAGGCGACGGAGACGACCGGGCCTGAATGCCCCGTAAGGGTGGCGATCTCACGCCCACTGGCCAGGTCCCAGATCTCGATCGCGGACTTTCCGCAACCTGTGGCCAGCACCTTCCCATCCGGCGAAAAGGCGACCGAGGCGACCGCTCCGGAATGACTGGCGAAGGCGCGCAACTCCCGCCCGGTCAGAGGGTCCCAGAGCCTGACCGTGCCATCGGCGCTCCCCGAGGCCACGGTTTTGCCGTCCGGCGAAAAGGCCACCGAGAACACCCATTGCGTGTGCCCGGTCAGGGCGCGGAGCTCGCGGCCGCTGGCCAGATCCCAGATGATGATCGACTTGTCGGCGCTGCCCGAGGCCAGCAGCTTGCCGTCCGGCGAGACGGCGACGGATTGTACGACGTTCGAGTGGCCCAGTTGCGGGAAGACTTCCGGCGCCTCCTGCGCGTGCGCCACGCCGAAGCACAGGAAGAGGGCGACCAGCGCCGCCAGACGCCGCCACATCGCCGCCGCCCTCGGCCGCGGACCCTAACGCCTCACGGCCAGCGCCAGCCGCGCGTCTTCAACTTGCCGTTGAGGGTTTCGTCGGAGACGCCGAGCCGCTTCTGCCGGGCCACGAGCGCGGCGTGCTCATTGGCGCATTGACGCGAAAGCGCCGCCTGGGAGCTGTCCACCTTGTCGCACATCTGCTTGTGCGCCTTGACGTCCTGAACCAGGGCGTTGACCTCTGTCGATGAGGCGGTAGGGGAGTCGGCCAGCGCCGGCGGGACAGCGACCGAGACGGTCAGCCACGCCGACGCCAAGGCGCCGGAAATTGCCAATCCAAGCGCGCTTCTGTTCATCCATCCCTCCAGGGTTCCGGCGTCGCGGCGAGAATTCGCTTGCCGTAGTTTCGGGCCAAACTATCTTAGCCAGTCTTTCGCGTGCCGAGTAGCCTGGGGCGAAATCTCTCGGATACCAACCGCCCAAAGATACCGATGATTTGATTTTGGGGTGTTCCACTCCAAATTGCGGCCCTGCCGGAGGCGCGCATGCGACGCATGGGATTTGTTGGTCTGGCCATGACCGCCGCGCTCGCGGCGCTGGGCGGCTGCCAGACGGTCGGGCCCAAGGCGCTAGGCGTCGGCCGCGAGCGCTATAACAACATCCTTCAGTCGACAGCCAAGGCCCAGACGATGTCCAACATCGTCCGCGTCTACGACCATGAACTGCCCATGTTCATGGATGTCACCGAGGTCGATTCGACCCTGTCGGTCGGCGAATCCCTGACCGGAGGGGCGACCGGCATCAGCGCCAAGCAAGGCTCCGCGAACCTCAATCCGGTGGAGTCGGTCTCCGGCACGGTGCAGTACTCCGAGACGCCCACCATTCGCTACCAGCCGCTTCTGGGCCAGGCCCTGGTCGCCCAGCTGGTCACCCCGGTCAGCGTCGACGCGCTCGGGCTGATGTACGATTCGTCCTGGGATATCGGCCCCCTGCTCGATCTGTCGTCGGCCTATCTGACGCTCGATCACCGGGAGTTCTATGCGGCGCTGAACACTATCATCGAGCTGAACAGCCGCGAGGCCCTCGAGCTCGCCGCCGCGAAATCCAGTCTGTCCGCGCCCGCCGCGGTGGCGGACTCGAGCGCCACGCCGTCCGCGGGATCAGCCGCGGCCCCCGCGAGCCCGGCCAAGTCCGGCTCGGCGGGCAACGACGCGCTGGTGCTCTATCTCCTGCCATTTCACCACGGCGCCGGTCCGGCGGACCTGCCTGAAAAGCAGCGCGTCCTGCAGCTCTGGGTGCGCCTGTTCCGGATCTACCTTGGCAGCCAGGCTGGCCGGCAACCGGCGTTCACGCCGCCGGCGCAGTGCGCAACCATCGGCCTGACCCTGGACGAAACGGCCCTGCGCAACTGGGATGTGGACATCGCCAAGCAGGTCGCCGCCGCGCCCGAGGATCAGAGGAGCAAGCTGCTCGACACCGCCCGTTCCTGCCTGCCCACGACCATCGAACTGCGTGTCTTGCCCGTGCCCGCGGGCGTGCAAGGCGGGGGGGCGACCGCGGCCGCCGATTTTTCCTCGAGCGCGCCGTTGATGCGCACCTATTCCGCCCTCGGCATCCTCAGGAACGCCACCCAGAGGCCCGGCCCCAAGATCGAATTCGTCACGCCCGAAGCCTATAGCCGCATCCGGCAAGAGCCGTGGAACGCGGCCGTCGACCGCCTGAGCTACTACACCCTGCTGTCGACGGATCTCGATTCCGTCGATTGCTCGGACGCGCGGCGGCAAGGCGGCGGTTGCGACACGCCGCCCCTGTCGCCCGAGCAACAGGAGTCCATGTGCGAAATCAATCGATGGATCCTGACCTCGACGCGGCAGACGCCGACGCCTTGCAAGAATGAGGCTCAGTCGGTGGGGTCGAGCTATCAGAACGGTCTGGATGTCTATGAGACGACCGGCGCCGATACGCTCGCCGCCGACGCCATCAACATGAACGGGGCGCTGGGCACGCTCAGGCGGTACATGCTGGTCATCGTCAGCGATCACCTGCCCAAGGATAGCGTCTATGCGTCCTTCTACGATGACGGTCGGTGGTACTACATCGACAAGGGCGACGCGGTTTCAGAGAAGAACTTTCAGTTGATCTCGCTCTTCATGACCATGATGGCGGTGCCGCCATCCACCACCCCGCTGTCGCCGGTCATCAACGTCGGCGGTTGAGGCGCGACGACCGCGCCGGAGGCCGGCGTCGCAAGCCCGCGCTGAATGCGGCGATGCGACGCCGGGTCCGATCAAGCCGGCTGCGGGACCTTGTCGAGGAAACCGATCACGCCGGCGATACGGCCGTCCTCCAGGGTCAGCACGTCGCTGCCCTCGATCGGCGCCTCGGCCGCCGCCGGGCCTAGCGACCAGGAAAAGCGCACATAGTCGCCGTGGCCGCTGGCTTCGCCGATGAGGGCGAAGCGGTATTCGGGAAACCGCTGGTGGACGCCGCCGATATAGGCGCCGATCTCCTCGGCGCCGCGGGCCTTGGCCAGCGGGTCGACATAGGTGGCCGAGGCCGTCCACTGCTCGCCGAGCCGGCGCGCGCGGACGCCCGCGTCGGTCTCGTTCCACAGGCTGATGTAGTCGCGAGCGACGGTTTGAACATCTGACATCCGGGGTCTCCTTCAAAGATCGGGATCGACCCCCGGATCATCAGACGTCGGCGTCCTCCAGTCGATTACGCGCCAGGTAATCGTCGTCGCATTTCGCCCCTGACTCCGGCGTCAGGGTCATCTGCGTCTGGGTGACGAAGGCGACCACGCGCCCGGCGCCGGTCTCGATGCGGGTCTGCACCACCTGGGTGCGCCGGCCGCGATGCAGCACATTGGAGACCCCCACCAGGCTCGCCCCCGACGGGGCTGCGGCGATGAAGTTGGTCTTGCTCTCCAGCGTGGTCGTGCCCTTGGCGTCGGCCGGCAGGTTGATGAACGCCGTCGCTCCGCCCAGGCTGTCGGCGAAGGCCATGATCACCCCGCCATGGACCGCGTGGCCGTGGGTGCAGTGTTCCGGCCCGGTCTGCATCCAGGCCGTCACCTGGTCGGGCTCGGCCTCCAGGAATTCGATCCCCAGGTGGAGGGCCATCGGCATGGGGTGGGCTTGGATCTTCTCGAGCAAACACATGGGTTCGCGCTCCCGCTCTACTCACTTCATAGATGGGGATGCGAGGGCCGTTCGTCCATTACCCGTGAGGTTATCGCGGGCGGGCAATGACGGGGCTATCGTTGGGGCCATGACGGTTGCAACCCACTCACAACACGCCGGCGATCACATCCGCACCTGGCGTCAGCGCCGGCGGATGAGTCAGCTCGACCTCGCCCTCGAGGCCGAGATTTCGACCCGGCATCTGTCCTTCGTCGAGACCGGCCGCGCCCAGCCCAGCCGGCGGATGATCCTCACCCTGGCCGACCGCCTGGAGATTCCCATGCGCGAGCGCAATGTCCTGCTGATGGCCGGCGGCTACGCCCCGGTGTTTCCCGAACGCGGCCTCGAGGCCCCGGAAATGCGCGAGGCCTGGGACGTGATCGACGTGGTGCTGAAGGGGCATCTTCCGTACCCGGCCTTCGCCGTCGACCGGCGCTGGAATATCCTGGCCTCCAACCGTGCCTCGCCGCGCATCTACGACGGCGTGGCCGAGGAGCTGCTGGCGCCGCCGGTGAACGCCCTGCGCCTCACCCTGCATCCCAAGGGCATGGCCCCGCGCATCCTCAATCTGGAGGAGTGGCGCGGCAACATCCTCTCCCGCGTGCGCGCCCAGATCGCCGCCACGGCCGACGAAGCCCTCGCCGAACTCTACGCCGAGCTGCGCGCTTACGGCGGCGACGAAGGCCCGCCGACCGGAGAAGGCCGTCCGATCATCCCCTTTCGCCTGATGAGCGAGGCCGGACCGTTGAGCTTCCTCACCACCACCATGATTTTCGACTCCCCGCTCGATGTCACCCTGTCGGAGCTGATCATCGAATGCTTCTTTCCCGCCGACGCCGAAACCCGCGAACGCGTGCGGGCCATGGCCGCGGACGGGTGAAGTTGTTTCGAAAAGGTTCCATATGTGATACCATGGACCCATGACCAAGGCGGAAAAGCTGCTGGCCAGGATGCGCGCCAGCCCGCGGGACTGGTCGATCGAGGATTTGAAGACATTGGCCAAGCGGAACGGCGTGGATTGGCGACAGCCGGGAACCAGCCATGTGACTTTCAGCTTTCCGGGGCTTCAACCGCTCACGGTTCCCGCGCAGAAGCCGCTCAAGCCTATCTATGTGATGAAGTTCGTCGCGCTCATCGACGCGATTGGAGGGACGAATGACGACTGAGATCGCCGAAACCTTGCCACGGTTTGAGATTCGACCGCTCTCGGCCGAGGAGGGCGGCGGATACCTCGTCGAGTTTCCGGATTTTCCAGGCTGCATCGCCGATGGAGAGACGCCGGAGGATGCGATGGACGAGGGCCGCGATGCGCTGACCTCCTATCTGGAAACGCTGAAGGCGCTGGGCCGGCCGGTCCCGGCGACGAAGAACGCCTACGGCGGTCAGTGGCGCCAGCGCGTCCCCAGGTCTCTCCACGCGGCTCTTGCGCGCCGCGCTGCGCACGAGGGCGTTTCGCTGAACACCTTGGTGACAACGTTGCTAGCGGAGGGACTCGGCCGTCGCGATGGGGCGGAACGAGGGTAGTCCGTTCTACCTCGCCAGTTCCTGCTCCACCGCCGCCGCCAGGGCCCCACGGCCGTGGACGGTCACCTCGGAAAGCCCGAGCCAGCCGGCCATCAGGCGCAGCTCCGCCGCCAGCGGGCCGGCGACGTCCCCCGCCTGGGCGTGCGGCTCGAGATGGACCGACTGCGCCCGCAGCACGCCGGCGGCGCGGTCGGCCTTCAGGTCGGCGCGGGCGGTGATCGCCTCGCCCTGCAGGAACGGCAGCACATAGTAGCCGTGCTGGCGCTTCGCGGCCGGGGTGTAGATCTCGATGCGGATCTTCGTCCCGAACAGCCGCTCGGCCCGTTCGCGCCGCCAGATGAGATTGTCGAATGGCGACAGCAGCACCGCCACGCCGTCCGCCCGCGCCGCCTTCGCCCCGGGTGCGAGAAACGCCGCCTGCTTCCAGCCCTGCACCGATACCGGCGTCAGCTCGCCGGCCTCGACCAGTTCGGCCAGCCGGGCCTTGGTCTCGGCCACGGGCATGCGGAAATAGTCGCGCAGATCGCCTTCTATGGCGACGCCCAGCGCCGCGGCCGCACGCCGCAGCAGCTCGCGGTGGGCGGCGGCCTCGTCCGGCGTCGGCGCATTCACCACCCGTGCGGGCAGCACGCGCTCGGTGAGGTCATAGACCCGCTCGAATCCGCGCCGGGTGCGCGTGGTGATGGCGCCGGTCCAGAACAGCCACTCCAACGCGTGCTTGCCGTGGCTCCAGTTCCACCAGCCGGCCTGGCGCGGCGCGTCGGCGAAATCGCCGCCGGTCACCGGACCCTCGCGCTCGATGCGCTTCAGCACCGCCTCGACGTAGTCGGCGCGCTCGCGGGCGAAGCGCGCCATACCCGGCCAGACGCCGTCGCCGGCCCGCGCCCGGTCCATCCGCCAACGGAACAGCGGCTGGCTGTCGACGGGCAGCAGCGAGCATTCGTGGCCCCAGTATTCGAACAGCGACGGCTTCTTGCCCCAGGCTTCGCGCTCGAGGGCCTCGCGCGGATAGGCCCCCAGGCGCGAAAATCCCGGCAGATAGTGCGTACGCGCCAGCACGTTCACCGAATCGATCTGGATGACGCCCAGCGCGTCGGCCAGCCGTTTCAGATGCCGCGCGCCGGGCTCGGCGTGGCGGCGGGGCCGGGAGAGGCCCTGGGCGTGGAGGGCGATCCGCCGCGCCTGCCTGGCCGTGAGCGTAAGACTCATGGGGCGACGCTAGATGAAGTTCTCAGATTGTTCCAGCCTTCAACGCCCCGTCGCGAGCTGCTGAAAGACGCCAGGCGCGGTTTCTGCGGCGTCCAGCCGCTGGCGGATTGCCAGGGCGCACGCCTGCGGCGTTAGGTTTCCAGTGTCGACCTCGAGATCATAGACGCCTGGCGTATGCACCGCGTGGGACCAGAGCCTCACCGCCGGCGGCGGATCGTGGACGGGGCCGGACACATAGTTGCGGCCGTCCTGGCCGGCGTTGCGGCGCTCCATGATGACTTCCAGCGGGCAATGGACGCCGACAAACAACACGGGCAGGCCCGAGAGCCGCCGCGCCGCATCGGACAGCACGCCCTTGGGCTCGGCGTAGGCGTCGTGAAGGCCAAGATCGGCGACCACGTTCAGCCCCTGACGGCTGTGGGCGGCGATCGATTCGAACAGCGCCGCATAGAGGGCCGGGGCCAAGGCCTCGATGTCAGCGCGCTCCCCGCCGCCGGGGCGGAGTCCGATACGGGGGCGAAGGCCGGGCGGCGTGACGTGCTCATTCCATACATCGACGCCGAGGTTCATCCAGCATCCCTCGAACGTCTCCTGAGTGACGGCCGCGATACTGGACTTCCCTGACCTGGGCGCACCGTTCAGGATGACGATCCGACCGGCCTCAGCCATGGACTGCAAAGCGGCGGAAGTCGGTCAGGAGCTGGTCCCAGGCGCAGGTCATGGCTGGAGTCCAATCCTCGCCCGCGGCCTCGCGCAGGGTGTCGGCCACGGCATCGAAGAACAGGGGAAAGACATCCGGCGGCACGCCATAGCCGTCGTGGGTGACCACCTCATTGCGGATCATGCCCTCGGCGTAGGCGCCCTCGCCAATGTAGTCGAACACCATCTCGAAGACGCGCTGCAGCATCTCGCCGCGTACCGCCCCGTTGGTGTCGCGCACGAACTGCGCCTCCATCTCCGGATGCCGGGCGAACAGGCGGGCGTAGACGGCCGGCGTCAGGTCGCCGCCGCGCTCGGCCGCCACCTCCAGGCTGCGCTCGATGGTCGCCCCGTCCGTCACAGGTGATCCAGCACCGGCTTGGGTTTGTAGGGTTTCTCCAGAGCCGTGACTTCCTCGTCTGTCAGCCTGATCTCCAGCGCGGCCACGGCGTCGACCAGGTGATGGGCCTTGGAGGCGCCGACGATCGGGGCGGTGATCCCCGCCTTGCTCAGCACCCAGGCCAGCGCCACCTGGGTGTTGGGAACGCCCCGCGCCGCCGCGACCTTGCCCACGGCCTCGACCACGGCGTGGTCCGGCTCGCGGTAGTAGAGCCTGGGCGAGAATTCGTCGGTGCGGGCGCGTTCGGTCTCGCCTTCGCCCGGCTTCTCCCGCCCGCCGGCCAGGAAGCCGCGCGCCAGCGGCGACCAGGGAATGACCCCCACGCCCATCTCGCGGCACAGGGGCAGCATCTCGCGCTCCTCCTCGCGATAGACCAGGTTGTATTGCGGCTGCATGGAGACGAACGGCGTCCAGCCGTGCGCCTTCGACACGGCCAGCATGTTCATGAACTGCCACGCGTACATCGAGCTGGCCCCGATGTAGCGGGCCTTGCCGGCGCGCACGACGTCGTTCAGCGCCTCCAGCGTCTCCTCGATCGGCGTCTCCGGATCGAAGCGGTGGATCTGATAGAGGTCGACGTAGTCGACGCCCAGCCGGGTCAGGCTGCGGTCGATGGCGTCCATGATGTGCTTGCGCGACAGGCCGCGGTTGTTGACGTCGGATCCCATGACGCCGTGGACCTTGGTGGCGATCACCACCTCGTGGCGCTTGGCGTATTCCTTCAGCGCCTTGCCGGTGACCCGCTCGCTTTCGCCTTGGGAATAGACGTCGGCGGTGTCGAAGAAGTTGATCCCGGCCTCGACGGCGGCCTTGAAGAAGGGCAGGGACGCGGCCTCGTCCAGCACCCACGGCCGCCACTTCGGCGTCCCATAGGTCATGCAGCCCAGGCACAGCCGCGAGACCTTGAGGCCGGTATTCCCCAGTCGGACATAGTCCATCGCGCGTCTCCCTATCTCGCCAGCCGCCCGTCGCTGAGCGCGCTCTTGTCGAAGGCGAACAGCACCTCGCCATCCGGCGGTTCGATATCGCCCCTCACCGCCTCCGGCGCCAGGGCGTGGAGCAGATGGCGGATGACATTGAGCCGGGCGGCCTTCTTGTGATCGGCCCGCACGCACACCCAGGGCGCGTGGCCGGTGTGGGTGGCCAGGAGCATCTGGTCGCGGGCCCGCGAATAGGCCTTCCACTTCGACTGGGCGACGCGGTCCATGTCGCTGCTTTTGAGGCGCTTGAGCGGGTCGGTCTCGCGCGCATCCAGCCGCTGCGCCTGTTCCTGGCGCGAGATGTCGAGCCAGATCTTCACCAGCCGGATGTCGGCGTGCTCCATCATCCGTTCCATGGCCGGCGCTTCGCGCAGGAACTGGGCGTGTTCGGCCTTGGTGCAGAAGCCCATCACCGGCTCGACGCCGGCGCGATTGTACCAGGAGCGGTTGAACAGCACGAGTTCGCCGCGCGCCGGCAGGTGGCGCACATAGCGCTGGAAATACCATTCCGAGCGGTCGCGTTCGGAGGGCTTGGGCAAGGAGACCACACGCGTGCTGCGCGGCGTGAGATGGGCGGAGACGCGGGCGATGGTCCCGTCCTTGCCGGCGCCGTCGCGGCCCTCGAAGATCACCAGCGCCTTGGCCCCGGTCTTGATCGCCCATTGCTGATAGCGCACGAGGCCGATCTGGAGCCGGCGCAGGTCGTGCTTGTAGGAGTTCGTGTCCGCCATGGTTCCTCCACTCTAACCCATATGGAGCATTGCGCGTGATCCGCCTCTTCGTCGACGGCGAGCTGAGTGAAGGCGGCGAGGTCGCGCTCGGGCCCGAGCAAACCCATTATCTCGCCCACGTCATGCGCCTGCGGCCGGGCGAGGAGCTGCTCGCCTTCAACGGCCGCGACGGCGAGTGGCGCGCGCGTCTGGCGGACGTCGGCAAGCGCGCGGCGCGGCTGCAGGCCATCCGCCTGGAGCGGCCGCAGACCACCCCGCCCGACCTCGACCTCGTGATCGCCGTGGTCAAGCGCGCCCGCCTGGAGACCATCGTCGAGAAGGCCGCCGAGCTCGGCGCGCGGCGCGTGGCCCCGGTCACCACCTCGCGCACCAACGCCGGCCACGCCAACATCGGCCGCCTGACCGCCATCGCCGTCGAGGCCGCCGAACAGACCGGCCGGCTGGACGTACCGGAAATTCTCCCGGAGGCGCGTCTCGCCGGCGTGCTCGCGGCCTGGCCGGCCGGGCGGCGGCTGATGTTCTGCGACGAGGCCGGCGACGCCCTCCCGGCCCTTGAGGCGCTGACGAATGCCGCCCCCGGCCCCTGGGCTATCCTCATCGGTCCTGAAGGCGGCTTCAGCCCCGACGAGCGCGCTGCCGCCCGCGCCGTCCCAGGCGCCGTCGCGGTCACCCTCGGCCCGCGCATCCTGCGCGCCGACAGCGCCGCCATCGCCGCGTTGACGCTTTGGCAAGCGACTCTCGGCGATTGGAGCCCACAGGCTCCGGGGGCTTGAGGTTCAGCCCACTGGCGCCCACTTGCACTTCGCGGCCCTGTTGGGCGCGCCTGAACGGGGGACGCAATGGCTGGGACGCTGACGGACGATCGCCCGCTCGTCTTCGCCGACCTCGCCGCCTGGTTCGCGCGCGGCGGCAAGGATCCGAGCGAGTTCCGCGTCGGCGCCGAGCACGAGAAGTTCGTCTTTCGGCAGGCCAGCCACGCGCCCGTCCCGTACGACGGATCGGATGGCATCCGCGCCCTGATGGAAGGGCTCATGCGTTTCGGCTGGGCGCCGACCACCGAACACAACGACGCCGGCGGCGAGACCCTGATCGGCCTCTCGCGCGGCATGGCCAACGTCAGCCTCGAGCCCGGCGGCCAGTTCGAGCTCTCCGGCGCGCCGCTCGCCTCCATGCACGACATCTGCGCCGAGACCGGCCAGCATCTCGAGGAGGTCAAGGCCGTGGCCGCCGAGCTCGGCCTGGGCTTCCTCGGCCTCGGCTTCGCCCCCACCTGGCGGCGCGACCAGATCCCCTTCATGCCCAAGGGCCGCTACAAGATCATGCGCGACTACATGCCCAAGGTCGGCTCGCTCGGCCTCGACATGATGTTCCGCACCTGCACGGTCCAGGCCAACCTCGACTTCGCCGACGAGGCCGACATGGTGGCCAAGTTCCGCGTCAGCCTTGCCCTGCAGCCCATCGCCACGGCGCTGTTCGCCAATTCTCCGTTCACGGAAGGAAAGCCCAACGGCTGGCTTTCGGCCCGCGCCAACATCTGGACCGACACCGACGCCGACCGCACCGGCCTCCTGGAATTCGTTTTCGAGGACGGCTTCGGCTTCGAGACCTACGCCCGCTATGCGCTCGCCGTGCCGATGTATTTCGTCAAGCGCGAGGGCCGCTACATCGACGTCGCCGGCCGCTCGTTCCGCGACTTCATGGACGGCAAGCTGCCCGAACTGCCGGGCGAGCGCCCAACCCTGGCCGACTGGGCCGACCACATCAGCACCATCTTCCCCGAGGTTCGCCTCAAGCAATACCTCGAGATGCGCGGGGCCGACGCCGGCTCCTGGAGCCGCCTCTGCGCCCTGCCGGCGCTGTGGGCGGGCCTGCTCTATTGTCCGGACTGCCAGGCCGCCGCTTGGGAGCTCTGTCGAAGTTGGACGAACGAAGAGCGCGCCGCCCTGCGCACCGACGCCGCCCGCGTGGGCCTCAAGGCCGAGATCGGCGGGCGCACCGCCCAGGACGTGGCCAAGGACATGCTGGCCATCGCCCACGAGGGGCTCAAACGCCGCGACCGCCTTTCGGGCGGCATGGTCAATGAGACGGTCTATCTCTCCGAGATCGAGGATATCGCCGAAAGCGGCGTCACCGCCGCCGAGCGCCTCCTCAACCTGTACCACGGCCCCTGGGCCGGCGACGTCTCCCACGTCTTCGAGGAATGCGCCTACTGAGGGCGTCACCCGCCGTCCAACGCAGCTAGAATCGCCACCGGCTTGTGTTAACGATTGGGATCGGTGGTCCGGAGGAAGCCTCCTCCTGCGCTGACCTTGGGAGGCGATGGTCATGGTGGCGGCGACATGGCTTGGCGGTGTCGGCGATTGGGCGACGGGCGCGGACTGGTCGACTGGGTCGGAGCCCAACAACGACGCGGTGGTGATCAACAGCGGCGCGGTTACGATTTCCGGTCTCGACATTGGAGACGTTACTAGCCTGACGATGACCGGCGGCAGCCTGGATGTTCAGAATGAATTGGGCATCGGCGACGAATACGACTCCCCACCGAACTTCATGGACACGAACGGGGGAACGTTGCTCGTCAGTGGCGGCGAGCTAATGGTCGGCGGATACCTGACGTCGGCGACAGGCACGGTCTATTTGACGAACGCCGGGACCTACATGTGGCACATGAACGGGGAACCTGCGTTAGCCGCCGACGCGAGCGGGCAAATCGTCGACATGGGCGCTGGTCCCAGTAATTTCGATGACACCTTTGAATTCGCGAATGCGTACAATGGGACCATAACTGATTTCAACGCCGGGGATCAGATAGATTACAATGGAGGACTTTATTCCATCAGCATAGTGGATCACACGATCGTATTTGATACGACAACGGGGAATCTCACGCTGAACATGTCAGACTCCGTTAACATGTCTGATATCTACCTGAAAGATAGTATTGTTTACACGACCCAAACCGCCTGCTTCGGCTCAGGAACCCGGATCGCCACCACGCGCGGCGAGGTCGCCGTGGAGGACCTCAAGGTCGGCGATCTGGCGGTGACGGCGTCGGGCGTGGCGCGGCCGATCGTGTGGCTGGGCCATCGCACCTGGCGGCGGGGCTCGACCCGGCGCACGGAGTGGCCGGTGCGGGTTCTGGCCGGGGCCTTCGGCGAGGGCCGGCCGGCGCGGGATCTGATCCTCTCGCCGTCGCACGCCGTGTGCGTGACCGTACTGCGTGACGTGTTCATTCCGGTCGGCAAGCTGATCAACGGATCTACCGTGGCCCCAGTCCCCATGGACGAGATCGACTACTGGCACGTCGAGCTGGAAAGCCATGACGTGCTCCTCTCCGAGGGGCTGCCCACGGAGAGCTATCTCGATGTAGGCAACCGCGGCTGGTTCGCGGGCGACAATGCGCCAGGTGAGCCGGTGGATCTCCTGGCCGCCTACAGCAAGCCGCTGATCACCGAGGGCCCGATCGTCCAGGCGGTGAAGGCCCAGCTCGCCGCCCGGGCCGAGGAGATCGGCTGGCGACGCACGCACGACATGGACCTGCACCTGATCGTCGATGGAACCAGGATCGACCCGATCGTCGACGGCCGCCAAGCCGGCTTCCTGTTCCCGGCCGAGGCCCGCCGGGTGAAGCTGGTGTCGGCGACGTTCAACCCGGTCCAGTGCGGCGAAGGGGAGGACGACCGCGACCTTGGCCTGGCCTTGTCGGGGGTCGAGATCGGCGATGTGGTTCACCGCGCCCGAGCCGTCCCGCTGGAGGCCCTGACGGGCGCCGTTTATCCGCAGGAGGCCGCCGCCGGCGTCCCCTGGCGCTGGACAGCCGGCGAACTGGCCCTGCCGCGCGAGCTGTGGGCCGACGGCCGCGCCCAGGTCATCCTGCGGCTAACCTTCGTCCCCGACGCCGCCCGCCGCTGGCTGGCGCCGGCCCAGGCCGCCCGCAAGTCGGTCCTGCGCGTCGTGGCTTAGGAAGATTGCAATATGGAATGTGGAATTGACTCCGCACACATATACACCCACAATATGCAATCTTAGCCCGCTGTGGGGACGATATGGGCGCATTCAATCGCGTAGGGTTCGAGGCGCTCGCCAAGGGCGTGGCCGGCGGGGCGACGATCCGGGCAGCCGGCATCGCCGCCGGGTGGGGGCCCAACACCCGCATCTATTACAAATACTCCAAGCGCGACGACTTCGCGGCCGCGGTTGAGCGCTGGAAGCTGGAGCTTCGCCGCGGCGGGTCCAGCGATCTCGGGCCGGTGATCAGCGACCTGATGGAGGGCGCCCAGCGGGCGATAGGTCTTGAAACCGGCGCCGGCATGACCGCCGCCTGCAAGATGCTGGCCGAGGCCGCGCGCCTCAAGCTGCTGCTGGGGAGCGTCGACAAGGCGAAGGCCGACCGCCAGGAGGAACTGGAGTGGCTGGCCCGATACGGCCCACCTTCCTAGACCGGCGGATTGGCCGCCGTCACCGTCCAGCGCGGGTCCTGCGGGCCGCCGGCGCCGGAATCGGTGTGCAGCACGGTGGCGTCGACGCTGGGTCCGGTACTTCGAACCTCGCGGATCTCGACGATGTTGGGATAGAAGGCCAGCCGGCCGGCGATCGTCTCCATGGCCGGGTGCGGCGCCTCATAGGACCACACCGCGTTCTCGGCGATCCGGCCGTCCATGGTCAGGGTGAAATAGGACGCGTGGCCCTTGTAGGGGCAATAGGTGTCGAGCTCGGTCTTGGCCAGGAAGCCCATCTCCACGTCGGCGCGCGGGAAATAGGCTACCGCCTTGTAGCTGGCCTCCTTCAGCCAGATCACGTCGGCGCTGTCGGCGATCAGATGGCCGTTGTAGAGCGCCTGCACATGTCCTGCATGGCCGGTGAGGGTGATGGGATGATCCGGTCCCGGAACCTTGACGACATCCATTGAGCGTCCTCCGCGCGGGTGACAGGCGAGCTTAGCACGATGCGCGCGCCCCGCCTTGTGAAAGCGCTGTGCGCGTGATTGTTTCCGCGCCAAGCGCCGGCCAATGAGCGTTCGGGGACCCGTCACGTGAACATCGTCATCATCGCCGGCATCATCCTGACGCTGGCGACCGGCATTCCGGTGATGTTGCAGATCGCCCGCGGGCATCCGCGCGGCCTCTTCGTGCTCTTCTTCGCCGAGATGTGGGAGCGGTTCTCCTACTACGGCATGCGCGGGCTGCTGGTCTTCTACCTGACCCAGCAATATCTGTTCAGCGACGCCTTCGCGGCCACCACCTACGGCTCCTACGCCACCCTGGTCTATCTCGTGCCCCTGGTGGGTGGGGTGATCGCCGACCGCTGGCTCGGCGCGCGCAAGGCGGTGGCCTTCGGGGCCCTGCTGCTGGTGGCCGGCCACGCCACCATGGCCATCGAAGGCGCGCCGGCGCGGCAGGTTCTGACCTATCACGGCGCGCACTATGGCTTCGCCGTCAGCGGCCTTGGCGCCGCGCGCGCGGCGAAAATCATGGTGGCGGGCCAGCCCTACGCCTTCGGGCAGGACGCCGCCGGCGGCTTCACCATCAAGTATCTGCCGGCCGCTTCGCCCCTGCCGCCGGTCCTGGCCAAGGGCGACTATAAGCTGGAGGTCGCCGGCCGCCAGCAGGGCTTCGTGGACGTGTTCTACCTGGCCCTGGCGCTGATCGTCATGGGCGTCGGGTTCCTGAAGTCCAACATCTCGGCCATCGTCGGCAAGCTCTATGTCGAGCACGATCCGCGCCGCGATCCGGGCTTCACGCTCTACTACTACGGCGTCAACCTCGGGGCCTTCTGGGCCGCCGTGCTGTGCGGCTATCTCGGCGAGAACTTCGGCTGGGCCTGGGGCTTCGGCGCTGCGGGCGTCGGCATGGCCGCCGGCTTCGTCACCTTCCAGCTCGGCCGGTCCTGGCTGGAGGGCAAGGCCGAGCCGCCGGACCCCGTGAAGCTGACGCGGCCGCGGGTCGGGCCGCTCAACCTGGAGTGGCTGATCTATCTGGGCGGGATCGCCGGCGTGGCCGTGGTCTGGGTGCTGGTGCGGCACAGCCATATCGTCGGCCTGTCGCTCGGCCTGGGCTGGATCGTCGCGCTCGCCTACGTCGGCTGGATCATGTTCACCAAGTTCGGCCGGGTGGAGCGCGAGCGCATCGCGCTATCCTTCGTGTTCATGATCGGCGCCGTGGTCTTCTTCACCCTGTTCGAACAGGCCGCGACCTCGCTCAACCTGTTCGCCGAGCGCAACACCCAGCTCGGACTGATCGCCGCGCCCACGACCTTCAGCCTGCTCGGCCAGCCGGTGTTCCTCGGCACGCGGGCGATGTGGGAGGCGGCCCGCGCCGCGCCGGGGACCTTGTGGATCGACATGGGCTTCAACGCCGCCCAGACGCAGTCATTCAACGCCGGCTTCATCCTGCTGTTCGCGCCGGTGTTCGCCGCCCTGTGGGCCTTCCTCGGCCGGCGCGGGCGCGACCCCGATCCGATGATCAAGTTCGGCCTGGGTCTGGCTCAGGTGGGTCTGGGTTTCCTGGTCATCGTGTGGAGCGCGGGCCTGGCCGACAGCTCGTTCCGCGTGCCCCTGCTGGTCCTGGCCTTCGCCTATCTGCTGCACACCACCGGCGAACTCTGCCTGTCGCCCGTGGGCCTGTCGGAGATCACCAAGCTCGCGCCGGCGGTGCTGATCTCGACCCTGATGTCGCTGTGGTTCATGGCCATTTCGCTGGCCGAGTTCGTCGGCTCGCTGATCGCCAAGCTGGCGGGGACGGAGACCGCCGGCGGCCAGGTGCTCGATCCCCACGCCGCCTTGATATCGTCGCTGGGCGTCTTCCAGGCCATCGGCTGGGCCGGCATCGCCTGCGGCGGCGCTTTCCTCGTGGCCGCGCCCTTCGCCCATCGCTGGGCGCACGGCGTCAACGATCTTCTGCCGGAGCCATTGCCGGCGGAGTGAGCCGGCCGCCGGCGGTCCTGGGCGCGAACGGCGCCAGGAGCTGACCGGCCAGGGTCTCGGGGATTGGGGTGTCGGTCCCATAGGCGGCCGGCCACGCCTTGGGCAGGTAGAAGGTGCCGAACAGCCGGTCCATGAACGGCAGCATGGCCGCGTAGTTGCGGTCCTTGTGATCCTCGAAGGTGTGGTGCCAGTGGTGGAAGGCCGGGCTGGCGATCACCTCCTCCAGCGGACCCAGCCGCCACCTGAGGTTGGCGTGGATGAAGAAGCTCCACATCGAACCCACGAACAGCACCAGGGCCGGGATCAGGGTCGGATTGGGGCCAACGGGCGCGGCCAGGCCGGTGGCGTAGAGCAGGGTCAGGCCGCAAAGGCGCGTGAACACCATGTCCAGCGGGTGGGCGCGGGTGTTGACCAGGAAATTGACGTGGGTGGCGCTGTGATGGACGGCGTGGAACCGCCACAGAAGCGGCCATTCGTGGCTCCAGCGGTGGCCCCAGTAGAAGCCGATCTCTCCCACCACCATGGCGGCGGCCATGCGGGCCCCGAGCGGCAGGGCGGCCGCGGCGCCGGTGATCTGGGCGGGCAGGGCGGCGTGGACCGCCATGGCGATCAGCGCCGACGGCGGGCCCAACAGGAAGATCGGCGTCAGGCTGTTGACGAAGTACCAGCCGAGGTCGGTCGACCAACCTTTGCGCAACAGCTTCGTCGGCCGCACCGAGAAGAAATGCTCGAGCGGGACGAACAGGGCGGTCAGCAGCGCCAGCCAGACACAGGTGCGCGCCGCCTGGAGGAGCCAGATCACGAGGTGGGAGTGCGACGCCAGCATCGGCCGACTAGATACCTTCGGCCGAGGCCGGCGTCGCGGCCCAATGCCTAGACGGCGGGGTCACCGACCGCGACGCGACGACGCAGGCGCGCGATCCCGCCCACGGCGCCGACGCCCAGCAGCAGCAGAGCCCAGTCGGCCGGCTCAGGAACGGCGGTCAGGCTGACGCCGTCAAGAAGGGCGAACGGCGGCACCGGCTGGCTGCCATAGGCCAGGAACGAGAGAATCTCGCTCGGGCCCGTTGCGGTGAAGCTCATGTTGTCCTGCATCCAGCCCGAGAATCCGTGGCTCGGAAGATTGTAGTTCGGTGTGGTCAGGGTCGTGCCGCCCGTGAAGCCGTCGTCGGCATAGGTTCCACCCAGGTTGACCGAGAAGTTCTGGGTGGTCGCGCCGGTGAACCCGTATTGCTGGGAGAAGGCGTAGTAGAAGGTGAGGTCGTAGGTCTTGCCCGCCGTCAGGCCGGTGATGGTCTGCTGAAGCGGCGATTGCTGGAAGTCGCCGTCCAGGCCGATGAAGTTTCCACCGACGGGACTGGCCGCCGGCAGGCCGTTGGCCGAGCCGTCGTTCGGCCCCCAGAGCGGGTTGACCCCGTAGGCTCCGACCGGGGCGTTGGTCAGGCTGTCCGCCGTGCCGGGCGCGAAGACGAAGGCGTAGCTGCCGCCCGAGCCTCCAGGCGACGTCCAGCCCGCCACGCTGGTGTTGAAGTTGATCTGGCCCGGGTCCCCGGCGAAATCGCCGTTGGTCACCAGATTGGTCGAGGCGGCCGCAGGACTCGCCAGCGCAATCGTCGCCGCCGCGGCGCGAGCCGCGTTAAAAAGCTTCATCTTCGCCCCCTGTGTGTTCCGGTTAGGATCTGGAGCCAAATACGCCACGCGCTCGCGAGATGTCGGGTAGAGGGCAAATTCCGAGCCGTCAAAGAGACCCTTTGTCGCAGGGGGTGACATCTTAACGCTGGCGTTTTGGAGTGTCACAATTGGATCTAACAACAAATATGGGGGCGAAAACAGCTATAGAATCCATAAATTCAGTATATACAGCCAACATGAAAATATGTGGTTGATATTTACGGCAACTTTCCAGATTAGAATTGTTACAATAAGTCTTATTACAACGATGTTGGATTTGTAAGCTTTCAATATTTCAGCGTATACTCAGACTTATTACCTATCAGGATAAATCAGAACTTATATTGACTCATCAAACGCGCGCCGCGATCAGTCTGGTTGTGCGGCGCCACGTACGCCACGGCTTTCCGCGATGCCAATATCCGGCGCCTGATCGCCCGGTTCCGGCCTGGCCCAAAGACCCGGGCGGCGATCGACGCCGCGCTTGCGCCAAGGGCTGCCGCGCCGATCGGTTGTCGTCGCTGCTGTTGGCCCCGGTGGTGAACGCCCTTTCGTCGCCGCGGGTGATCGATATAAAAACAGACTATACGTTTTGTTTGTATCGTGTTACGCAATCCCGGAACGGCGCGCTGACGCCGGGCGGGAGGAAAGTGCATGACTCGGAACATCTGCGCCCTGGCGGGCGGCGTCGCGCTGTCGGTAATGGTCCAGGCCGCTTGGGCCCAGGCGGCGGCGGGGGATGGCCAAGGTCCGGTCACCGTGAACGAGATCGTGGTCACGGCGACCAAGCGGACCGAGCGGATGCAGAGCGTGCCTCTGTCGGTCAGCGTGGTCGATTCCGCCCAGCTGGCGCGGCAGAACATCACCAATGTCGCCGATCTGACGGTGAGCGTCCCGGCCCTGAACTCCGCCGGACCCTACGGCGCGCTCAGTATCCGCGGCATCGGCAGCGAGAGCTTTTCGCGTTCGTCAGAGGGCAGCGTGGGCGCCGTGGTCGACGGCGTCGCCCTGGCTGGCACATCCGCCAATCCGCCGCAGATGTTCGACATCGCCCGGGTGGAGGTTCTAGAGGGGCCTCAGGGCACGTTGTTCGGCAGCACCTCCTCGGCCGGCGTCATTAATATCGTCACCAATGCGCCCGATCCGTCGAAGCTCGAGGCCATCGGGCACGCCGACATCGGCACTTTGAACGACTACACCGTCCATGGGGTGGTCAACATTCCCGTCTCCAGCACCGCCGCGCTGCGCGTGTCGGGCTCCTTCGACGAGGCGCCGAATGTCCTCCGCGACGACTATGACGGCGCCTGGCAGCGTAACTACGACCTCGGCGGGCGCGCCCGCTTCCTGTGGGAGCCGACCCCGTACATCACCGTCAATGAGATCGCCGACTTCAGCCAGCACACGCAGAGCGGCGGGGCGCCCTGGTCGGTCTATTATGCGACGCCGGGCAGCGTGCTTTCCACCGGCCTCGCCGCCTGCGGGGTGGCCGTCGGGCCCGCGAACGACGCCGGCTGCAGTTTGGGCGACGGTCACACGACCGTGCAGACCTACGGCTATTCCAGCCAGATCGACGTCAAGCTCGGCCAATACACGCTGACGTCGATCAGCGCCTGGCGCGGGCTGTTTCTCAACGACCGGTCGAGTTCGGTCGCCGACTTGCCGCTCAATCTGTTGGATCAGGGCCAGTATCAACGCGTCAACAACGTCAGCCAGGAACTGCGCCTGGCGTCGCCCACCGGCGGCCTGGTCGACTATGTGGTCGGGCTCTACTACTTCGACAGCGAACTGAAGGGCGCCACCACCCAGTTCGGGCCTGCCTACAGCCTCTACGGCGTCCCCTTCGACTTCGGACAGACTCTGAGCACCCGCGCCTCGACGGCCGACTACGCCGCCTTCGGCCAGGGGACGATCCACATCACCCACGCGTTGCGCGTCAATCTCGGGGCGCGGTTGGGAAGCGATCTCGTCAGTGCACGGACGACTGGCGTGCTCGCCCCCGGCGCTGTCGCGCCGATCGCCAGCATCGACGGCATCGCCGGCAAGGCCGTCGACAAGTACGTCTCCTATCGTGTGGGCGTCGAATACGACCTGACCCGGGATGTGATGGCCTACGCCACCTACGCCAAGGGCTTCAAAGGGTCGGCGGTGAATGATCAGGCCGCGGGACCGGGCGTCCCCGTGCTGGTCAGGCCGGAGATTCCGCACTCCGGGGAAGTCGGCCTCAAAAGCACATTGTTCGACGGACGCCTGGGCGCGAACCTGGCGTGGTTCTACACCAAGACCGACAACTTTCAGGCTCAGTTCTTCGATCCTGCCCTGGCCGAGTTCGTGTTCGGCAACGCCCCTTCGCTGACCACCAAGGGCGTGGAGGTGAGTGTGTTCGGCCGTCCGATCGCCGGGCTGACCCTGAACGCCGGAGCCATCTACGACAACGCCGGGTATGGCGAGGGCTATCAGGTCAGTTGCTCGCAGCTGCAGACCGCGGCGCAGGGCTGCTTGCCTGTGTTCAACGCCGCCGGCGTCCCTGTCGGGACGGCCACGGACGCGGGCGGAAACCGGCTGGTCGGCGCGCCGGAATGGAAGGTCACCGCCAGTGGAGAATACGCCAGTCGGGTCGCCAGCAACCTGACGGGATTCCTCCAGGTCGATCTGGTCTACACGTCCCAGATCAATTGGGACGCGGCCTATGACCCGATCGACACCAGCGCGCCGGCGACCATCGTCGGCGGCCGGATAGGCGTCAGAACCGACGACCGGCGTTACGGCGTGTCATTATTCGTGCGCAACCTGTTCGATGTCTATCGCCCGATCGCCCGCTTCGCGACTCCTCTGGCGGCGGAAGAACTGGATCCGCAATCCTATTCCCAGATCCCCGGCCCCGAGTCGCGGCGGGTGATCGGGGTGTCCCTGGACGCCCGGTTCTAGGCCGGCCCGATGCTGGACCCATCCAAGACCGACCCGCGCGCCCGGATCGCGCAGTCGGTGTCCGGGCCGGCCCGGGGGAGACTGGAGGTCTACGAGAGCATGCCCCATGTTTTCCAGGCGCTGCTGGCGGATACGCCGGAGGGCGAGGCTGCCTGGGCGGAGATGGCGGCCTTCTGGACGGAGCACCTCGCCTCGTGAGCGCCTCGTCCCTGGCGCGGATCGACGAGGCGGCTAGAGTGGCCGCCGTGGATACGCGATCCCATCCGACGCCCGGGCGTCCACGCCGCTCCCAGGCCGAACGCAGCGCCGGCACGCGCGGCCGCCTGATCGAGGCGGCGATCTCATGCCTCCATCGGCTCGGCTATGGCGGGACGACGGTGACGCTGGTGGCCCAGGAGGCTGGGGTCAGTCGCGGCGCGATGACCCACCAATTCGCGGCCAAGACCGATCTGATGCTCGCCGTCGTCCGCGCCGTGTTCGACAAGGACGGCCGGGACTACGCGCGATACATCGCGGCCGTGTCGCCTCGGGACTTCCTGCGCACCCTGCCGGCGACGATGTGGGAGGTGATCAGCCAGCCCTCGGGCGTCGCCGTGATGGAGATCATGCTCGCCGCCAGATCCGATCCGGAGCTGGCCGAGAAGTTCCGCCTGCTGGAGAGCGGCATGGCCGCCGAGGCCCACGACTGGCTCATCGAGCGCCTGGCGGCCGCAGACCTCGCCGAGCGGGCCGACAGCCGGGCGGTGCATCGGCTGTTCGTCGCCGCGGTGCGCGGTCTGGCGCTCGAGGCGGTGTTCATGAGCAACCGCGCCGAGGTGGTGAAATCCATCGAGGTGCTCGGCGAGACGCTCCTCCATCTCTATCCGGAGCTGGCCGAAACCGACGAGGCCCGACCGTGACCGAAAACGACACCCGGGCCGCCCCCGAAGGATTTCTCTGGGGCACGGCGATCTCCGCCCACCAGAGTGAGGGGGGCAACGTCAATTCCGACGCCTGGCTGTGTGAAAACGTGGCCGGCAGCCTCTACCGCGAGCCGTCCAGGGACGCCTGCGACAGCTACAACCGCTTCGCCGAGGACGTGGCGATCGCCGCCGATCTCGGCTTCAACTGCTATCGCTTCGGCGTCGAATGGGCGCGGATCGAGCCGGAGCCGGGCCTATTCTCGCTCGCCGAGCTCGACCGCTATCGCCGTGTGCTCGAGGCCTGCCACGCGCACGGCCTCGCGCCGATGGTCACCTTCAACCACTTCACTGTACCGCGCTGGTTCGCCGCTCGGGGCGGCTTCGAGGTCGGCGACGGCGCCGACCTGTTCGCCAGGTTCTGCGAGCGGACCACCGACCGGCTGGGCGACCTGATCGTCTACGCCTCGACCTTCAACGAAGCCAATATCCAGCGCCTGATCGCCCAGTTCCGCCGCGGCCCCAGGGCTCAGGCGGCCATCGACGCCATGCTGGCGGCCTGCGCCAAGGCCTGCGGCTCCGATCGGTTCTCCTCGCTGCTGTTCGCGCCGGTGGCGACATCCGAGCCGGTCCTGCTCGACGCCCACGCCAAGGGGGCGGCGGCGATGAAGGCGGGTCCGGGATCGTTCCCGGTCGGCCTCACCCTGACCATGCAGGACATCCAGGCGGTCGGGGAAGGGAGCCAGGCCGAGGCGGTGATCGCCGATCTCTACGGCCCCTGGCTCGAAGCCGCGCGCTCGGCCGATTTCATCGGCGTGCAGACCTACACCCGCGTGCGGGTCGGGCCCGAGGGCCGGCTGCCGCCGCCGGACGGCGCCGAGATGACCGCGGCCGGCTATGAATTCTATCCCCAGGCCCTGGGTGGCGCGATCCGCTTCGCCGCCGAGCGCATCGGCCGGCCGATCTTCGTCACCGAGAGCGGCATCGCCACCGACGACGACACCCGCCGCATCGCCTACATCGACCAGGCGCTGGCCGAGGTCCGCCGCTGCCTCGCCGATGGCATCGAGGTGAAGAGCTATCTCTACTGGTCACTGCTCGACAATTTCGAGTGGACGCGCGGCTATGGCGAACACTTCGGCCTCGTCCACGTCGACTACGAGACCTTCGCGCGCATCCCCAAGCCCAGCGCCCGCCACCTGGGAGCCGTCGCACGGTCGGGACTCGTCTGATGACGGCCCCCCCACCGCGCCCGAAGCCGTCGGCCTGTCGACGGCCGGGCTCGCCCGCATCGACGAGATGCTCGCCGGCCTGATCGCCGAGGGCCAGCTGCCCGGGGCGGCCATCCTCGTCGCCCGGCATGGCGAGGTCGTCCATCGCTCGGTGCAGGGATTGAAGGATCTGGCCCGCGGCGAGCCGCTCGGCCACGACACCATCTACGCCATCTTCTCCATGACCAAGCCGGTCACGGCCGTGGCCATGATGATCCTTTTCGACGAGGGGCGCTGGGCGCCGGACGATCCCATCGCCAGGCATCTGCCCGAATTCGCCGACGTGCGCGGACCGGATGGGGCCGCGCCCGACCATCCGCCGACCCTGCGCGAACTGGTGACGCACACGGCCGGGTTCGGCTATGGCGTCGGCCTTGGCCCTCACGACGTGACCGATCAGGCGCTCATCGACGCCGGCGTCTGGCAGGCCGCCGATCTGGCCGACATGGCGCGGCGCGTCGCCTCTGTCCGGCTCGCCTACCAGCCTGGCGCCAAGTGGCGCTACTCCCTGAGCATGGACCTGCAGGGCGCGATCATCGAGCGCCTGAGCGGCCAGAGCCTTCCCGATTTCATGCGTACACGGATCTTCCAGCCGCTCGGCATGGTCGACACCGATTTCTATGTGCCCGAAGACAGGCTGGGCCGGCTGGCCACGGTCTATCACATGTATGGCGTGAGCGAGCTGACGGTCGTCGACCATCCCTTGTGGCGGCGCGACGGGCTGGCCATTCCTGCCCTGCCGCTGGGCGGGGCCGGCCTCTATTCCACCCTCGACGACTACGCCCGCTTCGCCCAGATGCTGTTGAACGGAGGAGAGCTCGAAGGCGCCCGCGTGATCAGCGACGCCGCGGCCCGCTTGATGATGACCAATCATCTGTCGGACGCACTCCTGGCCGGCGGGTTCGTGGCCGGCGTCCACAGGTTCCGCCCCGGTTACGGCTATGGCTTCAATGGCGCGGTGTTCCACGATCCCGCCCTGGCCGCGTCGCCGGTCGGTAAGGGAGCCTATCAATGGGACGGCGCATCGGGCGTGTGGTTCTGGATCGATCCGGAAAACCAGATCGTCTTTGTCGGCATGATTCAGCGTATGCTGCAGGAAGGCATGGCGCCGCTGCAGGCCATGACTCAAGCGCTCGTGGCCGAAGCGATCGCCGGTGGGTCGGCGACGCCGACCCTCGCTGCCGCCAGGTGACATCATGACCGACCCCGCCGCGCCGGACGCGCACGCCGCCTGGGCTCTCGGCCCCTTTTCGAAGCCGGAGAGAGTGCTCGAGGATCGACCGGAGGTGACCTTCGACTGTCCCGTCGCGGGCCGGCGGATCGCCTGGGCCGCCAAGGACCTGTTCAACCCCGGCGCCGTCGTGCACGACGGCAAGGTCTGCCTTCTGGTGAGGGCCGAGGACCATGTCGGCCGATATGCCGGAATCTCGCGCATCGGCCTGGCGACCAGCGCCGACGGCGTCCGTTTCGAGTTGGAGCCCGAACCGGTGCTCGCGCCCGGCGACGATCGCTGGCAGGCCTGGGAGTGGCCGGGCGGCTGCGAGGATGCGCGCGTGGTCGAATCGCCCGACGGCGGCTTCGTCTGCGCCTACACCGCCTTCGACGGCAAGGTCGGCGCCCTGTTCGTTGCCACCTCGCCCGACCTGAGACGCTGGACCAAGCATGGTCCCGCCTTCGCCGGCACGGCCTATGTCCGGCTGCCCAGCAAGTCCGGCGCCATCGTGACCGAACTCAAGGACGGTCGCCTCTTCGCCGCGCGCATCGACGGCAAGTTCTGGATGTACTGGGGCGAGGGGACCATCTACGCCGCGACCTCCGACGACCTGGTCCGCTGGACGCCGGTCGAGATCGACACCGCTCCCGACCGCTATCTGACTTTTGAGCCCACGAGCGGGGCGGGAAGCTGGAAGATCGAGCATGCGCCCGGAACCATGGGCCTGCGGCCGATCGCCGGGCCCCGCCGGCGCAGGTTCGATTCCCTGCTGACCGAGCCTGGCCCACCGGCGCTGCTCACCGCTGAAGGCATTGTGCTGATCTACAACGGCGCCAATCACTTCGAGGGCGGCGATCCGGATACGCCGCCGCTGGCCTATCAGCCGGGGCAACTCCTGCTCGACGCGCTCGACCCGACGGCGGTGATCGCCCGCTCGATCAAGCCGTTCCTGCGCATCGACCCGGCGGAGGCCGGCGGCCAGGTGGGCAATGTCTGTTTCGCCGAGGGCCTGGTGGCCTTCAAGGGCGAATGGCGGCTCTACGTCGGCCTGGCCGACTCGCGGATCGGGGTCTGCACCGCGCCGATGACGCCCTAGTGGTTCAAATCTAACACTTGAGT
>Ga0302314_10000774_pt1 | contig 59792 bp, 62 predicted proteins | sample III_Palsa_N2_3_FD_200533 | JGI IMG/M metagenome (GOLD analysis project Ga0302314, IMG submission 200533) | Peat permafrost microbial communities from Stordalen Mire near Abisko, Sweden - III_Palsa_N2_3 | ecosystem: Environmental > Terrestrial > Soil > Palsa > Peat permafrost | place: Sweden...
GCCGGAGTAACAACTCCGGCCGCAAGTCAGGGTCTCCCGCCACCACCGGCAGGTTCTCCCGCCACCACCGGGAGTGACTACGCGCGCAGTTCGGCCAGCACGGCCTCGAGCTGGTCGACCGCCCAGTCCAGCTCCTCCGCCTCGACGACGAGCGGAGGGGCGAGGCGGATGGTGCTGCCGTGCGTGTCCTTGGCGAGCACGCCACGCTCCATGAGCAGTTCGCAGACCCGGCGGCCTGTGCCGAGCGCGGGGTCGATGTCGATACCCGCCCAAAGCCCTGCACCTCGAACGGTCACCACCCCCTGGCCGACCAGGCGACGCAGTGCAGCCTGCAGTCGCTCGCCCAGCACGCGAGCTCGTTCCTGGTACTCGCCGGTCGACAGAAGCCCCACGACGGCGAGGCCGACCGCAGCCGCGAGCGGGTTGCCGCCGAAGGTCGAGCCGTGCTCTCCCGGACGAAGCACCCCCAGGATGTCCGCGTTGCCGACCACCGCGCTGACCGGCACGATGCCGCCGCCCAGTGCCTTGCCGAGCAGGTAGAGGTCGGGCACCACCCCGACGTTGTCGCACTGGAAAGTCGCGCCGGTTCGACCGAGGCCCGACTGGATCTCGTCGGCGATGAACAGCACGTTGTGACGAGACGTGATCTCGCGCACGGCCGGCAGGTAGTCGGCCGGTGGAACGAGGATGCCGGCCTCGCCCTGGATCGGCTCGAGCAGCACCGCCACGGTGTTCTCGTCGATCGCCGCCTCCAGCGCCGCGGCGTCGCCATAGGGCACGCTCACGAAACCGGGGGTGAACGGGTCGAAGTCGTTCCGGGCATCCGGGTCATTCGAGAAACTGATGATCGTCGTCGTGCGGCCGTGGAAATTGCCCTCGGCGACAATGATCTTCGCACGTCCGGGCGCGACGCCCTTGACCCGGTAACCCCACGCTCGAGCGAGCTTGATGCCCGACTCGACAGCCTCGGCCCCCGTGTTCATCGGAAGCACCATATCTTTGCCCGCGAGCGCTGCGAGAGCGGTGACGAACGGGCCGAGCTGGTCGTTGTAAAACGCGCGGCTGGTCAGCGTGACGCGATCGAGCTGCGCTTTGGCCGCCTCGATGAGCACCGGATGCCCGTGCCCGAAGTTGACCGCGGAGTACGCCGCGAGACAGTCGAGGTAGCGACGGCCGGCGATGTCGGTGACCCAGGCACCGTCGCCGTGACTGACCACCACCTCGAGCGGGTGATAGTTGTGGGCGGCGTGCTCGTGCTCGAGGGCGATCGCCGCCTCGATGCCCTGGGCGTTGGCAGTCACATTCATCGGCGCAGCTCCAGCGTGCAGCACTTGACTCCGCCCCCGCCGAGCAGCAGCTCGGACAGGTCGACGCCGATCGGGTTGTAGCCCCGCTCACGCAGCTGGCGCTCGAAATCCTTCGCGCGCGACGCGATCACGACGTTGTAGCCGTCGCTGTAGGAGTTGAGGCCCAGCACCGCGGCATCCTCCTCAGTAACGATGATCGCGCTCGGAAAGCGTTCACGCAGCGCGGCAAGGCTTGGCTCGTCGAAGGCGCTCGGAAGGTAGGCGATGTTCGCTTCGCTGCCGCCCTCCGGATCGAGCACCGCGACAGCGGTGTCGAGGTGGTAGAAACTCGGGTTGACCAGGTTGAGCGAGACGACCTCCCGGCCGAAGATGCGCCCAAGCTCCTGGTGACTGTTCGACGCGCTGCGAAACCCCTGCCCCGCGAGAAGCACGTCGCCGACCAGCAGGAAGTCGCCCTCGCCCTCGTTGACACTCTCGGGAACCCGCACGTCGTATCCGTTGGCCCGGAACCAGTCCATGTAGGCGGGGCCCTCGGGCTGCCGCTCCGGGTAGGTGAAGCTCGCGCCGTAAGCGATGTTGTCGAGCACGAAGCCGCCATTGGCGGCGTAGACCATGTCGGGCAGGCCGGCGATCGGGTCGACCAGCTGCACGTCGAATCCGAGCTCGACGTAGGTCTGGTACAGCACCTCCCACTGCCGCACCGCCAGGCTGGTATCGGTGGGGTCTTCGGGGTGCATCCACGGGTTGATCCGGTACGACACGGTGAAGTATTCGGGGCGGCACATCAGGATGGTGCGCTTGGATGCGCTGCGCTGCGGCGCGACTACGGAAACATCGGTCATCGTCATGAGCCCAGTTTTTCACGCACTATCGTCAATTTGGCAGCTTCAGACGCACGGAATCGCTGTCTTTGGCTAGCCTGACACAGTTTTTCGCCATAGAGTGTGCGGATGGACAGTCTCGACTACGGCATCATCGACCTTCTTCGCCAAAATGCCCGCGCTGGGTATGGCGATATCGGCGAGGTGATCGGATTGTCCGCCTCCGCAGTTAAACGCCGCGTCGACCGGCTGGTGGCCGACGGCGTCATCCGCGGGTTCACGATCCAGGTCGACCCCGCCGTCGACGGCATGGCGACCGAGGCATACGTCGAGCTCTTCTGCCGGGGCACCGTGGCGCCCGAGGAGCTCAAGCGCATCCTCTCCGGTGTTCCCGAGGTGGTGGATGCCGGAACGGTGACGGGTTCGGCGGATGCGATCGTGCACATGCGCTCGCGGGACATCCCGTCGCTCGAGATAGCCCTCGAGAAGGTGCGAATCGCGCCCAACGTCGACCACACCCGCAGCGCGATCGTGCTGTCCCGGCTGATTCACCGCACCCACGACTGACGGGCATGATCACGATCGACCCCGGCTCGCCGACTCCGCCCTACGAGCAGTTGCGGGTTCGGTTCATGAGCGAGGTGCGCTCCGGCGCACTCGCCGCAGGCACGCGCATCCCGACCGTTCGGAAGCTCGCGGAGGATCTCGGCCTGGCGCCGAACACGGTCGCCCGGGCATACCGCGAGCTGGAGGCCGACGGATTCATCGAGACGCGCGGACGCAACGGCAGCTTCGTCAGCGCCCAGGGCGACGCCGCCGAGAAGCAGGCCCAGGAGGCCGCCCGGGCGTATGCCGACCGCATCCAGAAGCTGGGCATCCCCGCATCCCAGGCCCTCGACTACGTGGCAGCCGCCCTCAACCCCTGACCCCCCCTCCCCAAGTACCGGTTTGTCACGAAAGCACCGCGACTTGCCGGTGCTTTGGTGACAAACCGGTACTTGGGGAGGGGGTTAGAGGGGGAGGGTGAGCATTGCGTGGTCGGGGTTGCCGAAGCGGTGGGCGGTGATCGAGACGGCCTGCTCGTGCAGGAACGGGAGCAGCTCGACGCGTCCCGCCGTCGTGACCGGGCCGCCGTAGATCGCGATATCGGGGTTGCCCTTCACTATGCCGGCAAGCGCAGACGGGTCACCCCCCGCGAGACGGATGCGCGTGGTCTTCAGTTCTCCCGCAATCAGCCGGGCATGCCAGCGGGCATCCGACTCGACGATGGATGACTGGATGAGCGTAGGCGAGGCGAACTCGCCAAACAGGTCGATGAGCTGCTGCGGCAGCGGGATGCAGGTGCTGACGAACAGCGCGGAGCCGGCACGAGTCGCAGCAACGATCAACCGCACGAGGTCGCCCATCGATCCGCCCTCGGCGAGCCGGACGGTGACCGGCACCGGCCGGTAACGGAACACGTTGCGCTCGACCCCGAGATGGCTGACGTCGCGGGCGACGCCGAATTCGGACTGCCATGCCTTCTCATCCCGCACGGCCGCGAGTCGTACGCGGTCGAACTCGAGAAATTCGAGCCCGGCCTGCGCACGCTTGATCACGCGGGCGACCGGTTCGCTGATGCCCTCGAGAGTTAGGTCCTCGCCGGGACCGGACTCGAGTGGTTCCCAGCTGCCGAGCGTCATCAGGTAGTTCGGGCCTCCCGCCTTGGCGGAGGTTCCGACCGTCGACCGTTTCCAGCCGCCGAACGGCTGTCGGCGAACGATCGCCCCGGTGATGCCGCGGTTGACGTAGAGGTTGCCGGCGTCGACGAGATCGATCCAGCGCGAGACCTCGACCTCGTCGAGCGAGTGGATGCCCGCAGTGAGCCCGTAGTCGGTCGCGTTCTGCAGCTCGATCGCGTCGTCGAGCGTGGCGGCGGTCATGACTCCGAGCACCGGCCCGAAGTATTCGGTGCGGTGGAACGCGCTGCCCGGGGCGACCCCGGCGCGCACGCCGGGCGACCAGAGTCGGCCTGTTTCATCCAGTTGCCGTGGTGTGACGAGCCACTGCTCGCCCTCGGCGAGCGTGGTGAGGGCGCCGAGGAGTTTCCCCGACGCCGGCTCGATGATCGGGCCCATTTGCGTGGTGGGGTCTGACGGGAGGCCGACATGAAGGGTTTTGACCGAGTCGACGAGCTGCCGCCGGAACCGCTCGGAGCTGGCAACCGATCCGACCAGGATCACGAGCGATGCGGCCGAGCACTTCTGGCCCGCGTGGCCGAACGCACTCTTCACGACGTCGGCGACTGCGAGGTCGAGGTCGGCCGAGGGCGTCACGATGATGGCGTTCTTGCCGCTGGTCTCGGCCAGCAGCGGCAGGTCGGCCCGCCAGCTGCGGAACAGGTTCGCGGTCTCCCACGCTCCCGTCAGGATGACGCGGTCGACTGCTGGATCGGAGATCAGCTGCTTGCCGAGCTCGCCCTCCTCGATGTCGACGAGTGAGAGCACGGCACGCGGAATGCCCGCCTCCCAGAGCGCCTCGGCGAGCACCGCGGCACAGCGTCGGGCCTGCGGCGCAGGCTTCAGGATGACCGCACTGCCCGCCGCGAGCGCCGACAGCACAGAACCGGCCGGGATGGCGACCGGGAAGTTCCACGGCGGCGCCACCACGGTTAGGCGTCCCGGCACGAAGCGCGCTCCGGAGACACGATCCAGATCGAGAGCCCGCTCGGCGTAGTAGTGGGCGAAGTCGGTCGCCTCGCTGACCTCGACGTCGCCCTCGGCGAGCGTCTTGCCGGTCTCGCTGGCCATGACCTCGATGAGACGGCCGCGGAATGCCGACAGCACGTCGCCGGCGTCGTGCAGCATCCGGGCCCGATCCGTGGCCGCGAGCGCGCCCCATGTCTCGCCGGCCTTCGCCGTCGATTCGACCAGCGAGTCGAGAACACCCGCGCTGGTCACGGCCGCGGCGGCGATGGTCTCGTTGCCGAGGTGCGAACGAATGCTGCGCTCGAGGATGCGGCGACCCCACGATCGGTTGTCGGCCCGCGACGGGTCGGTGTCGGGCTCGTTCTCGAATGCGCTCAGCACTCCGGGCAGGCGGTCGGGATGAAGGCGGTCCTGCACGCGGTGCGAAGACGGAACGCTTTCGTCCAACCCGTCGAGCGATGCCAGGAAGCGACCAGACTCGCGGCCGAAGATCTCCGGGTTGCTGGAGAGCTCGAACAGCCCGCTCATGAAGTTGTCGGTGCTCGCATTTTCTTCGAGGCGGCGAACCAGGTAGCTGATCGCCGAGTCGAACTCGGCCGGATGCACCACCGGCGTGTACAGCAGCAGCCCGCCGACATCCCGCTTCACCACCTCGGCCTGGCCGGTTGCCATGCCGAGCAGCATCTCGAATTCGATCCGGGTGTCGACGTGCCGCTCCTTCGCGAGCAGCCACGCATAGGCGACGTCGAACAGGTTGTGGCCCGCGACTCCGATGCGAACAGCATCCGTGTGCTCGGGGGTGAGCGCCCAGCCGAGCACACGTTTGTAGTTGGTGTCGGTCTCGACTTTGTGCGAGTAGGTGGCGAGCGGCCAGCCGTGCACCGTCGCATCCACCTGCTCCATGGCCAGGTTCGCGCCCTTCACCACCCGCACCTTGATGCCCGCGCCCCCACGCTGGCGGCGCTCGTTGGCCCACGCGGTCAGGCCCTGCAGGGCGCCGAGGGCGTCGGGCAGGTAGGCCTGCAGCACGATGCCCGCCTCGAGCTTGCGCAACTGCGGCTGGTCCAGCAGGCGCATGAAGACGGCGGTGGTCAGGTCGAGGTCGCGGAACTCCTCCATGTCGAGGTTGATGAACTTGGGTTTCGCGGAGACCGCTGCCAGCTCGTAGAGCGGGGTGAGCCGCTCGACGACCCGCGTCACAGTTTCCTCGAACGCCCACATCGACAACTGCGCGGCGACGGACGAGACCTTGATCGAGACATAGTCGACGTCGTCCCGCTCGAGCAGTTCCCGTGTTCCGCGCAGTCGGCGGTCCGACTCTTCGTCGCCGAGCACCGCCTCGCCGAGCAGGTTCATGTTGAGCCGGATTCGCTGCCGTCGCAGTCGGTGCAGCGTCTTGTCGAGTCGCCTGGGTGTGGCATCGATCACAAGGTGGGCGACCATGCCGCGCAGCACCCGGCGCGCGATCGGCACGATCGGCCAGGGCAGGAGTGGAGCGAATCCGCCGCCGATCAGGATCGCCACGCGCAGGTACCACGGCAGGAACTTCGGGATGGCGCGGCTCAGAGTCTCGAGGTTGCGGCCGGCCACCCGCAGGTCTTCGGGGCGCACGACGCGGTCGACGAACCCGAGGGTGAAGTCGAGACCGAGCGGGTCTCGCAGCACGCCCGCCAACCTCTGGGCGCTCTTGTCGGGGGCGATCGTGGCCGATTCGGCCAGCCAGCGACGCACTGTCGCAATCGCCTGGTCGGCCAGGTCAGAGGGGACCTCATCGATACCGGGTTCGACACTCGACATGCTCACGACACTATGCCTCTCTGCTGACCGACACTTGCGCATCCAGCTTGGCGGAGGACTACCCGCCATGAAAAGTGGTGGTTCCTGCCCGATAATATGAAGCAAATCCAAATAATTGCAACGGAGGCATCGTGCTCGACCTCAAACGGCTCGCGCTGCTGCGAGAACTGCAGCTGCGCGGAACGATCGCGGAGGTTGCGAAGTCGCTGAGCTACAGCCCGTCGTCGGTTTCACAGCAGCTCTCGATCCTCGAGATCGAGGTGGGAGTGCCCCTGCTGGTCAAATCCGGCCGCCGAGTGCGGCTGACCCCCGCAGCCGAGCTCCTGGTCGAACACACCACCGGGCTGCTCGAACGGGTCGAGCTGCTCGAGTCCGAGCTGGCCACGTTCGGCCGTGCGGCTTCGGGCACTGTTCGGCTGGCCGTCTTCCAGTCGGCCGCACTCGGCATCATCCCGCAGGCGCTGACGCTGCTGGCCCTCGAGCATCCGACCCTTCGCGTCGAGATCACCCAACGCGAACCCGAGAGTGCGCTTGCCGCTGTGTGGGCGCGCGAATTCGACCTCGTGATCGCCGAACAGTATCCCGGCCACGCGGCACCGCGCAGCGAGGAACTCGACCGCGAGCCCCTCTGCAGGGACATGATCCGCCTCGGCGCCCCCAGTGCCGACATCCGCACCCTGCAGGATGCCCGGAACCTCGCCTGGGTCATGGAGCCGCGCGGCACTGCCTCGCGGCACTGGGCAGAACAGACGTGCCGGCTGGCGGGTTTCGAACCTGATGTGAGGTTCGAGACCGCCGACCTGCAGGCTCACATCCGCCTGGTCGAGTCGGGGCATGCGGCAGCGCTGCTGCCCGATCTGGTCTGGGGCGCCCGCGAGCCGACCATCCGAGTGGTCGAGCTCGACGGCCAGCCGCGCCGTGAGGTTTTCACGTCGGCACGCCGGTCGAGCAGCACCAGCGCGGCCATCTCCGCCTGTCGCGAGGTGCTCGCCCGCGCGGTCGAGCCGCTGTGGCTCGACCAGAGCTAGCTCGACCGCGGCCAGCGCGACCAACCTGTCCGCGCTGACACCCCGCTCCCTACAATGAGTGCATGCCCGAGGTGCCGACGCTCACGCCCGAGGAGTGGGCGCTCTGGCGGTCCTTTCGCACGATGCGGCGGCAGCTCGACCTGGCCCTCGAGCACGAGCTGCAGCGCGATGCGCACGTCTCGGGTCCCGACTACGAGATCCTGATCACGCTGTTCGAGGCGCCCGAAAAGCAACTGCGCGCCCGCGAGCTCACGGCACGGCTGGGCTGGGAGAAGTCACGGTTGTCGCACCAGGTGACACGGATGGTCGCCCGCGGACTGGTCGAGCGTAGCGAGTGCGACGCCGACGCCCGCGGCACCTGGATCGGCCTGACGACTGCCGGCCGGAGGGCCACCCTGGGCGCGGTCCGCGCGCACGCGCAGACAATTCGCCGCCTGTTCTTCGACGTGCTCAGCGAGCACGAGCTCGTGGTGCTGCAGGACGTGTCGGCACGGGTGATCGAGGCGATCGACCCGCCCGACTGCGACACACTCGACGGCGAGGAGTCTGCCGTGGCCGGCGCCGCCGAGAACGCGAGCGGCGCAGCGTGAGCTACGACGTCGTAATCGTCGGCGGAGGCCACAACGGACTGACGGCGGCCGCCTACCTGGCCGGGGCCGGGAAGCGGGTGATCGTTCTCGAACGCCTGGATGTGGTGGGCGGCGCGGCGGTGTCCGCCCAGTCCTTCGAGGGCGTGGATGCGCGCCTGTCCCGCTACTCCTACCTGGTGTCGCTGCTGCCGGCCCGAATAATCCGCGACCTGGGGCTCCGGATCGAGCTCCGGCGGAGACGGTACTCGTCGTACACGCCGCGACCCGGCACCGACGGCGGCCTGCTGGTCGACGCCGGCGACCCCCAGGGCACCGCGCGTTCCCTCGGTGTGGACGCCGAGTCGTGGGCGACGTTCTACGACGGCACGAGCCGCCTCGCGCGGTCCCTGTTCCCGACGGTCGTCGAACCGCTGCTGACCCGGTCGGAGGCCCGACGGGCAGTGGGCGACGACGCCCTTTGGCACTCGCTGATCGAAAACCCGATCGGCTCGACGATCGAGTCGGCCTTCTCCGACGACCTGGTTCGCGGAGTGGTTCTCACCGACGCGCTCATCGGCACCTTCGTACCGGACGTCGACCCCACGCTCACGGGCAATCGCTGTTTTCTTTACCACGTCATCGGCAACGAGACCGGCAACTGGGATGTGCCGGTGGGCGGTATGGGCGCGGTCTCCGCCGAATTGCTCGACGCCGCACGGCGGGCGGGCGCCGAGATCGTGACCGGGGCCGAGGTGACGACCATCGATCCCGATGGGGCCGTCAGCTACCGACTCGGCGACACCGAACGAACCGTGGTCGGCCAGTTCGTCTTGGCCAACGTCGCGCCCTACGTTCTGGACCGGCTGCTCGGTGGCCCGTCGATGCCAGGGTCGTCGACCCGGCCCGAGGGCGCCCAGGTCAAGGTCAACCTGCTGCTCGAGCGCCTGCCGAGGCTGCGCGACGCCACCGTCGATCCGGTCGCCGCGTTCGGCGGCACCTTCCACATCAACGAGCTGTGGTCCCAACTGGATGTCGCTTACAGCACGGCCGCGACGGGCGGCATTCCGCGCCCGTTGCCGTGCGAGATCTACTGCCACTCGCTCACCGATCCGAGCATCCTGTCTCCCGAACTGCGAGCCAGTGGCGCCCAGACCCTCACCGTTTTCGGCCTGCACACCCCGCACCGCCTGGTCGGCGAGGCGACTAACGATGTCGTACGTGCGCAGTTGCAGGCCGCGGTGCTCGCGTCGCTCGACTCCGTGCTGGCCGAGCCGATCGAACCCCTGCTGCTCGTCGATGCGGGCGGCAACCCGACCATCGAGACGAAGACCACCCTCGACCTCGAACATGCGCTCGGGATGCCCGGCGGCAACATCTTCCACGGACCGCTCAGCTGGCCGTTCCTCGAAGACGACGCACCGCAGGAGACGCCGGCCCAGCGCTGGGGCGTGGCGACGGCACACCCGCGCATCCTGCTGTGCGGGTCGGGCGCGCAGCGGGGTGGAGCGGTGAGCGGCATCGGCGGTCACAACGCGGCGATGGCGGTACTGGAACTCTGCGACTGACGTCGGTGCGACCGAATAGGTGCGACCGAATAGGTTGGTGGTCATGACTGATGTTTCCGACTTGCGCAGCCGGGTCACCGGGCCGGTGCTCGTCATGGGCGATCCCGGCTATGCCGACGAGTCAACGAGCTGGATCCTCAACTTCACGCACACGCCGGATGTCGTCGTCGGTGCTGCGACGCACCAGGACGTCGTCGAGGCGGTTCGATTCGCCGCCGAACACCGACTGCCCGTGCGAGTCCAGGGCACCGGCCACGGTGCGCACGCCGCCATCACCGACGGTGTGCTCATCACGACGCGGCGGCTCGACTCCGTCTCGATCGATGCCGGTTCGCGCAGCGCGACGATCGGCGCCGGCGTCAGCTGGGCACCCGTCATCGCCGCTGCCGGCGACCTCGGCCTCGCACCGGTCGCTGGCGCATCCGCAACGGTCGGCGCGATCGGATACCTGCTGGGAGGCGGCCTCGGCCCGCTCGTCAACAGCTACGGATTCAGCAGCGACTGGGTGCGATCGTTCGACGTCGTGCTGGCGAACGGTGACCTCGTGAGTGCGAACGGCCACGATCATCCTGACCTCTTCTGGGCGCTGCGCGGAGGCAAAGGCGGCTTCGGCGTCGTCACCTCGGCGACCGTCGGGCTGGTCGAACTTCCAACGCTTTACGGCGGCTCCCTCACCTTCGACGCCGACCACATCGAGCCCGCTCTCTACGCCTGGGTCGACTACCTCGCGACGGCCGAGCCCGCGGTCAGCACCAGCATCGCGATCCAGCGACTGCCCGACCTGCCGGTCATCCCGGAGCCGGTGCGCGGTCGCACGCTGCTCTCAGTGCGTTTCGCCTACCCCGGCGACGCCGCGGCCGGCGAGGAGCTCGCGGCACCGTTGCGCGCGGCCGCCCCCGTCTACCTCGACGACCTGGCGCAAATTCCTGCGGCCGCAATCGGCCGCATCCATGGAGACCCGCCGAATCCGACCGTCGGCTGGACGAGCGGGCGGATGCTGAAGACGATCGACCGCGGCCTGGCCGCGCGGCTTTTGGAGTTCGCCGGCGCGGGCCGCGATTTCCCGTTCGTCGCGACGGAGGTGCGGGCGTTCGGCACTGCGCCTGCCGTGGATGTGCCCGGCGGTTCCGCAGTCGGCGGGCGCGGTGCACAGGGCTCCCTGAACCTCGTGGGCGTACCCGATCCACAGCTGTTCGCGACCGTTCTGCCGGGTGCCGCGAAGGCCCTGCTCGATGCCCTCGCGCCCTGGATCTCCCCCGAGAACAACGTGAATTTCGCCAACGGTTTCGCAACTCTCGCCGAGTATCGCGGTGCCTGGCCAGCCGCGACCTTCGATCGCCTCGATGAGGTCAGGGCGAAGTACGACCCGAGCGGTCTTTTCGCCTTCGGCGTGCACTAGCCGACCGGGTATCGACTATGCCCAGTCGCTGGGAAAGCTGGCCCTGGCGGCAGGCAGAGACACGTCCCCGGCCCAGTCGGCCATCCACTCGGGGATCGGCATCGTCGCCGGGTCGATTCCCGCGAGTTCGCCGAGCTCGGCGACACTGACCGTGCCACCCGACGTACGCAGGAACCGCCCCCGCATGAGGCCCTCGACGTAGACCTCGTCGTCGCGCACGAAGCGCTGCTGGATGTACATCGCCTTGTCGTCGAAACCGACCAGCCGGGTTTCGAGTTCGTACCTCTGCCAGAGGCGCAGCGACCGCCGGTACGTGACGGTCACCGACGCTGCCACCGGATACCAGCCCCTGCGCTGAAGCGCCTGCCACTTACCGCTGCGCAGCATGAGGTCCATGCGGCCCAGGTCCATGAGCGACAAGTAGATGCCGTTGTTCACGTGGCGCAGCATGTCGAGATCGTTCGGCATGACCCGCATTGTGATTCGTCCCACCGCCCGGAAATCGAGAGGCATCCGTCGACGGCTCCTGATCATCGTCAGCAGGGTGCGCAGCAGCATGTTCACGCTGCCACCGTAGTGAACCTCCATCGAAGTGCTGAAGTGGCTGTGCACCTTCTACAGCTAGGGTGCAGGCATGCGGGGAATTCGTCGTCGGCTATCGCTCGTCGCCGCGATCGCAGCGGCGGGCGCTCTGCTTGGCGCGGTGACCGGATGTACGTCGCGATCGTCTCCGCAGGAGCTGCCGACGGCGACGGGATTCGATTACCAACTGGGCGGCAGCTACGCGCCTCCGGGCGGGGTGACGATCGTGACCCGCGACAGCACCGCGAAGCCAGCCGCCGGTCTGTACAACATCTGCTACATCAACGGCTTCCAGACGCAGTCGCAAGACAAGGGGTTCTGGCTGACGAAGCATCCTTCTCGTGCTGCGCTCGGCGAACGGCACTCCCGTGGCGGATCCCGGCTGGCCTGACGAGATGCTGCTCGACGTGTCGACGGCGGCCAAACGCGCGAGGATCGCTGCGGTTATGGCTGCGACGATCGATCGCTGCAGCGCCAAGGGCTTCGAGGCCGTCGAGTTCGACAACCTCGACTCCTATTCGCGCTCGCACCACGCCTTCGGTCTCGGCGCAGACCTCGCGTTGGCCGTTCTGCTCGTTGCCCGCGCGCACTCCGACGGGCTGGCCGCAGGTCAAAAGAACACTCCCGAGCTGGGATCGCGCGGGTGAAACGAGGGGCACTTCGACTTCGCAGTCGCCGAGGAGTGCTACCGCTATGACGAGTGCGCCGCCTACACGCGGGTCTACGGCGCCCGGATTCTCGACGTCGAGTACACCGATGACCTGCGCGGGACATTCCCGCACGACTGTGCATCACGGTCGCGTCCGACAATGACAATCCTGCGCGATCGCAATCTCGTGCCTCGCGGCGCGAAGGGGTACGTCTACGCGCGGTGCTAGTTGGCGCGATGGTCCTGGATGGTCATCCTCGGCCCCCGCATCGGCTTGCGAACGCCGCTGGCCTCGATGAGCCGCATTACGCGCTGGCGATGGCCGGCGTAGGGCGCGAGCAGTTCGAGCATCCCGTCGTCGTCGACCGGCGAACCGACCAGTGCATAGCCGACCAGGGCCGGGAGGTGATAGTCGCCGACGCTCGGTGAGTCGGGGTCGCCGTGCGACCGCTGGGTGGTTTCGGCGGCCGTCCAGACGCCGACGCCGCGGATCGAGCGCAGCTTGTTCGCTACCTCGGCGCCTCCGCGGCCGAGCGAAAGAGTGCGCTCGAGCGCTGGCGCGACCTCGGCGACCCGAACCGCAGTCTCCGACCGGTTCGGGCCGACGCCGGCCCTGTGCCACTCCCACGACGGGATGCGACGCCATGCGGAGGCCTCGGGGAAGACGCGCATGCCCTGGGGCGCAGGACCGGGCGGCTCGCTGCCGAATTTGCCGACCAGGTATCGCCAGGCGCGACGGGCCTCGATGGTGGTGACCTTCTGCTCGAAGATGGCGGCCATGATCGCCTCGAAGACGGCGTTCGTGCGCAGTAGTCGCAGGCCGGGCATCCCGCGCCACACCTCACGCAGGTACGGATGCGGCGAAAGATCGAGCTCGCTCCAGTCGTCGCCCCGGCCGCACAGCTCGGGCACACCGTCGATGACGATGGCCGCCCCGGCGCCCCAGGCGGTGGCGTGCACCTCGTCGCCGCGCTGCACGAGGTGCAGTGTGGCCGTGCCGGCCGCGGTGTTCGCGGTGCGCCAGAGTGCGGGGCCCTCCCAGCGATGGGTCGGGTCCATTGCGCCGCGAAGTAGAGGCGAGAGCGTCTGCCGCAGGCTGAACGGATGCCCGGTCCGATACACGGTCTCGAGCGTCTCCACACCCAAACCCTAAGTCCTTGCGCCCACACCACCCGCCACCCCCGCCACCAGCGCTGGTGTTTTAGGGTTTGGGGTGTGAGCGTACCCAAGATCCTGCTGTTCTACCGCTTCACGCCTCTTGCCGACCCCGACGCCGTGCGGCTCTGGCAGCGCGACCTCTGCGAGTCCCTGGGGTTGAGGGGGCGCATCCTGCTGTCGAAGGACGGCATCAACGGCACTGTCGGCGGAGAACTGAAGGACATCAAGAAGTACGTGCGCAAAACGCGCGAGTACCCGGCATTCAGGAACATCGACTTCACGTGGAGCGACGGGCGGGGCGACGACTTTCCCCGGCTGAGCGTTCGCGTTCGCGATGAGCTGGTGAGCTTCGGTGCACCGGGCGAGCTCGATGTCGACCTCGAGGGAGTACGTGGCGGCGGTGGTCGACTGACGCCCGAGCAGCTGCACGAACTGGTGGCGCAGAAACAGGTGACGTTCTTCGACGGCCGCAACACGTTCGAGGCCGAGATCGGCCGCTTTCGGGATGCGGTGGTTCCGGATGTCGCCAACACGCGCGATTTCGTCGCCGAACTGGACCGCGGCGCCTACGACCACCTGAAAAACGAGCCCGTCGTCACCTACTGCACGGGCGGCATCCGGTGCGAGGTGCTGTCGAGCCTCATGGTGAACCGCGGCTTCCGCGAGGTGTACCAGCTCGACGGTGGCATCGTGAAGTACGGCGAGACTTTCGGCGACAAGGGACTGTGGCAGGGTTCGCTGTACGTCTTCGATGAGCGCAAGGCCATCGAGTTCAGCGACCAGGCCGAGACGATCGGCCGGTGTTACGCGTGCGGCGAGCCCACTTCCCGCATGGAGAACTGCGGCGAGCTCTCCTGCCGGTCGCAGTTCGTGGTCTGCGACGCCCACGCAGAGGCGACTGCTTGCACCCTGCACGCCGGGAAGTAAACCCCCTGTCGGCCCGCCCTTCGACTTCCTAGCGTTGAAGCATGACAAACGACGAAGACATCACAAAGCTCGCGGAACTCACGAAGAAGGCGCGCGTCGCCGTGCTCACCACGGTCGACTCGACGGGCCAGCTGGTCAGTAGGCCGCTTGCCATGCAGGAAACCGACTTCACAGGCGAACTGTGGTTCTTCACGCAGGACCCCTCGCCGAAGGTCGACGACATCGCCGCTCACGATTCGGTCAATGTCGCCTTTGAGGCCGGAAATGGCTGGGTCTCGATCGCAGGAAAGGCATCCGTCTCGCACGACCAGGCGAAGATCGACGAACTTTGGAACAAGTACGCCGAAGCCTGGTTCGAGAAGGGGCGCGAGGATCCGACTATCGCGCTGATCCGGGTGGAGGCGGCGACCGCGGAATTCTGGTCTGCCGACGAGCCGCGCGGAGTCACTCTGTTGAAGATGGCCGGTGCCCTGGTGACCGGTGGCACTCCGGATGTGCCCGAGCGCACGACCGTCGCGCTCTGAGGTCGCAGCCCGCGGGGTGACGACGCGGGCCGATACACCACAATGGACGTATGCGAATCGGAATCCTCACGAGTGGTGGCGATGCACCCGGACTGAACGCGGTCATCCGCGGTGCGGTGCTCACGGGAATGAAGGTGCACGAACTCGAGTTCGTCGGCTTCCGTAACGGATGGCGCGGCGTCGTCGAGGGAGACATCGTCGATCTCGGTCGCGACGAAGTGAAGGGAATCAGCAAACAGGGCGGCACGATCCTCGGAACCTCGCGTACCAACCCGTTCGAGGGCGAGGGCGGTGTCGACCGAGTCAATTACGTCATGGCCGACAACAAGATCGACGCGATCATCGCCATCGGGGGCGAGGGCACGCTGGCGGCAGCCAAACGCCTCACGGATGCGGGAGTCAAGATCGTCGGCGTGCCCAAGACGGTCGACAACGACCTGGATGCCACGGACTATTCCTTCGGCTTCGATACGGCCGTGCAGATCGCGACCGACGCCATGGACCGGCTTCGCACGACCGGCGACGCGCACGACCGCTGCATGGTCGCCGAGGTGATGGGACGCCACGTCGGCTGGATCGCGCTGCATTCCGGCATGGCTGCGGGTGCGCACGTCATCCTCATCCCGGAGCGCAAGACCTCTGTCGAGCAGATCTGCACGTGGGTCAGCGAGGCCCACGATCGCGGGCGGGCCCCGCTGGTCGTCGTTGCCGAGGGTTTCTCCCTCGACACCATGGACGACGCCCACTCGGAGCGCGGGCTCGACGCTTTTGGTCGCCCCCGGCTGGGCGGCATCGGCGAGCTGCTCGCCCCACTGATCGAGCACCACACCGGCATCGAGACCAGGGCCACGACCCTCGGCCACATCCAGCGCGGCGGCACGCCGTCCGCCTTCGATCGTGTGCTCGCGACGCGCCTCGGGATGGCGGCGATGCGGTCAGTCGTCGAGGGGCACTGGGGCCGAATGGTCGCCCTGCGCGGAACCGACATCGTGCACGTCCCGTTCTCCGAAGCGCTCGGTCGCCTGAAGACGGTGCCCGACGACCGGTACGAAGAGGCGCGCGTTCTTTTTGGCTGAGCCTGTTTGGCTGAGCCTGGTCGGCTGAGCCTGTTCTGCCGAACCGTTCCGGTCGCGCTTGACCTGCAGTGCGCTCGAAGTTCTAGTGTCGAATCATGACTAAAAACTGGTTCATCACAGGTACTTCCCGCGGTTTCGGACGTGAATGGGCGATCGCCGCACTGGAACGCGGAGACAGCGTCGCCGCAACGGCCCGCAACCTCGACAGCCTCACTGACCTCGCCGACAGGTACGGCGACCGCCTGCTCCCACTGGAACTCGACGTGACCGACCGCGAGGCCGACTTCGCGGCCGTGGCGCGAGCGCACGACGTCTTCGGGAGTCTCGATATCGTCATCAACAATGCGGGCTACGGCCAGTTCGGCCTGATCGAGGAGGTCAGCGAGCGGGAGGCCCGCGACCAGTTCGAGACCAACCTGTTCGGGGCGCTGTGGATCACCCAGGCCGCCCTGCCGTTCCTGCGAGCGCAGGGGAGCGGACACATCCTGCAGGTCTCGTCGATCGGCGGCATCAGCGCGTTCCCGAATGTGGGAATCTACAATTCGTCGAAGTGGGCGCTCGAGGGCTTCTCGCAGGCGCTCGCCCAGGAGGTCGCCGACTTCGGCATCAAGGTCACGCTCATCGAGCCCGGCGGATTCTCGACCGACTGGGGTGGGGCATCCGCGAAGCACTCGGAGGCCAGCCCCGCCTACGCGGAGTACCACGTGAAGGCCGCCGAGGCCCGCAAAGCACGGATCGGAGTGCAGGGCGACCCCACCGCGACCGGCCAGGCCGTGCTGCAGCTGGTGGATGCCGCCGAGCCGCCGTTGCGCGCATTTCTCGGCACCTCTCCGCTCCCCATCGCGAAGGCCGACTACTCCAGCCGCCTCGCGAACTGGGAGAAGTGGCAGGATCTCGCAGTCTCAGCCCAGGGGCAGTAGCCGGGGGTTGCCGGGGCTGGGCGCTCATCCGTGGGACACTAACGCTCATGAACGCCGTCGTGCTGGTCGTCGCAATCGTCTTCGCATCGCTTGCCGCGCTGCTGCACCTCTACATCTTCGTGATGGAGAGCGTGCTGTGGCTGCGCCCTTCGATCTGGCGGCGGTTCGGGCTCAAATCGCAGGATGAGGCGGCCACGATCAGGCCGATGGCCCTCAACCAGGGCTTCTATAACCTGTTCCTCGCGGTCGGTGTGATCATCGGCCTGTTTCTACTACCGCATCCGTCGCTGCACGCACCGGGCGTCATGCTCATCCTGTTCTGCTGCGCGAGCATGCTCGCGGCCTCTCTTGTGCTGGTGATCTCGAATCCGAAGCTTGCTCGTGCGGCTCTGCTGCAGGGCCTGTTCCCGCTGATCGCGGTCGTTTTTCTGGCCATTCTGGGAGTGTCCATCCTCGGCTGACCGGAGTAGAGTCTCCCTCGTCTTTCGAGGGGGTCGAAATGCGTGCACGGGGGTTGCTGCTGCTTGTTGCGCTCGTTGCTGCCCTGGCCGGGTTCGCGCAGCTCGACGCGGGCCCCGCGCACGCGGCGGCGTCTGTTTCGCCTGCCCCCACGCCGGTGGTCGTCGGCAACCGGATCGTCGATTCGCGCACGGGTGCGACGTTCGTGCCACACGGCGCGAACTGGCCGAGCTTCGAATACGCGTGCAGCGAGGGCTGGGGATACTCCCAAAGCAGCGACACGGCGGCGGCCGCTGTCGCGATGGCGAGCTGGGGCATCAACACCGTGCGCCTGCCGCTCAACGAGAACTGCTGGCTGGGCTCCGACTCGTCGGACTACGGCACGGCCGCCGGCTACCAGGCCGCAGTGAAGTCCTGGGTGAATATCCTGAACGCGCACGGAATCGTGGTGATCCTCGACCTGCACCTGACCGCCCCGCCCGGGCAGCACGCGCTCGGGCAGTGGCCCATGGCCGACTCGCAGTCGCCATCGTTCTGGACGAGCGTCGCGACGGCCTACGCGAGCGACCCCTCCGTCATCTTCGACGCGTTCAACGAGCCGTACTCGATCTGGAATGCGGCCACCGGTTCATACTCGTTCCAACTCACCTGGGACTGCTGGCAGAACGGCGGATGCCAGGCCCCGCTCGTCACCACCGCCCAGGTGCCCGTAACGGGAGCCGGCGCCGGCACCTACACTGTGGTCGGGATGTCCGCCCTTGTCGCCGCCATTCGCGCCGGGCACGCGACCCAGCCGATCATGCTCGGGGGAATCGACTACAGCAACAACCTGTCGGGATGGCTCTTGCACAAGCCGAACGACTCGCAGCTCATCGCGTCGTGGCACAACTACCAGGGGCAGTCGCCCTGTGGCGACACTGCCGCCTGCTGGACCTCCGAGGTCGGCGTCGTGGCCGCCCAGGTTCCCGTGGTGACCGGCGAGTTCGGCGAATCGGATGGCGGCGCCACCTTCCTGACGAGCTTCATGTCGTGGGCCGACTCGAACGGCATCGGCTATCTGCCCTGGGCCTGGTGGGACTCCACCGGCCTCAGCGGCGACAACGCACTGTACGCGCTCTACACGGGCCCGAGCTTCACCCCGAAAGCGCCGGCCGGCACGACCTACCAGGCACATCTCGCGTCCCTGGCGACGAGCCCACCGGCGCAGGTGTTCAGCATCCTGCCCACGCCGATCACGTTCCCGGGTTTCCAGCCATCCACGACGAGCGCCTCCACGCCGGCAGTTCCCACGGCCGGCACGAACTTCGATGCAGCAGCGCTCTCGACGACCGTATCGGCCGCAGACATCAGTGCACTGCAGCTGGCCGCCCAGCTGGAGCCGCGGGTATCGGTGCGCTAGGTGCGAAACCGCAGGTGACAGCGCGCTAGGCCGAAGCCGCAGCGGCCGCCTTCGCCGCAGCAGGCAGGGCGCTGAGGATGCGGTCGATCGCTCGGTCATCGTGCGCAGCAGACACGAACCAGGCCTCGAAGACCGACGGGGGCAGTGAGACCCCCGCGTCGAGCATGGCGTGGAAGAACGGCGCGTAGCGGAAAGCCTGCTGTGCCCTGACCTGGTCGTAGTTGCGCGGATGCTCCGAGACGAACGCGAACGAGAAGAGGCTGCCGGCGCGCTGCACGACGTGCTCGACGCCCTCCGCAGCCAGCGCAGACGACACCGCCGCTGAGATCGTGTCGGCGACGACATCAAGCCGCTCGTAGAGCGCAGCATCCGCGAGTCGCAGAGTGGCGATTCCCGCCGCGACGGCGACGGGATTGCCGCTCAGCGTTCCGGCCTGATAGACGGGGCCGAGCGGCGCGAGATAGTCCATGATGTCGGCGCGACCGCCGAGCGCGGCGAGTGGCATGCCACCACCGATCACCTTGCCGAAGGTGACGAGGTCGGGCTGCCAGCCTGCCCCATCCGGAACAACGCGTGAGGCCTCGAGACCCCACCAGCCTGCGCTTCCCACCCGGAACCCGGTCAACACCTCGTCGAGAATGAGCAGGGCGCCGTTGCGGCGGGCGATTCCGGCCAGCTCGCGATTGAAGCCGCGGTTCGGAGGCACGACCCCCATGTTGGCGGCCGACGCCTCGACGATCACCGCCGCGATTCGGTCGGGGTGCAGCGCAAAGACGTTGCGCACCGCCTCGAGGTCGTTGTAGGGGATAACCAGGGTCTGGGCTGCGGTCGCCGCCGTGACGCCTGCCGAGCCCGGCATAGCAAGTGTGGCGACGCCCGATCCGGCCTCGGCCAGCAGGCCGTCAGAGTGTCCGTGGTAGTGACCGGCGAACTTCACCAGCAGGTCGCGGCCGGTGAACCCGCGGGCCAGGCGGATGGCCGTCATCGTCGCCTCGGTGCCCGTCGAAACCAGGCGGATCTTCTCGATCGGCGCCTGCGAGGGCTCGTCGTCGCGGCGCGCCGGGTTGGTCACGCGCTCGCGCACGAGCTCAGCGAGCTCGGTCTCGCCCGGGGTAGAAGCACCGAACGAGAGACCCCGTGCCGCGGCCGACTGCACTGCGGCGACGACCTCCGGATGCGCGTGGCCGAGGATCGCGGGGCCCCACGAGCAGACGAGGTCGACATAGTCCCGACCGTCGACATCCGTGACGTACGCACCACTCGCCGACACCAGGAACCGCGGAGTGCCGCCCACCGACTGGAATGCCCGCACAGGCGAGTTCACCCCGCCGGGAATGGACTGCCGGGCCCGCGCGAACTGGCGATCGTTGTCGGTCATGCCGCCGGGCCGCCCGCGTCGATCAGCCGCGCGAGTTCGACCGCGAAGTAGGTGAGCACGGCGTCCGCTCCGGCCCGGCGGATGCCGAGTACGGTCTCGTAGATCGTGCGGTCGCGGTCGATCCAGCCGTTCGCTGCAGCGGCCACGATCATCGAATACTCGCCGCTGACCTGGTACGCCCAGACGGGCACCGACGAGAATTCGGCCGTGTCAGCGAGCACATCGAGGTAGCTCATGGCCGGTTTGACCATCACGATGTCTGCGCCCTCGGCGATATCGAGTTCGACTTCGCGTAACCCCTCACGACGGTTACCGGGATTCAACTGGTAAGTACGGCGGTTCCCGACCAGCGACGACTGCACAGCGTCGCGGAACGGGCCGTAGAACGCCGAAGCGTACTTCGCCGAGTAGGCAAGGATCGCGAGATCGGGGAAACCCTGCGCATCGAGCGCGTCGCGCACAGCCGCGACCTGGCCGTCCATCATTCCCGAAAGGCCCAGCAGCTGGGAGCCCGCTCTCGCCTGCGCGAGCGCCATCTCGCGGTAGACCTCCAGTGTCGCGTCGTTGTCGACGACGCCGTCGGCCGAGAGCACACCGCAGTGGCCGTGATCCGTGAACTCGTCGAGGCAGAGGTCGGTCTGCACCACGAGCGAGTCGCCCGCGGCATCCACCGCGACGGCGGTCGCCAGGTTCAGAATGCCGTTCGGGTCGACGCCGCCGGACCCCCGCGCATCCTTCTTCTCCGGCACTCCGAACAGCATGACGCCGCCGATACCGGAGTCAGCCGCCTGCTCGATCGCGGCGGGCAGGCTCGCGAGGGTGTGCTGCACGACCCCCGGCATCGAGACGATCGGCACCGGCTCGGAGGCGCCCTCGCGCACGAACATGGGCAGAACGAGTTGTGCGGGATGCAGGCGGGTCTCGGTGGTCATGCGTCGCAGCGCTGGCGTGCCACGCAGGCGTCGCGGGCGGATCTCGGGATGCAGGGGATCAGGCACCGCCGGCTCCGTCCGAATGGGTCGCGTATTCGACGAGCGACTCGACCAGGGACGTGGCCGACCGCGTCTCCGCGATGACATTGACCACCAGGCCGGCAGCCCGGGCGTCGTAAGCCGTGCGCGGGCCGATGCACGCGACGATCGTCTGCTCGGGCAAAGGAGCAAGCTGCTGGGCTATCTGACGGGCAACGCTGCCGGAGCTCACAAGGATGGCGGCGATGCGACCGTCTGCGACATCCGCCCGCACATGGTCGGTCACGGGAACGCCGACCGTTCGATAGGCGGACACGAACTGCACATTGAGGCCCAGCGCGGTAAGCCCGGTGACAAGGGTCGGTTCGGCGATATCGGACTGCGGGATAAGCACCCGTCCGGCGATCTCGCCGTGCGGCCACTCCTTGACCAGGCCGCGCGCCGAATTGTCGGCCTCGGGCACGTAGTCGACGCGATAGCCGGCCAGGGCGAGCGCTGCGCCTGTCGTCTCCCCGACGGCCGCGATCTTGGTCGAAGTCGGAATGGCGACGCTCTGGCTCATGAGCACGTCGACCGTCGTTGCGCTCGTGATGACGATCCAGTCGAAACTGCCCGACTGCAGGTCTTTCAATGCGGCCGCAAGCCCGGCCTCGTCATCCGATGCGGCGAAGTTGATGAGCGGGGCGATCACGGGCACCGCTCCGAAGCCACGAAGAGCGGCTGCGACGCCGTCGCCCCACTTGCCGCCGCGAGGAACCAGCACCCGCCATCCGGCCAGGGGTTTGTCGGCGGTCATCCGGTGGCCCCCAGCGGCGCGAGGGACGCAGCGCCCGCATCCAGGAGTTCGCGCGCGACGCGGGTAGCTAGCTCGGAGCCGGGTTGCTTCACGTCAGAAAGATACAGTGCATGCGAACTCGTCAGGCGCGCGCTGCCGTCGAGGCTGTAGACGCGGGCACTCAGAAACAACAGCCCATCGTCGACGAATGCGTTGACGCCGACCGGCGCGGCGCAGCCCGCCTCCAGCAGCGCGAGCACCTCGCGCTCCGCCTCGACGATGGTCCGGGTGCCCTTGTGGTCGAGTGCGGAGACGAGCTTCTCCTCGCCCGCACGCACCTCGATCGCCACGGCGCCTTGCCCGGGAGCCGTCGGCCATCCGTCGATGCCGAGAAACTCGGTGACGGCGTCCAGTCGGCCCAGCCGGGTGAGCCCGGCCGCGGCAAGCACGACCGCGTCGAGGCCTGCGCCGATCTTCGCCAACCGCGTGTCGACATTGCCGCGGATGTCCACGACCTCGAGGTCGGGACGACGGGAGAGCAACTGCGCTCGACGACGCGGCGACCCCGTTCCGACCTTCGCACCCTCGGGCAGGGTGTCGAGGCCCAGCCCGTCACGCGAGCACAGCGCATCGCGGGCATCCTCTCGCTTCGGGATCGCCGCGATGCTCAAACCCGGGAACGCCGCGGTCGGCAGGTCTTTGAGCGAGTGCACGATGGCATCCACTCGGCCATCCAGAAGGGCATCGCGAAGGGCGCTCGCGAAGACACCCGATCCGCCGAGGCTCGCGAGCGATGCCTTCGAGGTGTCGCCCTCGGTCGTGATCGTGACGAGCTCGACCTCGACGCCGGCCTTTTCGAGGGCGCGGGCGACAGTCGTGGTCTGCGCCAGGGCGAGGGCGCTGCCGCGGGTGCCTACTCTCATCACAAATCGCAGCTTCCCGCGGGCGGCCGCGCAGATCGCGGCGCCTGCGCAGATCGCTGCGCCTGGGCGCGTCGAACGGTCACGGCGCGATCCCGGCCAGCGCCGGCTTGAAGCCGAGGCGCACGTTCTCGCAGCAGCCCGAGCGGCACACGTCGTACCAGGGCCCCAAGTCGGTCAGGGCAGGGCGATCGACCGTCGGGGTACCGTTCACGCGCTCGAGCACCAGGTCGACGAGTCCCGACACATAGGCGGGATGGATGCCGGGGGTCGGCACTCGCGTCGCGAACACGCCGAGCTCGCGTGCCGTCTCCATGGCCTCGGTGTCGAGGTCCCACTTGACCTCCATGTGATCGCTGACGAAGCCCAGCGGAACGATGACAAACGCCTTCGTGCCGGCCGCCGCCAGTTCGCGCATCGCATCGTTGATGTCGGGGTCGAGCCACGGCTGGGTCGGCGGACCGCTGCGCGACTGGAACACCAGCGACCACGGTACGCTGGCGCCGGTCGCGGCGATCACGACCTCGGCCACGGCCAGGTGCTGAGCCTCATAGGCACCGCCCGCGCCGAACCCGCGCTCGGCCGGCCCGCTCTTGGCCGCATCCGTCGAGGGGATGCTGTGGGTCGAGAACAATACGTGGATGTCGCCGGGAGCGAAACCCGCGGCGGCGGCGTCCTGCAGGCCCTTCGCGACCCCGTCGATGAACGGCTGAACGAAGCCCGGATGATCGAAGAACTGCCGCACCTTGTCGATCTGCACCTCGCCGGCCAGCTCGGTCTTCTCGAGCGCAAGGGCATAGTCTTCGCGATACTGGCGGCAACTCGAATACGAGCTGTAGGCGCTGGTGCCGACGGCGAGCAGCTTCGTGAATCCGAGCCGCTTCGCCTCGCTCACCGCGTCGGAGATGTACGGCTCCCAGTTGCGGTTGCCCCAGAGCACCGGCAGGTCGATGTTGCGGCTCGCCAACTCGGCCTCGAGCGCTGCCTTCAGCGCCCGGTTCTGCTCGTTGATGGGGCTGATTCCGCCGAAGGCCCGGTAGTGGTGCGCCACCTCTTCCAGGCGCTCGTCGGGGATTCCGCGACCTCGGGTGACGTTGCGCAGAAACGGGATCACATCGTCCTGGCCCTCGGGCCCACCGAAACTCGCCAGCAGGATGGCGTCGTAGGCCACGGGAACCTCGATGTGCTCGGCACCCGACGACGCCGCGTCGGTGGCGCCCATGACGCCGTTGGTGATAGTCATGACAGCACCTCGGCGATCTCGCCCACTTCGACGCGGCGGCCCGTGTAGAACGGGACCTCCTCGCGAACGTGGCGGCGGGCATCCGTCTGGCGCAGGTGACGCATCAGGTCGACCAGGTCGACCAGTTCCGGGGCCTCGAGCGCCAGGATCCACTCGTAGTCGCCGAGAGCAAAGGACGCGACAGTGTTCGGCAGTACCTGCGGGTATTCGGCACCCTTGCGGCCGTGGTTGCCCAGCATCGCGCGCCGCTCGTCGTCGGGGAGCAGGTACCACTCGTAGCTGCGCACGAAGGGATACACCGTGAGCCACTTCTCGGGCGCTTTACCGCGCATGAACGAGGGCAGGTGATTCGAGGTGAACTCGGCATCACGGTGCACCCCGAGCACATTCCAGGTCGGCAGCAGCGTTTTCAGGAGGCCGCTTCGACGCAGCTCACGAAGTGCCCACTGCAGTTTCTCAGGGCGAGCGCCGTGCAGCCAGACCATCAGGTCGGCGTCCGCACGGATCGACGAGACGTCGTACCACCCTCGGATCGTGACGCCAGCGGCCTCGACGGCGGCGATTGCCGCATCCAGGTCGCCGCTCGGGTCGACAACGTTGGCAGGGTCACGGCGCAGGACAGCCCACAGGGCATAACCCAGCTCGTCGTTCGCGGGCGCACCGGCGCTCGCTTCAGCGCTGGAGTTCATGGGTTATATCCTCCCTCGCCGCAGCGCAGGCGTCTAATTCAGGAGGATTGCTCGGGGCTGCTTCACAGCCTCCGCGCGCCCAAAACCGCCCGTTTGTGACCTTCCCACCGGTTCGCGCAGGCGGATTAGCTACAAACGGGGCTGTTTGGGGACGGGTCAGTCGTCGTCGCCCGAGAAGATCGCCCAGGCGATGATGCCGAGCACCGCGATGGCGACACCGGTCGCACCGACGATCCACGGCGTCGGGTTGCTCTCCCACGAGGATTGGGCGCGCTTGCTCAGCTCGCCGACGCGCTTCGGAACATTGAACTTGTCTTCGATCGCGTCGAGGGTGGTCTCGAGGTTCGCCCGCGTGCGCGCGACCTGGGACTGGATGTCGTCTTCATTAGCCATGATTACTCTCGCTTTCCAACGCCGCGAATGACGTTCAGGTCTTTCTTGAGACCGTCGATGGTTTGGCTGGGCAACGGCGGGATGCCCTTCCTGAGTACGCGATAGCCCACAAGGCCGAGGATGCCCGCGATGATCAGCAGCAGCACAGCGACGAAGAGCGCGGCCAGCCAGCCCGGCATCACCAGCGACAGCGCGAAGATCGCGGCCGTCAACAGCACCCCGATGAACCCGAGCAGAACGATCACCGCGCCGAAGATGAGGCCCGCCCCGACGCCGAGCGCCTTGAGCTTGCGGATCATCTCCTGCTTAAGCAACTCGATCTCGCCGGCGACGAGCTCGCGCACCAACACCGGGATCTCGGTGAGCAGTTCGAGCAGCGATCGTTTTCTGGGCGTGCCCGACGGCACGCCCGACGTTGTGGTCGCCACGGTCTAGCTCTTCGCGGTCGTCGACCCCGTGGTCGGCGACTTGCGAGCCGCCGGCTTGCGCGCCGCGGGCTTCTTGGCCGCGGTCGAAGAATTCGTGACCTTTTTCACATTGGTCGAGATGAAGTCCGCGACATCCGGGGCCTTGTCTTTGACGAAGTCCTGGGCATTGTTCACCTGGGTCTGCACCCGCGGGTCGTTCCAGAACTTCTGTGCGCGCCCGACCAGTTCGTCGTATTTCTCGCGGCCGGCGCGAGCTCCGAGCACGTAGCCGACTCCAAGACCGACCACCAAAAGGATCTTGCCTTTCATGGGTTTCTCCTTTTTCTCATGTTGGGGTTTCGATCGCATCCCGTAGGAACGCTTTCAGCGTAGTCTTCAGCGTTCCTCAACGTCTTCGAGCAATTTCGCCGCCAGCGCCTCAGAACGGGCGACGACGCTGGCCAATCCCGTACCTGCAATGCTCTCACCCGCAAGAGGGATGTCGTCAGGGGTAGGCGTGTAGCGGTTTGGCCGGTACCATTCCACGCGCGCGAAGTCGAGCACGGCAGTCGCGGGCAGCGGGACGCCCAGAAGCGCCGCCGCATCCGCCCGCGCGGTCTCGGCGAGATCGTCGGGCGCATCGTCGTACGACAGCCGCACAACGTGCCTGCCGTCCGCCCGCTCGGCCAGCCATTTCCATTTCGCGGTCGAGTGGGTCAGCGCGCGCGCCCGGATGCCCAATGCGCCTTCCGCGACGAGCACGCCGGTACCTCTCGGCGCGGCATCCAGGAGCGGCTGATCGACCACCAGGGTCGCGAGGATCACTCGATGCCCTCGGTCGCCCGCTCCAAACTCGCCAGCCCCGAACTCGCCCGCCCCGACGATGCCCGGAGCCGCCACAGCCACCGTGCCATCGAGACGAGTGCCCCCCGCGATGACGTGATCGCGCTGCACGGCGGTCGCCGATGTACCCAGCCGAACCTGCACGCCGAACCGTTCCAGGTCGGCCGCGAGCGCGTCGACGATCCGCACGACGCCTCCGCGGATGCCCGCGACCGCAGACCCGGCCCGCGCCGAGCTGGTGCGCAGCTCCTGCACCGCCCTGGCAAGGGAGTTGTTGCGCAGCAGCGCTCCCCGCAGCCCGGGCACGGCCTGGTCGAGCGGAAGTTCGTCAGCGTCGGCGGACTGCACACCACGCGCGATCGGGCGAACCAGCTGGTCGAGCACGGCGGCGCCCATCCGCTTGCGCACCAGCTCGCCCAGGGTCGCCGACTTCGCGCCGTAGGTTCCCGGGATGAGCGTCTCGAGCGTGGCGCGCCACGCTGCGCGCATACCAATGATGTCGGTGACGTCACGCGCCAGCGGAGAGGCGGGAATGCCCAACAGGCTGTTGCGCGGCAACGGGAACGCCATACCCATGGCCGTCTGCAGCCACGCGCCCTCGGGATTCGGCTCGACGATTTCTGCCTCGAGACCGAGCGCCGTCACCAGCTTTGCCACGGTGCCTCCGCGGGTTGCGAAACTCTCCGCTCCCGCGTCGAGGTCGATCCCTCCGACGCGCTGCCGGGCGACCGTGCCGCCCAGGTGATCGGATGCCTCGACGACGATCACCGAGCGCCCGCCCAGCACCAGCCGGCGTGCGAGCACCAGGCCGCCCACACCGCCGCCTACGACGATGAATTCGGCGGCGTCAGCCAAGGCTGTGCACGAGCTCGACGATTCTCGTGAGCACGTCCGGGTCGGTGTCCGGCGGAACGCCGTGGCCCAGGTTGACGACGTGCGACGGCGCCGCCTTGCCGCGATCGACGACATCGCGCACGTGCGCCTCGAGCACCGGCCAGGGGGCGGCGAGCAGCGCCGGGTCGATGTTGCCCTGCAGTGGTACGCCGCCGCCGAGTCGTCGCTCTGCCTCATCGAGCGGGATGCGCCAGTCGACACCCATCACATCGGCGCCGATCGAATACATGGCCTGCAGCATCTCGCCCGAACCCACTCCAAAGTGCACCTTCGGCACATCGAAACCGCGCAGGTGATCGAGCGCACGACGGGAGTGTGGGGCCACCCGTCGCAGATAGTTGACCTCACTCAGTGAACCGACCCACGAGTCGAAGAGCTGCACAGCAGAAGCTCCGGCCTCGACCTGGGCGAGCAGGAACTCGCCCGCAACATCCGCACACCAGTTGAGCAGCGCCGCCCAGGTGTGAGGGTCGGAGAACATGAGCGTGCGGGCGCGCTGCTGGTCTTTCGACGGGCCGCCCTCGACGAGGTAGGAGGCGAGCGTGAAGGGGGCTCCCGCAAACCCGATCAGCGGTGTCGAGCCGAGCTGCGCAACGGTCGCCGCGACTCCGTCACGGATCGGCTGCAACGCATCCGGGTCGATCGGGCGCAGCGCTGCGACGTCGGCGGCGGTGCGGATCGGATGCTCGAACACCGGCCCCTTGCCCGGCACGATCTCGACACCGACCCCTGCCAACCGGGCCGGGATCACGATGTCGCTGAAGAAGATCGCCGCATCGACCCCGTGCCTGCGCACCGGCTGCAGAGTAATTTCGCTGGCCAGCTCGGGCGTCAGGCAGGCATCCAGCATCGCGTTGCCGACCCGCAGTTCGCGGTATTCCGGCAGCGATCGCCCGGCCTGGCGCATAAACCAGACCGGAAGTCGTTCGGGTCGTGAGCCCCGGTAGGCGCGGATGAGGGCGGAATCGGCGGTTGAACCATTCAGCAAAGGATGAGTTTCGGGCAGCGGCACGCCTCTAACATTAGGAGGTGCTCCTGTGCCTTACCGCAAACCACCGCAACGCGAGCTTCGACCTGCTCGAGAAGCTGTCGTTCGGTGCTCCGGATGCGGTGGCCGGCCTGGTCGACAAGACCGACGCCGTGCGCGGCGCCGTCGTTCTCGCCACCTGCAACCGCTTCGAGGCCTACCTCGAGATCGCCGACGGTACGGCGGCCGCGGCGGCCGAAGCGGTCGTGGATGTGATGAGCACGGCGAGCGACGTGCCGTCGAGCGAGCTACGCTCGGCCGTCACCGTTCTCACCAGCGACGAGGTGGTCACCCACCTGTTCGCCGTCACGAGCGGTCTCGAATCGATCGTCGTCGGCGAGGACGAAATCGCGGGCCAGGTCGGCCGCGCCCTGCAGCGCGCACGCGTCGACGGAACCACCTCGGGCGACCTCGAGCAGCTCTTCCAGCGCGCGACGCAGACGAGCCGGGGTGTCAAGACACGTACGTCGGTCGGCGGGGCCGGGCGGTCGCTGGTGCGCCTCGCACTCGAACTCGCCAGCAGCCGGGTGCCGGACTGGTCGCTCACCCGAGTGCTCATCGTCGGCACCGGCCAGTATGCCGCAACGACGGTCACGGCGGTGCGCGACCGCGGCGCGACCATGATCAGTGTGTTCTCGCCGTCCGGTCGAGGCGACGCCTTCGGGGTCAGGTACGGGGTGGCGGTGCAGCGCGACCTGCCCGGTGCAATGCTCGACGCCGACGTGGTGATCACCTGCACCAGCGCCACCGTCATCGGCACGAGCGCAGTCATCGGCGACCAGCGCCGCCTCGTCATCGACCTCGGGATGCCCCGCAATGTCGATCCCGCGATCGTGTCGCTTGCCGGCATCGAGCTGCTCGACCTCGAGACCATCAGCCTGCACGCCCCGGTCGAGGAGCTCACCGCGACGGCAGACGCCCGGGAGCTGGTCAGCGACGCTGCGGCGCGCTACACCGCCGAGCGCAGTATCGAACCGGCGATTGTTGCGCTGCGAACGCACATCTTCGAGCTCCTCGATGTGGAGCTGGAGCGCGCCCGCAAGCGCGGTGCGTCGGCAGAGACCGAAGCGGCGCTGCGGCACCTCGCCAGTGTGCTGCTGCACACGCCCTCGGTGCTGGCGCGCGAAGCGGCGCTTGATGGCAACGGCCAGCAATTCGTCGACGGCCTCACTGCGGTGTTCGGAATTTCGAGCCGGCTCGCATCCGAGGATCCGACGGCGGGCGCCGCCTCGGCCTGAGCGTTCTCGTACCCTAGGGGTCATGCACCCTGAACCCGCTCTACCCTGGGCCTTTTCGGCTCCGATCCGCACCGAGAGGCTGCTGCTTCGCCTGCAGACGATCGACGACACCGACGACGTGTTCGGCTACCAATCGCGTGAGGATGTGTGCCGCTACCTGCTGTTCGAACCCCGGACCCGCGACGAGGTTGCGGAGCGAATGGCCAGGAACGCCGCGGCGTCGACGCTCGAAAAGGACGGCGATTACCTGCAATTGGCACTGGAACGGCCTGCGACGGGGGATGCGCCGGCGCGCGTCATCGGCGACCTCTATTTCTCGATCTCGAGTCTCGAGAACTCGAAGGCGGAGATCGGCTGGACCCTGCATCCGGATTTCACCGGGAAGGGCTATGCGTCGGAGGCGGCGCGGGCGGTGCTGCGGCTGGCCTTCGACGAACTGATGCTGCACCGGGTCGTCGCCGAACTCGACCCTCGCAACGACGCGTCGATTGCCCTGTGCACGCGACTCGGGCTGCGCGAGGAGGCGTACTTCGTGAAAGACCTGTGGTTCAAGGGCGACTGGGCCGACACAGGACTGTACGCGATTCTTCGCGACGAGTGGCTGGACTCGAACCCGTCGCCGGTTGTGGACTAGTCACCGTCTCACGTCGGCAGCCGGCAGCCGGCAGATCGAGAACGGCCCCGGTCACCGCCTAAGCGGTGGCCGGGGCCGTTCTAGTGCGAGGCCCGAACTACTTCGCGGTGTTACTCCGCCGCGCGGTTGCCACGACGTCGCATGAACATCAATGCAATTCCGAGGAAGAGCATCCCGCCCGCGATGGCGAAGCCGAACCAGGCGATGGTGCCGCCGGTGAAGGCGAGGCTGGACGGATCACAGTCGGCACTGATGTTGCTGCCGATCACCACTGGGATGTCCTCGGTGTCGGTGGTTCCGGGGTTACCCGAAATACCGTCGCCCGCAGGCACCGTGGCGTGCACGTTGTAGTGACCTGCCGGCACGCTCACCGAGGTGGCGATGTTGCCGGTGTAAAGGGTCGCGTTCGTCGCCGTGTTGGTGATCGTGTAGGTGACCTTGCCCGCCTCATCCGGAGTCTGCCCGGTGAGGTGAACGAGGCTGATCACGCCATCGGTCGTGGTGCCATCGCTGCAGACCGCGTTGGTGCCTGATGCCCCGACGTGCCATGCCGCCTCGGTCGGCGGGCAGAACGCCTCGAGGTCGAACGGACCGAACGTTGTCGTGTCAGTTGACGGAATCACGTAGCCCGCGGCGATGCCGGCTGCCGACAGCGTCACAGTGACGGTGTAGGTGCCCGGCGCCATGTTCGTGGTCGTCTGGGTCAGCACCGTCGACGTCGTGCCGTCGCTTGCCGTGTAGACCACGTTCGGGTTGAGGGTAACGGTGATGGTGGGCACACCCGTCGCCGCAGCGGTGATGCCGGTGGACGTGGTCTGCGGGCAGTCAGCGGCGAGTGCTGTTGCCGAGATGGGGCCACAGAACGGTGTCGCCAACTGGACTGTCAGTGGCCACGTCGTGGCGATCGCAGGGTCGAGTGCGTAGCCAGGCAGGTTGGTCACCGCGACGTGATAGGTGCCGGCGGGTATCCCCGTCGCGACCACGGTCGGTCCGCTTGTACCGGTGAGGCCGCTCAGCGTCGTGAACCCGGCCGGGCCGGTGATCGTGTAACTGAGGCCTGCCTCGAGATCGATCGAGATCGACGCGTTGTTGATCACCGTGTGGGTGTCGACGTTGCACGTGGCCTGCGTAACCGACGGGTCGGACGGGACGACCGTTGTCGTCAAGCAGCTCGGGAACGTCGGGACGGTCAGCACCGTCGGCGTGCTCGAGCCGTTGATTACGACGTCGATTACCTCGCCGGCCGTAGTCGGATTACCGATGTTGTTCTCGGTCACCGTCGTGAGCTTGGCCACCGTGAAGGTCTCGTCGTACGTCGTTCCGGGGATCGTGACCTCGAACTTCGAGGAGGTGCTGCTCTTCGAGTTGTCGAGAACCAGCGACACGGGGCTCAGTGATACGCCGGTGAGTGCGGAGCAGACACCGAGTTGGATCGTCGCCGTGACCGGCGTGTTCATGCAACTCGTGTCGTCCTGGACGTAGGTCGGGTTGGGACCCGAGAAACCCATCTGGTGCAGGAAGTGCTCGGCGAGCGGGTTGCCGGGAGCGTCGAGGTAGCCGATGGGGTTCGACGGCAGTCCGTCGTTCTCCGGGAACAGCGTCGCGTCGTTCGAGGTGAACGAAGCGTAGATGTCGCCCTGGCCGCACGTGACGGTTGCTGCGTAGTCGTATGTGCCTGACGCGCTGATCGGCAGGTTGCCGTCACCGTTGGTGCCCTGCACGTGATCGACCTGGTCGATGACCTGGGGCCACGTCGAGTTGGTCGTGTACTTCCAGCTCGTGGCCGTCACGTAGAACGGCTTGCAGAGCACGCCGGACGATCCGGCAACGGTGGGAACCGTGATCACGCCCGAGTTGCTGTCGCTGAGGTAGGTGTAGCTGACCTGCGAGTCGGGGATGCACGGCGGCGGGCATGCGGCGGTCTGCTGCAGGGTGTACGCCTGGTCCCAGTCGCCTGGTGCAAGGAACTGGCTGTCGGCACCAATGGCCGTCAGCTGCGTTCCGGCCTTCGCGGCCCTGAGGAACTTGCTCAGTGCGTCGCGATCGGACGGGGTAACGATGTAGGAGTCGATCTGGTACTGCATGCCACAGGTGGGCGGCAGCGGAACGTCGAGCGTCTCGGTCGACTCGGCGGTCTGCGAGACGTAGTTCTGCGGCCAGCTCGCGTCCTGCGCGTCGATCCAGCTCGGCATCGCCCACACGACCGTGATGTAGGACGTGTTGGAGCGGCCGTTGTCGTGGGTGTTATCGGCCGTCGCGTCGGCGGCGAAAGTGATGGGGGCGACCGCCGGCGCCGAGTCAGGCGTCGTAGCCGGGTCGGAGCTCGACGGTGTGGGAGTCGCGGTGGGCGTCGCCGTCGGCGTCGCCGTCGGAGTTGCAGCAGGCGTCGGCGCCACTGTCGGTGTCGCCGATGGCGTTGCCGTCGGGGCCGGCGTCGTAGTCGCGTCGGTTGACGGGGTCGGCGTCGGCGTGCTGGTCGCTGCCGGGGTCGGCGCGGGCGTCGTACTGTCGTCCGCCGTTGCCGGGCCGGCGACGGCGGCCAGGGAAAGGCCAGCCGTCAGGGTTACTGCGGCGATTGCCGCGAGCATTCTTTTCATCTTTTTCGGGTTCTCCTTGGGGGAAGGATTTTTTGGGTACGCGCCGAAGGGCAGCGTTCGACGTCGTGGGGGACGACGTCAGGCCGCCGGGGGGACGGCCGGTGCGGGACGACCGGGGGTGGAGGTCCTGCGGGGTAAGGCAGCTGCGGGTAGTTAGCTGAACTGGCCGAGCGACTCTATACAGGTCGAGACACGGTCAGCAGGCTGGTCGGGGGAACAGCTTTTCGCTGCACACAGCACGTGCTTCAGGGGCACTGGTAAAGATGGATTCGGGTAATCACCTTCTTGTTCACACTCTGTCGGGTCGGATGATCGTTCGGGTCGATCACCCCAGGTGCCCGCTCAACCTAGCATGTCCCCTGAAGCGGGGACAAGTACCTTTCGGGCGAGTGCGGAACTTGCTGCCCGTGAGCTAGTGGACGTACTCGAGCAGGTCGTACCCGACGGTGCGCATGGCCTCGAGCACGAGCAGGCGCGAGGCGAGGCCATCGTCGTTGAACTGCACCGAAACGGCGTATGCGACGGATGACCGGGAACCGCGCAGCGCGCCCGCCTCCGATCGCACGCCGGCATCCGTTCCCGTTTTGTTGACCAGGAGCGTGCTGTGGTCGACGCCGCGGTGCGACAGCGGGTCCAGGCCGAAAGCGCTGGCCACCATCGACAGGTCGGCGTTGAGAGACAGCCAGCCCATCACCCGCTGGCTGGTGAGGGGGTCGACGATCTCGCTGCGGGCAAGGGCGCCGAAGAGCCACGCGAGTTCCGCCGTCGATCCCACCGAAAGCTGGGGCGCGTCATCCGGCCCGCGCCGGTCACGCACCAGGTCGAGCAGCGCGGTGCGAGAGAGGCCGAGAGATTCGGTGCGAGCGCGAACGGCATCGAGGCCGACCTGCCGCAGCAGCACGTTGGTCGCCAGGTTGTCGCTGGTGGCGCCGACGATCGTTGCCAGGTCGGCCACCGGCAACGCGGGCGCCTGCAGGTGCTGCCAGATGCCCGACAGTCCCACGGCGTCCCGCGGCGTCTTGTCGAGGATGCCGTACCCGGAGAAGTCCCGCTCGGTGAGCCGGGCCGACACCTCGATGAGCAGGAGGATCTTGCCGATGCTCGCCGTCGGCAGCACGATTCGGTCGTCGATCGATACCAGCACGCGACCGGTGCGCAGGTCGATGACGTTCGCCGAAACCTGGGCGCCCTGGTAGGCGAGTTGTCCGAGCGCAGTGAAAGTACCGACGAAGTTTTCATCTCTTTCGTCGGCCTTGTGTCGAGGCTCCTGGTGATCGTGCAGACGATCCCAGCGCTCACGAGTTCGAGCCACGTCTACCAAATCGAGCTTTCGGTATTCAGGTGGAGCAGGAATGTGATTCGGGTATTCACCAAATAATTACACGGTCTTCGGGTGCGAGCCACAGAGCATCACCGGACGTCACGTTAAAAGTTTCGTAGAAGACACCGATGTTCCGAACGATCTGGTTGCAACGGAACTCGTTGGGTGAATGGGGGTCGATCGAGAGCAACCGGATGACCTCTTCATCCCGTGATTTCTGCTGCCAGGCTTGCGCCCACGACAGGAAGAAACGCGTCGCTCCGGTCATCCCGTCGACGACGGGCGGTTCGTTCCCCCCCAACGAGATGAGGTAGGCCTTCCACGCGATGCTGAGACCGCCGAGATCACCGATGTTCTCGCCGATAGTGAGTGCGCCGTTGACGTGCACGTCGGGCACCTGCGCCGGCGCGAGCGCGTCGTACTGCGCGATCAGAGACTTCGTGCGCTCCTCGAACGCGGCACGGTCCTGCGCAGTCCACCAGTCCAGCAGCCGCCCGTCGCCGTCGAATTTCGAGCCCTGGTCGTCGAAGCCGTGACCGATCTCGTGGCCGATGACCGCACCGATGGCCCCATAGTTGGCGGCATCGTCCCGGGTCTCGTCAAAGAACGGGAACTGCAGGATGGCGGCCGGAAACACGATCTCGTTGAGCCCGGGGTTGTAATACGCATTGATGGTCTGCGGCGTCATGAACCACTCGTCGCGATCGAGCGGCTTGCCGATCTTGCCCAGTTCGCGTTGGAACTCGAACTCGTTGACCGCCTCGATGTTGGCCAGCAGGTCGTCGTGGGTGATGGCCAGCGTGGAGTAGTCGCGCCACTTCACCGGGTAACCGATCTTCGGCGTGAACTTGTCGAGCTTCTCGATCGCCTTCGCCCGGGTGGCCGGCGTCATCCAGTCGAGGTGCGTGATGGAGTCACGGTAGGCCTCGATGAGGTTGGCAACGAGGATGTCCATGGCAGCCTTCGCGCCCGCCGGGAAGTGCCGCTCGACGTAGATGCGTCCCACGGCCTCACCCAGCGTTCCCTCGACCAGCGAAACCCCTCGCTTCCAGCGCGCGCGAAGTTCGGGGGTGCCGGTGAGGGTTTTGCCGTAGAAGTCGAAGTTCGCGTTGACGAATTCGGAACTCAGGTAGCCCGCGTTCGAACGGATCACCTGCCAGCTCAGCCAGTCTTTCCAGGCTTCGAGTCGCTCTGCGGTAATGAGACCCGGCAGCGCTTCCAGGAAGCTGGGCTGGCGCAGCACCAGTTCGGTGAACGCGTGCGCGGGCGCATCGATGCCGTCGAGCCACGCGTCGAGGTCGAGCCCCTGTTCGGCGGCAGCTGCGCTGACCGCTTGCCACGTGGTGAGGTTGTAGGTCGCCTCGCTGTCGCGGGAGCGCACGTTGTCCCAGTGGTTCTTTGCGAGGTCCGTCTCGAGTTCGACAATCCGCTTGGCGCGCTCGCCCGGCCGGTCGAGCCCCGCCAGTCCCAGGATTCGCTGCAGGTACTCGAGGTACTTGCCGCGCACCTCGGCGAACTTCTCGTCGCGGTAGTACGACTCGTCGGGCAGACCGAGGCCCGCCTGCTCGAAGAACACGAGGTAGCGCTCGGGGTCGCCAGGGTCGTTGTCGATGAAGAGCTGGAAGAACCCGCTCGTTCCCCGCCGCTCGAACTGGCCGGCGGTTGCGAGCAGCGCCGACGTGCTCGAGATCGCGTCGACCTCGTCGAGCAATGGGCGCAGAGGCCGCGAGCCCAGCTGTTCGATTCGCTGCTCATCCATGAAGCTCGCGTAGACGTCGCCGAACTTGCGCTCTTCGGTTCCCGGCTCGGCCGTTGCGGCCTCCTCGATGATCTCGCGTACTGCCTTCTCGGCCTGCTCAGCAAGGGCGTAGAACGAGCCCCAGCGCGCCTTGTCGGACGGGATCTCGGTTCGAGCGATCCACTTGCCGTTCACGTGGCGGAACAGGTCATCTTGTGGGCGCACTTCGGGATCGAGATCGTCGATGAGGATTCCGGAGTCGTTCTGGTCTGTCTCGCTCATGGCACTAAGCCTAGGCTGATCGAATGACCAATCTGAGGGCTCTGATAATCGGTGGAAACGGAATCATCAGTTCGTCGGTGACCCGACTTGCGGTGCATCGTGGGTTCGAGGTGACGCTCGTCAATCGAGGGCAGAGCGACACGCGTCCCGGTATCGACGGCGTCCGGCGGCTGACCGGCGACGCCACGGATGCGGGCTCCATCGCGGCCGCCATCGGCGCGGAAGACTTCGACGTCGTCGTCAACTTCCGGTCGTTTCTTCCCGCCCAGGTTCGTGCCGACATCGAACTGTTCACCGGCCGCACTGCGCAATACGTGTACATCTCGTCCGCATCGGCATATCAGAAGCCGGTCGCGCACCTCCCGATCACCGAATCGACCCCTCTGCGCAATCCGCACTGGCAGTACTCCCGCGACAAGATCGCGAGCGAGGATGCCCTGGTCGCCGCCTACCGCGAGCACGGTTTCCCGATGACCATCGTGCGCCCGTCGCACACCTACGACGAGACGCTCATCCCCGTCGAGGGCGGCTGGACGGCGCTCGACCGCATGCGTCGCGGCCTGCCCGTTGTGGTGCACGGTGACGGTACCTCGCTCTGGACTCTCACCCACTCGCGCGATTTCGCGGTGGGCTTCGTCGGCCTGCTGGGCAACCCGGTCGCGGTGGGTGACACGTTCCAGATCACGTCCGACTTCGTCTATCCCTGGGATGCCATTTACCGCATGCTCGGCACCGCCCTGGGCGTGGAACCGCTGCTCGTGCACGTGGCGTCCGAGACTATCGCGAAGGCGATACCGGCCTGGGGTCCGGGCCTGCTCGGCGACAAGGCCCACTCGGTCGTGTTCGACAACTCCAAGCTGCGACGGGTGGTGCCGGACTTCAACCCGACGACCACGTTCGCGCAGGGAGCTCGCGAGATCGTGGCCTGGTTCGACGCCGAACCGTCTCGCCGGGTGGTCGACCCCGAGTTGGACGCGCAGCTCGACGCGCTGGCCGCTAGGGCCTAGGCCGCCCGATAGTGCCGCCGGGGTGGTAGACGGTCGCGAACGTCACCTGCTCCGGAGTCTCGCCCGCCAGCATTGCGTTCACCGCCCGGCCGGCGGCCCTGCCTTTCTGCACCGCGGGCTGCACCATGGTCGACAGGTCGTAGCCGGAATCGATCCGGGCGCCGTCGAACCCGATGACGCTGAGTTCGCCCGGAACTGAAAGCCCCAGCTGTTCGGCAGCGCGGATGACGCCGATGGCCAGCAGGTCACTCTGGGCGACGATCGCCGAGGGCCGCCGTGCGGCATCCTGCAACAGCGCCAATCCCGCCTCCGTACCCGCTTCGATCGAGCTCGTCGAGGCGACGTACCCGCGGAACTCGGCGTAGACATCCGCGACGCCGAGGAGTCGCTGCCGCGCGACCTCCGAGGTCGACTGCTCACGCCAGTCGGATGGCAGCGGGCCCGCCTGGTGCTGCTGCTCGATCGGCAGCGTCACCACCGCGATGTTCGTGTGCCCGGCCTCCTGGAGCTTGCGCGCGGCGGTCTGCGAGCCGCCCCGGTTCTCGAGGTCTATGGCCAGCACGCCGTCCATACCGGGGGCCTCGATCGCGACGATCGGCATGCCGCGCTGGCGCAGCACCGCGACCGACTCGACGAGGCGGGTGCTGCAGCCGATCAGCACGACGGCATCCATCGGCGCTGAAGACATGCCGAGGGCTCCCGCGCCCGTCTCGGTGAGCAGTAGCAGTCCCGCGCCGGTTCCGCCGATCTCGTCCGCGAGGCCGTCGAGCATCGCGATGTTGATCGGGTCGCGAAAGGCATCGCGAATGCGCTCCTCCATCACGACTCCGACGATGCCGGAGCGCCCGCGCCTCAACGACTGTGCGCGCGGGTCGGGGCCGCCGTAGTTCAGCTGCTCGGCCGCCGCCAGTACACGGGTGCGGGTCGATTCGGAAACCGGTCCTGCGCCGCTGAAGGCGAGCGAAGCTGTGGAGCGTGATACTCCGGCGAGAGCGGCCACGTCGGCTAGGTTCGGTGTTTCGCGCTGTCCGCTTGCCCCTGCCGTCATGGGTTGGTAGCTTAGTCGAATCGAATCGATCGAATCGATTCGACCTCCTATTCGACAGAAAGTCCCGGATGTCCGCCAGCACCGTTTCCGACCCCGCAGTACGCACCCCGGCCCCGGGAGTCGTCGCCTGGCGCAACGCACTCTTCGTCGTCTTCGCCGCCTGCGGAATCTCTGTCTCCAGCCTGGCCGCGCGCATCCCCACGATCGGCCTGGAGCTGTCGCTGTCCACGGCGGAGGTCGGCCTGCTGCTCTCCGGCATGGCCGTCGGATCCATCGTGGGGCTGGTCGCCGCGGGTCACGTCGTCGCGACCTTCGGCGCCCGACGCACCATCCTGTTCGCCGCGACAACGCTTGGAGTGTCGCTCACAGTCGCCGGCTTCGCCATCGCACTACTGGGCTCGTTCCCGCTCAGCTTTGCAGCGCTCATCGTCCTGGGGGCATCCATGGGCACGTGCGATGTCGCGATGAACGTCTCCGGCGCCGCCAACGAGCGCGCGATCGGGCGCACGGTCATGCCCGTCTACCACGCGTTCTTCAGCATCGGCACTGTCGCAGGTGCCGGCCTGGGCGCGCTCGCCGAGGCGCTCCGCGTTCCTCTCGAGCTGCACGTCGCGGCGATCTCAGTCGTCATGATCGTCGCCGTGTGGGTCGTCTCGCGCTTCCTGCTCTCCGAGAACGCTGTCGCCGAGGGCGAAGAGGCGCATCCGGCGAGCACCTGGCGATCGCGGCTCTCGATCTGGCGCGATCCGCGCACGATCCTGATCGGCCTGCTGGTTCTCGGCTTCGCGTTCACCGAGGGATCGTCGAACGACTGGCTCGCCTACGCGATGGTGCACGGCCACGGCACAAACCGGGCGATCGGCGCTGCGGTGTACGGAGTCTTCGTGGCAGCAATGACCATCGGCCGCCTTGCCGGCGTGCGCGTGCTCGACCGGTTCGGCCGGGTTCCGGTGCTGCGGGCGAGCGCTGCCCTCGCGGCGGCCGGCCTGCTGCTGTTCATCTTCGTGCCCGTGTCGTGGGTGGACCTCGTCGGCGTCGTCTTCTGGGGGCTCGGGGCCGCGCTCGGTTTCCCCGTCGGCATGTCGGCCGCCGCGGACGACCCGAGCAAAGCCGCCGCCCGAGTCAGCGCGGTCGCGAGCATCGCCTACCTCGCATTTCTGGGCGGCCCGCCGGCCATCGGGTTCCTCGGCAACCAGTTCGGCATCCTTCCCGCCCTGTTGCTCGTGCTCGTGCTTGTCGCCATGTCTGGCGTGGTGTCGTTCTCGGCGCGAAAGCCGGCTGACGCAACTGGCTAGGCTTGGCGCGTGCGTCTCGTAGTTGCCCGTTGCTCCGTCGACTACGCCGGGCGACTCAGTTCGCACCTGCCGCTCGGCACGCGTCTGCTGGTGCTGAAGAGCGACGGAAGTGTGCTTGTTCATGCCGACACCCTGTCGTACAAGCCGCTCAACTGGATGAGCCCGCCCTGCCTCACGACTGTGCTCGAACCCGATGCAGACCAGGCGGATGCCGGGGTCACCCAGATCTGGAAGGTCGCGCAGGCGAAGACCGCCGACCTGCTCGTGATCTCGATCCACGAGATACTGCACGACTCGACGCACGAGCTCGGCCAGGATCCCGGCCTGCAGAAAGATGGCGTCGAGGCCGACCTGCAGAAACTGCTCGCCGAACAGATCGAGCTGCTCGGGGACGGCTACCGGCTCGTGCGACGCGAATACATGACGGCGATCGGGCCGGTCGACATCCTGGCGACGGACGCGAACGGTGGGTCGGTGGCCGTCGAGATCAAGCGGCGCGGCGACATCGACGGCGTGGAGCAGCTCACCCGCTACCTCGAACTGATGAATCGCGACCCCCTGCTTCAGCCGGTCAGGGGCGTGTTCGCCGCACAGGAAATCAAGCCGCAGGCGCGCACACTCGCCGAAGATCGCGGCATCCGCTGCCTGCTGCTCGACTACGACGCCATGCGCGGGCTCGACGACTCGCACCAGCGGCTGTTCTGAGCCACGCCTAGGCTGGTCGCACGATGACTGCACCGTTTACGAGCATCCTGTTCGACCTCGACGGAACGATCGTCGACTCCGCGCCCGGCATCACCGCGACACTCGCGTACACCTTCGAGACGATGGGACTACCGGTTCCCTCGCCCGCCGACTTGCTCGGCTACGTGGGCCCACCGATTTTGGACTCGTTCCGCGACCGCGCCGGCATGTCGCTCGGTGAGGCGGCGGAGGCGCTCTCCATCTACCGCCCGCGCTATCTCGAAAGCGGCGCGCTCGACTCGAGCGTGTTCCCGGGTGTCGCCGACGTGCTGCGAGCCGTGCACGCCGCCGGTGTGCCACTCTCGCTGGCGACCTCCAAGCCCGAGACGCCGGCGACGTTGATGCTGAGCCACTTCGGGCTGCTCGACCAGTTCGACATCATTACCGGCGCCTCCGACGACGAGGTGCGCAGTTCGAAACAGGATGTCGTCGCCGAAGCTCTGGTGCGCCTCGAAGCGTTCGGAGCGGACCTCAGCCGGCCTGTGCTCGTTGGCGACCGCGAGCACGACGTCGAGGGCGCCGCGGCCAACGGCGTACCGACGATCTTCGTGGGCTGGGGCTATGGCTCGGCCGCCGAGCAGGCCGGCAGCATCGCGACCGCCCACACCCCGGCCGACCTGCTCGCGATGCTCCTCTAAAAAAATCCCCGAAAGGTCACAATCATCCCTTCGTTTTGCGATTAGAGGGTCGTTCGGGACCTCTCGCGGACTGTTGGGCAGATGATGCGGGTCGCCGTGCGGCCCTCGCCGCGTTCGATCTCGTGCTCGTCCATCCGCTCTCCGCAGACCGGGCACGGCTTCGGCCCGGTCGGAGCCAGCGGCGGCTCGTCATACGGGCCGAGCGCAGGCGGACCGATGTAGGGCATGAGCAGGCGGTTCAGCCGGTCCCACCAGGGCAGTTTTTCCTTGACGGGCAGGGCGTCTTTCAGGGGCCCGGGCGCTTTCAAGGGCAGAGCGTCGTGCAAGGGCGATGCCTCTTTCGAGGCTGGTTTCTTCGGCACAGCATTTCCTTAGTGGCGCATTCATTAGTGCACTAATGATTAGTGTAGACCCTATAATTGGGCCATGGAAGACAGTGACCCTCTCGCCCTCGACCGCCAGGTGTGCTTTGCTCTCGCCGCAGCATCCCGCACCGTGATCGGGCTCTACCGGCCCGTGCTCGAGCCACTAGGGCTGACGCATCCGCAATACCTGGTCATGCTCGCCCTGTGGGAGCGGAGCCCGCGCACCGTTCGCAACATCGGCGAAGCTCTCGCACTCGAACCGGCCACCCTGTCACCGCTGCTCAAGCGGCTCGAATCGGCCGGGCTGTTGAGCCGCACTCGCAAGGTCGACGACGAACGGTCGCTCGATGTCGAGCTCACACCCGCCGGCCGTGCGCTCCGCACCAGGGCCGAGGCCGTGCCCGCCCAGATCGTGCAGCGGCTCGGGATGCCCGTGGCCGAGCTCGAGGCCACGCGCGATGCCCTCACCCGCCTCCTCGTCGCCGCCCAAACCCCCTGGGCCCCTGACCCGGAACACGTTCAGGCGTCACGGTCGGAAGAGGCGCCGGTCCCGGGCCGGCAGACGCGCGCTGGGAGCTAGAAGCCCTTGCCCGGGTTAAGGGTGCCGGCCGGGTCGAGCGCCTGCTTGATCGACCGGTGCATCGCCAGCACGCGTGGGCCCAATTCTCGGCGAGCGCCGTCGAGCTTCAGCAGGCCGACACCGTGTTCGCCGGTTACAGTGCCACCCAGCGCCAGGCAGTCGGCGACGATCTCGTCGAAGGCGAGCCCGGCGCGGTCGCGGGCTGCGCCATCCCCAACCGGCGCAATGATCAGCGGATGAAGGTTGCCGTCACCGGCATGGGCGATATTGGCGATCGTCACGTCGTGCCGTGCGGCCGTGGACTGGATGCGGGACAAGATGTCAGGCACGGCGCCGCGAGGAACACAGATGTCTTCGGTGAGCACCGGCCCCAGCCGTTCGAGAGCCGGGTAGGCCAGTCGTCGCGCCAGGAACAGCCGGTCGACCTCAGCCTGGTCGGTAGCGCGCTCCACGTTGACACCGCCCGCCGCAGCGAAGATCGCGGCCAGGCGGTCGGCGAGCTCGTCACCGGTTGCACCCGGCTCGTCGACTTTTGCGAGAAGGAGCGTATCGGCATTCTCGGGAAGCCCGAAATGCTGCCACTCCTCGACGGCGTGCAGGCAGGTGCGGTCGATGAGTTCGAGCGCGGCCGGCACGATGCCCGCCCGCGAGACCTCTGCCACGGCCACTCCCGCCGACTCCAGCGACGGGAAGTAGCCGATGACGGCGCGCTCTTCGCGACCGGCGAACGGAAGGAGCCGGACCGTCACCTCGGTGATAACGCCGAGGGTTCCCTCCGAGCCGACCAACAGTGCGGTGAGATCGTAGCCGGTCACTCCCTTTGCGGTTTTGCGCCCGACCCGCACGACTTCGCCGTCGGCGAGCACCACGGTCATTCCCAGCACGTAGTCGCGCGTCACCCCGTACTTCACGCAGCAGATCCCGCCGGCATTCGTCGCCGCGTTTCCGCCGATCGTGCTGATCCGGTAGCTCGCCGGGTCGGGTGGGTACCAGAGCCCGTGGACCGCGACGGCTGCGCGCAAGCCGTCGTTGAGCACGCCGGCCTGCGCGATGGCGTAGCGCTCCTCGGCGTTGATCTCGAGCACCGCGGTCATGCGCTCGAGCGACAGCACGATGGCGTTCTCGATGCTGTTGGCTCCGCCGCTCAACCCCGTACCGGCACCGCGAGCAACGACCCGGATGCCGCGTGCGGCGGCGAACGCGACTACGGATGCGACCTCCGCGGTGGTCTCGGCGAAGACGACGGCCAGCGGCGGCACGAACGGCGCCCACTCGGCGTCGTCGTGCGAGTATTCGGCCACGATGGTGGCCTCGGTCGACACCTGGCCGGGCGGGAGCAGCTTGAACAGGGCGCCGATCGTCTTGTCGGCGCCGACTTGGGAAGTCACATCCTCGAACCTACGCCCGGATCGGGCCGGGGCCCGCGTGATCTAGCGGGCGAGCGACTCCACGACGGCGCCGAACCGGCCCGGGAGCGTCGCAGACAGCGGCACGATCGCCCGGCGCAGCGGCGACGTCGCAATGCGCACCAGCGCGGTGGTCGTGATGCGGAAATCGCGGGTGATGCGTCTCCATTCGATCTCGTACCGTGCCGGATCGCCCGCGACGATGCAGGAGATCGCTGCCCCGGCCTGCGCGAACCCGAGCCGTAGTCCTTCGCCGGTGATCGCGTCCACGTAGCCGGAGGCGTCACCCACGAGCAGCACGCGACCCGCGGTCCGCGCCCGGGTGCGCTGCCGGAACGGCCCGGCTCCCCGCCGTGAGCTCGCGACGGCCGCACCGGCCAGTCGCGCGGCCAGGTCGGGGATGCCCGCGATCACCGCATCGAAGTCGGTGTGCTGCGCGCCCAGCATGGCGATGCCGACCTCGTCGGGCGCGATCGGTGTCACGTAGATCTCGGCGCTGCGTGCGTAGTGGATCTCGACGGTGTCGCCCCACGGCGCCACGGCGTAGTGCTGGCGGATGCCGTACCGTCGACGGCGCACAGGGGCCGGCAGCGTCAGGCCGACGAGTCGCGCAACGGTCGAATGCAGCCCGTCACACGCGAGCAGGTAGGAGGCCTGCACAGTGGAGCCCTGCACAGCACCGACTCGGACGCCGCTCTCATCCTGGTCGATCGAGTCGACCTTGGAGGTGCACAGCTCGACGCCCAGTTCGAGCGCGCGCGCTCTCAAGGCATCGTGCAGCGCGGTGCGGCGCACACCGCGGCCCGGTTCGCCGGCGAAGCGGTGGGTTACCGAGCGCGTGCCCTGGTTGTAGGTGATGCCGCGCAGCGGCACGCCGACCGGGTCGACTCCGAGGCGTGCGAGAAGCGGGATGGCGCCGGGCATCAGCCCTTCGCCGCAGGCCTTGTCGATGACTCCGCTGCGCTGCTCGAGCACGACGGCGGAGAGCCCCGCCAGTCGCGCCTCGATCGCCGCCACGAGCCCGACCGGTCCGCCGCCCACGATCACGACATCGAAGGTCACGTCGCGACCGTCGCCAGCGATTTAAGTGCGCGGTCCTCGGTGGGGATGCGAAACGCCAGCAGTAGCACCGCGTTGAGCACGGTGAACGAAAGCGCCGTGATCCACGCGGTGTAGACAAGCGGAAGGGCGATGCCCTCGATCACGACGATCAGGTAGTTGGGATGAGGCAGCCAGGCGAACCGGTAGGGCCCGCGCACGACGCGACCCAGGCCGGGAACGACGATGACCCGCGTGTTCCATTGGTGACCCAGGGTGCCGATGATCCACCAGCGCCCGGCCTGGCAGAGCAGTGCGATCGCCAGCATCGGGTAGCCAAGCGCAGGGATGAACGGGCGGCCCAGAAAGAACACTTCAGCAAGCGCGCCGAGCAGTAGGCCGAAGTGGAGTGCCACCATCCAGGGAAAATGCGACCGTCCGTACTCGAGGCCGCCGCGGGCGAACGCCCAATTCGCATTGCGGGTCGACACGATCACCTCGGCCAGCCGCTCACCCCCGGTGAGCAGGATGAAGACGAGATACAGGATCACTCCGGCCATCCCAGCAGCACGAACTCCGCGCTCACCCCTGGGCCGACGGCGAAGAGCAGCGCGTCGGTGCCGGGCGGCTGGTCGAACCCCGACGCGAGCACGTGCAACACGGATGCCGACGACAGGTTGCCTACCCGGTCGAGCGACTGGTAGCTCAGCGCGAGCGCCGAGTCCGGAAGCCGCAGCGAGTCGGCAAAGGCCTCGAGGATGCGCGGGCCGCCGGGATGCGCAAACCAGGTGTCGATGTCGTCCTGCGCGAGCCCGTTGTCGGCCAGGAACCCAGCCACATTACTCGGAAAGTGCCGGCCGATCACCTCGGCGACCTCGGCGGTGAGCACGATTTCGAAGCCGGTCTCGCCCACGTTGAATCCGATGACCCCCTCGCTGTCCGGGTACACGGCGCTGCGGGTGTCGACGATGCGAGGCCCGGGCTGCGCGCGATTGTCGCCGACGAGCACCACGGCGGCGGCGCCGTCGCCGAACAGGCCGCTGGCCACGAAGTTGGCCATCGATTCGTCGGTGCGCTGAAGCGTCAGGGAGCACAGCTCGACGGCCAGCAGAACGCCCACCTCATCCGGATGCCCCACCAGGTAGTCGTTGACACGTGCCAGGCCCGCGGCACCCGCCACGCAGCCCAGGCCGTACGACGGAACGCGCTTGATGTTCGGTCGTAGCCCCAGTCGCGCGATCAGCAATGCGTCGACCGACGGCGCCGAGATTCCCGTGACCGACGTGAAGAAGACGAAGTCGACATCGGACGGCCGCAGCCCGCACTGGTCTAGTGCCACCGTGAGCGCCCTGGCCGTCAAGTCGGTGGCCACCCCGATGAACAGTTCGTTGGTTTCGGTGAAGCTGCCCAGGTCGCGATAGCGCTCGAGCGGCAGCGCAGTGTGCCGCGTCGAAATCCGGCTGTTCGCGTGCACGCGCTCGAGCACCGCGCGGTGGGATTCCTGCGCTGCGAGCATCGGCGCGATAGCCGCGGTGATCTCTGCCTGCGTGTAGCAGTAGTCGGGTACGACCGGTGCTACCGCCGCAATCCGCGTCATTTCCTGAACCTAGCACGGGGTTTCGCGCAGGTGGAGTTTGTGTTCATGGCTTCCCCCAGCGTCGAGGTTCTGCTAGCGGCACCGGTCACAGCGACCGGCGCGCGTGCTACCTACTGAACAACGAGGAGCAGGCCAAGTCGGTTCATCGACGCCCGTGGTGCCTACTGGTAGCCGGCACTCGGTGGGGTGGTCTTGTCGTCGGCGGATCCGGTCGGCGGTCCGTCGATGTCGTCGTGGTAGGTCGACGGAGCCGGCGGCAGCAGCGGAGACTGGCCCATGATGTTGGCTGGCGGGGCCGTCTGTCGCGCCGTCGCGAACGCGCGACCCAGGATGCGGAACGACCCGAGCGCGCCGAATACCACGATCAGCGCGATGAACAGCAGGTTCTCATTCACCAGCGCAGGGAATCGGTCGCCGAACTGCGACCAGAAGGTGGGGTCGTTCAGGTTGCCGAGGTGGCCGATGCCACCGGCGAAACTCACGACCAGGCTCACCCAGATTCCGATCAGCACGGTGCCGACGACGATGCCTGTGATCGTCCAGGCGCCCACCCTCGAGATCACGCCGCCCGAACCGCGACGGTACAGCCAGACGGCGATGAACGCGATGAGGTACCCGGCGATGGATGCCACGAAGTTGATGCTCGAGAGCAGCGCGATCACTAGTACGCCGACCGGCAGGGCGAGCAACGCGAACAGGGCACCCGAGACGACGTTCTCGGGAAGATTGTTGTTGCGCGGCGCGGTCATTCTGGCTCCAGTGGTTGCGGTGATCGACGGACTCACCATACAAGACCGGCATCCGCCGGCATTCAGGCTACGGGGCGCTGAGCCCGAGGTCGGAGCAGAACGTGTCGGCGCTCTCTGACGCGTTGCGCTTGGGCAGCACCGCAATGACGAGGTTGTCTTGGAGGCAGGCCCGCAGCCGCGGGGCCGACGGTCTGGCGGAGCCGAACACGCCAGCCTTCCACGCCGCACCGCAGATATCCACCGCGCGCGCGACCTTCGCCGCGCTCGGCCGACTCCCTGTCGGAGTGTGCAGCTTGCCGTTGTTGGGTACGGCGCTGCCCGCGACCTGCGAACTCAGGCTGGCCGCGGAGTAGCAGTAAGCGAGATCGCTCTGCTCCCGCGACGTGCCGACGGTCCCGGCGGCGACACCCGCGCCTGCTATGACGAAGACGGCTGCCAGGGCAACCAGCCGATGCCGCACGACCTGCCGGCGATACCGCACAGTTATGCGGTCGAACAGCTCGTTCTCGATCCGTGCGAACTCGACGTCGTCGGGAAGGTCGTTCACCTCGACCATGGTCACTCCCCTCTCAATAGCGAGATCTCGGAGCGCAGTCGGGCCCTCAACCGAGAGAGCCGATTTCGCACGGCCCCGTGCGAGATGCCGAGCTGGCGCGCGGCCTCCTTGTAACTCAGGTCGCCGACCAGGCAGAGCCAGAAGATCTCCTGGTCGAGCAGCGGCATCTGCGCCATCACTTCTTCGATGTGCTGGCGCGCCTCGTTGGCCACGGCCGCGTTGTCGGGCGCGAGTGACCGGTCGAGGATGTCGGCATTCTCGTCGAGCGGGTCCCTGCGCTTTCGCGTCTCGGACCGCCGCCGGTTGAGCGCCAGGTAGCGGGCGGTGGTGACGAGCCAGGGAAGGGTCGACTCGCCGACCAGTTCGATGGATGCCCGCTTGTCCCACATGGTCATGAAGGCGTCCTGCATGACCTCCTCCGCGTCGGAACGCGATTGAAGCACTCCGAATGCGGCCCAGTAGACCGATTGCATGTGCAGCCGAAAGATCTTACGGAAGGCCTCGCGGTCCCCGTGTTGCACCCTCTGGAACAGGGCGCCCTCCTCAGCGAAGTGAGCCACCGACAGAAGGCTCAGTGTGTCTGCCCCCACGCTCACCCCCCTCGGTTCGTCCAGGACCCTCATTGGAGAGTGTGCGCGAGACTCTGGTTCGTCTCACGAAATCCTCATTTTGTTTTTGCTGCAGATCGCAGTGTGCGGCCGGACGGATTCGTCTCAAAGCAGACCCGCGGTCGGCGTGTCGCCCTGCCCGACCTTGACCCTCTTCTCGGCCCTCATGTTGCATGAGCACCTATTCGCTTTCTGGGAGCGAAGTGAACGGAAGTCAACTATGAACAGGAACAAATCAATTCTCGCTGCAACACTGGGCACGGTCACGCTTGTGGCTGCTTTTTCCCTAACTGGGGGTACGGTCGCCAACGCCGCACCCCCGAGCTCGAGTTCGCCCACCGCGTCGAGCGCATCCTGCTGGGTGGATGCGCAAACACAGGAGAGCCTGTGCGTGGCGGCCGGACAAGACCTCATCGCGGCAGTGCAACGGGAGGCGGGCGTGACCATCTCGATCCCGGCCGGCAACACCGTCGGCGGCGAGACGATCACGGCGGGCCGCGCAGCGTCGGCGCTGCTCGTGCCCGCCAGCGCCCAGACGGCGACCGTCGTCAGCGCGATCTACGACGACGTGAACTATGGGGGCGGAACCCTGCTGATGACCGCGACGAGTTCGGGCTGTGGCTGGTACATCGCGAATCTCGGCTCGTTCGGATGGAACGACCGCGCCTCATCGTTCAAGAGTTTTGCGGGCTGCGTCACCGAGCTTTGGCAGAACATCAATTTCACGGGAACGCACGTCGGCTATGCGACGAACGAGGCATCGTTCCCGTCGTTCAACGACCAGGCCAGCTCGTGGCGTACCGACTGACGGCCATCGGCTGAGTGAATGGGAGCGGCGCCGACCCGGCCAGGTCGGCGCCGCCCTGTAATCGCACGGCCGGGCCTGTGGTGCGCGGCCGATGCGTGTCTCGATCTAGGCTCGCGGCATGACCGACACGCCCGTGCCCCTCCCGCCGCCGACTTCTGCGCCGTATCCGGGGGCTCCGCCCTTCGCTGGCGTCCCACGGTCGCCGGCGCCACGACCACCGCGCAAGTGGCTTGGGCGGGCGGGCGGCTGGCTGGTGTTCCTCGGCCTCACGTTCTTCTGGTTCTGCAACGTGCTGTTCGACCAGCTCGTGCTGCACCAGGTGGGTTTGTCGCCGAACTCTCTGATACTCGGAGGGTTCGGCATGACGGGTGCTCTCGTGTACACACTGGCGTATCGCCTTCGGCCGCAGGACGGTATCTCGATCGTTCGACTCGGGCTGGCATTTTTGCTCGGTGGACTGTTCTCGACCGAGCTCGCGATCCTCATCGAGGCGCCCCTCGTGCTCGCGCTGGGATCGAATCCGCACGGTACGCTCATCGCGCATTCGCTGGCGGGCGTCATCGAGGAGGCGTGCAAGCTTCTGGCCGTGGTGATTGCAGCGCGCGGCCTGGTAATCCGCACGGCGCGCAACGGGCTGTTTCTGGGCGGCGCCGTCGGCCTTGGTTTTGCCGCCTTCGAAGACATGCGATACGCGTCCGCCGCTCTCACGGGCGGCCCGACCGCGCACGGTCAGCTGCTGTCAGTGCTCGAGGTGACCTTCGGTCGCGACCTTATCGGCCCGCTCGAGCATCCGGTGATGACGGCGCTTCTCGCTGCCGCTCTCTTCGCCGCGACTCGCAACGGACGATTCAGGATCACCGGCACCGTGGTTCTGGTTTACCTCGGAGTAGCCGCGGCGCATGGCCTCATCGACACCGCGCCCGACCTGCTGGCTCTCGTTATCCACAGCCCGCAGGCGGCCACCGACCTCGGGGCCCTGGCCGGCATCATCGTCGCGATCGGGCTCAGCGTGATCTGGCTCGTCTATTCGCGGCGGCTCCGGAGACGGATGCTCGAGCAGGAGTCTGCGGAGCCGGCCGGTGCGACCGGCGCATTCTGGCCCGCGCCGATGGGTGGCCCTCCGTCCTAGCCGATTTCTAACCCTGCGCTTCGCCGGTCGGGTCGATGGCGGCCGGATCCTCCAGCGCCTCGCCCCCGACGGGCTCGCCGTTCCACTGGAGGGCCGTCCAGCCTTCCGCGGGGGAACCCTCCAGCACGATCATGGCCGTGTTCGGCAGGTCGTGCACCCGGCTGAACGCCTCGTCGATGTTGACGGAAATGGCGGATGCCCAGGTGCGCAATGCCGCGCCGTGACTGAAGATCGCGACGGTTCCGTGGTGCGCGGCGGCGGCGCGACCGACTGCATCCGTGAAACGACCGAAGAACTCGTCCCCGCTTTCTCCGCCGGCAATCCGAGCCGTGCTGTCCTGCCACCACGACAGGATGGTTCCCATGTAGGCGTGTACGGATTCCTTGTCCGACCTGCCCTCGAACGCGCCGGCGCCGATCTCCTGCAATCCGTCGAGCACCTCGATGTCCAGGCCGAGCGCGGCCGCCAGTGGCGCGGCCGTCAGAGATGTGCGTTGCATCGTCGAGGCGTAGACGCCCTCGATGCGCTCATGCGCGAGAGCCGCAGGAATCGCCGCCGCCTGCTCCTGGCCCAGCTCGGTGAGTGCCGGACCGGGAATGAGCGTGCCCAGTTCACCCTTCACGTTGTCGATGGTCTGGCCGTGCCGAATGAGGAGGAGTCGCATTTGGTCAACCCTAGGGCGAGCGGGTGTCCGAATTCTGAACGGTTCCGCCGGCCAGAGCAGCCGCCGTCAGCAGGCGAAGTTCCGGCAGCACGTCGGACTCGAACCAGGGGTTCTTCTTCTGCCAGCGGAAGTTGAGCGGCGAGGGGTGCACCAGGGGGATCTTCGACGGAAGGTATTCCTCGAACGCCCGCACTGTCTGGGTGAGCGTGCGCTTCGCGGCGTCGCCCAGGTAGTGCCGCTGCGCGTACGCGCCGATCAAAACGGTCAATCTGAGCCGGCCGAGTTCGGCGAGAATTCGCGGATGCCAGCGGTCGGCAAAGCCCGCGCGAGGAGCGAGGTCGCCGCTCGATCCCTTGCCCGGGTAGTAGAAGTCCATCGGAAGCAGCGCGACGTTCCCCGGATCGTAGAACTGCTGGTCGCTGAGGCCGAGCCACTCACGCAGCCGCACGCCGCTCGGATCGTTCCAGGCGACTCCGGACTCCTGTGCTGCGCGTCCGGGCGCCTGTCCGATGATCGCAATTCGGGAGGTGGACGCGGCGCTGAACAGGGGCGCCCAGCCGCGCTCTGTCGCCCACGCGTTCGACGGGTCGGCGGCTATCTCTCGGCGAATGGCATCGATCGCGTCCACGACGACAGTCTCGTCGCCGTGCTCGCCGAGCGCCAGAGGGCCGACGGCTGACGCGCCTGTCCTACCGACCGAGTCGAGCACGGCGCTTATGGTGGAAGCAGGATGAACAAACCAGCAGCGAAAATCGCACTTCGCGCCTGCGCCGTGGTCGTTGCGCTCGGCGTCGCCGTGGGGCTCAGCGGATGCTTGCAGGCGGCCACACCGACATCCACCCCCACCACCTCGCATTCGGCAGCCCACTCACATTCCGCGACGCCGTCGCCGTCGCCCACTCCCACGCCCACCTCGACGCCGACCAGGTTCGTCGAAAACTGCACCACGCTGCTGACCGCGGCGCAGGTATATGCCTACAACCCCAATTTCGTCGCAGATACCGGTTATGCCCCGAAGAGCGGAACCGTGGCAGCAGCCATCCGCGCCGCACTCGGACAAACCTGCGGCTGGGTTGACGAGACGTCGGGTGTCGAACTCGAGGTGGCGGTGGCCACGCCGGGCGCAACGGGGTTCGCTGCCGCCAAAGCTGCGGCCGCAGCGGGAACACCGATCACAGCCAACGGCCAACAAGGCTATTTCGGCGTGCAGGGCGGCGTCGGGTCGGCCCAGTTCTTCATCGGCACGCTGTGGCTTGACGTCTCGTCACGCGACTTCACTGTGCCGGGGGACGCCGAACCGGTCTACTCGGTCGTCGTGCCCAACCAGATGACGGCCGGCGGGTAGCGCGCCGCATGTCACGACGACGTCGTGACTTTTGTCATGGTCGTTGGTAAGCAATCCTCGATAGCTTGGACGCATGGAACCCCCCACCGCGGAGCCCCTCGTCTACATCGACCACTTCAGGATGGATTTCGGCAAAACCACCGTCATCCGTGACCTCTCGTTCGACATCCGACGCGGGGAGACCTTCGGGTTTCTGGGGTCGAACGGTTCTGGCAAGACCACGACCATTCGCGCTCTGCTCGGCATCTACCAACCGACTGCCGGCATCCTGCACATCGACGGCCGGCCGTTCCAGCCGGAGGACGGAAATCGACTCGGCTACCTGCCCGAGGAGCGCGGGCTCTATAAGAAGGAGGCCGTCATCGACACGATGACCTACTTCGGACGCCTCAAGGGACTGGGCAAACATGCAGCGACCGCCTGGTCGCTCGACTACCTGGAACGCGTGGGGCTCGCCGACAAGGCCAAGACCCGGCTCGACAAACTCTCCGGCGGCCAGCAGCAGAAAGTGCAGCTGGGTGTCACGATCATGAACCAGCCGGAGCTGCTCATCCTGGACGAGGCCACCAAGGGCTTCGACCCGGTCAACCGGCGACTGCTGATGGATATCATCGAGGACCAGAAGAAGGCCGGCGCCACCGTAATGATGGTGACCCACCAGATGCAGGAGGCGGAACGGCTGTGCGACCGCGTCATCCTGCTCAAGGACGGCGCTGCAGAAGCGTACGGCACGATTCCCGAAGTGCAGGACCAGTTCGGCGGAACGATGATCCGGATGACCTACTCGGGAACCATCCCGAAGTCGCCCCACTACGACATCACGTCGCAGGAGACCAGCTACGCGGAGCTCACCCTCACCGACAAGACCGATGAGGCGGTGATCCTGCGCGACCTGGTCGACGCCGGCGTGCTGGTCCGCAGTTTCACGACGAGCAAGATCTCGCTCGAAGACATCTTCATCCAGGTCTACGGCGACGAGAACTCCCCAGCGGAGGACAACTGATGGGCCGCCACAATCTGAACACCGTCATCTCGTTCGAGGTGGTGCGCACCCTCACGAAGCGTCGCTTCTGGATCGCGACCCTCATCGTGCCCGTGATCATCGGCATCGTCATCGGGCTAGTCAGCCTGTCCAGCGCGTCCACGAGTGCGTCGGTCGATTCGCAGAAGAACGCGAAATTCACATTCTCGTATGTCGACGCGTCGGGCATCGTGAACCCGGCGGTGGTCAAGGCCGTCGGCGGCACACCCGCCACAGACCCGGCGGGCGCAGTGGCGGCCGTGAAGGCCGGCAAGCTGGATGCCTTCTTCGATTACCCGAAGAACCCCGCGAAGCAGGCCACCAAGGTCTACGGCGTCGACAAGGGCATCTTCAACGACGGCAAATACGGTTCGGTCGCGACCCAGATCCTGGTGGCGAGCGCGCAGGGCAGGATCGGCGACGCCGCGCTCACCACGATTGTTCAGGGCAACCTGAATATCGACTCCACGACCTACAAGGATGGGGCGGTTTCCGGCGGAATCAACGGCGTAATACCGCCGCTGCTCTTCCTGGCGATCTTCTACGTGGTCATCCTGTTGCTCGCGAACCAGATGCTCACTTCGACCCTCGAGGAGAAAGAGAACCGGGTCACCGAGATGATCCTCACCACCCTGAACCCCACCACGCTGGTGATCGGCAAGGTCATCGCCCTGTTCATCGTGGGAGTAGTGCAGATGGTGGTGTTCGCCCTGCCGGTGATCCTCGGCTACCTGTTCTTCCGATCGTCGCTCAACCTGCCCAACTTCGATATCTCGCACCTGACGCTGAGCCCCGGGCCGATGATCGTCGGGTTTCTGCTGCTCGTCGGCGGGTTCACCCTTTTCACCGGCACCCTGGTCGCGGTGGGAGCCATCATGCCGACCGCCAAAGAGGCCGGCCAGATCTTCGGCATCATGATGGCCCTGATCTTCGTGCCGTTCTATGTGGTGGCGCTCGTGGTCTCAGACCCGAGCGCACCGATCGTGCAGCTGTTCACCTACTTCCCTTACTCGGCGCCCGTCACGGCGATGCTGCGCAACGGGTTCGGATCGCTCAGCGTCCCCGAGTCGATCGGCGTCATCGTCGAGTTGTTCGTGCTCGGCGCCGTAGTGCTGCGGATCGCGGTGCGGCTCTTCCGCTACGGATCAATCTCGTACACCAGCAAGGTCTCGCTGAGGACGGTGTTCCAGCGGCAGAAGTAGCGCCGCTACCGCCGCAACGGCTCAGCTGCCTCGGAACCCCGCCGGCTCCGGCGGGCATTCCTTGACGAGCTTGGCCCACTGGGCCTTCGATACGTCGGTCGCCGAAGAGTACGGGTCCCAACCTCCGGTCGACGGATAGGCGTCGGCAAAGGTTTGCTCGCTGGGCGGATTCGGCACAGCGATCCCATGGGTTCGAAGGCATTTCGAGAGCGTGCCGCTGACGCATCCGTAGAGGAATCTCAGTTCCGCCGCAGAGAGCGGTGCCGAATCCATGGGGTCGATCGGGTACTCCCGCCCACACCGGTAGAGGGCCAGCGCGTAGGGTTCCTGTTGCTGCGCCGGGAGGTCGGAATAGGTGATGCCCCCGGTCTCCACCGAGGTTCGAAAACCCGCCGCCAGCATGCACGTCGACATAGTGCTCGGCCAGTCACGCGTATGGACGAAGTGCTTGAAAGCCACGCGACCCGGATCTGCGCCTGGATATTGAGCGCGGAGTTCGTCGAGATCGGTCTGCTGGTCCGCATCCAGCAATCTTTGCTTTTCCGCAGCGGACAGCGGCCTCTCGCGTGGAATCGGGACCGATCCGCTGCAGCCGGCAACCGCCAGTGAAATCGCAGCGAACACGGCCAGAAGTAATGCACTGCGCTTTCCCAATGCGGATCTCGATGTCGCCACAGCGCACAGGATACGGATCGGCGTACTCGCCTGTGGAAACTTTCCACAGGGTCGAAGTCCGCAAAACTATGGTGATTGGCGTGAAGTCCGATTCCGTTTCCAGAACGCTTGCTTCCACATTCTTATCCGGGTCGATCCGGGTCCCCTTTGTGATCGTTATCTGCACCGGCGCACTTCTCGCGGGTGCCGCGACGGGTTGGGCGCTGATGACTGTTTTTCACCCGGCGTCGAGTCAAAGCTCCCGAAGTGCATCACTCTTCGCGACCGTGACGCGGGGATCTGTGGGTGAGTCCATCAACGTCAATGCGTCGGCCACGTGGCGTTCGGGATTCTCGGCGCGAAATGAGGCCACCGGTACCGTCACCTCTACGACCGTTTCAGCCGACGCACCAGCAGAACCGGGGACGGTCTTGTATACCGTCGACCTTCGCCCTGTCGTGATCGCCCAGGGAGCCATACCCTCCTTTCGCGACCTTGCTCCAGGGATGACCGGGCCGGATGTCTCCCAGTTGCAGTTACTTCTTCATGCGACCGGGCAGTATTCGGGCGTGGCCGACGGAAGGTTCACCAGCGCCCTTCAGCGGGCTGTGATCGCGTGGCACCGTGCGCTCGGCATCGGCGCTGACACGACGGTCGAGCGCGGCGACATCGTCTACGTGCCGAGCCTGCCCGCGCGAGTCTCCCTCAGCGCGGGGCTGGTCGGCACAGGGGATACCGTCGCGGGTGGGGAAGCGGCTGTCAAAGTTCTCGCCGCGAGTCCCGATTTCTCCCTGGTGCTGACGACTTCGCAGGCAGCCCTGATTCCGTCGGGAGCGCGGGTGACACTGCATCCGACTGGCGGCCTCAAATGGGCTGCGAAGGTCGGCGCGGTCGTCTCTACCGCGAACGGGGTCACCATCGCGCTGAAGTCGCTGGGCTCATCGCCAATCTGCTCCGAGTCGTGCAACGCCATTGGCGCCGACGGCACGAGCCTGATCCCTGCGAGCGTGACGACGACTCCGACCGTCGCGGGTCTCACCATTCCGACGGCCGCGATCCAGACCGACGCGATGAATCGCACCTTCATCGAAGATCCAAAGGGGATCGATCACCGGGTGCGCGTTCTCGGCAGCTCCGACGGCATCTCGGTCGTAACCGGACTCACCGCGGGTATGCGCGTTCGAGTTCCTGCACTGTCGGGCGAACAGTGATCGAAGCCGTGGATCTCGAGTTCGCCTATCCGCGATCTCCGGTGACAATCGCGGGATTCACTGGTCACTTCGACGCCGGCGAACTCGTCGCGGTGACCGGGCCGTCCGGATGCGGCAAGTCGACCCTGCTCTACCTGCTCGGCCTGATGCTCACTCCGCGAGCCGGATCGCTCTGGGTCGACGGTGAGCGCGTCGACCAGGAAAGCGATTCCACACGTGCGCACAGAAGGGCACGACAATTCGGATTCGTCTTCCAGGATGCCGCGCTCGACACGACAAGGTCAGTCCTGGACAACATCACGGAAACCGCGCTGTACCGCGGGCAATCTCCGCGGCAACTGAATTCGTCCGCACGGCGCCTCATGGAGCAGTTCGGCGTGGAGCTCCGAGCCTCGGCCAAGCCGGGCGAGGTGTCCGGTGGCCAGGCGCAACGAGTCGCCCTGTGCCGGGCGCTGATCAGCAATCCGCGCATCCTGTTGGCAGATGAGCCGACCGGCAATCTGGACCCATCATCGACGGCCGTCGTGCTCGACGGGCTGCGGCGCCACGCGTCCTCCGGGGCGACAGTAATCGTGGTGACCCACGACGCGTCGGTTGTGCGGGCCTGCGACAGAAGCGTGATGCTGTGACTCTGCGCATGATCGCTCAGGTACTTCATGAATCCTGGGCGTCCGCGCGCGCCGGGAGGGTCAGCTCTGTCGTGACGGTGCTGATCGTTGTTGCGATGTGCAGCACGATCCTCCTCACAACGGGCCGCGCAACTGGCGCCGAGAGCCAGGTGTTGAGGTCGATCACGTCCGCGGGAAGCCGAACCGTCGTTGTGCGGGCGAACGAGGGATCGGGCTTGGACTCGACGGTCGTGCAGCGCGTCGAAAGACTGGGCGGCGTGAGCTGGGTGGGCGCGTTCGGCGACTCGACCGACGTTTCCAATACCGCACTCCATGGTGGGAGCAACGTGTCGGAGCGGGCCCTGGTCACCGACAGTCTCGGACCCATCGGCGTGCCGAGGGTTGCCCCTTCCCTGCGTCGGGCGTCGATTGCAGTGGCATCGCCGGACGCAGCCCACAACCTGGGCCTCGTCGACGGGGTCGGTCGGGTTGAGGCTGCCGACCAGCACCGGTTCACCGTGGTCCGCACTGTTGTGCTTCCGCGCTACCTTCACTTTCTCGAGCCTGTTGTTCTCGCTCCGGTGAGCGCGCAATCCAAACCGGCGATCGAGGTGAGTGCCCTCGTCGCGGTCGCCCGCAGCCCCCGGTTGGTGGCGCCGCTCGCAGCAGCGATCCGAAGCGTTCTCGGGGTTTCGGATCTGACCCAGGTAGCGGTTTCGACGAGTGAAACGATCGCGCGCATCCATCGGATCGTGAAAAACCAGCTGGGCGCGTTCAACGCGGCATTGTTGATCATCGTCGTCGCGTCATCGGCAACTCTTGTCGCCGTTGTGCTCTTTGGGCTCGTCCTGCTCAGGCGTCGGCACTTCGGCCGGCGAAGGGCGCTGGGCGCTACCCGGAGCCTGATCGTTGGCCTGCAGCTAGCGCAAACTCTCGAGCTGGCTCTTGTCGGGGTCGTGATCGGCAGCGCGGTCGCGTTGTGCGCTCTGGCTGTCACGCGCAGCCCGCTGCCGCCACCATCGTTCGTTGTCGCAAGCTCTGTGCTTGCCACAGTGGCCGCTTTGGTCGGCTCGATCGTTCCGGCCATTGCGGCATCTCGTCGTGACCCGTTGAAGGAGCTCCGCGTCCCATAGCCTGGTCGCACCGGGGCACGATGGGAAACACTGAGTACGCGCTAGGTTGTGGATGTGCGACTTGGGGTTCTCGACATCGGATCGAACACCGTGCACCTGCTCCTGGTCGATGCGCACCCGGGGGCGCACCCGATCCCCTTTGCGTCGTTCAAGCGGCCCCTCCAGTTGGTCAACTTTCTCGACCACGACGGCGCGATCTCCGAGGAGGGCCAGCGCGAGCTGCTCTCGTTCGTCGAGGACGCGGAGACCTTCGGGCGTGAGAACAACGCCGAAGATCTCCTCGCTTTCTCGACCTCGGCCATCCGGGAGTCGAGCAACGGCGAACAGGTCCTCGCACGGTTGCGCTCACGGACCGGTATAGCGCTCACCGAGCTGAGCGGACCGGAGGAGGCCGCCGCCACATTTCTCGCCGTTCGCCGATGGTACGGGTGGGGGTCTGGCACCATCCTGAACCTCGACATCGGCGGTGGGTCGTTCGAGCTCGCGATCGGCGCCGACGAGAAACCCGATCTGGCGGCATCCGTTCCGCTCGGGTCTGGGCGCATCACCCGGGACTGGCTGCAGGGCGACCCGGCGAGCGCAGGGGCGGTGCGGGATGCCCGCCGCTACATCCGCGACACGCTGGCGTCGCCGATTGCGCGGTTTTCGGCGTTGGCGACTCCGACCATCGCCTGCGGCACCTCGAAGTCGTTCCGCTCGCTGGCGCGCATTGCGGGGGCTGCGCCTCAGGCGGCCGGAATGTTCGTGCAGCGGGAACTCCACCTTCGAGACCTGCGGCTGTGGTCGACGCGGCTGTCGGCGATGGCGGCGGATGACCGAGCAAACCTTCCCGGCGTCTCGACGCTCCGCGCGAACCAGATGCTCGCGGCCTCGCTCGTTGCGGAGGCGGCAATGGAGGGGCTTCGCATCGAGACGTTGCGCATCTGCCCGTGGGCCCTGCGGGAGGGTCTCATCCTGCGTCGCTTCGACCACCTGCTCGCGGGCTAGCCTCGACCGCACGAGCTGCCCCGAATGGTTGGTAATCGGGCCGGTTACCAACCATCTGTGCCGACTCACCCCAAAACATGTCGCTGGGGCCAGAAAAAACCGCCCGTTTGGGACTAATCCGCCGGTTCGAACGGGCGGGATAGTCACAAACGGGCGGTATCACAAGGGTGCGCGAGGGGGTGTCTGGGTTCAGGACATCGTTCACACCTGAGTCGGGACATCGTTCACACTCCGATCTCGGCAACGATGGTCCATGTCGAAGGCTCGAGTCATCGTTTTGTCCGTCGTCGAGCAAGGGATGAGCAAAGCGGATGCCGCCCGAAAGTTCGGTGTCTCGCGTCGCTGGGTCCACACCCTCGTCGAGCGTTACGAGACCGGTGGCCTGAACGCCCTGGAGCCACGCAGCCGCAAACCCCACACCAGCTCGTCCGCGACACCACCAGCGATCCGGGAGCGGATCATCCATCTCCGGCAACGCCTGACCATCGAAGGTCTCGATGCCGGCCCGGTCACGATCGCCTGGCACCTCGAACAGGAACACCTCACCCCGCCCGCGATCTCCACCATCCGGCGCATCATCACCGCTGCGGGCCTGGTCACACCGGAACCGGCGAAACGACCCCGCAGCTCCTACCTCCGCTTCGAAGCCGACCAACCCAACGAGACCTGGCAATCGGACTTCACCCACTGGCCCCTCGCCGACGGCACCGACATCGAGATCCTGAACTGGCTCGACGACCACTCCCGGCTGCTGCTCTCCTGCACCGTCCACGACCATGTCACCGGCACCGACGTCGTCGAAACGTTCGCCAGGAACACGGAAACCTACGGAATTCCGGCCTCAACCCTGACCGATAACGGACTCGTCTACACCGCCAGGTTCCGAGGCTCTAAGAACGCGTTCGAATATCTCCTCGCCACAATGGGCGTCACCCAGAAGAACGGTCACCCCTACCACCCGCAAACCCAAGGCAAGATCGATACGGTTCCACCAAACCCTCAAACGCTGGCTCGCCGCCAGGGCCGCCGCCGGCTCGGCCGCTGAACTACAAACCCAACTCGACCAATTCAGGACCATCTACAACCAGCAGCGCCCCCACCGCGCCCTCGGCAGACAAACCCCGAAACAAGCCTTCGACGCAACACTGAAAGCCACCCCGGACAGCAAACCCCTCACCGTTC
>Ga0302314_10000775_pt1 | contig 59781 bp, 58 predicted proteins | sample III_Palsa_N2_3_FD_200533 | JGI IMG/M metagenome (GOLD analysis project Ga0302314, IMG submission 200533) | Peat permafrost microbial communities from Stordalen Mire near Abisko, Sweden - III_Palsa_N2_3 | ecosystem: Environmental > Terrestrial > Soil > Palsa > Peat permafrost | place: Sweden...
GGGGGGTTGGTTTTTGGGGGTGGTGTGTTGGGGGCTGCGGGGGGCGGCGCGGGCCCGGGTCACCCCCCGCCGGGGGCCCCCCGCCCCGCCCGCTCGTGGCCGGATCGTCGAGGTCCTGCGCCACGAGCGGGCTGTCCGCAGGCGTCAGGTGCCGCTGTAGGGCGGCGTCGGGGGCTGCTGCGGGTCCTGCGGCGGCTGCTGGGGCTGCTGCGGCTGGTACGGCTGCTGCTGCGGTGCCTGACCGTACGAGGGCTGCTGGCCGTAGCCGGGCTGCGCGGGCTGCTGGCCGGGCTGCGCCGGGGCGCCGTAGGCCTGCTGCTGACCTTGCTGGCCCTGCTGCTGCCCGTAGGCCGGAGCTTGCGGCTGCGGCTGGCCGTAGGGCTGCTGTGGGGTCTGGCCGTAGGCGCCCGGCGCCTGGACGTTCTGCGCCGCCGCCCCCTGCGTGCGCGCCGTGAAGCCCGCGCCGACCTTCGCGAGCGAGCCGCCCGCCTGGGTGAAGCCGCGGTAGCTCTGCGCGCCCGCGGCGAGCGCGACGATCAGCCCGACGAAGTAGCCCCAGGACGGTCCCCCCACCCCGTCGAAGCTCGGGTAGGTCAGGCCCTGGATCGCGAACAGCAGCACCGCGAACGCCGAGAGCACCAGCCCGATGAACGCGCGGTTCGCCGGGGTCGCCAGCACCGGCGCGTTGACCGCGACGCCGAACGCCGGGAGCGCGAGCACGATCCCGTACACGAGCAGCAGCAGCATCGGGAACCAGTCCATGAAGCCGCTCGGGTAGGACCACGCGCTCGCGGAGTAGCTGCCTCCGTCGAATCCGCCGAAGGAGTAGGAGTACCACGGGAAGAAGCTGGCGATGAAGAGCAGGATGCCCGCTCCCGACAGCACCTGTTCCGTACGCCCGAGTTTGTTCAGATCCATCTATACCCTCCCGGTAAGCCACGTTTTCCGCGGAATTCAGCGGCATTGTGCCCCTGCCCGCCCTCCGCGAACGATTCCCCGGGATTGTAGAGCTGAGCGGACCCTTTGCGTAGCCGAATGGACAAACCCGTTGACGGACGAGATCAACCGCGCGCCTCCCCTCGAGCGTGCCGCGTCGCTGGCGCTCCGCTGCTGATCGGCTCCGGTCTGGGCGATGCCTCGGCGCGGTGCCCGGCGGCCACCGGTCTGCTGCCCGCAGCGTGCGGTTCGGGCCACCATACGCCAGGGTCTTGGTATCTCCGCGCGACCGAGTAGCGTTCTCCCGGCCTCCGCCACACGCGCGTAGCGGACACCTTGGCCCGTCCAGGACGCACTGTCACTCGCCATCACTCGACGCGCGGCTCCGGCGCCAGCAAAGCCCTCACCTCGTCCGTCCATGGCGTCGCCTTCGGCTCGTCCGGCTCCGCGTGCGCGATAGTCACCGACCCCTGCGCGGCGAGCCCCTTCGGCCCGTGCACCTCGAACGCGAAGCGGACCGACGTGCGTCCGAGCGCGTCCACCCACAGCCGCGTCCGCACGACGTCGCCGAACCAGAGTCGTCCCCGGTAGTCCACCTCGTGGCGTACCCGCGGAGTCCGGCCGAAGAGCCAGTCGATCCCGAGGTCGCGCAGCAGTTCGGCCTCCGCCGCCTCCGCCCAACGCAGGATCGCCGTGTAGTGCTGGTGACCGGCCGCGTCCGTGTCGGCCCACTCGACCCGCCGCTCGATCTCGACCTCAGGCATGCGCAGGTCCCTTCCGTCTCCGGCAAGATGATGATCACGGCGTCTCCCCATACGGCACAAGCTCGCCGCTCGGATCATCCGCACCGAAGTCGAACGGCGCACTGTCCCAAAGCCCGATCAACTCGTCCGGATGATTCACGCCACCATCTAACAACATCAGCCCTTGCCACCCCGCCGAACGAGTGACGCCGCACGGCACCCCGCTTGCGGCCCCAAGCCACCCGTGCCCAGGGTGGAGGACCGAATCCCGCACCCGAAAGGGTCTCAGCCATGGTCGTCACACTCCGCACGACTCGTGCAACGCTCGCCGCGTCGGCCGTCCTAACCCTGGCCGTCACCGTCGCCGCACCCGCCGCCACCGCTTACGCCTCGTCGCGGATCCCCGCGTCCGCCGCCGTGTTCACCGAAGCGATGCCGCTGCTCCAGAAGGACGGCCTGGACGTCCAGGAATCCGGCGGCTTCCTCGGCGCCCAAGGCCCGGCCGCGTTGGTCGCCTCCGCGTCCGCGACACTCAGGCTCGGCGGCGTCGGCAACACAGCGCTCTACACCGGCGCGGGGGAGACCGGCACCGGCTTCGTCGTCATATCAGGCAACGGAGTTCAACCGACCACCGATTTCCAGGTCATGGGCATGACTGCGGCCAACGTCGAGAACAACTCCACCCGGCTCGACGCCGTCTACTCGGACGACGGCAGCGAACTCGACGCCCTCGTAGCGCCCGGAACGGACTCCGACATCGCACCGGTCGACATCGACTATGCCGCCTATCCCGTCGGCTCCACCCCGCCTCCGGACAATCGCGGCCTGAACCCAGACGCTCAGTTCACCTTCGCCGGCGGAATCGTGCCCCTCTACTGATCTACGAACGCACGCCACGTACTGCGCCTTCCAGCACCTACCGCTCGTACAGCCGCACCGACTGCAAGAGCCCGTACACGTACTCCGTGGCGACCGTCACCTTCCTCCCCGAGCCGTCGTCGATATCCACTAGCGCCAGGTCACGCGTCGGCGCCGAGCCCTCCAACTGCCGCAGCCGCCCGAACGCGACCGCCACATCGCCGAGCACGCAAGACCACGGCGTCAGGTCACCGAGGCTCTTCAACGTCGGACGCGGCACGCCCGGCGCACGCACGAGATGCTCCTTCAGCAGCATGTCTCCGGGCCCGACGAAGGCCTCGAAGCGGAGTTCGGGCCACAGCGCCAACTCCCACCGCTCGCACCGGCACGGCACGTCGCCGACCTGCCGTGCGATCACCTCCGTCGGCTTGCCCAGCACGCTGTGAAGCTGCCCCAGCGACCCGCGCGAATTCCGGCTCCTCAGCATGCGCTGCCAGGTCGCGTTCGCGGCCCGCATCTCGCTCACGTCGAATCCGAGGCGCGTGCGCGCCACTTCGACCAGTTGCGGCTGGAAATCGGCCATCCGCCTCAGCAGAACGAGTTGGAACTCCGTCGCCGAGATCGGCACCGAGGGGATCGTCATCGAGCCCGCCATTCGTCCTCGAGGATGCTGAACAACTCGGAGTCCCGCCACCCGTCGCGAATCAGCATCGTGTGTCGCAGCTTGCCCTCGTACGTCATCCCGAGCGGCCTTTTTCCACACTTACCGAATAGGCGTAGCGTGTCTGCGGGCTTCGCGACCACGCGGCTCCACGAATGAACCACCGGCCAGTCCGCCGCCTTCAGCCGCCGCAGGGCCACAATCTCGCTCATATCCGGATCTTCGCACAGGCCTCCGACAAAACCGTTTCCCGTCGAAAGCGCGCCTGCTTATCTGGTCTTGGCCAACACTTCCAGCACCTCGTCCGTCGTCCCGGTCTCACCGAGGCGCGGGAAGATCCGTTCCACCGTGTGGTCGTGTGCGGGGGCGTCGCTGGTCGTCATAGCGTCGATGGCCAGCACGACGTGGTAGCCGAGCTCGTGCGCCGAACGCGCGGTGGACTCGACGCCGGCCTGCGTGGCCACACCCGTCACCACGACCTGCGTCACGCCGAGTTCCTGCAGCGTGTCGTGCAACGAGGTGCCGGTGAAGGCGCCCCAACACTGCTTGGACACGAGGATGTCGCTCGGCTGCGCGTCGAGCTCCGGCAGTAGCTCGGCGAAGTCCGGCGGGAATTCGCCTCTGACCCGGCTGGGCGCCTGCGTGCGCCCTGGAGCGGTGCCCGTGGCGTTGACCAGGACGACCGGCAGTCCGTATGCGCGGAAGGCGGCGGCCAAACGTGCCGAATTTCCTACGATCACACCCATCGGGTGAACCATGGGCCGCGTCGCGAGGCCCTTCTGCAGGTCGATGACCACGAGCGCGGTCTGCTGGTCGAGAGTGGATACGGCCATTGTTCTTACTTTCCCTTTCCGCTGGAGACCTCGGCGACGTCCGTCGCCGAGGGAGAGGAGTCGATGACGCCGGCGCCGGACACGTCCATGTTCCGCTTCCCCCGCAGCAGCGAGGCGAGCGCGGCCAACAGCCCCAAGCCCGCGGCCACCGCGAAGACCACGACCAGCCCTTGGTGGAACGGTCCGGACAGCAGGTTCGGGAAGAACTCACGTCCCGTCAGAACCTGCTGGTTGGCGCTGGAGAGCGAGCTCAGCGCGCCGTTCGTGGCGAGCAGATGCTGAACCGGGTTCACGCCGAGCACGGCCGCGAACAGCGAGGACACCGGCGGCAGCGCCGAGACCTGGGCCGCGACGTGCGCCGAGACGCCGTGCTGCCGCAGGCCGCTGGAGAGCGAGGCCGGCAGGCTCCGGGACAGGCCCATGACCATCAGCGAGAAGAAGATGCCGATGGAGATCGCCGTACCCGAGTTCTGGAACGTGGCCCGCATCCCGGAGGCGGCGCCGCGTTGCGAGGCCGGGACGCTGCTCATGATCGAGGACGAGTTCGGCGCCGCGAACATGCCGCCGCCGATGCCGTTCAGTGTGATGAATACGGCGAATGCCCAGTACGGGAACTGCACCGGAAGGAGCATGAGGCCGACGAAGCTGCCCGCGAAGACGAGCATTCCGCTCGTGGCCAGCCCCCGTACTCCGATCCGGTCCGAGATCAGCCCCGAGACCGGCCCCGCGACCAGCATCCCGACCGTCATCGGCAGCAGGAAGATGCCCGCCCACAGCGGAGTGTCGGAGAAGTCGTAGCCGTGCACCGGGAGCCAGATGCCCTGAAGCCAGATGATGAGCACGAACTGCAGCCCGCCGCGCGCGACGGACACCGCCAGCCCGGCCGCGTTGCCCGCCGCGAACTCGCGTATCCGGAACAGCCCGAGTTGGAACATCGGCTCCGGGATACGCAGCTCAATGACAACGAACGCCGCCAGCAGTAGGAGCCCGCCGGCCAGCAGCGCGATGACGGAGGGGTTCGTCCACCCCATCGAGTGGCCGCGGTAGGGCTGAATGCCATTGGTGATGCCGATCAGCAGCGCGCTGAGTCCGATGGCGAAGGTCACGTTGCCCCACCAGTCGATCTTCCCGCCCCCGCGCACCCCGTTGTCGCGCAGCTTGAGGTAAGCCCAAAGCGTGCCGAATATGCCCACCGGCACATTCACCCAGAACACCGCGCGCCAGTCCCAAGCCGACAGCACCCCGCCCGCCACCAGCCCGATGAACATCCCCGAAAGCCCCGCCACCTGGTTGATCCCCAGCGCGAACCCGCGCCGCGACGCCGGAAACGCGTCAGTGAGAATGGCGGCCGAGTTCGCCGTGAGCATCGACCCGCCAACCGCCTGCACGACCCGCCAGCCGATCAGCCACAGCGCGGCGTGCGAGCCGGAGAACGGATCGAAGGACAGCAGGACCGAGGCCACGGTGAACACGGCGAAGCCGAGGTTGTAAATCCGCACCCGCCCGAACATGTCGCCAAGCCGCCCGAGCGTGACCACAAGTACCGCTTGCACCAGCCGGTACCCCATGATCATCCACAGCAGATAACTGATGCTCCCGCCGCCGAGCGGATCCAGATGGATGCCCCGGAAGATAGGTGGGAGCGCGATCAGCACGATCGACCCGTCAAGCGCCGACATGAACATCGCCGCGGTCGTGTTCGCTAACGCGACCCGCCGATAACGCACAGAGGCCCGGTCCTCGGTCGGCGCGGATATCTCTTTCACAACCAGCAGGCCTTCCTGAAGTTTTCGTCAGCGTTCAGCGAACGCCCGTGAACGCTCGTCAGACGTGCTCGGCGAGCCGCTCCAAGAGCGGCGCGGCCTGCTGCAGCACGGCCATCTCGTCGGGGGAGAAGTGCTCCGAAAGCGCGGCGGCAAGCAGTTGCGTACGAGCGGACCGCCGATGATGCAGAATCTCGGCCCCCTCCTCCGTCAGGTACAGCACGTACCGCCGCCCGTCCTCCGGATCCGCCCATCGCTCAACCAGCCCGCGCACCTGCAGCCCCGCCAACGTGGCCCCCATCGACTGCGGACTGATCTGCTCCTGCCGCGCCAACTCCGCCGCCGTAGCCGGCCCACCCCGATCCAGCCGCGACATCGCCGACCTCTCCGGCAGCGACAAATCCCCCTCGGCCGGCGCCTGCCGCAACCGCCGCAGCAGCAACCCAAGACTCGCCCGCAGCGAAGCCGCAACCTCCTGCGCATCCACGCGCTGTTCGCCCATAATGGGAAGGCTAGGCTGATGAGTTAAAACTTGCAAGCCCAGACTGATGAAAAGCCACGGTCACGGCAGTCGGCCGCGCGGGCTTCGACCTCGCGCTGCTCGCACTCGTGCTGGCCGGAGTCGCGGCGATCGACGCGGTCGCCGTCATCCTGTGCGCCCAAGTCGTCATCGGCCATCCACCGACTGGACTCCGCTGAACACGACCCTGCTGGGCGCGGTGGCGGCGGTGGGTCTGCTCGTGCCGCCGATACTGGCAGTATTCGAACACCGGCACGCAGACCATGCGGCTGCTCAGGACCCTGGTCCGCGCGGAGGGGGTCACCGCGCTCATCGCCACCCACGACAGTAACCTGATGCAGGTCGCGGATCGGGTGCTGACGATAGCGGACGGCCGGATCAGCGAGGGCTGAGGTGGACGGATTTACCTGGAGAGGGATGCCATATGCCTGACGATCGTCCGGAAGCCATCGGCCCTGAGCTGCCGGTGGCGGTGCGCGTCGCCTTCAAGGGGCTGGGCATCCTCGCTGCTCTCGCGCTGGCTCTCGTGGTGGTGTTTTGGATCAGTCTCGGGGTGCAGCAGCACGGGTACCAGCAGGACGCGCAGCGGAACATGGCTGCCGCGACTACGAAGGCGTCTGCCGGGGCCGTGGCGTTCTTCGGGAGCCTGCGTGCATCGGCCGAGACGGCCCCGCTCACCGCAGCCGGGGTCCGTGCCCTCGGCAGGCGCGAAGGGGTGTTCGCGAGCCCGCCGGTCACGCACGAGGGCAGCGTCGTCGTGTCATTCGAGGTGTCACGCGCATACGCGGAGCCGGGGTCATTCGGCGGCGGGGAGGGGGACGTCGGGCTCTGCTATACCGCGACCATGCCGATAGCGCCGGCCACCACCCCCACCGCCACGCTCAGACAAACTTCCTGTTCGGTGTATTAACCTTGATCGCTACCATAGCGGCCGTTCGTCGTTGTACGGACGTGGCGATTGATATTGTGGCTGCTGATTCACCCGAACTGCGGGCGTCGTACGCGGCGTGTGTGGCCGAGGTCCGGACGTTCCTTCCGCCGCTGTGGGCTGCGGTCGAGGTCCTTCCCGCCGCGATCCGGCCGCAGGTTCACGCCCTGCACGCCTTCGCGTCCCACAGTGATCGCATCGCCGACGAGGGCGAGGTGACGGAGCGCGAGGAGCGTTTCGCGCAGTGGCGCTCCGACGCCCTGGCCGAGCTGCGTTCCGGCCGCAGCGAGCACCCGCTGCGGCGGGCTTTGGTGGACACCGCGTGGCGTTGGGATATGGATTACGCGCTCTTCGAGGAGTTCCTCGACACGTTGCGCGCGGACTGCGCGGCGCCGCCGGTGTACGAGACGTTCGCGGACTTGCGGCGTTATCTACGGGGAGTCAGCGGGACCATCGCCGAGCTCTGGGCTCCGCTGCTGGGCGTGCGGGAATCGGCGAAGGTGTCGGTGGTAGGCGAACTCTTCCAGCTGGTCGATGTCTTCGAAGACCTGCCGATCGATCTTGATTCGGGCCGGTGCTACCTGCCGCGTGCCGACCTGCGAAGGCTGGGGCTGGAGATCGCCGAGCTACGCGGTGGCGAACGCCGCGAGGCATTGGATAAGTTGATCGCTGTTCAGCTCGGCTACGGGCGAGACCTCCTCGATCAGGCTCTTCCGGTGATCGAGACGGTGGAGGCCGAGTACCGGCCGTACCTGCAGACCGCGATCCTCGGCGCGGAGGTGCAGTTGGACGAGGTCGAACTACTGCGCTCGCGGACGCTGGTGGAAGGCATTGTGCCGCTCACGTCGAAGGGTCTGCGGGGCGGATTTCCGGCGCTGCCCGACGCGGGGCCGGTGCCGTCGCACGTCGCGGTGATCATGGATGGAAACCGGCGGTGGGCCGCGCAGCGAGGCCTGCCCGCCGTCCACGGGCACCGCGCGGGAGAACGGGCTCTGGTACGCACGGCCCATGCGGCGCAGCGGCTGGGCGTGCGGCACCTGACCGTTTACATGTTCTCCACGGAGAACTGGAATCGCGCTCAGGACGAGCTCGAAGCCTTATTCGGCACTATGGCTGCCGTGATCAGCCGGTGGACCGAGTGGCTGCACGATCGCGGTGTGCGGGTGCGCTGGTCGGGGCGGCGGGATCGGATCGATCCGTCGCTCGCGTCCCTGCTAGCGCTGGCGGAGAGCATGACCTCGAACAACGACGTGCTCACTCTGACCATCTGCGTCGACTACGGCGGACGCGATGAGCTCGTGGCCGCCGCTCGCGCGCTGGCCGTCGAGGCGGTGTCCGGGGCGATCCGCGCCGAGGAGATCGGCCCCGACGACCTCGCACGGCACCTCTATGTGCCGGAACTGCCGGATGTGGACCTGCTGGTCCGCACGTCCGGCGAGCAGCGGATCAGCAACTTCCTGCCCTGGCAGCTCTCTTATGCGGAGTTCGTGTTCGACCCCACGCCCTGGCCCGACTTCGGCCCGGCAGCGCTGCGCAGCGCCCTCGCGGCCTACGCGGAGCGCCGGCGCAGCTTCGGCGGCGACGGCGCCATGGTCGCCCAGCGCGTGGCGGCACCGGCAGTGATCGGCTGAGCGATCCCTGCCGGTGCCCTGGCTCACTTCGTCGGCGGGTGGTACGTGCCCTCGGCCGTCAGCTGTGCCAGCACGGTGTCGGCGGTGAAGTCCGGGGCGCCGAACGCGGCCGTGTACATCGTCACGAGTTCGGGCGTGAGACGCAGCGGCACGTCGGCGAGCCGCACCTTCATCGGCTGCCCGGGCCGCACGGTCTCCGTGGTCAGGGCGCCCTCGGCCAAACCGCACCGTACGGCGGATCCGTGCGTGGTCTCGATGCCGTTGACCAGGACCTTCGCGGACGCCGTCTCGCCGTCCAGGTCGCTGCGCAGGTCGGTCAGCTGGAACGTGCCGCCCGCCGTGCGGATGGCGATCCCGCCGCTGAGCGCCCCGTCGCCCTGGGCCTTCGGCAGATCGGCCAGCGACGGATCCCCGGCCCCGGTGCGCACCGGGAAACGCACCGCGGAACCGTGCGCGTCGGTGACCAGGCGCGCCGGGGACACCGCCTCCACCACCGCGCCGAACCGGTCCAGCTGCGCCTGGGCCTGCCGGGTCCAGCGGACCTCGACCCAGCCATCTGAGATACGGCCGAAGGCGTCCGGCGCCGCGTCCGCCGACGCCGTGCCCGTGAACCGGGTCAGCAAGGGGGCTGCGATGGCCGCGCCCAGGGCCCCGCGTCGCGTAGTGCTCATGTGACGTTGTATCCATTCTTTTCGGTCCGTGATGATCCGCTCTGCAAAAGATCATGCGGTTCCGCCATGCACCCGGAGGGGTGACCCGGCGGAGGACTCACCTGAATGGATTAAGGCCGAACAGCGACGCGGCGTTGCCGGAGAGCAGGCGAGTGACGTCGTCCTCGTCCAGCCCCGCCTCGCGGATCCGGGCTACGCCGTCGTCCACGCCCATGTCGAAGGGGTAGTCGCTGCCCAGCATGACGCGGTCGACGCCGACTGACTCGATGAGGTGGCGCAGGGCGGCAGGGGTGTAGACGAGGGCGTCGTACCAGAGGCGGCGGAGATACGTGCTCGGAGGCTCAGCGCAGGCTTGGGCATCGGGACGGGTGTGCCAGGCGTGGTCGGAGCGGCCGATGTACGTCGGGAGATAGCCACCGCCGTGGGCGGCTAGGAGTTTCAGTGTCGGGTGGCGGTCTAGGGTGCCGGCGAAGACTAGGTGGGAGAGGGCCAGGGTCGTCTCGACTGGCTGGCCGACCGTGTTGCCCAGGAAGTTGCGGCCCAGGCGTTCGCCTAGGGAGCATCCCCAGGGGTGGATGAAGACGACGGCGCCTAGTTCGGCCGCTGCCTCCCAGACCACGTCGAAGGCCGGGTCGGCAAGTTCTCGGCCGTCCACGTTGGTGGAGACGCTCACGCCGCGCAGCCCTAGGCCGTCCATCGCGTATTCGAGCTCGGAGACGGCCAGATCAGGGTGCTGTAGAGGGAGCGTGCCGAGGCCGTGGAGCTGGCTGGGGGCTTTTCCGCAGTGGGTGGCCACCGCCTCATTGACTGTGCGGGTCAGGCTGAGCGCCAGATCCGGCTCGGCCCAGTAGCGGTGCATCGGCATCGGGCCGACGATCTGGTGCGTGACCTGGGACGCGGCCATGTCCTCGAGGCGTCGGGACACGTCCGTGAGCTGGGGGAAGACCCGCTTGATCTGCTGCTGGTTGACCTCGATGCTGTGCGCGCTGAAGGCTGCGCGCTCGGCTGCGGCGTCGGAGGCCTCGCGCGGGTGGCCGTTGGCCAGAGCGTTGACTTCGGGGACGAGCAGGTGGCCGTGTACGTCGACCGCATAGGACATGGATTCACGCCTCCCGGTCGGCGAGGAAGCTCAGGGTCTCGCCCATCGTGTCGGCCACGTCCTGCTCGGTGTGCGGCTCCAGGTTCATCTCCCAGCGCACCAACTTCATCGAGTTGCGCACCACGATCTCCACGCGCGGCCAACGCCGGGCCATGAACGCGGGCAGTGCCTGCGCGGGCGAGGCCTGGCCGGTCACCAACTCGGCGAGTACGACCGCGTCCTCGGCGCACATCGCGGCGCCCTGCGCGATCAGCGGGGGGCAGGCGTGCGCCGCGTCGCCGATGACGATCGCCTGGCCGCGGAACCACGGGTCCTCGACGAGCAGCCACTCGATCCGGGTGTGCGAGACGTGCGAGTCGGGGCCGATCGACTCGCGCAGCTTGCCCCACTTGCCGCCATAGCCCTCCGAGCGCTCGTACATCAGCTGCCACGCGGGCCTCGCGCCCTCGCCGCCGCCCCCGCCGAAGTCCGCGAGCGTCCCGTCCTCGTCGAGGACGTAGGCGTAGCACTTGTCCTTCGAGATGGGGGAGTAGCCCGCCTTGTAGCGCGGCCCGCCGTAGTAGACCTCGTGGCAGTCCACCTCGGCCGGGCGATCGGCGACGACGCGCCAGATGCTCATGCCGGTCGGCTGCGGCTCGGTCTTGATGCCGAGTAGGCCGCGCATCGTCGAACGTATGCCGTCCGCGCCGACTACGAGGTCGTACGTGCCGGTCGTGCCGTCGCTGAACTCCACGTAGGCGCGGTGCGCGTCCTGGGCCAGCGAGGTGACGGACATACCTAGGCGCACGTTCACGCCGGCCGCGTAGATGCGCTCGCACAGCACCGTCTGGATGTCCGAACGCAGCGCGCCCATCGTCGAGGGCAGCCGTGCGCCGCCGGTGTGCGGGGTCGGCGCCTCGACGATCAGGCTGCCGTCCGCCCTGAGCAGATGCAGCTTGTTGTAGGGGACGCCGTTGGCCATCACCTCATCGAGCACGCCCACTTTTTCGAACGCGCGTAACGCGTTGCCCTGCACGGTGATCCCGTGCCCCACCCCGTGCCAGACGGGGCTGATCTCGACCAGATCCACCTGCACGCCGCGCTGGGCCAGGGCGAGTGACAGCACGCTGCCGGTGATCCCGCCGCCGACCACGAGTACCTTCGACACGCTCACGACGTGCTCCTTTCCGAGTGTTGGACAACTGAGAGACCTAAGCGGGCGCGATGCTGTGCCCATTGATGCTCACGCAGGCGCGATCATGCCCGCGGACAGGTCGATGTCGGCGCCGCACAGGCCCGGCATCCGAAGCATCGCGAGCACGGCCGCGGCCACCTCGTCCTCCTCGACCAGCCGACGCAGCGCCGAGCGGCCCACGAACGCGGCCTCGGCCTCCTCGTACGAGGTGCCGGTCGCCGCCGCCTCCAGGGTGAAGTTGCGCTCCATCCGCGGTCCTCGGCAGGGGCCCGGCGACAGGCTGTTCACCGAGACTCCCGACGGCCCGACCTCGAACGCGAGTGTGCGGGTGAGGCCAAGCACGGCCATCTTCGAAGCCGTATAAGGGGTGCGGCGGGTCAACGGGCGCTTGCCGCTGACGGACGCGAGGTTGATCACGTCGCCGGAGCCGCGTGCGGTCATCGCGGGCAGGAACGCGCGGCACATCAGGTAGATGCTGCGCACGTTCGCGGCGAATACGTCGTCCCACTCGTCCGGCGCGATGTCCGTCAGGGCCTTGACCGGGCCGCCGATGCCTGCGTTGTTGATCAGGATGCTGATGGACTCTGCCTCGAGCTCGGCGCACAGGGCGTCGACCGCTATGGGGGAGGAGACATCGCACACTGCGATCCGGGCCGACTTGGGCTCGGGCAGCATCGCGGCGGTTTCGGCGAGCTTGGATTCCGTCCGTCCGACGAGCACCACGCGGGCGCCGGCCCGGGCTAGGCCGAGGGCGATCGCTCGGCCTAACCCGTTGCCTGCGCCGGTGACCAAGGCCGAGCGACCGCTCGGCGCAGTAGTCTCGGTGCCCGCGCCGGTGACGAGGGCCGAGCGACCGGCCAACTCGTCACCGGCAACGCGGCCCGCGGCGTTCTCAGCCATCGAGTGCCTCGATGAGCCACTGCGGCCGTTCCCCGCGGACCTTCGCGGCCCGCACGTCCCCGGACCGGGCGTGCCCCTCGAACAGCTCCACCCGCGCGGCGCGTCCGCAGACCTCGCCGAGGGTGGCGCTGGACTCGGGCTCGCGCACCTCCTGGTACGTCACGGTCTTGAGGTACTTGCCCACCCACAGGCCGCCGGTGTAGCGGGCCGCACCCCGCGTCGGCAGCACGTGGTTCGTACCGATGACCTTGTCGCCGTAGGAGACGCACGTGCCCTCGCCGAGGAACAGCGCACCGAAATCATGCATCTGCGTCAGGGCCTGGCGCGGGTTCTCGGTGAGCACCTCGACGTGTTCCGCGGCGAAGGAATCGGCCACCGCGAACGCCTCGTCGAGGTCGTCGACCACGATGATCTGGCCGTGGTCGCGCCAAGCCGGCTCCGCGAAATCGCGGGTGCTCATGCCGGGCAGGATCTTGTGGATGTACTCCAGGGCGAGCTCCCCGACCTCGCGCGAGGTCGTAATGAGTATTGCCGGGGAGTCGGGGCCGTGTTCGGCCTGCGAGAGCAGGTCCACAGCGACGACCTCGGGGTCCGCGTGCCCGTCGGCGATGACCAGGATCTCGGTCGGGCCGGCGAACAGGTCGATGCCGACCTCGCCGAACAGCTGCCGCTTGGCCTCGGCGACGTACGCGTTGCCCGGGCCCGCGATCAGGTCCACCCGCCCGATCGTCTCGGTGCCCAGCGCCAGCGCGGTGACCGCCTGCACGCCGCCGAGCAGGTAGATCTCGTCGGCCCCGGCGAGGTACATCGCGGCGATCGTCGCCTTGGGGATCTCGCCGCGGATCGGCGGGGTGCACGCGGCGACCCGCTGCACGCCCGCGACCTTCGCGGTCACGATCGTCATGTGCGCGGAGGCGGTCAGCGGGTACCGGCCGCCGGGCACGTACGCTCCGGCCGCCGAGACCGGGATGTGCTTCTGACCGAGGAAGACGCCCGGCAGCGTCTCGATCTCCAGTTCGCCCAGCGAGGCCAGTTGCGCCTCGGCGAACCGGCGCACCTGCGCCTGGACGAACTTGATGTCCTCGATCACCTGCTCGGGGACGTCGGCGACGATCGCCGCGATCTGCTCCGGGGTCAGCCGGAACGCGTCCGGCGACCAGCGGTCGAACTTCGTCGAGTACTCGCGCACGGCCGAGTCCCCGTTGGCGCGGATGTCGGCGATGACGTCCTGCACCACGGTGCGGACGGCGGCGAGGTCCTTGGCCACCTGGGCCGCGGGGACGGGCTCCTTCAGATACTGCTTGGTCATTCTTCGGCACCACCAGATAGTCGAATTACTCGTTCGGATAGCCGGCGAACACGCCGGTCGGGTCGTGCAGGGCGCGCAGCCGCCGCATCTCGTCGAGTTGGGGCGGCAGGAGGGGCGAGTCGAAGCGGCCCGCGAGGTTCGAGTCGGCGAACTGGGTGCCGCAGGACAGGTGCTCGACGGCCCCGATCGAGCGGGCCACCCACGCGTCGTGCGCGTCATCAAGGGACGAATCCGAGCCGATGCCGTAGACCGCGAAATACCAGGGCGCCTGCGAGGACCAGGCCGCGTGCGGGGGAGTACGGTCCGCGCCCCACCAGTACCAGAAGATCTGGCACTCGGGATTGGGCATCTCGTCGGCGGCCCGCTGGATCAGAGGTGTGATTTCCTCGGCGGAGGCGCGTGTCCAAATGTTGTCGCAGACGTAACGCTGGCCCTTGGGCGTCTCCCGCTCGACCTCCTTGCCCATCTTGCCGAGGTCGGTCTGGTCGTGCGTCACCCGGAAGAGTTCTCGTCCTGCGAAAGGCGTGTTCTCGAAGGGCTTGAGCAGTTCGACGGCCTGCTCGTATGACGAGGCGAAGGCGGTGGCGGAGGTGATCGTCGCGGCGCCCTCGAAGCTGGGGATCGGCGGCGGGGTGACCATCGCGATGAACTCGACCCGGTCGTCAAGCTGCGGCCCGACGCCGGTCATCCACTGCGTGACCTCGCCCGCCATGTCCTTCGGGTAGACCTGCACGCTGCGCACGACCGCGGCCGGGGGCTCGTACAGACGCAGGTGGAAGCGCGTGATCACGGCGAACTGGCCGTGCCCGCCGCCGCGCGCGGCCCAGAGGAAGTCCGTGTTCTGCGTTTCGTCGCAGTGCAGCACCTTGCCATCCGCGGTCACGACGTCCACGGCCAGGATCGAGAAGCAGGCCGGGCCCAGGTGGCAGGAGTTCCAGCCGTAGCCGCCCCCCAGCATGAACCCGGCGAGACCTACATCAGGACCATGACCGACCGGGAAGAAGAGGTCGTGCTCGGCTAAGGCGTCGTAGACCTCCATGCCGACGACGCCCGACTGCACGGCGGCCGTGCGCGCCTGCGGGTCCACGCTGATCGCGCGCAGTTTCGACAGGTCCAGAACCAGGCCGCCGTCACGCAGGTGGATGCCGTACCAACTATGGCCGCCGGAACGCACCGTGAGCTTCAGTTCGCTCTCGCGCGCATAGTTCACCGCGGCGACGACGTCGTCCTCTGATTCCGCGACGACGATGACGGCCGGATACTTGTCGGGCTTGCGGGCGTTCCAGACGGAATCGAGCCGGGCCTCTTCGTAGCCGGGTTCGTCGCGCTTATATATAGGCACGGTCAGCCCTCTACTCGGTGAATCAGCTCAATGAGATTGCCGTCCAGGTCCGTCACGTACGCCATCCGCACGCCCGGCTCCGGTGCGGGCCGCGGGTCCCAGACCGGGACCGCGCCGTGCAGCAGCGCCCGCTCGTAGGCCGCGTCCAGGTTGTCGACCTCGAAGCACATGTGGTTGTAGCCGTGCACCGAGTTGGCGGACGGCGGGTCGGCCCGGTTCACGCCGGGCAGCGCGCCCGACATCTCCAGCAGTTCCACCCCGGCCCCGGCGGCGTCCAGCGCGAATACGCCGCGTAGCCCGATCGGCGGGACCTCGAAGCGGTAGCCCTCGGTGAGGTCCAGCGCCCGGCAGTACCACTCCAGGGATCGCTCGAGGTCGGGGACGCTGATCCCGGCGTGATGCAGTCGCATGATCATTCGTTCTTTCTTGTGCGCGGGGGTCAGACCCGGTCCCGCAGCCGTCGTTCGCGCCCGTAGAGCGCGACGACCAGCAGGATCAGGACGCCGAAGACAATGGACTGGGAGGCGGAATCGAGGTTCAGCACCGAGATGACGAAGGTCAGCGCGGTCACGATCAGCGCGCCGAGGCAGGTGCGCAGGTAGTCGCCGCGACCGCCCATCATCGTGCCGCCGACGATCACCGCCGCCAGGCCCGGGAACAGGTAGGTGTTGCCCACATTGGTGTCGCCGCCGGTGCTGAACCCGGCCAGCAGCACCCCGGCCAGGCCCGCGAGCAGCGCACTCGCCGCGTAGGCGGCGGTCCACACGCGGCGGGTGCGGACGCCCGCGAGGTCCGCCGCCTTCGGGCCGGAGCCGGCCAGGTAGAGCTTGCGGCCGAACGGCGTGCGCAGCAGGACCACGGAGATCACCACGGCCAGCACGATCCAGAAGGCGACGATCGGCGGGATCGGCAGGCCGAAGGTGTCCGAGGTCTGATTGGTGAAGGACTGCAGCCAGCCGGGCCCGGAGCCGTTGAGCAGGCTCGTGTTCGTGCCGACCAGCGCGCCGACCACGATCGAGCTCATCGCCAGTGTGATCACAAGCGGCTCGAGCTCGCAGCGGTGGCAGATCCAGCCGGCGAAGCCGCCGCCGGCCAGGCAGATCACGAGGACCAGCAGCGCCGCCGCGCCGAAGTTCCAGTGCTCGTTGCCCACGAGGTGCGTGACGAGGAGGTTCCCGGCGACGATGTACGCGGCGATGGAGAAGTCCAGGCCGCCGACCAGGATCACGAGCGTCTGCCCGGCCGCCGCGATGCCCAGGAAGGACGCCTGCAGCAGGATCGGCGCGAACAGGTCGTTCCAGGAGAAGTCCCCGTCCTGCTGGCCCACGTAGAGCACCAGGAGTACGAGTACGACGATCTGCAGCAGCGGGAGGCGCTTCTGCAGCGATGAAGTCTTGGACAGCATCTTCGCGAGCTGATTCATCGGGCGGCCCTCCTGCCGATCTGAGCGGTGCGCGCCGCGAAGAGCACGGCGGCGATGAGCGTGGCGCCGTAGACGGCCTGGGACCAGAACGAGGAGATGTGCAGAGCACCCAAGAGGTTCTCGATCAGGAAGATCACCGCGGCGCCGAGCAGCGAGCCGAGCAGTCCGCCGCGTCCTCCGGCGAGCGACGTGCCCCCGAGCGCCACAGCCGCGATGGCCAGCAGGATGAACGGGGTGACGAAGCCGGTATCCGCCTCGGCCTGGTGCAGTTGCGCGGTGATCGAGATCCCGGCCAGGCCCGCGATGCCGCCGCCGAGCGAGTAGCCGAGGGTGCGAACCAGCGGCACGTTCACGCCCGCCGTGTACGCGGTGATCTCGCTGCCGCCGACCGCGCACAGGGTTCTGACGAACGGCGTGCGCGCCAGCAGGAACCAGGCCAGCAGCGGTACCGCCAGCAGGATCAGTCCGCCGGGCACGCCGCCGACCGTCGAGCCGAGCGACGTCAGCCAGCCGGTCGTGCCGCTGACCGGCGAGGGCGCGTAGGCCAGCGCGAAGCCGGAGAGGATGAAGTTCATACAGAGCGTTGCGACGACGGCCTGATACCGGCCGTAGTTGATCAGCGCTCCGTTGATCGCGCCGACCACGGCGCCGAAGACGACGGCCGCCGGGATGACGACTGCCGCGCTGCTGACGCCGTTGCCCAGCAGCATGACCTCGATCACCACCGAGACCATCACGAACAGCGGCGCGATCGAGATGTCGATGCCGCCCCCGCCGCCGAGGATCGCCGGGGTCGAGGCCATCGCGGCCAGGCCCGGCGTGGCCAGTTCGGCGAAGGTCAGGATCCAGGAATGCCAGGCCAGGAAGCTGTGCTGCTCGACGACGTTCGCGATCAGCAGCGCCACGGCGAGCACGGCCGGGACGATCCAGGTGCGCTCGGCGAGTAGGCGTGCGATGCGGCTCCGGGGTTTTACCGCCGCCACGGGTTCCGCGTCAGCCGTCTCCGCGTCCGCCGTTCCGAAGAACTCGGTGACCAGCGCGGCCCGCGTCAGGCTCGCCCGGTCCAGCTCGGCGGCCGGTTCGCCCTCGCGGAAGACCAGCACCCGGTCCATCAGCTCCAGGTGCTCGTCGACCTCGGTCGAGAGCATTACGATCGCCATGCCCGAAGCGGCGAGGTCCCGCAGCAGCGCGTACACATCGTGCTTGGCGCCGATGTCGATGCCGCGCGTCGGATCGTTGAGCAGCAGGACCTGCGGATCACCGGCGAGGGCGCGCGCGATGACTACCTTCTGCTGGTTGCCGCCGGACAGCGTGGTGATCGCGTCGCTGTCCTTGCCGAGCCGGATGTTGAGCCGTTTGCGGTACTCGTTGAACCGCTCCCGCGCCCGCGAGGTCGAGATCAGCCCGGCCCGCGTGTCCTGCCGCAGCGTCGAGGCGGTGAAGTTCTCCCGGATACTCAGCGGCGGGAAGATCGACTCCTCGCGCCGGTCCCGCGCCACGTACGCGACCCGGGCCCCGCCCTCGGCCAACCCGCGCAGCGCCCGGAGGTACTCGTCCTGGCCCTGGCCTTCCAACCCGGCCAGACCGACGATCTCACCGGCCCGCAGGTTCAACCCGTCGCCCGCGAGTACGACGTCACCCGGCGTCGGACGCTCTGCGGCGCCGCTCTGCACGAGGGTCTCGCCGCCGGTCATCAGGTGCACCAGCGTGGCGATGTCGGCCTGGTCTTTCTCCAGCGTGCCGACGCTCTCGCCGGATCGCAGTACCGTGACGCGGTCGGCGATCTGCTCGACCTCGTCCATCCGGTGCGAGATGAACAGCACCGCCCCTCCGCGCGCGGTGAGCGCGCGGCAGGCCTCGAACAACCGGTCCCGGGTGGCCACGTCCAGCGCGGACGTGGCCTCGTCCAGGATCAGCACCTTCGGCTCCCGCAGCAGCGAGCGGGCGATCGCCAGGGCCTGACGCTCGCTCAGCGAGAGCGATCCGGCCGGGGCGTCGAGGTCGGGGCAGGTGCCGAGCAGTTCGGTCAGCACCTGCCCCGCGAGGGCCCGGCGCTCCTCGGGAGCCAGGCCCGCACCCCCGGCACGGCGCACCACGCCATCCGTGCCGAGCCAGAGGTTGTCCAGGACGGACTGTTGGGCTACGCACTGCACCTCCTGGAAGACGGTGGCCACCCCGGACCCGATCGCCTCCCGCGGACCGCGCGGGGTGACGGCTTGGCCGGCGAGCTCGATCCGGCCCTGGTCCTGCCTGTGCACTCCGGCCAGGATCTTCACCAGGGTGGACTTGCCCGAGCCGTTCTCGCCCATCAGGGCGTGCACCTCGCCCGCTCGCAGCTCCAGCGAGCAGCTGCGCAGCGCCTTGGTGGGGCCGAAGGACTTGGCGAGGTCATCGACCGTCAGCAGCGGCGTCGTGGCCGAGGCCTGCGACGGGGCCGGTTCCGTGGGTGTCATCGTATCCATGGGCTCATTCGTTCCCGAGGTCCGTGGTCTGCATCTTCGGGCTTGCGGCGGGCTCAGCTGCTCGGGTTGCTCAGCAGCTCGTCCAGCTCGCTGGTCGGCAGCACGTTGAGGCTGCTCGGACCGCTCGCGTTGCCGGTCGACGACGTGGTCATGGACGAGGCGTACCAGTCCGCCACGTTCGCGTTCGTGACCAGCGGCGTGTTGAGCACGACGGCCGAGACCTTCACGCCCTCGCCCTTGAACAGCGCCTGGACCAGCGCGAGCGCCGAGGAGGCCAGCTGCGGCGGGGTCGCGGTGATGCCGACGCCGTTGTACGAGCTCTTGTTCTGGTACCAGTAGGCGAGCTCGCCGTCCTCGAGGCTGTCGTTCGCGATGATCGGCACGGACTTGCCCGCCGCCTGGAAGCCCTCGAGCACGCCGGTGGCCCCGGCGCCGGAGGTGATCGCCGCCGCGATCTTCTGCGGGTGCGTCTCCAGGTAGGTCTGCACCGCGCTCTTCGCGGTCGAGTCGGCGAACTGGTCGTAGATGGTGTCGTCGGTGCTGATCCCCGAGCACTCGCCGAACACGGCCTTGACGCCCTGGTAGGTCGCGGTGTCGATGCCGACGCCGGAGATGCCGTGCACATCGAGCACCTTGCCGGAGCCGCCGATCTCCTTGGCCACGTACTGGGCCATCTCGGCGCCCTGCAGCCAGTCGTTCGCGCCGAGGCTGATCGTGTCGGCGCTGTCCACCGAGTTCAGCAGCGAGATCGACGGGATTCCGGCGGTCGCGGCGTTGGACACGGCGGTGGTGAAGGCCGAGGAGGACAGCGGCTCGTAGACGATCATCGCCACCTTCTGCTCGACCATCTGGTTGAAGTCGGCGACCTGGTCGGTGACCTCGTCCGAGGAGGTGACCTCGTCCACGGTGTAACCCGCGGACTTGAGCATTCCGGACAGGATCGCGGCGAGCGCCAGCTGGTAGCCGTTGTTGGTCTCGGACAGCAGGAAGCCGACGGTCTTGTTCGTGCTCGAAGACGGCTTCCAACTCGCGAACGCGCTCTTGTGGATCGCTGTCGGGTAACCGTTGTAGAGCGCCTGGACCGAGCTCGGCAGCGCCGCGAGCACGCCGTCCGGGTCCGAGGGGGTGTCGGTCGGGATGGTGCCGCAGCTGCTGGACGCGGATCCCGAGGACGAGCTCGCGGTGTCGCTCTTCTTAGAGGAGCAGGCGGAAAGGCCGAGGCTCGCGACCAGGGCAAGCGCCGTCAGGCCGACGACCGGCCGGGAGGACAATCTCATGGAACAGTCTCCGTTGACTTGAGATAGGAAAGGGACAGGCTGTGCTCAGACGGGCGGGGCGACGAACAGCCCCGGGTCCACGTCGTTGAAGGACTCCTTGGCCACGGCCTCGCTCATCGGATTGGCCGTGCCCCACTGGTCCTGGACCGCCGGGTCGTGCATGTCGTACACGTGCGGGTGCCAGGAGTCCTCGTCGAGCTCCTCGAGCTCGGTGGTGTACTCGATCGTGTTGTTCTGCGGATCGAGGAAGTAGGAGTAGGTGTTGTTGCCGGCGAGGTGGCGACCCTGCCCCCAGACGAGCTTCGCGCCGGAGCGGATCACCCGTCCGGCCCCGCGCATGAACTCGTCGATGCCGCGCATCTCGAAGGAGATGTGATGCAGCGACACGTGCGGGCCGCGCGCGAACGCGACCGAGTGGTGCCGAGGGTTGCACCGCATGAAGTTCATGACGGTGCCCATCTCAGGCCCGGCCAGCGTGTCGGTCAGCCGGAAGCCGAGAGTGTCGGCGTACCACCGCGCGGTGCGGTCCGGGTCGGTGCCGTTGAGCACGACGTGCGAGAGACGGACCGGGATCGACTCCTTCTCCTCGACCCGCCGGTGCTCGCGCACCTCGACCCCGGCCGAGACCTCGATCGTGCGGCCGTCGAGGTCGAAGAAGCGCAGCCCGTAGCCGCCGCCCTCGGTGCCCAGCGTGCCCGGCTCCGCGGCCAGCCGCACGCCCTTCGCGATCAGCCGCTCGGCCAGCGTGTCCACGTCGGCGTTCGTCGCGGCGCCGAAGGAGACCAGGTCAAGGCGCTTGTCCTCGTCCTTGCGCAGCCGCAGGATGTACCGCTCGGGCGAGCCCTCGGCGGCCAGGAAGCTGATCCCGGTGTCGTCCGCGACCCTCGTCAGGCCCCAGACGTCGGTGTAGAACGCGAGCTGCCGGTCGTAGTCCGGGATGGCCAGGTCCACGTGGCGCAGATGGGTGATGAGGCTCTCGGTCATGAACTTTCCTTCTCCTTGCGCACACGGTCAACGCGCGCCCGATAGGTACAGCGGTTGCGCTGCATGCCGAGGCCGGTGATTTCGCTTTCCAGCACGTCGCCCTCCTCCAGGAACACGCCCCAGTGCGCGCCGTTGCCCGCGGGCGAGCCGGTCAGCACCAGGTCGCCCGGCCGCAGCTCGGTGACGGAGGTGATGTATTCGAGGAGCGCCGGGACGTTGAAGAGCATGTCGGCGCTGGACTCGTCCTGCCGCACGGTCCCGTTGTGCTTGAGCGTGATCCGCAGCGTCGCCGGGTCTCCGACGAAGGCCGCAGGGACCAGGTACGGCCCGGTCGGCAGGAACGTCGGCGCGTTCTTGGCCGCGAACCAGTCGGTGCCGATCGCCTTCAGGTCATTGCGATACACCAGCGAACGGGTCGTCAGGTCGTTGCAGATCGTGTAGCCGGCGACGTGCTCGAGCGCGTTCTCCCGCGTCAGATGACGGGCCGTCTTGCCGATGACGAGCGCGAGTTCGAGCTCCCAGTCGTGCTTGGTGCCGCGCTCCGGCAGCACGATCTCGTCATACGGGCCGGTCAACGCTCCGGCCAGCCCGTTGAAGACGTAGGGGCTGCCGCTGCGCACCCGCTCGTCCATCATGTTCTCGGCCCACGCACGTACCTCGTCCTCGGGCGTGTCCGAGTTGTGCCCGGTCGTCGACAGGTCGGCACGGCGCTCGGCCATCACGATGTCGACCACGTGCTTGCGGTAGTTGGCACCGGCCTGCAGGATCTGCCGCGGCTCGACCGGACAGCGCACGTCCAGCGCGGCCAGATCGTGCCAGTCCGCTGAATCGTTGCCCGCGAGCCGCCGCAGCGCCGCGAACGACGCGTCCCAGTCCGCCAGCAGCTCGTTGACGCTGCCGAGCGCCGAGACGTCCCGCACCCGCTCGCCGCGTACCAGTCCGGTGAACCCCGCGCCGTCCCCGGTCGCGAAAACGCCGAGGGCGAAGGGCACGGATTCCACCGCTTCGTGGTCTGTGGTCATGCGGTGAGACTAGGAGCGGCGGCGATCAAGCGGAAATACCTATCCGCGATGCCAGCCATATTCCAGGCCATAGCTCTTCTGACCAGGCACGACGCGGTAGCGGATCAGAGCTGCGCGGCGGTTTCCTGCAGCGTCCGCAGCAGCCAGCGCACAGCAGGATCGGTGCCGCGGCTCGGATGCCAGTGCGCCGTCTCGATCAGGTCCACCTGCCCGAACGGCGGCTCGACCACGCAAAGCCGGGCGGTCTCGGCCACCCGGCGGGCCAGGCGCTCCGGCACGATCGCGACCAGCCCGGTGCCCGCGACGACGAACGGCACCGTCAGCCAGCCCACGACCGTGACCTGCACGTGCCGCTTGATGTCGAGCGAATCGAGCAGCCTGTCCACCGGCGTCGGCTGCTCGTGCCCGAAGGTCGGCACCACGTGCGGCAGCACCGACAGGTCCTCCATCGTCAGCCTGCCCTCGCGCAGCCGCGGGTTCGCCGGATCGACCAGGCAGACGAAGCGGTCCCGGAACAGCTCGAGTTTCCGTCCCGGGAACTCGTAGCCCGCCGGACCGACCACGACGTCGTGCTTGATGATGCCGTGCGCCGAGAAGGACATGTCATTGGGGATCGGGTGCAGCTCGAGCCGGATGCCGGGCGCGGCCTGCTTGACCCGGCGCAGCAGCGGATCGGCGAGGATGGAGACGGTGTAGTCGGAGGCCGCGATCGAGAACTCCCGGTCCGAGGCCTCGGGCTCGAACTCGGGCGACCGGTCCATCGTCGCCTCCATCTGGCGCAGCGCCTCCTGCACGGTGGGCAGGAGCTGGGCGCCGAGGGCGGACAGCTTGTACCCGCGGCCGTCGCGCTCGAGGAGGTCGTCGCCGAAGTGCTTGCGCAGCCGGGCCAGCGCCGCGCTCATCGCCGGCTGGCTCAGCCCGATGCGTTCCAGCCCGGGTCAGATTGCGGTCCTCCAGCAGGGCGCCGAGGGCGACCAGCAGGTTGAGGTCGATCCCGCCGACGTCAGCCATAGCCGCGGCCCTTTCATGAGTTTCTTACACGTTACCGCAGGTCATCCCGTTTCTCCGGGCAAACGATAGCCGATCGGAAGCCCGCCGGTAACAATCGGGAAACACGGGGGTGACCGCCCGCGTCGGGTGGGGGACTATGCGTACAGCCACACCGGCAGGACAATGCAAGGACGCGTGCGCCCCTCGACGACGAGGGGCGAGGACGGGACGGTGCAAGCCCATGCCCCTCGGCGGGACGGATCTCAACCTCTTGGTTGCGCTCAAGGCACTGCTCGAGGAGGGCAACGTCACCAAGGCCGGCGCGAAGATCGGCAAGAGCCAGCCCGCGATGAGCACCGCCCTGGCCAGGCTGCGCCGGCACTACAAGGACGAGCTGCTGGTACGCGTCGGCCGCGACTACGAGCTGACCCCCTTCGCCAAGACCCTGGTCCCCTCGGTCCGGCGTACCCTGAGCGCCGTCGAGCTGGCCCTGGGTACTGGAAAGGCATTCGACCCGGCCGCGAGCGACCACGTCTTCCGCCTCACCGCCACGGACTACGCGATCACCGTCCTCGGCGAGCCGCTGCTGCGCCGCGTGTCCGAACTCGCGCCGGGCGTGCGCCTCGAACTCGACGCCATCCCCCTGGACATGCACGAGTCCGAACGCGGCCTGATGCACTGCGACGCGCTGATCGGCCCGCTCGGCTTCGGCTTCGACGGCGCGCACGAGCCGCTCTTCCGCGACCGCTTCGTCTGCATCGTCGACCCTGCCAACCCGCGCCTGCGCGACGGCGCGCTCACCCTCGCCGATCTCGAGGTCCTGCCGCATGCCGTCCGCAGCAGTGGCCGGACGCACGTGGCCCCGGCCGACCGCGTCCTCGACGAACTCGGCGTGCGACGACGTGTCCAGGTCAGCACGGTCGGCTGGCTCCCGCTGCCGTTCCTGGTGGCCGGCACCGACCTCGTCGCGATCATGCCGGAGCGTCTGGCCCGCAGGGTCGCGGTCCCGGCCGGTCTCACGATCGTCGAGCCGCCCTTCGGCCGGGTCGAGCTGGTCGAGACGCTGTGGTGGCACCCGGACCGCGCGATCTCCGCCGAGCACGTCTGGCTGCGCAGAACGCTCGTCGAGGTCGCCGCCGGCCTGCCCGCCTCCGAGGGCGCACAGGCCGCGCTCTACGCCGAGATGGGAACGACGCCGCCCGTTGCGGCGAATACCAGGCATGCCCAGGAAAGATCGAACGAGAGGGTGACCCCCGGCCGCTGACGTGCTGGGATTGGGCACATGCCAACTGTGCCCCGCCGCGTGGTGACCGGCCACGACGAACAAGGTAACTCGGTCTTCGTCCTCGACGGCCCGCCCCCGATCACCCGTACGGCGCCGGACGGCGCGTACTTCTTCGAGCTCTGGAACACCGACGCGGTCCCGGCCCCCATCGCCCCGACCGAGCCCGAGCCGACCGAGCGCGACCTGACCGTCCCGCCTGCCCCCGGCGGCACGAAGATCCGCATCAACGAGTTCCCGCCCGGTGTCGTCTCCCCGACCCACCGCACCCAGACCGTGGACTACGGCATCGTGCTCGAAGGCGAGGTCGTGCTCGTGCTCGACCACGAAGAGGAGCGGGTCCTGAAGGCGGGCGACGTCGTCGTGCAGCGCGGCACGGACCACCGCTGGGAGAACCGCACCGACCGTGTCTCCCGGATGGCGTTCATCCTGGTCGACGGCGCGTTCACCGGCGAACTGGTCGAGCTGATCGGTGCTGAAGCCGTCGCAGGCCTGCTGCACGACCCGATGCACCCGTAGTCCTAGGCTCGATGAGGAGTCAGAACCATGCCAGTCAATGATCCCGGCCTGTCCGGCCGCACCTTCGTCATCACCGGCGCCGCACGCGGCCAAGGCGCCGCCGAAGCCGAACTCCTGGTCGAGTCGGGCGCCCACGTCATCGCCACCGACGTCCTGGACGAGGACGGCCAGGCGCTCGCCGACCGCCTGAACAAGGACGACGCGGGGCCGGGCGCGTGCGAATACCGCCACCTGGACGTGAGCAGCGAAGAGGCCTGGCTCGAGTTCGGCGCGTGGCTCGCGGCCTCGGGGATCGAAATTCAAGGCCTGGTCAACAATGCCGGAGTTCCCTACCGCCCGCGCCTGCTCGACGTGGACGTGACCGGCTGGAACCGCACTTTCGCCGTCAACCTGACCGGCGCGATGCTCGGCATCAGAACCCTGGTCCCGCTGATGCCGGAGGCCGCCGGCGCCTCGATCGTCAACATCGGCTCCATCGCCGGCCTCACAGCGCATCACGCCGCCGCGTACACGGTCTCCAAATGGGGAATGCGAGGCCTGACAAAGGTCGCCGCGATAGAACTGGCCCCCAAGGGCATCCGCGTCAACATCGTCCATCCCGGCCCCATAGACACCCCCATCAGCGCCGGCGCCGACCCGGTTTTCCTGGAAGCCACTGTCGCCCAGACGCTGCTGGGCCGGGAGGGCCACCCGGCCGAAGTCGCCGACATGGTCGTCTTCCTGCTCTCCGACCGAGCCTCCTACATCACCGGCGCCGAGATCCCCGTCGACGGCGGCCACACCGCCCACGGCGGCACCAAGTCGATCGTCGACGCCCTGGCCAGAGCGCGAGCACAGTGATCACTGAGTGCGCTGCTTCTTCTTCCGATTGGGGCGACGCACGCGGATGACGGTGTCGAGCGCACCCACGGCCGCGCGGATGTGGTCCGTGCCGGGACGTGACCGTACTCCCGCGCACCACCAGGAGAGCTGTCCGTCCGCAGCGCGCGGATGCATGCCCAGGCCGTGCTCGTCGCACAGCGGCCACGCCTGCCACAGGCATTCGGTGACGCTCTCCTGTGCGGCATCGGCGATGACCGCGAGCGCGAGGGAGTCGTCGTCCGCGGATTCCGGGAACAGGCAATTGCCGTGCCATCCTCCGTCGGCCATGGCGACGTAGATGTTCGGCGCATCGTCACCGCCGAAGGGGTGGGTAGGAAGGGCGAGCAACTGCAGCGGCTCCTGTTCCGGAAGGGTCGCCGCCAGGTCCCGGTTGAGGAGAACCAGAGCCCTGTCCCACGCAGGGTGCTCCCCAGGCGGGACGCGACGGCCCTCGGGCCACTCGTAAAGATCGCGCATGGAGACCATCGTCCACTACGTCGCGCGATTCAGCCCGTGGATTTTGCCGAGGTGGGGCGGGCGCGGAGGTGAGCGCGTTCGCCCTGCTTGCCGAAAAGGATGAGCACCTCGGCCGCCCTCGCGTCGGCCGCGCAGAACCAGTGCGGTACCCGCGTGTCGAACTCGGCGGCCTCGCCCGGTTCGAGCGTCAGCTCGTTCTCGCCGAGGACCATCCGCAGCCTGCCGTTGAGCACGTAGAGCCACTCGTAACCCTCGTGCGTCTTGGGATCCGCCTTGTCGCTGCCGTTGGTGTCGCGATCGACGCCCGGGAACACGAGTTTGTACGCCTGGATGCCGCCGGCGCGCCGGGTCAGCGGGACGATCGTCATCCGCCCCATAGTCACCGGCCGCAGATGGATGCGCGGATCCCCCGTCTCCGGCGCGCCCACGAGGTCGTCGAGCGTGACGCCGTAGGTCTTGGCGAGAGGGAGCAGCAGTTCGAGCGTCGGCCTGCGGGCACCGGACTCCAGGCGGGAGAGCGTGCTCACCGAGATCCCTGTCGTCTTCGAGACCTCGGTCAACGTCGTCTGCCGCGCCTGGCGGAGGGTGCGCAGCCGCGGACCGACCGCGTCGAGGGCCTGGCCCAGGGCTTCGTCCATGACTCCAGTTTGCGATATCGGCAACAGGGTTTGCACCCTGCGCGGGTCCACGCGCATCGTCGGACCCGGAGGTGGTCCCGATGACCGAGCTCTCGGATGCTCTCAACGATGCCTATGACGTGCTGGTGGTAGGCGGCGGCGCCGCAGGCCTGAACGGCGCACTCATGCTCGGACGACGCGCGCCTACTTCCTAGCCGACCTCGGGCTGCGGCCGCAGCGTGGGCCGCCGCGCAGACCAACGCCGACCTGGTCGCCGAGGAGACGCGGCTGGCCGTCGAGGCCCGGTCCGCCAGGTACACCACCCCGGCGGCCCGGACCTGACTCCGCTTCAGCTCTGACTCCGCCTCAACTCGCACCCGCAGTGAGCACGATCGCGCCGCTGTACGTCGTGCCCGGCGTGATCTGCGTAGCCGTGCCATCCACGGATACAGTGTCCGCGGACACGACGCCGCCCTCCGCGACCGTCAGACTCGTGAGATACGACGTGCCCGTCACGTTCCAGACCGAGCCACTGCCGACCGTCACGATGACGCCGTTGTTGATCGCCGCCTGCATCGTGTTCGTCACCCGGCCCAACTGCTCGTACTCGGCCGCGTCGATCGAACTGATCGCGTGCGCCGTCGCGCTCGCCGAGATCACGCCATCGAGCCGCGTCCCGGTCAGCGTGAGCACCAGGTTCTGATCCGCGCGACGACCGTTGTAGAAGTCGCCAAGCAGGTCAATATTCGTGAAACCGGCCACCACGTCGTCGGTCTGCTCGGTATAGACGTCGAAGCCCGTGTTCTTCGCCGGCTCGCCGGTCGGCTCGGTGTACACGCCGGTCGGACTGCCCGGATCGTCGGTCTCCATCATCTGCAGCAGCAGGCCGTTGCCCGGCTGCACCTGCGCACCCTGCGACCCGTCCACGGTCACCGTCACCTTGACGGCCTTGACGAGGAACGAGGTCTCTGCCGTGCGCAGCCGCGTGCCGCCGTCGATGGTGACCGAGCCGCCGTTGCCCTGCGCCCACATGACGCCGAAGCGGGTCGAGTCGATCACCGTGTTGGTCACCGGGATCGCGGCCAGTTCGGCGGGCGTGAGCTGGATGTCCTGGCTCGTGTTGAGCGCGGCCACCGCCTCGCGCGTGCTGTCGCCGAAGTAGACCGAGCCGCCGGTGCTGATCGCGGCGAAGGCGACGTGGTTGAACCGGCAGCCGAGGAACCGGTCGATCGCCGAGCCGTCGGCGTACGTGCCGTAACCCTCCTTGTCGGTGATGGTCAGGTCGCAGTTGATCGCAGTCAGCTCCGCCTCGGTGTCCGAGTCCGTCGACAGCACACCCCAGTTCGTGGACGAGACCTGCGAGTTCACGTACGTCGCCTTCGTGTCCACGCCGAGCGCGATCGTCGCACGCACGTTGCCGGACAGGCCCAGCATCCACGGCACCGTCATCATGTCCGGCCCGATGTTCGCCGTGTAATCAGAGGGCAGCACGCCGTCGTGCGTGGCGATGCACGAGTTCTTCACGATGACGTTGGCGCCATTCGTCGCAATCACCCCCGGCCGCACGACACCGGTGTTGTCGATATTCGCGCCGTCGATCACGAAGCGGGTCGAGGCCCCGTCCCCGACCAGCGCCGCGCCATACCCGACAAAGTCGCAGCGCCCATTTCCGGTGAAGCGGATGTCGGGCCGGACCAGCTCATACGTCCCGTCCGCGACGTAGAACCCGTCGAAGGCCTCGCCGGTCGAGCGCAGCACCAGGTCGTGCGCACCAGTCGCCCCGAGCCGCCCGCGCGTGACCGCCGACAGCGCCGAGTACGCAGGCTCAATCCCCGACGCGCCCACATACACGGCCTGCCGAAGCTGATAGGTGAACGCGCCGAAGAACGTCTGCGGGTTCTCCAACGCCACAGTGATCACGACGTCGCCCCGATACGTGCCGGCCTCGATCAGCGTGGTCAGCCCATAGGTCGACACGAGCGCCGACCCCGTCTCCACCCCGTCCACGGTGACGCTGAGGATGTAGCCGCTAGGCGCGGCAAGCGTGCCGCCCGCCGCGATGCTCAGCAGACTCGTCCGCGTGGTCGAGCTGAGCGTGACCGTCTCACCGTCCGCGACATAGATCGGTCCGCTCTGGACGACATCCGTACTCGTAGTCTTCGCGTTAGTCGCAGTCGCAGTCGCAGTCGCAGTCGCAGTCGCAGTCGCAGCCGAGGCCGCCGTCGTCCCGGCGAAAGCCCCGGGCACCAGCAACGCCCCCGCGCCGATCCCCGCCGCCCGCAGCAGCGCGCGTCGATCGAGCGGCTTGAGTGGTGAGCTGATTCGGTCGCGCGGGTTGAGTGGGTAGTGCGAGTCGTGTGGGTCATGCGCGTTGTACGTGTTACGCGGGTAAAGGTTGGCAGAGTCCTGCTCCACGGAAACTCCCTCGTCTCCCGACCCGGTCCGTTCCCGAGTCGTGCCCCACAGTCAACTTGACGACCCGTCAAGGGAGAAATGGGAATGGCCGATACCTGATATACGCAGAATTCCGGTTCGCAAACATGCGTCGGCGGAGACGCAGGCGCCAATACGGCGAAGAATTCACCTGATCAACTGAACATCATGAGAATTTATGGAACTGCTCCATACGCACTCGTTAGCGTTCCGCCATGGTCACCGCAAGACATGAGGCGATGCATCGGATCTTTCACTCAGATCCCGGAGTCTTCGCACGGACGTTCAAAGCCCTCGACATACCCTTCCCCGCACCAGTCGGCGCGGCAGTCCTAGGCCCGGACGTCACCGAGATCCAACCGCTGGAGCGGCGCGTAGACAGCCTGATCCGTTTCGAGACCGCCGATGGCGGTTGGTACCTCGTCGTGATCGAGGCGCAGACTAGAAAGGACCCTGACAAGCCCGGGGCATGGGCCTACTATGCATCCCATCTGCACGAGAAGTACAAGGTGCCCGTTGTGCTGCTCGTGGTCTGCCAGGACGCGGCCACCGCACGATGGGCCGCCGCTCCGGTTCATTTCGGCCTGCCTCAGTGGCAGACGCTTAGCGTCCGCCCACTGGTCGTCGGCCCGAACAACGCGCCCGTGATCACCAGCGTCGCGGAAGCCTCCCGAGATATTCCGTTGGCGACGCTCTCCGTGATCACCCACGCCCGGGATCCCGAAGTCGGCGACTTGCTGACAATGCTGGCCGCAGCACTGCGCACCACCGATGGAAAAACAGCTCAGGCATTCGCCGAGCTCACCGAACTCGGCCTCGGCGACGCCCCGGCCGCTCAGATCTGGAGCAAAATGATGGTCGTGGACACGTCCTTCTTCCGATCCCGCACCTCCAACATCATCCGCGCCGACGGGATCTCGCAGGGTGTACTCGTAGCCTTATCGGAGCGCGGTCTCGACTTTTCCGACGAGGCCCGTGCGCGTATCGAAGGCTGCGAGGACCCCGGCCTTCTTCTGGTCTGGCTCAGGCGCACGCTGCGGGTCACCCGGACCGAGGATATCTTCGAGGACACTGTCGACTAAGCGCCTCGGTCGATTGGTGGGCTGAGCCAATCCATCGGCCCAGCCCACCACCGACCTCGTATCGGTGCCAACCGACCTCGTCTGAGCACTGACAGATCTGGTGTGGGCACCGAACGGCCTCGCGTGGGCACTGAACGGCCTCGCGTGGGCGCCAACCGACCTCGCATGGGCACTAACTACTGACCTCATGCGCGCACTGAACGGCCTCTTATCGGGCCCTGACGCGTCCGTTCAGTGCCTCGCCCCGCGCGGCTGACCTTTCCGACCTCGCGGGATGTCCGGCACCTTCGCCGCCTCGATGATCCGGTTCCGCACTATCCCAACGCCCTCGACCTCGAGCTTCACGACGTCACCGGGGACGAGTGGCGGAGGAATCCGCTCGCCGGCGCGCCCCCAGATCTCGGTAAGGCAACCGCGATGGCAAGTGCCCGAGCCGAGGACGTCGCCCGGCCCCACCACCGACCCTCTCGACGCGAACGAGATCAACTCCTCGAAGGTCCAAGCCATGTTCGCCAGCGAGTCCTCGCCGAGCAGTTCGTCGTTGATGTACGCACGCATCGTCAGGTCGAGGAAGCCGTCCGAGGTCCGATGCGGCTCAAGCTCGTCCGCCGTAACCAGGTACGGGCCGAGCGTATGCGCGCCGTCCTTGCCCTTGAAGAATCCGAACGGCAGTTGGCCCTCCAGCTTCTGGATATCCCGCGCTGACCAGTCGTTGAAGATCGTGTACCCCACGATCCCCTTAGCCGCGTCCTCAGGCGTCAGGTCACTGCCGTACTCGCCGTAGACGACACCCACCTCGCATTCGAGGTCGAACAGCTGCGAGTCCGGGAATCGGCGCACGTCCTCGAACGGGCCATGACACACGTGCGGATTCGTGAAGTAGAAGCAGGGCGCCTCGTACCACCGCTCGGGCACCGAGTCCTTCGCGCCCTCCTGGGATCTGCGCGCACCCTCGATATGCGCCTCAAACGACACCGAGTCGCGGATCGACGCCGGCCGCAGCGGCGCGAGCAGCCGCACCTCGCCCACCGAAGGACCGGCCTCGCGCCCCAACGCCGCCTCGCTTGCCTCAAGCAGCCCCCGCAGCCCACCACGCTCAATAAGGCCCCTAACATCGCCGCTTACCTCCGCCCCCGCTCCGCCCCCCACCCCGAAAGCATGCAGCCGACCGTCCACATCCAGCACACCGGACCGAACGACGCCACCAACCTCATACGTCGCGATCTTCATCAGGCCGCCACCGCTCCGTCTCCGCCGTCGATGGAGATCTCCGCGCCCGTGATGAACGCTGAGTCGTCACTGGCCAGGAACGCCGCGAGCTTGGCGACCTCCTCGGCGCGCCCGTACCGACCCAGCGGGATCTTCTTCAGGATCCCCGGCAGCGGGCCGTCCGGATCGTCGATGAAGCGGGCGGTCTCGGGCGTGTAGATCAGGCCGGGCAGGATTGCGTTCGCCCTGATCCCGTGCTCGCCGCCGGCCGCGCACAGGTGCTTGGTCATCGCCAGCACGCCGCCCTTGGCCGAGCCGTGCGGGACCTGGCCGACGAACCGGGCGCCGAGCTTCGCGGCGATCGAGGCGACGTTGATGATCGAGCCGCCGCCGCGTCTGACCAGCTCAGGCCACGCGGCGCGGACCGAGTACCAGACGATGTCGAGCTCGTTCTTGATGGTGAAGTGCCACTCGTCGTCGGTCAGCTCCATCAGCGGCCCGTTGCGCAGCGCGGAGGCGTTGTTGTAGAGCACGTCCACGCCGCCGAAGCGCTCCACGGCCGCCGCGACCCAGGCCTGCGCGCCCTCGCGGTTGTTCAGGTTGACCGGCGCGAGGGCGTCCATCACCCCGCCCGCCTTGGCGACCAGTTCGACCGTCTCTGCGCTCTCCGCCTCTTTCAGGTCGCAGCCGAACACCTGCGCCCCTTGCGACGCGAACTCCAGCGCCGCGGCCCGGCCCATGCCGCGCCCCGTTCCGCTGATCAACGCGACCTTGCCTGCGAGTCTGCCGTGTCCCGTCCCGCTGATCAACGCGCCTGAGTCCGCGCCTGCGAGTCTGCCGTGTCCCGTCCCGCTGATCAACGCGCCTGAGTCCGCGCCTGCGAGTCTGCTGCCTGCCTCTGCCGCCGCCATCCTGGTGCACTCCGTTCGGTCCGGGGCCCGCCGGAGGTTTCGCGGGCCCGCGTCTGCTTCGACGGCGCCCGCACCGGCGTCCACCGGCAGGCTAACGATCAGCGCTCTGCCGTCGGAAATCGACGCCCGGGATACCAAGCATGCGAATCTGCCGTCTTCCCGCCCTTCCCGGGCGCTTGTAGCGTCCCACCTCAACCACGCGGAACCGCGGCCGAAAACTCGGGTCGGTCGCGGAAGCACCACCGGAAAGCCCATCCGTTTCGGCCGCCCGCGCCGCACGACGCACGAAACCTGCGCAACGGCGCGCCAAGTTTCTACGAGGTGCCATCCTTCATGACTGTATTGACCCGCCGCTCCGCGATCACCGCGAGCGGTGCCGCTTTCGGTGCCGTTCTGCTCGCCCCCGGTATGGCCCGGGCAGCCACCACCGGCACGAGTTCCGCCGCCACCTCCTCGGCTCCGACCGGAGAGATCACCGTGGCCTCCGGACAGACGGTCACCATCTCCGCCACCACCCGAGTCGCCGCCGTGGCCATCGCGTCCGGCGGCACGCTCACCGCTCCCTCCGGCTACAGCCTCACCATGACCGTCAACGGCGTCGAGACCGGACAGGCGTTGACCGAGACCAGCGGCGCCGACACCGCGTTCGTCGCCGGCAGTTGGCGCGGGGACATCGTGCTGACCGTCACCGAGGCCGTGGACATCGCCTGGCAGTCGCTGACCTACCCGTTCCGTCAGGCGATCTACGTGGCCGACGGCGCAGTGGTCTCCGCCGAGTCGGTATTCGCCGCCGTCGTCGGCGGACGCCTGACGAGCACCTCGGCCGACGGCATCCGGATCTCCTCGACCGGCCAGTGCTTCGACGGCGTGTACGTCTCGGACTCGAGCTACACGCTCAGCCGCCCGACCATCAGCCTCTCCGGCAACGGCCGCTGCGACTTCGTCGGCTACGGCGCCGCGGTGGTGGCCGACGGCTTGTCCGCCAACCTGGTCCTGGACGGCGCGTCGATCTGCAATCACGGGGCCGTGCGCACCGGCGTGGTCGTCAGCGACGGCGCCACCGCGCTGATCAAGAACTCCTCGATCCAGGTCCGCAACGGCGTGCTGCCCTCGGACTACGTGGCGACCGTGGACTTGAACACGATGCAGTCCGCGCCGTGGATGCTCGCCATTGATGGCAATGTGCGCGCGACCAACCTGCTCGGCAACAACTCGATCGCCGCCTACGTCAACTCATCGATCACCTCCGAAACTTGGGGAGTGCTGTCCACAGACTCTGGCTCCGACTGCACGCTGGTAGCGGTCAACAGCGTCGTCACCAACTCCGGCGCCGACGGCTACGGCACCTACGTCATCGGCGACGCCGTCGAGTACCTGCTCGGCACGCAGTTCGACGTCGGCACCTACGCCACCATCTTCACCGGCGGCACCGCGACCTACGGCGACAGCGACGCCTCGACCGTGGCCGCGCTCAACAAGAGCCTGAGCCTGGGTCTGACCTCCCAGGACCTGCGCTCGCTGCAGCGGCGGAGCACCGTGGTCAACTCGCGGCGCTTCGGCTTCATGTGGCACGGCCAGGGCACGCTGACCATCGAGGGCGGCACGCAGATCAACTCGCCGCACGCCACGTTCCTCAACAAGGGCCAGCAGATCGACGTCACCGTGGACGGCAGCGGCGGCGCCAGACTCAACCCGGCCGACGGCATCATCCTGCAGGTTATCGACAACGACGACCCGGGCCCGGTGATGGTGGACGGCGTGCCGGAGAACGCGGGGGTCTACACGCAGCCGACGGGCGAGCCGACCAAGGACTCGACCTTCGATGTGACCGAGACGCACGACACCGACTCGATCTGCACGTTCACCGACATCAACCTGCGCGGCGACTTCTACAACGGTATGCGCGGCGACCTGAACATGGTGCTGAGCTTCACCTCCTCTCGGTTTGAGGGCATCATCTCCGCAACGTTGGCCGAGCACGCTGTCGACACGATCGACTCCAGCAACTGGTGGGAGCTCGGCAACGTCAGCAACACGCCGCAGGCTGCCATCAACAACGGCGCCATCGTTTCGCTGGCGGACGGCTCGCAGTGGACCGTCACCGGCACTTCCTACCTGACCAGTCTGACCCTGGACGCCACCTCCTCCGTGTCCGCGTCCGGCTTCGGCAAGTCGATCACCATGACGGTCGACGGCACGACGACGGCCATCAAGGCGGGCGACACGTACACCGGCGCCATCATTCTGAGCGTCGGCTGATATACCGTTCCAGTAGCAGCGGGTGACGTCGTGTCCTGAGTCCATGACGTCGCCCGCTGTTGTGCTTCCGGCAGGCCTGCTTCCCGGTCTGCCGCTAGCGCCACCCTGCGGTCTACTTCGCGGTCTACTTCGCGGTTTACTTCGTGGTCTGCTCCACGGTCCGCTTCGTGGTTTGATCCACGGCCTTGTTCGCGGTCTGACCCCTACTTCGCAGCCACGCAGACGATGTAGGCCTTCGGATCCCGCCACACCCCGCCGAGGTCGGCGAACCGCCTGCGGATCTCTGCATCGAGATCGGCCTCGACCGGCTCGCGCTCCGCGCTCTCAGCTGGCACGCCGCCAAGCGTCAGCAGGGTCAGGCAGTACGCGATGATCGGCTCCGGCTCGTGGAAGACCAGCGCGCTCTTGACGGTTATCACCTCCCTTTCACTGAATACAACGTCGAACATGCCCGGAAGGTTGTCAGCGTCGACGGAGATCAATCCGGCACTATCGGCGCGCTCGAAGCCGTGCGCGGCGAGGACGGCGCTGACCACGTCGTTGATCAGCGGCATCGTCTCGGCCAGATTGACCGCGGCGGCGAACCGGCCGCCTGGCCGAAGTACCCGCCGCGCCTCGCGGATCGCGAGCAGCGGTTCCGGCACGTGGTAGAGCATGTGCCGCGCGGTCACCGCGTCGAAGGTCTCATCGGGGAAGGGAAGGCCTGCGCGTCGCCCAGGAAACCCTCGACGCCCTGAACCGCTCCAGCCGCGTCCACGGCCGCCTGCGACATGTCGAGCACACACAGTCGGCCGGCGTGCCCCTCGGCGCGCAGCCGCCGCTGGAACTCACCGGTGCCGCTGCCGACGTCGAGCAGTGCGCCCGCCGGGTCGAGATCGAGGGCGCGCAGAACGTCGAGGTCCACGTCGCTGGCGCCTTCGCTGTACCGTTGGTGAGTGAGAATCCTGGTCTGCAGGGGTGTCAGGGACCGGTACTCCTAGGTGATCACGTTGTCCGGTGTCATCAGAACCCTTCTTTCGCGGCCTTGGGATGGGCCGGTATAGTCCGCATCTCTCCCCGAGTCTCCCCGCGGCGCCTCGGTCGGGAGCTTGATCCACAGTAACGAGAGACCGGCTTGGCCGGTGCGGGAGTGGCCGTGAAGCCCAGACTTTTGCCAGATGTGCGCTTCCTGCCCACGGAGGCGGGCCTTTCGGTGCGCGCCCCGGGACACGAGGCGGCCGTTCTGCACGCTCCCGGGCTCTACCCGTGGTTCGAACGCGTCTGCCCGTTCCTGGACGGCGAGCACTCCGTCGTCGACTTGGTCGAGAAGCTCTCGCCGATGGCCGCGCAGCGTGTGCTCGGTCTGGTCGAGTTCCTGCTCAGGGAGGGTTTCGCCCGGGACGCGCAGTACGACGTGCCGCACACCCTCAGCCCGTCCACGCGCAGCCTGCACGCCGCCGTGATCGAGTTCCTCGCGCGCGAGGCCGACTCGCCCGAGCGCAGGTTCCAGAGCTACCGCGAATGCGCACCGGTGGTCGTCGGCTCGGGCAGGCTGTTGACCGCGACTTCGCTCGCGTTGCTGGCCTCGGGCGTCGAGCACGTTCGGACGCATGTAGTGGCCGCGGACGAATGGGGTGAGTCGGCGACAGAGCGGGAGAGCCTCACCGAGTGCGCGAAACCCTTGCTGCACCGGGATCTGACGGCCACACTCGAGTTCGACGAGGACGAGCCGAAGGAACTGCCCAAAGACGTCGGCGTGCTGCTCTACGCGTCGGACCGCCCGGACTGCGAGCGCGCCGTACGAATGCGCAACCTCGCGGCGCAGATGGGCGTTCGCTACGGTGAAGCGATTCTCGGCGAGGACGAGGTCGCCATCAGCCAGGTCGCCGTACCCGAGAAGGTCCCGGTTCGCAGAACCCGGGTGCGTGCCGACGCGGTGTCAGCCGACTCCGCGGGCGCTACCGCCGGGACGAGCCGCTACTTCGGCGGCCCGGCCGCTGCCCTGGCCGCGAACCAACTCTGCCTCAACCTGCTGCGTCACGCGGCGGGCCTGGCCAACCTGGACGCGGAACACGCCGTGGACCCGGTGATCCTGGACCTGCGCACCGCGAATTTCGCTGCTCGGTGATAGCCGTTCGATAACAACTTCGTCAAGGTCCTCAACCTAAACGCAGCCTGGAGCGTTCGAAGGATAGAGGCACTTTCGCCGACCCGTGGATATACCTAGGGGCGACGATCGCTAAGACGCGAGCAGACAGGAAGGCGGTTCCGATGCCGGAGCATGAGCAGCGGACCGGTTGGTCCGAGCGGTTCGGGAAACGTCGAGCGCGGTTCGACTCGATCCACCGGCCCGACCGGAGCCGCATCGGCGTCTGCCGCTGCGGGGCGGGCGGGCGGCGGTGCAATGCGCGTAGGTCGAGCGTGCCACGTAGTCTGAGCGGGCTAGGCGACCTGGGCGTGCTGCGCGGATCGTCTGCGCGCATGGACCCGCGCAGGGCACGTGGATCGTGTGATTCACATGGCGTGATCGATCTGAACGCGGTGTGTGGATCGCGTGCTCTGCATGACCTGAGCATTCTCGGGAACGCGGGCGGCCTGCGTTTCACCCGCATGATTCGGCGGCCGAGGACCTGATGCGAACCCTCGACCCGGCGCACGCCGCGGCCCGAGCCGCCGGTGCCGACCTTTCCCCGCCGGACACTGTCACCCCGGATACCGCTGACCATATTCGCTCGACACAGACCACCACACCTGAGCCCGACGCGATCGAGCACCCGACCACCACGTGCTCGAAGGCTGCGAACCCGGCCGGCACAAGCTTGGTGACGGCCACCTCGAATTCCTCCACTCCGAAAACCACCACACGAGAGCGGAATACCCCAGCATCCACGCCCATGCCCACAACCGCCCCCACTCCCATCCCGACGCCGTCACACTCGTTTGAGCCAGCGTCAGGCATGCCGACCCGGTCCGCCTCAGGACCGGCGTCGCTGAACCACTCCGACCCGAACCCGGCCGCCTACCCCTACGCGTCCGAGTCCGGGGGCGTCGCGGCGCGCCTCTACCACGCCGAACACGGCGGTCAGCCCCCGTTTATCGACCTGGCCGCGCAGCGCCCCGAGGCGACTTCGTACCCGGACGCCGAGGCGATTCCGCTGCCCTACCCGCCGCGCGCCCGCACCGGATTCCGGGCACATACGCCGGAGGGCCTTGGCGACCTGCTCGCGCTCACGTACGGCGTCACCCGGATCGACTGGGGGAGCCTCGGCATCAGAGCCGGCAGACCGTTGCCCTCAGGTGGAGGGGCGTACCCGGGGGAGTTGTATCTCGCGGCCGAGTTCGGACTCTGCCACTACTTGCCGTCGGCGCACGCGCTGGAGCGGCTGCGGACAGCAGATCTGCGGCGGCAGATCGTGGACGCGCTGGAGGCGCACCCGCCCGAGCGGCCCGCCCTCATTCTGCTGCTGACCTCGCGACACGGGGCCAACCTGCCCGCGTTCGGCGGATTCGGCCACAAGCTGCAGACCCTTGACACCGGGGTGATGGCGGGTCAGGCCATCTCGCTCATCGATGCGGCCGGGGCGGAGGTGGGCGTGCACACCCGCTTCGACGAGGCGAAGCTCAACCGCATGCTCGGCCTCGACCCTAGGATCGAGTCCGTCCGCGCCGTGATCACGGCCGGCCTCGGCCGCGACGAACCCGCGCCGGTCCCCGCGTTCTCCACCGATCCGGGAGCGAACCAGGCTGGGATACCGCGCAGGATCATGGCCCGGCACACGGCCGCCGACGGCTTCGAGGCGGTATCGGTGCCGTTACAGCGGATCCTGGAGATCCTCGACGAGGCTGCCGGCGAGATACCGAGCGACATACGCGCCGGCCACGGCGCTGAGTACGCGACCCTCGACCTCTATTGCGTCGCCAACCGCGTCGACGGCCTCGCCCCCGCCTGCTACCGCAGGTCCACCGCGACCAGCGCGTTGGTGAAGGTGCGTGAGACGGCCGACCCGAAGTCGCTGTTCCCGGCCGGCGGTGACGCGGAACTCGCCCACTTCCAGGCCGCGTGCGCCCTGATGCTCGTCGGCGACTACGAACACGGCTACCGCGTCCACGGCGACCGCTGGTACCGGATGCTCAACCTGCAGGCAGGCATCCTCGCCCAGCGAATAGGCCTCGCCGCGACCGGTCTCGGTCTCGGCTCGATGCTCAGGTGCGACTTCCAGTCCAAGGTCGCGGACCGCCTGATCCACGCCGCCCCCGGCAGAACGGTGCTCGTCACGATGCTCATCGGTCTGGAACGCGGTGTCGGCAAGCCCGGCCATCGCCTGCTCCTGGGCGGCTATGGCTCCTGATCCACGCTAGGAGGCGTATTCATCTGCATAACTGTCAATGGAGCGTCAACTGGGTCGTTTCGCATGTTCGTATACGTGTACGTCCGGCTGTACTCGCTGAAGCCCATCGACTCGTAGACGAGCTTTGGCACGGGATGTGCGTCGTTGCCGCGTGGGGCGACCGTGGCGGGCTTTACCCCGGCTGCAGCGAACGCGTGCAGCAGCGTGATCCCGACGGCTCGCGAGAGCCCCAGCCTACGATGTTCCGTGCGCGTGCCGACCGGTTCGGTGAGACAGACGCCGCTCAGTTCGTCGTACCAGCCTTGGCAGTACGCGACGGCCTTGCCGCTTTCCGATGAGTCCGCGATCAGATCGAGCTGCGGTCGGTACGGCCAGAGCTGCCGCCGCATCTTCGCGTGCCTCTCGGCCGTGATGACCCTCGAGTTCCATACCGTGCGGTGCACGTCGGCACGTGCTGCCAGGTCCTCATCGCCGACCGGCCGGATGACGTATGTCTCCGGTGGTCGTGATTGGACCTACCTTGGCGGCCTGCTATGGATCCGTGCGGTCGGCTTGAATTCGGCCCATGTGTCGGTCTGATTCAGACCCGTCGGGTGGGTTGATCTTCTCGACCGCGCGACCTGGTTACAATGCTTTGTGGCAGGTTCGGATGGGCTGCGATGGCGCGACGCATCCGTGGTTCAGGGTCGATGGCTAGCCGGGCGGCGAGGTCGAACGTGGTGACGGTCCCGGCCTGGAGCTCCGGCGCGTCCGGCGAAGCGTGCACCCACGTCCGGAACCCGTTCAGATGCAGGTGATCGCCGAAATCGCGATAGCCGATCTCGATCACGCGCCGCCCGGCCTCGTCGAAGAGCGCCGGCAACCAACTCCCGCCCGTCGTAGACCTGTAGGAACGCCTGCGGCGGTGTTCTCGTTCAGGTGATCTGTTGCTGCCCGGCCGCCTCGGGAATCGCGTTGTCGATGAGAACGGCCGCGATAGCGGCAGCAGTGGGGAAGGACTCGGCGTTGAGGACCCGGGTCCGAGCCGCGGCGCCGTCGAGAAGCAGCGCCAACTGTTCGCCGAGCTCCTCGGGGTTGACCGCGCCGGCGTCGCGGGCGGTGTCGGCCAGCCGCGCCGCGAGAGCCCTCTTGTAGTCGCGGGCGAACTGCGACGCGGGGTGCTCGGGATCGTGCAGTTCGACGGTCGCCGCGATGTACGGACACATCGGCGTGAGCTCATCGGTTCCGGACGCAGGCAGCTCGAAGGCGGCAAGGAGCCGTTGCCGGGGCGTGAGGTCGGAGCGGTCGAAGACTGCGGACATGACACCGGGATCGAATCGGCGCAGGCACTCGGCGACCAGCTCGTCCTTGTTCGCGAAGTGCTGGTACGCCGTGCGCTTCGACACCTGGGCCACCTCGCACAGCTGGTCCATGCCGGTGCGGTTGATGCCCTGGTCGCGGAACAGCTGCCGGGACGCGCCGATGATGCGCTCGCGTGCACCCCGCCCGCGGCGCTGGCCCTGGGGGCCCTTCTCCGGCTCCGTCATGACTCGAGTATAGCCGAACCTGGTACCGATCGGTGTACATAGCTTGCGGGCCGACCGTCCTTCGGATATGTTAAGCAAACAGGTCAGTGTACATAATGTCCGCGCTGCTCCGGATGTCCGACGAATTCAGGAGTGATCATGGGAAAGCTCGACGGCGAGGTGGCGGTGATCACCGGCGGATCGACCGGCATGGCGCTGGCCGGCGCCAAACTGTTCGTAGACGAGGGAGCCCGCGTCTTCATCACGGGCCGGCGACAAGAAGCCCTGGACCAAGCCGTCACGCTGATCGGCCGGAACGTGACCGCCGTCCGCGGCGATGCGGCCGACCTGGCCGATCTGGACCGCTTGTACGACACGGTCCGGCGGGAAAAAGGCACGATCGACGTGCTCTGGGCCAGCGCCGGGATGGGCGAGCAGGGCAAGCTCGGCGAGATCACCGAGGCGCAGTTCGACGCCGCCTTCTCGCTGAACGCGCGCGGCACGCTGTTCACCGTGCAGAAGGCGCTGCCGCTGCTCAACGACGGCGGCTCGATCCTGATGACCGGCTCGAACGCGTCACAGAAGGGCTTTCCCGGCTGGAGCGTGTACGCGGGAAGCAAGGCCGTGCAGCAGGCCTGGGCCCGCGTGTGGCTGGCCGAGCTGAAGGACCGCCGGATCCGGGTGAACGTGCTGACTCCGGGCCAGGTCGCCACGGCCAAGCAGGAGGAGCTGTTCGACGAGGCGACGAAGCGCCAGTTCGAGTCCCTGATCCCTCGCGGACAGATGGGCCGCCCCGAAGAGATCGCGACGATCGCGCTCTTCCTCGCCTCGGACGACTCGAGCTACGTGAACGGGATGGAGCTGGTCGCCGACGGCGGCACCACGGTGATCTGAGCGCAAGACACCCGGCAACAAAGACACTCGGCAACAAGGAAGAGAGCACACTCATGAGCAGCATCAGCATCATCGGCACCGGGAACATGGCCCGAACCATCGGCGCGCTGGCGGTGGCCGGCGGCAACACCGTCGAGGTCCTGGGCCGCGATCAGTCCAAGGCCGCAGCCCTGGCCGAGGCTCTCGGCGGCGCCGTCGCGGGCAAGTGGGGCGCCGTCCCGGCCGGGGACGTCGTCATCACGGCCCTGCTGTACGCCAACGTGGTTCCGGTCGTCACCGAGTACGCAGACGCCCTCGCCGGCAAAATCATCGTCGACATCAGCAACCCCTTCAACGCCGCCGCCGACGGGCTCGCCTACAGCGGGGAAACCTCGATCGCCCAGGAAGCCGCGAACGTCGCCCCGGCCGGCGCCAGCGTGGTGAAGGCGTTCAACACCATCTTCGGCCACGTCCTGGAGAAGGGCGGCCGACCCGACGTCTTCATCGCCGGCGACGACGTGCGGGCCAAGGCGGCCGTGGCGGAGTTCATCGTGAGCCTCGGACTGCGCCCGCTGGACGTCGGCGGCCTGGGAATGGCGCACTGGCTGGAAGGAGCGGGCGTGCTCACGATGGGCCTGGCCCGCAACGGCGTGGGACACTGGGACTTCGCCCTCGGCGCCGCCGAAATATCCGCCTGAGCCATATCGCCCCGGAATGGTGGTCCTGGCTACGCGTTGCACTGTGGTGAAAGCGCCTATGCGTCCTGGATATGAAGGCGCCGGCACCGGGGCGATCACCCCGGACGGATTGTGCGGTCGAGCTCTGCTCACGACTACCGGCCGGGAACGAGCCGGAAGTCATCGCCGCCGCAGTACCCGCGGGCGCGCGCATCCTGGAACCGGGCTGCGGCGTGGGGCGAGTAACCCATCCACTTCTGGAGCGCGGCTTCGCCGTGACAGCCGTGGACGAGTCGCAGGAGATACTCGACAGCGTCCATGGCGTACGCACGGTACGCAGCCCGATCGAAGACCTCGAACTGGCGGAGGAATTCGACGAGCATCTCACCGCAACCGTCCGGCCGGGTCCGCTTCAAGCCAACACGACCCCTACGCGCCTGTGCACCCCGACGATACGGAACCGCAGCAGACCGCCCACGTCGGTCAAATTCCAACCGCCAGAGCCAGACGTAAGGGCGTGGCAGTTTGGGCACAGGAAGTAGGCCAGCGGTAAGCGGAATCGACAGTGGATCACTCCTCGCCGGAGAAGCGCTCCCAAGCGGACTGTCGCGTCATGCTGAGAGCCTGCCCGATGCGCGCCCAAGTCACCCCGCGTCGCCTTAGCTCTCGTACCCAGGTGCGAAGACTGTCCTCGACCTGGTCGGCGGCCCGGAGCATCCGCTGGAGCCGGGTGAGCATCTCCTCGTCGTCGAGGCTCTCCCACCACTGGATCTTCGGGGGCGCCTCGGTCGCCGCGTCGATGGTGCCGACGATGTGCTCGGTGACGATGGCGTTCGCCAGCGCGATGCACTCGTCGCAGATGAAGACGCCGGGGCCTTCGACGAGCTTCTTCACGTCGGCGGCGGGCTTTGAGCAGAAGGAGCACTGGGGCATAAGGCCACGATAGGCTGTCAGGCATTACCTGACAAGCCTGCGCAGACGCTATCTGGCGGCTTCCGGCACAGCTACTTCCGGCGTGGTGATGCGGCTGGTGCTTCAGGCAGGGCTACGCGGTCGATACTCCGGCACGGTTGCGTGCCGATCCTTTCGGCATGGCTACGCAGCCGAGCATTCCCGCGCGGCTATGCGGGCGAGTGTTCCGTTGACCGCCTAGCCTCCCGGCCAGGCTTGGCGTAGGGCGTCGCGGAAGGCTGCCGCGCTTGAGAAACCGATCTCGGGCTGTTCGCGCAGGGCCTCGTCGATGACCTCGGCCAGCGCGCGGGGGACGTTCGGGTCGCGCTCGCGGATCGGGATCGGAGAGCTGTAGAGGATGACGTGCCACTGGTCGACGTCGTCGGGGAAGTCGCGTACGTAGGTTCCGGTCAGACAACGGTACAGGCAGGCGGCCAGGGCCCAGACGTCCACCGCCTTGGGCGCCTGCTTGAAGTTCACGACCTGCTGCCTCGCCAGGTACCAGGGCTTGCCCGCCTTCGCGCCGGTACGCGTCAGGCCACTGAGACCGGCTTGGTCGAAGGCTTTGCCGAGGCCGAAATCGCCGACCTTCGCCACATACGGACTGGTCGAACCCGCCGAACCGTGTGAGCTGCTCGAACCACTCGAACCGTTTGAGCCGGCCAAACCGCTTGAACCGGCTAAAGCGCTCGAACCGGCCAAACTGCTCGACCCGCTCGCACGGTACCGGCGCAAGCTGCCGGAGGTCTTGTCGGCCAGCAGGATGTTCGACGGGCTCAGGTCGCGGTGCACCACGTTCCTGCTGTGCGCGTACTCGAGGCCCTCGAGGACGTCCAGCGCGTACCCGACCGCCTCGTCCACCGGCAGTCTGCCGCCTCTGACCTGCAGAAGCTTGTCCAGGCTGCCACCCTCGCAGTACTCGGTGGTGAAGAAGAACGCGCCGTCGGCGAAGCCGTCCTCGTAGAGGTCCGCGATGTTGGGGTGGCGTAGCATCCTGGTCAGCTCGACCTCGCGCAGGAACCTCGCCCTGGCCGTCTCATTGGCGGCGACCTTCGGCAGCATCAGCTTCAGGGCGACGAGTCGGCCGGTCGTTTTGTGCCGCGCCAGGTAGACCGCGCCCATGCCGCCGCGGCCGAGCTCGCCCAGCAGCGTGTACTCGGCGATCGCGCGCAGGTCGCCGCGCGTGCCCGCCTGCGCCAGTTTCACCAGGAGCGTCATGACGTCCTCGGGGTTCGCCTGGCAGGACTCGCACACGTACTCGCCGCCCGCCTCGACGCCGCGGATGCTCAGCTCGTGGGTGATCTCCCGGCTGCACTTGACGCAACCGGGCGGCGGCAGCGTTTCCGCGAGGTGCGCTCCGGGGCCGATCGCGATCGTGGGGGCGGCCTCGGGCGGGACCGTGACGCTCACCCGGAACGCCACGCTGCGGCCTAGTCGCACCTCGTCGCCGTCCTTCAGGTCCCGCTCCTGGAAGCCGAGCCCGCGGCCCTGCGCCGCGCTCTGGGCAGGGTCGCGCTGGCCGATCTTCACGCCGTTGACGTACGTGCCGTTGCGGCTGCCGAAGTCGCGGATGCGCACGTCCGGCGGATTGATGTCGAGCATGCAGTGGTGGCGGGAGACGGAGCGGTGGTGCTCGTCGTTCGGCAGCCGGGGTGAGCAGTCCTCGCCGCGGCCGATCAGACAGGTCGAGCGTTCGTCGAATACGAACTCCTGCCGCTCGCCGCGCCCGTTGACGAGCGCGAGGGTCACGCTTGCCCGACTCGGCCGGACGGTCCGGCTCAGATCTGCTGCACGCACACAGTCATGCTGCCAGATGGATGAGCGCCGCTGACCATCGGCCAGGATGAAATTTCAGGCCGCGGGTGGGCGTGCCGGCGGACGGATCCGCGGTCGGGCGCCTCTGCTCATCGGCTGGAGTGGAATCTCAGGCCGCTGACGGGGATGCCTGCCGATCCGCGGTCCGGCCGCGTGGCGGATGCGTCGGGGTCGGCGTCCGGTTCAGCTGTGACGTGGACGATTGAGCCGTCGGGGAACGCGCCTAGCAGCAGTTCTCGGCCGAGTGGCTGCACGAGCAGGCGCTCGACCGTCTGCTCGAGTGCCCGCGCGCCGGAACGTGGATCGGCGCCCTCGTTCAGCAGCAGGTCACGCGCCGCCTGGTCTACCTCCAGCGTCAGTGCGCGGTCGGCGAGGCGGTCGTGTACGCGGGCTATCAGCTTGGTCAGCACGGCCTCGAGCGCTTCCCGCGAGAGCGGGTCGAAGACGACGACGTTGCCGACGCGGCCTAGCAATTCGGGTCGCAGGACTCTGCGCAACTCGGCCATGATTCGGCCTGGGCCCGCCGTGGGCGCTTGGTCTGCCCCCCGGCCCGTGGCTCGGAAGCCGATACTGCTGTCTGTGCCGCGGTCGTAGCCAAGGTTCGTCGTCATCATCACGACGGACTCGGTGAACGAGATGCGCCGGCCGCGCGCGTCCGTCAGCTGTCCCTCGTCGAAGATCTGCAGGAAGAGGTCGAGTACCTCGGGGTGCGCCTTCTCCACCTCGTCGAACAGGACGACGCTGTGGGGGTGGGCCCGCAGCGGGCCGCTGAGCTGGCCTTCCCGGTCGTGGCCCAGGTAGCCGGGCGGGGCGCCGAGCAGCCTTGAGACAGTGTACCTGTCCTGATACTCCGACATGTCGATGCGGAGCAGCCGGCGCTCGTCGTCGAACAGGAATCCCGCGAGCGCCTTGGCCAGCTCGGTCTTGCCGGAGCCGGTCGGGCCAGCGAGCAGGAAGACGCCGATGGGTCTGCGTGGATCGCCGAGTCCGGCACGGGACGCGCGGACGGCCTCGGCTACGGCCCTGACCGCCGGCTCCTGGCCGATGACGCGGCGCGAGAGGTGGGCTTCTAGATCGAGCAGCCGACGGGCCTCGGTGACGGCGACGCGTTCGACGGGGATCCGGGTGCGTTCGGCGACTACTGAGATGAGGTCGGCTCGGCCCACGCGGATGGTCGATGTCGATGAAAGGGAGGGCGATACGCGCAGGGGGTCTACCTGATCAGCCGTTGGATCGAGGGTAACGGGTGCCTGGTCCGTAGAAAGAATCGATGGGCTAGGAGACGCGGGCACGGCGGGCCCGAGGCTTGGGATGCGGGCGGCGGCGCAGGCCTGGTCCAGCAGGTCGATGGCCTTGTCCGGGAGGTGCTGCTCGGGGAGATAGCGCATCGCCAGCTCTACGGCCGCCGCGGGCGCGTCTTCGGCTATCTCGACCCGGTGGTGCCGTTCCATGAACCCTGCGACGCCCTTCAGGATCTCGACGGCCTCGGCGCGCGTCGGCTCCTCGACCCAGATCACCGCGAACCTGCGTTGCAGTGCCGGATCCTCCTCGACGTACCGGTGGTACTCGCTCGCGGTCGTCGCGCCGATGACGCGGATTTCGCCGCGGGCCAGCATCGGCTTGAGGATGCTCGCCGCGTCCGTCGCACCGCTGGCCGCGCCTGCGCCTAGGACGGTGTGCAGCTCGTCGAGGAAGAGGATGAGGCCGGGGGTCTCGCGCGCCTCCTTGAGTACCGCCTCCATCCGCTCCTCGAACTCGCCACGGTACTTCGTGCCTGCGACCAGGGCCGACATCGTCAGCTCTACGATCCGCACGTCGGTCAGGTCGGCCGGCGCGCCGCCGCCGGTCAGGCGTGCGGCCAGGCCTTCGACGATGCCGGTCTTGCCTACGCCCGCGTCGCCGACCAGGACCGCGTTCGCCTTTCGCTGACGCACCAGGACACGCGCGAGACCCAGCATCTCCTGCTCGCGGCCGATCAGCGGCGGCAGCGAGCCCTCGCGTGCGAGCAGTGTCAGGTCTCTGCCGTAGCGGTCCAGCAGCGGGGTACGCGGTTGGCCCACGGCGTGCTTGGGCCGTCGCGGCACGCGGGTGGTGCGCTCGACGAGGCCGGCGTCCTGCTCGTCGGCGGGCTCGGGATCCGTGACGGTGTCAAAGTCGGAATCGGCGTCGAGGTCTAGGGCCAGGTCGGTCAGGAGATCGGGGCCGGTGCCCAGGTCGGGCTCGGCGTCGGCGGCTCCGTCGGGGGTCTCGGGGGAGTGCTCGGGCGTCGGGCGCGGGATCTCCGGGAAGAACGCGTATAAGGGCTCATCGATGCCGAGCGCCTGGAAGACCTCGCGGCAGCGCGGCGTGGGCTGCTCCAGGATCGCCTGCAGCAGTTCGATCACGCCGGCGCGGTCGTACTCGCCGAGTTCGCCTGCGCGGCGGATCGTGCGCATCAGGGCTCCGACGTTCTGGTCGGCGGCGTCGTGCCCGTCGTGCCCGTCGTCCTCGAAGATGTCGCCGCCCCCGGTCCCGCGCTCGTCGAGTTCGTCGGTTCCCGGCGCCTGCCGATCGCGGTCCGACAGCGCCGCGCGCAGGCCCATCCGCAGCTCATCCGGGTCGATCCCGGCCTCGGCGAAGCGCTCACGCAGCCGCTCGCCCTCCTCGGCCAGCTCACGACGCCGGACAGGGTCGTCGAAGCGTTCGGCGAGCGTTGCGTCGCTGAGTCGGCTCAGCGCCAGCAGCAGATGGCCGGGGCCCATCGTGACGGCGGCGCCGGCCCGTGCCTCGAAACCGGCGAGCCGCAGCGCGACCGTGACACCTGACGACAAGGAAGGCACGATCCCGGGTCACCCCCACTCTCGCCCTGAAGCCCGAGCCCGCCGCCGCCGTGCCGCCGGCGACGACACCGACCCGGGCGGCCCACGGTCCTTCGGTCCCGACCCAACCGTATCCCAAGCCCTCCGGGATTTCGCGGTAGCCGGGCCCGATGGATACTGTTCCCATTCTCGGCTCGCGCATCGTGGAAACACGCCGCGGTGCCGGGCGGAACGGCGGGTGGACGGGACCGGTCCCGTCCACCCGAAGCTAGCGTGGGCGCGGCGCGGGCCGGGTGGGTGGCAAGGGCGAGGGAGTGCGAGATGGTGTTCAACGGCTTCGCCCGGAGCACGCCGCCGGGCACGATTCTGGTCGTCGCCGACGAGCGCCGCTTCCAGAAGCTGCCGAGCGCCGACTTCGAGGTCTTCTTCGGGCGCGGCCGGGACGACGTGCACGTCGCCGTCGGCGTCGACGACCCCTACGTGAGCCGCAAGCAGGGCCTGCTGCTGTGCGACGGACGCGAGTGGCGGCTGCGCAACATCGGCAAGCTGCCGATCCGCCTCGTCGACGAGAGCATGGTGCTGACCGGCCACGAGCTGCCCCTCAAGTCCGGCTGCACACCGCTGCTGGTCGGCGCGCCCGCGCATCGGGTCCACCTGGTCGAGGTGCACGTGGCCGGTTTTCCGCGGCCCGGCGCCGAGATCGGCCCCGAGACCCCGACGCGTTCCCCGGACGAGTACGAGCTCAGCGAGGCCGAGCGGATGGCCGTGGTTGCCGTCGCGCAGCGCTATCTGCGCCAGGATCCCTCGCCGCAGCCGGTCTCCTGGGCCCAGGCGGCCGACGATCTGAGCCGCGCGCCCGGCGTCGGCCGCAGGTGGACGGCCCGCTCCGTCGAGCACGTCGTCGCCTCGGTGCGGCAGCGGCTGGCCACGGGGCGTTCGCCGATCCCCGGCATCCTGCGCGGCGAGATGCCCGAGCCGGTCGGCAACATCCTCAACCACAATCTGATCACCGCCCTGCTGCGCAGCGCCACGCTCACCCCGCAGGACCTCGACCTGCTCGGCGACGACGAGAGCTGACGGGGACAAGCACGCGGGAGGGGTCCCCGGGCCCGCGCACTAGCCTGCCGGGAGTCGACGGCAGGGAAGGGGCCTCCAGGGTGCGCACCGAGGATTTCGTACCGCAGGTGCTGCCTGCGTCGACCCGAAGACTGTCCGACGGCGTGCCGTCCGCCCCGCCCGGCTCCCTCTTCGCGCTCGCCGCGGAGGGCGGCTTCGCGGTGCCGCCGCGCCCCTTCCGGCTGCACTTCGGCCGAGGCAAGGGCGACGTGCACGTGGCCATCGGGACGCATGATCCTTATGTCAGCAGGCTGCATGGCGTACTCAGCTGCGACGGACGCGAGTGGTGGCTGCGTAACGAGGGCCGGCTGCCGATCTACCTGCCGGGCGACCTGATGGTCCTGTCCGGCCACGAGCTGCCGATCGATCCCGGCTACACGCCGATGTTCATCAGCACGCCGGAGAACCGCTCGTATCTCCTCGAGGTGCACGTCGTCGGGCCGTGCGGCGTCTCGGGTGACGAGGTGCCGCTGCTGCCGACGCGCGAGCCCGACATCTACCCGCTCAGCGAGGACGAGCGGCTCGTCCTGGTCGTGCTGGCCCAGCGCTACCTGCGCCGCGAGCGCTACCCGCAGCCGGTCTCCTGGAAGCAGGTCGCCGAAGACCTCAACCGGGTGTCCGAGGACCGCGAGTGGACGCCGAAGATCGCCGCGCGCCTGGTCGGCGCGGTCCGCGAGCGGCTCGCCGCGGGCCGCAGCCCGGTCCCGGGGATCCTGCGGGACGACGGGGTCGGCGAGCCGGTCGGCAACGCGCTCAACCACAACCTCATCAGGGCCCTGCTCAAGAACACGACCCTGCTGCCGAACGACCTCGTCCTGCTCCGCCTCGAGCAGGACGAGGACGCCGGGGGCGAACAGCCGTAGCCCCGGCACGTCCGCGATCCCGAGGACGTGCCGGGGCGCGCGGCTCGGGGCTGGACGCTAGAGCGTCGCCGCGACCGGGTGGGCCGGCTCGTAGAGGCCGATCTCGCCGCCGCCGGGCAGCTGGAAGGCGGTCACCCGGCCCCAGCTCTGCTGCGTCACCGGCTTGGTGAACACGATCCGCTTGCCGGTCAGCTCGGCCATCGTCGTCACCAGGTCCTCGCACATGAACATCAGCTGGTGCGACTCGGCGCCCTCGGTCGGGTGCACGGCCAGCTCGGTCGGCGGCAGCTTGAACACCAGCCAGCCGCCGCCCGCGTCCACATGCGGGTACTTGAGCACCTTCTGGAAGAACTCGCGATCCGCTTCGGGATCGCGGCTGTAGAGGACGACGTGTCCGGCAGTGATCATAGCCGCAGAATACTCACATCCGGCGCAGTGCTCATCACTTTGTCGAAACATGGCGCCGTCTGTTCGCGAACGACTGTCGAAGCGCTTCGACGCTTTTCCCTCGGCGAGGCGCCCACCGTCTTACCCATGGCACCAAGGGAAGTGGCGCAATGACGCGCACACGTAAGAAGCTGCTCCGCCTGGCCGTCGCCGGTCTGAAGGCCTACCCGGACGAGGCGCTTCCCATCTACGAGTCGCTCAACTCGCTGCCCAGCCTGACGAGCTCCTTCGGCTACAACGTGCCGAGCACCGGCAACTGGGAAGCCGCCTACGACATCTGGCTGAACTCGACCTCGATCGAGGTCATGGTGTGGACGGACACGGCCGGGGACGTGTCCCCGGCCGTGTCGTCGATCGGCGACGTCACCCTCAACGGCAGCACCTGGGACGTGTACGTCGGCAACGTCGGCCACCCCGTGTACTCACTCGTGCGCACCTCCAACGAGACCCAAGGCAGCGTCAACCTCCTCGGCATCCTCGACTGGCTGGAAAACACCAAGGGCTATTACTTCAACCCGACGCTCTCCACGGTCGATTTCGGCTGGGAGATCAGCAGCACCGGCGACGTCCAAGAGGACTACACCGTGTGGGCTTACTCGGTGTCCGACTGACGGGCTGATGCGGCGCTATACGCCCGAGCCCCGCGCAGTTGCCTGCGCGGGGCTCGACCCGTTCCGTCACACCGTCAGATCCAGCCGGCCGAACGCATCCTCCGGAACGGCGGGGGAGCGCGGCGCCACGGCCTCGATCCGCTGGTACGCCTCGCCCTGTGCCGGACGCGGGTCCGCCTCGCCCTTGTTCGGCCACAGCGACATCGCCCGCTCGGCCTGCGCCGTGATCGTGAGCGAGGGGTTGACGCCCAGGTTCGCCGAGACCGCCGACCCGTCCACGATCGAGATGCCCGGGTGCCCGTGCAGCCGGTGGTAGGGGTCGATCACGCCGTGCTCCGGGTCGGCCGAGATCGGGCAGCCGCCGAGGAAGTGCGCGGTGAGCGGCATCCCCATCAGCTCGCCGATATTCGTCCCCGGCTCGCCGCCGATCTGCTCGGCCAGCAGCCGCGCCGCCTCGGCGGCCTCGGGAATGTGCACCGGGTTCGGTGCTCCGTGCCCCTGCCGCGCCGTCAGCAACCCCTTGCCTGGCCACTTTTCCCGCAGGTACGTGCTCAGCGAGTTGTCGTGCGTCTGCATCACCAGGCCGATGATCGTGCGCTCCGACCAGTGCCGCGTGGCCAGCGTGCGCGCCATCATCACCGGGTGCGTGACATACGCCCATAGCGCCGCGAGGGGTTTCGGCAGGCGACCGCCGACAGAGTATTGCGGTACGCACATCAGGGCCATCGTGTTCGAACCCTTGCCGTAGCGCACGTTCTCGATGTGCGTGGTCTCATTCGGATGGATCGACGAGGTGATCGCGACGCCGTGCGTGAAATCCGGCTGCCCGTTCTTGTCGCGCCGCTTGCGGTACGGCCGCGGGAACGTCAGCGCGCCGACCAGCGCCTCCGAGTTCGTCCTGGTCAGGTCGCCGAGCCGGGCCGAGATCCGGGGAAGCCCGCCGCCCTGCCGGACGCGGTGCAGCAGCGTCTGCGTGCCGTAGGTCCCGGCCGCGAGCACGACCCGGCCGCAGCGGATCCTCGTCGGCTTGGCCTTGCGTCGCTGATCCGTGGGCAGCACGTGGACCTCGTACTCGCCGCCCTCGAGCGCGCGCACGTCCACGACCGTCGCCATCGGCCGGATCTCGGCGCCCGCGCGCTGCGCGAGATGCAGATAGTTCTCGTTCAGCGTGTTCTTCGCGCCGTGCCGACAGCCCGTCATGCACTCGCCGCATTCGACGCACGCCCGCCGCGTCGGCCCGGCGCCGCCGAAGTACGGGTCCGCCGCCTCCTGCCCGGGTGCCGCCTTGCAGCCGTTCCCGTCCTGGCCGTCGCCGAAGAACACGCCGACCGGCGTCAGCCGGAAGCTGGAGCCCACGCCCATGGCCTCGCCGGTCGCGCGCAGATAGTCGTCCGCCTCGGTCGTCGTCGGGTTCTGCCGCACCCCGAGCATCCGCTGCGCCTGCCGGTAGTACGGCCGCAGCTCGTCCTCCCAGTCGGTGATCGCGCCCCACTGCGGGTCCTCGAAGAACGGCCGCGGCGGCACGTAGAGCGTGTTGGCGTAGTTGAGCGAGCCGCCGCCCACGCCCGCCCCGGCGAGCACCATCACGTTGCCCAGCACGTGGATCCGCTGGATGCCGTAGAGCCCGAGCCGCGGCGCCCACAGGTAGTCCTTGACCGCCCAGGAGTTGCGCGGCAGCGTCTCCCGGGTGAACCGGCGCCCGGCCTCGAGCACCAGCACCCGGTAGCCCTTCTCGCTCAGCCGCAGCGCCGCGACCGAGCCGCCGAAGCCCGAGCCGACCACGACCACGTCGTAGTCCGGGCCCTGCTGCGTGTCCTCAACGACGTTTGGCATAGAGTTCCTCGATCTCCTGGGCGAACGCGGCGACCACCTGGTGCCGCTTGACCTTGAGCGACGGCGTGAGCAGCCCATTCTCCTCGCTGAACTCGCCCGCAGACCAGCACGCCGCAGCCGAAGAAGAAGCGGTTGAGCCGCGAGTCGAGCCGGGAGCTGCCGCTGATCACGTAGCGCACGTTGCCGCCCATTGCAGCCCGCACCTTGCGGTAGACGAGCACGTCGTAGAGCCGGTGCGCGAGCCGCAGGCCGAGACCCGGGTGCTTGCCCCGGTCGAGCAGCCAGTCCATCTGCATGCCGCCGAATTTGACCGCGACCCGGTCGGCCCGGTCGAACGCCGCGCCGCGCCCCATCCGCTCCGCCGTGCCGCGCGCGATGTCGTGGATGCGCTCGAAGAAGTAGGGGACCGAGACCAGGAAGGTCGGCTTGAATATCTCGAGTTCCGGGCGCACCTCGTCCGGCTTGATCGTGGGCCAGAGACCGATCGTCATCTGCCCCATCAGGCACGCGATCTCGATGACCCGGCCGAGCACGTGCGCCAACGGCAGGAACAGCAGCGTCGTCGGCTCCTGATGCGTCATCCCCTGGAAGGCCGGCACCATCAGCTCGACCAGGTTCGCGGCCTCGGCGTGCAGCGCGGCGTGGGTCAGCACGCAGCCCTTCGGCCGGCCGGTGGTGCCCGAGGTGTAGACGAGCGTGGCGATGGTGTCCGGGGTGAGCACCGCGCGGCGGTCCTGCAGTTCGCTGTCCGGCACGCCGAGGCTGAGCTCGGCCAGCTGCTCGATCCCGCCCTCGTCGACGACCCAGATCGGCAGGTCGAGGTCGAGGACCTTCATCGCCTGCCGTGCGATCGCCGCCGTGCCCTCGTCCTCGACGACGAGCATGCGCACGCCGGAGTCCTCGAGGATCCATTCGAGCTGCACGCTGGACGAGGTCGGGTACACCGGCACCGTCTGCCCGCCCGCGGCCCAGATCGCGAAGTCGACGACGGCCCACTCGTAGCGGGTCCGGGACATCAGCAGGACCCGCCCGCCGACTCTCAGGCCCGCGTGGATCAGGCCCTTGGACGTCTCGGCGACCTGCTGGGCGAACTCGGCCGCGGTCACCGGCATCCAGCCCTGCTCGGTGCGGCGGCGCAGCGCTATCCGCTTGGGTTCCTGCCGGGCGTTGTCGAAGGGTATGTCGGCCAGTGAGCCGCGGGAGAGGGGAGCGCTCAGCGGCTCCGTGCTCACCTCTCGTACCACGCCTTGCTCCCGGATGACACGCACCCGGCTGCGGTCGGCGAGGTCTGTGCGCCTGCGGGCGGCGCGCAGCCTCCGGTAGAACGTCCGTGCCATGCGCGGCTCCTTTGCCTGCCTGGAGTGGGTTTTCGGCCGTCGTCGGGTCGGGGCTCGAGGCGGGGCGGGCAGTGGGCGGATATATCAGCCCTGGGTTGCCTCGAGGCCTTCCGTTCCTTACTCTAAAGTCAACTTACCCATAGGTAGGGGGAAAGTCACTCAGGAGGCTGGTGTGGCTCCTGAATACCGCCGACTACGTGTGTCAACGTCATCGCCCGTGAGGCTAACTCGGCCCGGTCCGACGCGCAGGGCAGCGACACGCCGGAAAATGGCGCGCTTTTGTTCAACGCCAACGGAATCCAAAGCGCGAGGGGCCGCGCTACGACGCCATGGTGCAGCTCATGCGGATCTATCCCGCGGTCAAGGCAGCCGATCCGCCGCCGGAACTCGCGTTCCTTATTTCTCCCAAGCGCGCTTACGCATTTGGTCAAGTCCGCTCATGTGCCGAGTTGGACCACGCCGAGCTCCGACGGCACCCACACCTCGCCGCCGAGGACCTGCCGCATGCCGACCCACATCATGCCCATCAGCCGCAGCGTCAACCGGTCCGGCGTCTCGTCCGGGTGGCGTTCCATCCAGTCGGTCAGCGAATCCGCCGCGCCGACGAGGGCGTGGGCCACGAAGTCGGCGTCGGTATCGCCGAGATGGTGCGACGCGGGTCCCGGGCTGAGCGCGATGCCGCCGATCACGAGCGTGCGGACCTCGTCGAGCACGGAGCGGCGGGCCCGGGAGATCTCCTCGGCGATGGTGGCGCCGAGGTCCGGAGCCTGGCGGTGCAGCACCGCCCAGCTGTCCCTGTGGTCCGACACGAAGCCGAAGAAGGCCTGGAGCCCGGCCCAAAGTCGCAGCTCGGAGGTCTTCCCGGCGGCCTCGGCCGCGCCCTGGAAGGCGGCGACCACGCGTTGCTCCTCGCGGCGCAGGCAGGCGAGGAACAATCCCTCCTTGGACTCCAGGTAGAGGTAGACCAGCGGCTTGGACACCCCGGCCAGTTCGGCGATCTCGTCCACCGACGCGGCGCTGTACCCGCGCCGCGCGAAGACCTGGATCGCGCAGTCGATGATCTGCTGCTCGCGCTCCCCGCGAGGCAGCCGCCGCCGGGTCCGTGCTTCGTCCACCTTGCCACCTTAGTGCCGGGCCGGGTACCTTACTCCCCAGTAAACTTACTCTAAAGTCAGGAGCGGGGCATGCCGGAGCCTCTGAGCGTGGCCGACACGCTGAGTGAGCTTGATTTCGCCGGGATCCGTCCGAGGGAGTTCGCCCAGCTGATCAAGGGTCTGTCGGCGCGGGAGTTCGCCGAAGCCCTCCAGGGTGAGGTGCGCTTGCGCGCGTTGCGCGAGATCTTTTCCTGGATGGAACGGCTGTTCCGACCGGAGGCGGCGGGCTCACTCAGGGCACTGATCCGCTGGGAGGTCGAGGGCGCCGACGCTACCACGGTGTTCGAGACCGCGATCGCCGACGGCCACTGCGTGGTGAGTGAGGGCGCCTCCGCGGACGAGCCGCGCGTCACGTTGACCCTGGCCGACGCCGAGTTCCTCAAACTGGTCTCCGGCAACGGCAACTCGGTCACGATGTTCGTGTTGCGCAAGATCAAGATCAGCGGGGACGTGGGCCTCGCCGCGGGGCTGACCCGCCTGTTCGACATCCCCAAGGCCTGAGACGAGAGTTGGAGTATCCCCTCATGACCGGATTCTCGCTGGAACTGACCGAAGAACAGACGGAGCTGCGGGAGTGGGTGCACGGCTTCGCCAAGGACGTCGTGCGCCCGGCCGCCGCCGAGTGGGACGAGCGTGAGGAGACGCCCTGGCCGGTGATCCAGGAGGCGGCGAAGATCGGCCTGTACGGCTTCGAATCCCTCGCCGAGCTGTTCGGCGACCCGACGGGCTTGTCACTGCAGATCGCCAACGAGGAGCTGTTCTGGGGCGACGCCGGCATCGGGATGGCCCTGTTCGGCACGTCGCTCGCCGTCGCGGGCATCTTCGCCGCGGGCACGCCGGAACAGCTGGCCGAGTGGGTCCCGCAGTGCTTCGGCGACAAGGGCGACCCGAAGGTCGCGGCGTTCTGCGTCTCCGAACCGCAGGCGGGCTCGGACGTGAGCGGGCTGCGCACGAGGGCCAGGTACGACGAGGCCAAGGACGAGTGGGTCCTCGCCGGCCAGAAGGCCTGGATCACCAACGGCGGCATCGCCGACGTGCACGTCGTGGTCGCCAGCGTCGAACCGGAGCTCGGCTCGCGCGGCCAGGCGGCGTTCGTCGTCCCGCCGGGCACGAAGGGCCTCGAGGCCGGCCGCAAGATCAAGAAGCTCGGCCTGCGCGCCTCGCACACGGCGGACGTGTTCCTGGACGAGGTCCGCGTCCCCGGCAGCTGCCTGCTCGGCGGAAGCGAACGCCTCGGGCGCCGCGTCGCCAAGGCCCGCGAACGCCTCGCGGCGGCCGAGGCTGCGGCCGACGGCACCGGCGAGCAGCGCGCCGCCCAGGCGCAGGGCCAGGCGCAGCAGGCTGCGATGGCCACGTTCGAGGTCAGCCGGCCCACGGTCGGCGCCCAGGCGCTCGGCATCGCCCGCGCCGCCTACGAGTACGCCCTCGAATACGCCGGCCAGCGCGAGGCGTTCGGCCGGGCCATCATCGAGAACCAGGCCATCGCCTTCTCCCTAGCCGACATCCGCACCGAGATCGAGATGGTCAGGCTGCTGATCTGGCAGGCCTCCTGGATGGCCCGCAACGGCAAGGCCTTCGACGCCGCCCAGGGCTCGATGTCCAAGCTCCGAGCCGGTGAACTCGCCGTCACCGCCACCGAGAAGGCCATCCAGATCCTCGGCGGCGCCGGCTACAGCCGCGAGCACCCCGTCGAGCGCATGTACCGCGACGCGAAGATCTACACCATCTTCGAGGGGACGAGCGAGATCCAGCGACTCGTCATCGCCCGCGCGATCAGCGGCCGGTATATCCGCTGATCAAAGGCTTGTAGCCTACTGTAGTTGATACTTAGATCCAGACGGAGAGTTCCGAGCTGGCTGCTCTGTTCCGTCTATATTCCGTGAGACGAGGAACAGCGACGGAGCAGGATGCTCGGCTGTAGCCGTGGCTCGTCAAGCTATGCTGACCACTCTGTGAGCTTGCTCAGGTCTGCTTCAGCCGACCTGGCGGGCTGCTGCGGCGGCCGGGCGCGCGGCGATCCCGGGAACGAGATTCGCCGTGCCCCGGCCGTCCACGCGGACCGGGCGGATCGATGTTCGACAGCCGAGGCTGCGAGCGATGACGGATTACTTGCTGCGGTCGAAGATCTCGGAGACCGGCAGGTGGCATCGACCCGTCTGGCTCGCGTGAGCCTTCTTGTGGGCGATGAGATCATCGAGTCTGATGCGCCGCTCCAGCACCGCCATGATGTCGGTGCCGTCCATCGTGATGAACGGCGAGCTGAAGCTGTAGACCGTCACGGCATCGGACGTGAACCCGTTCACGCTGACGTAAAATCCGAGTGTATTCTTGCCCTTACGTTCAATATTTGCCTTGAACTCGTCGAGCAGTCGCCTACCCGCCGGATCCTTCAGCCATTTCGCTTCCACCACGTAGTGATCCGTGTTGAACAGGAAGGCTCCGTCGATCTGCTCGTGCTCCATGACATAGGAGAACCTGGGCTCCAGGTCGTAGAGCGCGAACAACTCGTTGAGGAAGGCCTCGAAGTCCCGGCCGCGCTGCTGCGGGTCGCTCGCGGAGTGCATCTGGAAGAATCGCGTCTTCAGGCTCTCGTGCGCCTCCGTGAAGCGACGATCGTCCTGATCTTTCGCGGCTCGGGCCATGATCTCGGCGGCGCTGGCCTGCTGCTCGGCCACGACCTCCTGCTGCCGCTTCGTCCAGCGCCGCAGTTCCGTGACGGCCCGCTTCGCCTTCGCGATCATCTCAGCCGCGTCGACCTGCTCTTCCAGGTTGGGAAAACGGTCCATGGCAGCCACGTCGAGCATGAGCGCCACTGTCACGTCGAGGTAGCGGTGCTCGTCGGCCCTGAGGAGATTCACCAACTGGCTGGAGACCTCACGCTTGGTCTGCCCGAAGTCCAGCCGACTCAAGATCTCAGAGCAGCTGTCGAGCATCCCGCGGATGTATCGTTCGAACGGCGTCTTGTTCCAGAAGACAAGCGTCAAGGCGTCAGCGAGGACACAGGCACCTTCTCTCCACACAGCATCAGATCAAGCAGCCCAGGCTGAATTCACGAGGTTAGTACCGAAAACGTTCGGTGGGCCTCCGCACGGGTTTTGTGTGGCGCTGGGGTACGTCGTGGGCCGAACCGCATCCAAGATGCTCAACCACCTGCACGCTGGGCTCCCCTCTGCGTTCGTGGCACACGTGGATCCAGGCTCAGCAGCTGGTCGAGGCGGTGAACGGTCACCAGGCCTTCCTCATGATGGACACCGCTTCGGTCGATGAGGACCGATTGCATGCCCACCGCGATTGCGCCTCGCACGTTTTCGGGCTCGTTGTCTATGAAGAGGCATTCGTCGGTGCGCACGTGCAAAGCTGTGGCTGCATGTTGATATGCGATGGGGGACGGCTTGCGGTTCGGCAGTGAGCTCATGATCACGTCGAAGCAGGACGGGTCCACGCCCGCATGGGTGAACGCCCCGGCGAGGTCGTCGAACGGATTGTCGGTGAGTACCGCGAGCCGGAACCCCCGCTCTCTGAGTCCGGCGAGGCAGGAGAGGGTGTCAGGGTAGCAATGGTAGTAGGTGTTGATGGTGAAGAAGGTCTCGGTGATCTGATCCGCTTGGTGGACGGACCCTCCTTTCGAGGCCACCAGCGAGTGGTAGTAGAAAGGCCAGAACTCGCGTCGTTCGTGCGGGTCGACGGGGATGAGATGGCCCATCTCACGCCAGTGGGCGAAGAAGTCTTCCGCAGTCAATTCCGGCATGATGCGGCGGCATTGTTCTATCAGTTGGACGGAGCAGTCCCGAAGCAGCGTGTCGTCGCGGTCGAAGACGATTACGCGAACGGACGTCGGTGAGGCGAGCGCTGTCGTGATGTCCAATATTCATCCCTGCGCTGTCGTCGTGTGTACAACTGTCTTTCAGGCGAGGGCGACCGGTAGACGGCTCGGTCCCCTGAGCGTGGCGGTGGCGCGCCAGTGCGGCTCGCCGTCCGGTCTCATGTCCGGCGCACGCTTCACCAGCTCGCGCAGGACGATCCTTCCCTCCAGCCTGGCCAAGGGTGCGCCCAGACAGAAGTGGCCGCCGTACCCGAAGGCCAGGTGTCTGGTGGGATCACGGGTGATGTCGAAGACGGAGGCGTTGGCATGCGCAGCGGGATCGTGGTTGGCGGCTCCGATGAGGATCAGCACCGATGACCCGGCCTCTACGGCGACGTCTTTGATCGAGGTGTCCTCGAGTGCCGTCCGGACGGTCAGCTGGGCGGGTGAGTCATAGCGAAGGACCTCTTCGACCGCGCGTTCGACCAGCTCCGG
>Ga0302314_10000776_pt1 | contig 59675 bp, 58 predicted proteins | sample III_Palsa_N2_3_FD_200533 | JGI IMG/M metagenome (GOLD analysis project Ga0302314, IMG submission 200533) | Peat permafrost microbial communities from Stordalen Mire near Abisko, Sweden - III_Palsa_N2_3 | ecosystem: Environmental > Terrestrial > Soil > Palsa > Peat permafrost | place: Sweden...
CATCCGCCCGGTGGTGGAACTGGCGGGCCGCAGGATCGCCATCGGCGCGGCGACGCGGCGGCTGCAGGCCGCGCTCGCCCCGCAGCTGGCGCACGCGGAAGGCACGGACTCATGAGGGTCCCGGTGATAGGCGCTGAGCGCGGCGGGGTGCTGGCCACGCTGCTTCTCCTCCTCGTCCTTGCCGGCGTCGCCGGCGGTGTCGCTTACCAGTGGCTGAAGAACAACTACGAATCGCCCGGGCCCGCGACGACGCTCGAGCGCATCGAGGTCGCCCCGGGCACGAGCCTGCGCAGCGTGCTCGCGCACCTGCAGTCCGCAGGAGTGCTGCGCAACGCCCGGGCTGTCGCCTGGTACCTGCGCCTGAAGGGCGAGCATCCCAAGGTCGAGAGCGGTAGCTACGAGATCCCGGCGCGCGCCAGCCCGGAGCAGATCCTGCAGCTGTTCGTCGAGGGCAAGGTGGTGCTCGAGCAGGTGACGGTGGTGGAGGGCGCGACGTTCGCCGACTTCCTCGCCGTGCTCGCCGCCGCACCGCACGTGCAGCACACCCTCAAGGGCAAGACCCCCGCCGAGGTCATGGCGGCCCTCGGGCACCTGGGCGAGAACCCGGAAGGGCGCTTCTTCCCGGATACCTATCGCTTTGCCGCCGGCACCACCGACACCGTGATCCTCGGGCTCAGCTATGACGCCCTGCAGAAGGAGCTCAGCAGTGCCTGGCAGACGCGCAGCAACGACCTGCCGCTGGAAGGTCCCTACCAGGGGCTGATCCTGGCCTCGATCGTGGAGAAGGAGGCGGCGCTCAAGAGCGAGCGCGCCGCGATCGCCGGGGTGTTCGTGAACCGCCTGAAGAAGGGCATGCGGCTGCAGTCCGACCCGACCGTCATCTACGGGCTCGGCGATGACTATGACGGTTCGGTGCACACCAAGGACCTGCAGACCGACACCCCCTACAACACCTACACGCGCGATGGCCTGCCGCCCACTCCGATCGCGTTGCCGGGACGCGAGTCGCTGCTGGCGGCAGTGCAGCCTGAGGACACCGGCGCCCTGTTTTTCGTCGCGACCGGGGCCGGCGATGGCGCCCATCATTTCTCGCGCACGCTCGAAGAGCACAACCAGGCGGTGCAGGTGTACCTGGCGCGCCTGCGCGCCCAGGGCCATGGCGGGGCGCCCAAAGCGCAGCACCCGTGAGCGGCAGGTTCATCACGCTCGAGGGCCTCGAGGGGGCCGGCAAGTCCACCGCCGCCGGTCACGTCGCCGACTTTCTCAGGCACCGCGGGCTGAGCGTACTCACCACCCGCGAGCCCGGCGGCACCCCGCTCGCCGAGCGCGTGCGGCAGATCGTGCTCGAGCGCGGCACGGAACAGCTCAGCCCGCTCACCGAGACGCTCCTGATGTTCGCCGCGCGCGCGCTGCACGTGAACAGCGTCATCCGTCCGGCGCTGGCGCGCGGGGAGTGGGTGGTGTGTGATCGCTTCACGGACGCCACGCGCGCCTACCAGGGCAGCGGGCGCGGCGTCGATGCGGCCCTCATCGAGAGCCTCGCGCGTGCCGTGCACGGCGATCTCGCCCCCGACTGCACGCTGCTCCTCGACCTGCCCGTCGCCACCGGCCTTGCGCGCGCCAAGGCGCGCGCCGGTGCCGCCACCGATCGCTTCGAGGCGGAGACCCAGAGTTTCTTCGAGAAGGTCCGGGCAGGGTATCTGACGATCGCGCGGCGCGAGCCGGCGCGCGTGGCCGTCATCGATGCCGCAGCGCCCCTGCCCGCGGTCCTGCGGGCACTCGAGGGCGTGCTCGCAGCCCTCACGGACAAGTCCCGATGAGCGAGCCTGCACCGCGCTTGCCGGCACCGCCCTGGACGCAGGCGCAGCGCGCGCACCTCAAGGCTGCGTGGGCGGCGGATCACCTGCCGCACGCGCTCCTCATCCAGGAAGCCCCGGGAGCGGGCGGGGAGTGGCTGGCGCTGTGGGCAGCGCAGCTGGTGCTGTGCACGCTGGGCGCCGCGGCCCCCTGCGGGGAGTGCCTGGCGTGCCGCCGCGTCGAGGCCCGGGCGCACCCGGACCTCACCATGCTGGTACCCGAGGAGAGCGGCCGCCAGCTGCGCATCGAACAGGTGCGCGAGCTCGGCGCGGAACTCTCCCTCACCAGCCACGCCGGCGGCTACAAGGTCGGGATTTTAAGTCCCGCCGATGCCCTGAACCGCTTCGCCGCCAATGCGCTCCTGAAGACACTCGAGGAACCGCAGCCGCGCACGCTCCTGATACTGGTCGCGACCCAGCCCTCACGCCTGCCGCCCACCATCCTCAGCCGCTGCCAGCGCCTGAAGATCGCCGCCCCGACCCGGGCGCAGGCCCTCGCCTGGCTCAACCAGGCGGGCGGGCACAAGCCCTGGGCCGGCGCGCTCGATGCCCTGGGGGAGGCGCCCCTGAGCGTCGTGGTCACGGATCCGGAGGAAGTTGCCGCGGCAGGCAGCGACACTGAGCGTACGCTTGAGGCCCTGGCGCAGGGCAGCGCCGACCCGGTGGTGACCGCGGAGCGCTGGGCGCGCGCGGACCTGCCGCTGCGGCTGCGGTGCTTTGAGAATTGGCTCACAGAACGTCTGCGCCGCCACGAGCGCGAGGGGGCCTTTATGACAGAAGTGCGGGCTGGCCCCTACTTGTCAGGAGGGCGTCCGGTCTTGAATATACGGGAGCTTTTCCGACTGATTGACGAGGTGCGGGAACTGCGCGCCACGCTCGACGTCCCACTCAACCGGGGGGTCGCGCTGGAGGTCCTGTTCCGGCGCCTCGCACCCTGATGATCGGCGGCAGCTTAAAGGGGCTTAGGGGATGGCAGCGAATCCAGCAAGCGTGGGTGGCGGGGACAGGAATTTGAGAGCGGGCGGCGCGAACAAACCGGGACTTCTCACTCTGACCATCAAGGACAAGAGTGCGCTGTACCTCGCCTACATGCCGTTCGTGAAGAACGGCGGGCTGTTCATTCCCACCAACAGCAATTACCGCCTCGGCGACGAGGTGTTCATGCTCCTGAACCTCATGGGTGAGGACGAGAAGCTGCCGGTGGCCGGGCGCGTCATCTGGGTGACGCCCAAGGGCGCGCAGGGCAACCAGGGCAAGCGCACTGCCGGCATCGGCGTGCAGTTCTCCGAGCAGGACCGCGGGCAGACGCAGAAGAAGATCGAGACCTATCTCGCCGGCGCCCTCTCGGGCGACAAGGCAACTCACACGATGTAGCCCCGGGGGTCGCTCTGGCCCCGTTCCGATCCTGCGCGCATGAGCCTGCACGTCATGGCTCCAGCGCAATCCGCAAGTGGACAAGCTAATATCAGCTAGCTAATATTAGCTTCATGGGACGAACATTGCGCAAGCAGGTGGCGCTGTATCTCGATGATCATCACATCGAGCTGCTCGACCAGCTGGCGACGAAGCAGGGCAGGACCAAGCAGGATCTGCTGCGCGAGGCGATCAATACCCTGTTGGTTGAATACCGTATGTTCAGGCTGCCGAAGCGGCAGCCTTGAACTGTATAACGGAACTGCGAAGGCTCGAGGCCGCCAGCCGCTGCCCGTTGCGGGCAACCTGCTCGCGGTCCCGAACAGGGGAGCCGCTGTGCGGCCGTCAGTGCCCGATCAGATGCAACGACAATGCTTTCCAGCTGGCGCTGTGCAGCAGCATAAGTCCGGTGAACTGCAGCGCAATCGACCACAGAACGCCTGCGATATAGGCCGGGTGCAGGCGGCCGCGCGTGGCCAGGTCGTAGGCCCCCAGTGCAAGCATCAGAAGATCACTGCCCAGGTAGAGTGCGACGCTCTCACCGAAGAGACTCTCGCCGAGAGGCGCCGCCGCGAAGCCATTGAGCAGCCGGGCGAAGCCCGCGTCGCTGATGTAGATCAGCCCCAGCAACATGAGACGCTTGTGCGCGGCTGGAATCGCGCGCAGCGGCAGCGGTCAGCCCGGCGAACGCCAGAATATCGGTCAGCTGCACGGCCAGAAATTCCGGGGTGCGGCCCGTGGCCGAATAACGGGCGGCGTCTACGAACAGTGCCGTCGCAGGGCCGAGCACCACCATGACCGCCGCGAGTCCCGCCCCGGCCATACCGAGCCTGCGATGCAGGTCCGGCCGCCCGTTGCCGATCAGCGCGACCTGCACGCTGAACAGCACCAGCCAGCCGACGAAGGCGACGGCATGACAGTGGACGATCAGTCCAGTCCGTGCTTTCTCACGTGGCTGAAGCTGTCGCTCCCAAAGCCCGACAGCACGCCCAGCCAGACCCGGCCCGTGAACGTGAGGAAGGCGTTTCAGTCCGCGCGCGCTGGCGCCGGAAAGCTCCCGCAAGTGATCGTTGTTATTGGGGTTCCCCCGTGCACTACCCGCCGCTCGCCCCGATGGCCTCGGCCGTCGCGCCGCGCATCTGCATCGTCAGGGCGCAGCGCGGGCCACTGTAACCATCCTGCCTGCCGTCTCACTCACTTTCGGGGGATGGCGAGCGACCCCGCCCAGACTTTAGCGTCTGCCAAGGTCACGCGGATCGTTCCTAACCGGCTCGCATGACTAGGCGCCCACGGGTTGTGTCCGCAGCCCGTGGGCGCCGCTCGTCTCGCCTCAGGGTTTGTCGGCGGCGCCGCCGCGCGTGAGCTGCAGGCCCGCGCCGCTGCCGAGGCCGCCCTTCAGGACGTAGGCCTCGAAACCGCGCTCGACCAGGATGTAGGCTGCCGCGGAGCTGCGCCGGCCCGTGTCGCAGTAGACGACATACGGCTTGGTACGGTCGAGCGTGGAGAGCTTCAGGCGGATCAGGTAGAGCGGCACGTTGAGCGCGCCCTCGATGCCGAGGTTCTGGTGCTCACTCGGCAGGCGCACGTCGAGCCAGCGTCCGCCGCGCTCGAGGATCTTGCGCGCCTGCTCCGGCACCACCCACTGCAGCAGCGGCTCGTTCATGAGCTCGCGGAAGTCCTGCTTGTTCAGACGCATCAGCACCCCGTCGGTCGTCATCGTGACCGTGGCGTTGCGCTTGGCCTCGGCGATCAGGGCCTCCTCGCCGAAGGTGTCGCCGACGTTGAGCTCGGCGAGCTTGATGCCCTCGCGGCTCAGGGGCGTCTCGCGGGTCACGGCGCACTTGCCCTGCACGATGATGTAGAAGTAATCGCCCTCATCACCCTGCTTGATGACGACCTCGCCGGCGCGGCACGGGGTACGCTGCAGACGCTGGAAGATGGCCTGGATGTTGGCGGGCGGTATGCGGTGGAAGGCGTTCGTCTGCAGCAGCGTCGTCATCCAGTCATCGGAGCCCGCGCTCTGCAGCTGTGCCTGCAGCTCCTCGACCTCGTAGCTGCCGGTCTGGTCCCAGGTGATCATCACATCCAGAAGATCGCTGTCGATTGCGACGAAAGCGATCTCATCGATGGCGCGCACCGTCACCTTGCGCGGCAGATTGGGGAAGAGGGGATTGCGGGCTTCCGGGGTGCCGGCGCGGATACTCGCCACCAGGCGCTCGCCCTCGAGCGCCTCGATGCGGCCCCGCACCAGCCACACGGTGCGCTTGTCGGTATCGCCCTGCTGGAAGAGGGCGCGCCCGGCGTTCAAGGTCTTCACGCTCACTTTCTTCGCGAGCGCGTTGAGGTTCTCGCGCTTCATCCCGTCGAGCGGCGCGAGCGTCTTCAACACCTGGACCGTGGCTGCCTGCTCGTCGGACATGTCTTCCTAAGCGCGTTGCGTAGTTTCGGCTGTAAGCGGACGAAAACTATACGAATATAGGGCGCGACGGACGGCCGTCCCGACCCCTTTCGGATGGTAGCACAGGGTTTTTGGGCTGCCGGACGCCTGTCACGCTTTTCCGCCGCCGGACAGTGAGCTCCAGCCCGCATCGGGCGTAAAGCGCGGCCCGTGTCGCACGCTCAGCTCACCCAGGCGTGCCACCACCGCGGCGATACCCCGGGCGCGCGCGTAGGTGAGAGGTCCGCCACGGAATGGGGCAAAGCCGGCCCCGAAGATGACTGCCGCATCCACAAGGTCGGCATCCGCCACGACCCCCTCGCGCAGGCACGCCACGCACTCGTTCGCGAGCACGAGGATCAGCCGGTCGGTGAGGTCTTCGGGCGCCTGCGTCGCCGGGCCTTGCGGCTTTAGCGCCTTGCCATCCGCCCAGGTATAGAACCCGGCCCCGCTCTTGCGGCCGAGTTTCTGGGCCGCGATCAGCTCGTTCAGGCATGCGATCTGGGTCACGGGGCGCTTGAGCTCAGCGGCGATGATCTCGCCCACGTGCGCCGCCACGTCGAGGCCCACGACATCGATCAGCTCGATCGGTCCCATGGGCATGCCGAAATCGACCGCGGCACGATCGATGCTGGCAAGCGGCACGCCCTCCTGCGCGGCGAGCATCGCCTCGTACATGTAGGGGGTGAGCACGCGGTTCACCATGAAGCCCGGCGCGCTCTTGCAGGCAATGGGGAGCTTGTCCAGCCGGCGGGCGAAGCCGGTGCCGGTTTCGACCGCCGCCGCGCTGCTCGCCGCAGCGTGCACGATTTCGACGAGCGGCATCTGCGGCACGGGGTTGAAGAAGTGCAGCCCGATGAGGCGTGCGGGGTCAGTGAGTTTCGCGGCCAGCGGCTCGAGCATGATGCTGGAGGTGTTGGTGGCCAGGAGCGCGCCGGGCTTCATGCGTGGCTCCAGACGGGCGTACAGCTGCTGCTTCGCCTCCAGGTTCTCGAAGATTGCCTCGATCACGACGTCCGCATCGGCCACTCCTGCGCCCGCCACGTCCGCCTTCAGGCGCGCGCGCGCCGCGGCGTTCTCGCCCGGGTCTTTCAGGCGCTTGTCGAAGAGCTCGCCCGCGCGCGTCAGCGCCGGCTCGACGTATTCGCTGGCGCGGTCCTCGAGCGTCACGGTGAAGCCGCGCAGCGCCGACCAGGCGGCGATGTCCCCGCCCATGACGCCCGCGCCGACGACGTGCACGTGGCGCAGTTCCCTGGCCGCCTTGCCCCCCTGTGCCTTCAGGCGGTCGGTGAGGAAGAACACGCGCACGAGGTTGCGCGAGGTGTCACTCAGGAACAGCCGCGCCATCGAACGCGCCTCGCCCTCGTACGCCCGCTCGCCCCGTGCCCCGTAGCGCGCCCACAGATCGACGATGGCGTAAGGCGCCGGGTAGTGCGCCTGCGGTGCGCGCCGCGCCACCTGGGCGAGCAGCGCCCCCTTGATGAAGGGACGCACCGGCGCCCAGCTTAGGAGCCGCGCGGATATGGGCGCGCGGCGGGCGGCCGGGGACTCAAAGATGAGGGCACGCGCGCTGCCGCGCAGCTCGGCTTCCGCGACCAGCCGGTCGAGGAGCCCGAGCTTGAGCGCCTTGTCACCCTTTACCGGGCGCCCGGTCAGCATGAGTTCCATGGCGGCCCGCACGCCGAGGAGGCGCACCGTGCGCACCGTGCCCCCGAACCCCGGATGCAGCCCGAGCTGCACCTCGGGCAGGCCGAGCGAGAGCCGCGCGTCGGCCACGCCGACGCGATAGCGGCAGGCGAGCGCCGTCTCGAGGCCTCCGCCTAAGGCAAAGCCGTGGATCGCCGCCACCGTGGGGAAGGGCAGCGCCGCAAGACGATCAAAGACCTGCTGGCCGCGGCGGATGAGCGCGTAGCCTTCCGCCTCGTCGCGGATGCCGGTGAACTCCCTGATGTCGGCGCCGGCGATGAAGCCACTCTTCTTGGCGGAAATGAGCACGAGCCCGCGTGGGCGCGACTGCTCAAGCTTAGCCAGCTGCTCGTTGAGCTCGGCGAGCACGCTCGCGGAGAGCACGTTCGCCGAGGTGCCGGGCTTGTCGAGTGTCAGCCACGCGATGCGCTCGGCGTCCTCGGTCAGCGTCCAGGCGGGCGCGGCAGGTTCATTCATGGGTGTTTACCAGGCGCAAAGGAAACTCAGGCGGCCGAGGCGCGCCCGCTACTCGCGCCGCGCAGGACCTCGAAGTCGCACACGAGCGGGCGGTGGTCGGAGAAGCGCACGTCCGGGATGCGGAACTGCTTGACCTCGATCCCCTCGCTCACCAGCACGAAGTCGAGCTCGATGCGCGGGATGCGCGCCGGGAAGGAGGGCAGGCCTGCGGTATTGGCGCTGCGCAGCCCGGTGGCGCGCATGAAGAGGTAGATCTCGTGCGTACCCCAGAAGGTATTGAAGTCCCCCGCCACGATGACGGGCTTCGCCGCCTGCTGAATGAGGTCGTGGAGTGAGCGCAGCTGGTACTGGCGGTGGCGGTACTTGACCGACAGGTGCACCAGGAACACGCACACGTCCGAAAGTTCGAGCTCAATGATGAGGCGCTTGATGCCCGTGTCGAAGTAGTGGAAGCGCTCCCCGTGCACGGTGGGCGCGGACAGGAAGGCGTTGCCCTGCTTGCGCACGATGGGCATGAACTGGTTGAGCGAATCGGCCCCGTACTTGGTCTCGTAGGTGGAGTAGTGGCCGAGCTCGCGGGCGATATGGTCGGCCTGGTTCAGCATGCCGGTGCGGATCGAGCCGGTGTCGACCTCGATGAGGCCGACGACGTCGGGCTTCTCGGCGCGGATGAACTCGGTGATGCCGCCCAGCACCTTGCGGTTGCTGCGCAGGTAGCCGGCGCCCGGCAGCGGCAGGTGGAACGCGGGCCCGGTGCCGGTGGCATAGCGGATGTTGTAGACCAGGAGTCTCACGGGCTTGGGCGAATTTGCTTACAGGTGGACCGTAAAGTAGCCATTCTAGCGTGCGCAGCCCCGCCGGTGTGTCGGCGCCCGCCGTCGCCTGCGCCGGAGGTCGCCGGAACGGCTCAGCCGGACGTAAGTGCCGGTTTGCAGCCACCGCTGCTTGTGCCAGACTTTGCCCATGTCGCAGGCCAATCCGATCAAGCTCTTCATCACGCATGCCTGGGAGCTCAGTGATGATTACCTGCGCGTCTTTGAGTACCTCGAAAGTGCGCGAAATTTCTTCTACAAGAACTACAGCACGCCTGACAAAGCGGTGACGGGCGACAAGGAAGCCCAGCGCGAGGACCTGCGCCGCCAGATCTCGCCCGCCGAGGCGATCATTGCACTCTCGAGCCTGTACGAGTCGCACCAGGACCTGATGACCTTCGAGCTCCTCTATGCGCAGGCGAACAAGAAGCCGGTGATTCTCATGAGGCCCTTCGGCGGCGGCAAGGACGCGCCCAAGGCCATCCTCGACCTCACGACCGACGTCGTGCAGTGGGATGAGCGGGCGCTGGTGGATTCCATCCGTACCCATGCACGGCACGAGAAGACCGGCCGCTGGGACACCATCGAGTTCAAGCTCGACTGAAGGCCGGCGATGCCGGCTGCGGCGCGTAGGTTTACGCCTCGTGGGCGTAGAGCGAGATCACCTGCGGAACACTCTTCTTCGCGCGTCCGGCGGGCACCGGCGTCACGGCCACGCTGTTGAGGATCGCGTTGGCGGACGGCACTTCGCGGCTGGTAATCTCGCGCACGTAGGCGCCATACAGGCGCACCACGTTCGCGGCCAGCTCATCGGCTTCCTGGTTCGACATCTTGCGCACCGTGGCACGCACGGCTTCCTCGCCCGGCAGCGGGCGCTCGCGGGTAAGGGCGTCGTGACAGGCGCGGAACGTTTCGCGCAGCGAGTCGGGAAGTTCCTCGGCATCGACCTGCGCGAGATGATTGCGGAATGCGTCCGCGAGACGGTCCTTGATCGAGCCGGCGCGCACCAGTGAGAGTGCGGCGCCCTCGAGCTGTTCCCACGTAGAACTCATCGCGGCTACCTCGGTGACGCCGTCGCGCAGGTTCGTCCGGTTCGAGCCTGCGCACTTCGGCGGCGTCGCTTAATTCTTGTTATCCGGTCGGTGGAGGAATCCAAGGCCGCTCAAGCGGCTGCGCTCGAAATATAGCTCAGACTCTATGAAAACAATATGAGCGTCTGCGCGCCCACAATCTTCCGAAATCCCCGGAATTTACGGGCCGCGCGGACAAGGTCTGGCTTGTGATTGAACGCCGCTACCGATCAACTACGTGAGGTATAAGCTGTAATACGCTAATATTGCTAGTTATTCCAGCAATACTGAGTATTGGCGACACCGGCTGAGGTGAACGCCCACTGCTGGCCGGTGTTGTCGACGGAGAAGGTGGCGCACTGAGTGTCATTGACCTGGTTGCCGACCGCCGTCGCGTCGATCTCGTAGGCAGGCGCGGTCTGTGCGGTGTGCGTACCGGCGCAGGCGCCCGCTCCCGGACCGCCGATCTGACAGACTGACACCGTGTAATAGCCGCTGCCGACCGTCGTCGGAAAGGGGGTGGGGTAGCCCAGGGCCGTATTTAGATTGGTGTAGAACGCGCCGGTCTGGCTGGTGCTGTAGTAGCGCTCCTCGCGCCCCGCCAGGTCCAAGAGGGCGGTCTTGGCTTCAACGCGGTGCGAACGCAGCACGTAGGCGGTGTAGGACGGCAACGCGACTGCCGCGAGGATGCTGACGATCACCACCACGATCATGAGTTCGATCAGGGTGACGCCGCGTGAGTATCGATAGGGCCGAAGGTTCATGGGTCTCTCGCCTTGAGGTTTAGCGCAGTTCGATCCAGCTGAGGCGCTTGCCGTGGTTGTTCACCGGCACGTTGCCGCCCACCACGACGCTGTTGATGTTCTGGCTCACCACCGTGCCATTGGCAAGCGTGGTGCTGCCGGACGCTTGGTTGGTCTCGTTGATGAGGTAGGACACGCCCGAAGCGTTAGTCAGAATCATCGAGCTGCCGGTGGCATTGGTCTGGATGCCGATGGCCACCGGGTCCGTGTAGGGCGCGGCGTTGATCGAGGGATTGGCATTCAGGAACTGCTGCTCACCCGGGGGCAGGAACACGCTGGCGAAGGCGCCGCCGGTGAGGGCCGACACGATGTAGGTAAACCCGGTATCGCTGTTGGTGGTGCACGAGATCGGGGAATTGACCGCCGGCACGATCGTGTTCACCGTCACGGCCTGCGAGAACAACTCAGGACTGTAGATCACCTGCTCCCCGCCGCCAGGCAGGTTGAAGTACCAGCCGAACTGGATCGCCGTACTCGTGGGACATCCACCGGTCCAACAGATGGTCGCGTTGGTCGCGATTTCGCGATCCTGGGTGCTGTTGTTGATGGTGACGACCTGCTGCTGCAGGTTGGCCGAGGTGAGTGTAAGCAGCCCGGCATTGGCGCGCGTCAGAGCCGCGTACGTTGCGCCCGACAGGCCATCCCAGCCGGCCGGATGCCCGGTGCCCGGACCCTGGCGGCCGCCATCGGTCGCACTCAGGTTCCAGTCCCACACGCCGTAGAGGCTCTGCGTGCCGCTCGCATAGGTCGCGGCACTGGCATTGGTGACTCCGATCTTCTGCCCGGTGCCGAACAGCACCATCACCTGGCGCTGCGTGCCGGGGCTCGGCGACCCGGCCGCAACCACCAGCTGCGTCGTGATCGGCTGCCCACCGGTGCTGAACATCGGTCCCGGCGTCACCATCCAGTTCGTCTCGCTCGGGTCGGTGATGTCAAAGCGCCACACGTTGCCTTGCAGGTCACCGGCGTAGACGTAGTCACTGATGTGGTCGCCATCAAGATCCGCCGGCGCCACGTAGCCGATGCCATTCGGGCTCGCCGCGCTGCCAACGCCGGTGCTGAGGTAGTAGAACTTCGCGCCCTGCACCCCGGTGCTGGGGTCGACTGTCATGACGAAGATCCCGGCATCGCCCGAAGCGCTGCCGTAGCCGTTACCGAAGATGACGCCCCAGCGGCCATCGTGCAGGCGGCGGATCATCGGCGTGCCGGTGGTGTTGCCCAGGGCTGCCCCGCAGGCGCTATTGCCGACGCAGGTGATCGTGGAGCTGTTCCACTCGCCGAGCACCACGGCCGCGGCATTGCCTTCCGTGAAAATCGCTGGATTGGTGACATCGAGTGCATAGATGGCCGCGCCGCCGGCGCCTAGGCCGCCGACCACCCAGCTGTGCCACTGCCCGTTGTAGAACAGGTCGCCGGTACCCGGGATCGCGTTCACGAAGTAATTGTGGCCGTACTGAGCGTTGGAGAAGTCGATCGGGATGTTGGCGAGATTGCTGATGTCGGGGTGGATCAGCTGCGCGCTGGTTCCGGAGATGACCGAGCTGGGCATGTAGGCCATCAGCTCCAGCCCGTCGTTGTTGGTGAAGCAGCTCTGCGTCGGGTTAGTGGCGCAAGAGCCCGAGGCGCTGTTGAAGGTGCCACTGCGGAACGCATGCAGCATGCCGTCGTTGGCGCCCACGTACACCACCTGCTGGCGATTGGTCTGCGCCGTGATGTAGGCAGGATAGGTCTGCACCGTGCTGCCGTTCTCCGGAAGCGAGGCGCTCGCATTGATACGGTCACCCCAGGTGATCCCGTAGCTCTGGTTGGGCGTGCCGACCCATATCGGACTCGAATCCACGATATCCGACAGGATGCTGCTGCGCCGCCGGAACTCGCCGATGGCGGAACTGTTGATCTCGTTGGTGCGGTCGCCGCGCAGGTAATTGAGGCGGTCGGCGGGTGTATAGCTGGACGGATATCCCTGCGCCGCGTCATCCAGGGTGAGCGCCGTCTGCTGCGCCGTGGTGAGGTTGCTGTACTGCAGCGCCACGCCCGCGGAGCCGTTCCAGGTCATGATCTGACGGCTGCCGGAGGTTCCCGGGGTGTTGGGCGGTTCGGCGCTCAGCGGCCCGTTCTGGCCGGTGGTGGCGCAGGTGCTCGCCGCGAGGATGCCGGTGAGGACGCAGGAGGCATCCCAGTTCGGGATGTTGGCCACCGTGATGTTGCCGAAGGAGTCGTACATCACGCTGCTGGCCGTCACGCGGCCGGTCCAGCCGTCGCTCGGGTTGTAGTAGGCAAAGTACGCCTGCACACCGGTCTCGAGCTTCGCCGATTGCTTCTCGCTCGCGCCCGCGGAGCTCGAGGCCGAGGTCGCCGGGTCGGCGCGGAAACACAGGATCTCGTGGATGTTGGAGCTGCCACCGGTCGAGCCGGCGAAGCCGAACAGGAAGTTGGCCGGCAGCGGGCCGTTGGAGGTCGTGATGTTCTGCTTGGTCAGCACGCTCTGCCAGGAGCCGCAGCCGGTCGAGGGGCATACCGCATACGCAAGACTCAGGAGGCCGTTCTGCGTGATTTTCAACTGGTAGTAGATCGGCACGGCGGCCGCACGCGTGGCTGCGGTCTCGTTGGCGATCTTGGTGCCCGAAGGCAGCACGGTGTAGCCACTGGGCAGCGCACCGTAGTCGAGGATGCCGGCCGTATTGGCGGTATTCGTAAGACTCGTGGCGCCTGCGCTCGTGGGCACGCCCGGGACCGAGTAGTTGTAGAGGGTGCCGTACCTGCAGGTGTTCGACACAGCCGAGTACCAGTCAACCTTGTTGTTGGTCGGCGTGGGACTGACCGTCCCGCTCCCCGTGGGCGAGATTGTATTGGTGGGGCCACCGGTGGCGGTAATGCTCGTGGGCGAGCTCGCCGCCGGCGTACCGGCAGTTGGGGCATGCGTAGTCGGCGCCGCGAGCAGGGCGCCCTTGGTGCATTCGCCGCTGACCGCGTTGTAGGTGTAACCCGTCGCGCAGACCTCGCAGAGGTTGGCCGTCGAATTATAGGTACCCGTGCTGCAGCTCTCGCATTTGTTAGCGCTTAGATTGTAAACACCGGTGGTGCAGGTTTCGCACTTGTTGGCGCTGGAATTGTAAGTACCGCTCGCACACGTCTGCGTCAGGCAGGTATTCGTGCCCGAAGTGTAGGCATCCCCTGAGGGGCAGCTCTCGCACTGGCCGGTGGTGGCGTTGTAAGTGCCGGTCGAGCAGGTCTTGGTCGAGCAGTTATTGACACCCGAGTTATAGGTATCCCCCGACGGGCAGCTCTCGCACTGACCGGTGGTCGCGTTGTAGGTGCCGGTGGTGCAGGTCTGCGTAACGCAGGTGTTGCTGCCGGGAGTGTAGGTGCCGCTGCTGCAGCTCATGCAGCCGCCGGTGGTGGCGTTGTAGGTGCCACCGTTGACGCCGCAGGACGTCAGCAGGCTCGCCGGGTAGTACGGCAAGGCGGTGTTGTTCGGATTGGTGCCGTAGGCGGCATTGAGGGCGTTCCAGGAGATGCTGCCCGCGCCGCGCAGGCCGATGCGCCCGGGCTGGTAGCCACCACCGGTCGCAGTGTTGTCGCCCGAGGCGGTGGTACCGGTCTCGCCGAGGGTGTTCGTCGTGCCATTCAGGAAGTTGCCGTACTCATCGATGCCGAGGCCGAGGTAGCCGCCGGTGAGACCGTTGTAGGGGGAGTTATTGTTGGAGCAGGTGTAACCCAGGCTACCGCCGAAGGAGCCGAGACCATTGCCGTCACCGTTGGACTTGCCGTTAATGGTCGAGATATTGAGTTGCGAGGAGTCCATCAGGAAGAAACTGATGCCGTCGGCACCGTCCGTGCCGCCACCGCCGGAGTTACCCAGGTAGGTGACGGTTTTGAAGGTGATCGACACGCCCTGGCCGGTGGGGAAGGGCGTGGTGGACAGGATGCCGCCGCTCTCGTTGTAACCGTAGGGGTAACCATTGGTGAAGCGCAGGGCGCCCTTGCCTACCGGGTCAGGGAAAGTGCCGCTGAAGCCGCCGACGAGCACTTCGCCCGAGCTCTTGTTGTAGTAGCTCGTGGCGATCGTCGTGCATCCGGGCACGAGCCCCGCGGCGCTGATCGGTTCGACACCGGTGGCGGATCCTGCCGTGAGGCAGGCGCCGTTGAAGAAGTACCAAGGGTTGACGGTGCTCGCCTGTGTGAAGTCCTCGGCGATCGAGGACTGCGCGGAGGCCGTGAATGGAATCACGAGCCCCGTGAGGGCGGCGAGCAGTACGAGAAGTTGGGGACGTTTCATTAGTTCACCAGGTTAGTAACACCGGGGATGACTTCGTAGTAACTCTCAACGACCGCGACCGTGCTCTGGGCGCTGCCGTACGCGTAGGCGTCAATCTGATAGGCCTCGGCGCCCGGGGTGTCGAAGGCCGGACCGATGTCGGTGATCCAGTACCCGGGAGCGGCGAAGTAGGGCGCCGAGAGGTCGTTGTCGGTGTCGCCGAGGGCGACCGAGGCGTTGCCGAAGGCCATGCTGGGCGGGCTGTACGACATGCCGATGGCCCAGGGGATGGTGGAAAGCATCAAGGGCGGCGTGCCACCCATCTGCTGCTGGGGCGTCTGGTTGCAGATCTCGCCCTCGGTCGGGCTCGCCGGGATGATTCCGGCCACGCACGAGATCCCCGAATTCGGGCTGCCGTTGACGCCCTGAGTCAGCCACCACTCGGCGTACTGCTGGGCACTGGTAGCCGCATGCAGGGCGCGCTCTTTCTCGCGCATGTTGCCGGCAATCCTTTCCTGGGTACCGAAGCTGCGGAACATGCTGAGCGCAAGGATGGTGATGATCACCAGCATGATGAGACTGGTAACCAACGCCACGCCGCGCTGCGATGTGCGCAAGGTACGGCCGCGCTTCATGTCACAACCCCCGCACGCCCCATGACCGGCACGACACGCTCCACGGTGATGTACTGGGGCTGGCTCCCCCCCACGACGTACATCGGATTGGTGAAGCTGAGAACGATGCGCACGGCGCTGATCGTCAGGAAGTCATTGGGTGCCACCAGGTTGTCAGCGGTGACGTAGGTATCGATGTTGTAATCGGCGCCCGGGGCGGCGCGGTTGACGCCGTAGTAAACGGCCAACCCCTGCACGCCGGGCACGATCGGCTCCCAGGTCTTGCCACCGTCCACACTGCACTGCAGGGCTCCGGCGGAGACGGTGAAGGCGATGGTGTAGCTGGTGGCGGCGGCCTCCGTAGAGGTGTCAAAGCCGTTGCACAGGATCGGACCGGTACCGATCGGGCCGGCGCCCGCGGGCAGTGTGTTGAAACGGATGTATATGAAGTCCGTCGCCGTCCAGTCGGGCACTATCCCGGCAGGCACATGCTGCCCGGTGAAGGCCGAGCCCTGCGGAAAGGCACCCGCCGGGAGAACTGCCACCGCCGGAAAGAGGGCGCTCGAATCGCCTATCGGGTTGGCGATGTAGCCGCCGACCTGGATCGCATCGGTCATGACCGTGAGCGCGAAGCGCTGTTCGTCCTGCAGCGCGTTGAGGGTGGACTGGGTCAGATTCGCCTGGCGGACGTTCTGCATGATGGTGACGAGACCGAACAACAGGAACACGGCGATACCCACCGTGACCATGAGCTCGACCAAGGTGAAGCCGCCCTGTGCGGGCGCGGCGCGCATGCGGTGATGGGATTGGATATTCATGGTTCGACGTACAGGGTCAGTGAAGGACACTCGCTGGTGCTACTGGTCTTGAGCGTGCCGCAGACAGTCGCCTGGACGCTCTCCGTACCCGCCTCCTGCGAGTTCATGGCGACGGACTTCTCGGTCCAGTTGATCGTGATCGTGCAGCTGGTCGGCGCCAGGGTGGTCACTGCCACCTCGGGACAGAAGATGTCCGCCGAGGCATTGGGCAGCAGCAAACTCAGCCCGTTTTGGTACCAGCGGGCCACATCGAAGGCGGCGAGATCCTGGTGCTGGTTGTTGGGACACATGGCTACGGCGGAGAAAGTGCCGATGCACGGGCCCGGACCGCCGGCCTGGAAGATCGCGATGTCGGCTGCGATCGAACTCTGCAGATTCGCCGGGGCCGGGTTCGGATTGGGGACCGTCACGACACCCCCGGGAGCGATCACGACCTCGAGGCCGAGGTTCTGGCTGGTCCAGAAGTCGCGGTTCGCGTGCATGGAGGAAGCGAGGCTGGCCGCCTGAATCGCGGCAATCGCACGCTGCCGGGACAGCGTGCTGTTGGACAGCGACATGGCTTGCAGCTTGGCGATACCCAGCAGTCCGATGCAGATGATGACCACGGCCACCATCACCTCGATGAGGCTGAAGCCGCGTCCGCGGACGGGATTATTGTTGGTGCGCTTCATTAGCATGAGCCCGGGCTGGTGACATGTGTGAGGGCGGTGACGGTGCCGACGTTGTTGACGCTCAGGCAGCGCGTATAGGTGCTGTTGCCGCTGACCGGGTCCGAGAAAGTCACGAGCGTGGTCGCGTAGCCCACCCCTGCGGTGGTGCCGAAGCCTTCACGGTTGAAGGTGAATGACGTGGCGCCCACTGCGTTGTCGGGAGTCGTGCCGTTAAAGGCGCCCTGAACGCGCAGCACCCGGTCATTTCCGTCCACCGCGGCGTCGCCGTTAATGTCGGAGAAGACGATCCAGCCGACGTTCCAGTTGCCCCCGCCGGTACAGGCCACGCCGTTGGCGGAGACGCACACCGTGGCGCCGTTGCCTTCCTTGATCGCCTCGGCGCGCGCGTACTGCAGGTCTCCAGAGAGGTTGTTGAGCTCTGCCGACAGGCGGTACGAGGTCGTCACGAACTTGTACGAGGGAATGGCTATCCCGAGGAGGACCGAGACGATTGCCGTCACGACCAGCATCTCGGTCAGGGTAAAGCCGCTCTGGTGCTTGTTCATGGCGAGGCAATGTACTGGAGCCTGGCCGCGAGCAAAGCGGTACTGGGTCACACAACGGGAGCGGTCCGACCGGCGGCCGATGGGGGGTTACAGACGGTCGCAGGGCTCCACATAATGCCGCGACGCGGGTCCGCGAGGCCGCCCGCCTTTGAGAGTGGCGCGAGCGCCGGCGCGTGTGTGAGCGCGCTTGTCGGGTTCCCAACCGAGGCGATGCATGATGCGATCGCATGAGATGGATGAGAGGTCACAGTGAATACGCTCGGGTCCGATGCCTGCAAGTCTCCATCGACCCCTGCGATCCTGCGGTCACGTATCGCCGGGGCGACCGTCACGGTGATGCTGGCATTCTCGGCCCACGCAGGGACGGTGCTGCAGACGGCCGGGGGCGCCGACGCGCAATTGCGGGGGTTGGCCGGCAAGGCTACCGGCGTCACGGTCACGGGACTCCAGGGGTCAGGGGGCGCCTGTATCTATAGCGGGCAGGGCAGCTACCTCGTGGATGATTCCGGGAGCCTCGTCATTCAGGCACGGCAGACCTGTGGCGCTCTCACAAATCTTCGGACTCTGCCCGTATGCGCGCTGTCACCGGACCTTGAGTGCACCGCGACCGGTCGTTTCGGGCACCACTACCAGGTGAGCGCGGCCGGTCTCACCATCGACTCCCAGGCGATCCCCTGGAGCGCCGGGAACGCGCCCAGTATCCCTGAGCTGCTGCAAGCCCTGAAGGCGCGGATCCGCTCAGGAGCTGCGCCAGCAGCCGCGGAGCATCCTGCGCCCAATCCGCTGCCCGGCGGTCTCGTCGTGCGCTGCCATGCGCCGCGGTCGAACTTCATGATCCGCGGCGGCCTGTCTGCCCTCGTGCGCTACCAGCAGCGCCCCGACCCCGAGGGCGTGTGCGCGGACAAAGTACTGGAGCAATTTCTCGCAAACGCTCACGAGGGCGACGCGGTCGGCCCGGACTCAGCGCTCGGGCGCTGCTTCACGCTGGCCGGAAAGGTCACGGACTGGGGTGCCACCGCCTGTGCCGCCGCGGCGCACTAGAAAAACCAGAGCAGGGCTTGTGCGTAAGGCCCAGCTCAAGAGAGAGCCTCGGGAACGGCGGCGGGCTGCACCGGTGAAGCCTGTCACGTCTCTTATGAAGAGTCAGCGCCGACCGACTATCCCGGCGCTTGAGTTCTTGTAGCCTATCGTCGTTGAGAATGCCTGCGCGTCTGTGCCTGATCTCAGGACCCAATCGTGAGGTGCACATGAAATCCATCGCGATTCTTCTCACCTTCTTTGCAGCTGCAGCGTTCGCGGACGAGCAGAAGGAGCCGCGCACGCTCGGCAATATGGCCGTGATGCACCTGTATTACTACGCGCCGAAATCGCTCGAAGTGACCTATGTGGATTCGTACCTTTTCAAGGACGAGGCGTCCTGCAAGAACGCCATTCCCAAGGCCCTGCAGATCGCGACGGTGTACGCAAGCGAGGGCGATATGGTCAGTGCGTCCTGCGTCGGGATGAGCCCGCCCGAAGCGTTTACCGATCCGCAGAAGCCCCCGCCCAAGGGCAGCACGGAACTGTAGCCTGCGTCGCGGCCGCCAGCGCTAACGCAGTGACCAGCGCTGGCTGGAGGTGCCCGAGCAGGTCGCGAGGATGAGTGGCGCGGTCTCGGTGATTTCGCCGCCGGGGACATCCAGGCACTTGCCACCGACGCCGATCACTTCCCCGTGGGTGACGCTCCAGTGCTGGCCGGGGCTGCCGTTGCAGGGCACGGCAATGACCGGTGCCCCGTCGATTCCCGCCTGACCCTGCACATCGAGGCACAGGCCGGCAACGCCTGCGATCTGACCGTTCTTGAGGGTCCACTCCTGGTTGTCCGTGCGCCCGAAGCACTGCGCCAGGGTCACCGGTGTACCGGGGAGGATCGGCGAGCCGTCCCAGGGCACGTGAACGCACTGGTTCGTGTTGGTGCTCGCCACCTGATAGGGCGTGTAGCACCCGGCCAGGAGCGGCAGCAGCAGGGCAGGGAGCAAGGGAGATTTCATGTTAGTCGCCTGCGCTTCCTTGAAAATCGTCATAGCTTCCCCGCCCGCTGCAGTGTCCGGTAGATGGCCTGCACCAGCTGCTGGCCGTGGTTGTCCGCAGCGTTCGGCTGGCTGTTGATGCCCACCGCAATGATGACGTCCGACTTCGGGAACCAGACGTAGATCATGCGGTAGCCGAGCGTTTCCCCCTCGTAGAACCAGAATTTGCCCAGCGAGGGCAGCATGTCGCGACCGACGCCCAGCCCGAAACCGCGCGAATCCCCCGCAACGATATCGGCGATGGGCTTGCCCGTGCGCAGCGACACCAGGCTCTCAAGTTCCTTTTGCTGCCTGGGCATCAGCACCCCGCCGTGGTAGAGGGCCCGTACCCAGTGGGTGAGGTCGGTCGGCGTCGAAACCGCAGCGCCCGCGCCGCGCGCCCAGGAGACGCTCAAGTCACGCATGTCCTTGCCGTAAAGTGCCGCGAGGCCTGCGTTATCGGGCGTATTGCTGAAGAAGTACCCGGATACCATGCGGTCTATTACGGCCGCCGGATATTGGTGCGACTCGTAGAACGCGTCACTCAGGTGCAGCTGCGGCCTGGCGAAGAAACGCTGTCGCAGTTCTTCCGCGTAGCTGTGTCCGGTGACCTTCTCGATGATGAGCTCCGCGAGTACGTAGTTGGTATTCGAGTAGGACCATCCGCTCGTCGCGGCAGGCGCACCCGCAGTGCCTGGGTACACGTAGCCGATGAGCTCGCCGGGTGAGAAGTCCTTGTGCGGCTCGGCCGCGTACGCTTTCTGCATCGCGGGCAGGCTGTCGTAGGTTGGTATGCCGCTCGTCATGTTGAGCAGGCGCGTCAAGGTGACGCCGTGCCACAGCGGGTACTGGGGCAACCACTTGCCGAGGGTGTCCTGCAGCGAGAGTTTTCCCTCAGCCTCCAGCTGCAGCAGTGTCACCGCCGTGAAGGCCTTGGTGTTGCTGCCGATCTGGTACAGGTTCGCAGGCGTTACGGCTGCGCCCCCCGCGAACTCAACCGTGCCCGCGGTGGCTTGGATGTCCGCAGAGTCACCCGGGAAGCTCACGCTCAGTGACAGGGCCGAGATGTGCTCGATCGTGCGTCGCGAGGCCAGGTAGTGCCTGAGATCCGCCTCCAGCTGCTGCTGCAGCGGCGTCCGGTCAGCGGCGACCGCGTCAGCGGCCAGGCTTGCCAATGCCAGCGCGAGGACAGTGATTATCTTCATTGAGGCCTTCCACAGCAGCGCTGGGCCGGCTTGGGACCGGTCTTGAGTTAAGGCCTGCATCATACTGTGGGTCTGCGGCAGGGCGCTGGCGGAGGCTCAGGGGCACGCGCCGTCGAGCGGTGAACTCCATCCGGCGCCTGCCTGTTTTCGCAGGCCTCGCATCTGGCTTATAAGGGTGCGGCGGCGGCGGACAAATCAGAACACGACGGGAGGGCGGGATGCGCATCGCAAGCGTGGGACATGCCGTTTTTGCGGCGACCCTGATTGGCCTGGGAATCCTGGGCCTGATCCAGGGCGGCTTCGCCCCCATATGGGACTCGGTACCAAAGGCGCTGCCCGCCCGGGAGCTCCTGGCCTACCTCTGCAGCCTCATCTGCCTGGTGTGTGGCGTTGGGCTCCTGTTTGCCCGCACCGCCCCGAGCGCCGCCCGCGTGCTCTTCGTATACCTCTTCGTATGGATGCTGCTGATCAAAGTGCGCGTCATCGTGCTCATGCCCCTGGTGGAAGGTGCCTACCAAAGCTGGGGTGAGACTGCCGTGATCGTGGCCGGCGCCTGGGTGCTGTATGCCTGGTTCGCGGCAGACTCGGACAGGCGGCGCCTGGGCTTCGCTGTCGGCGACAAGGGGGTGCGCCTCGCGCAGGCGCTCTACGCGCTGGCGTTGATCGCCTTCGGCCTCTCCCACTTCGTCTACCTCAATCTGACCGCGCCCCTGGTGCCGGGCTGGCTGCCCGCGCACACGTTCTGGGCGTATTTCACCGGCTGCACCTACCTTGCCGCGGGTGTCGCAATACTCACCGGGGTATGGGCGAAGCTGGCCGCCGTGCTTTCAGCGTGGCAGATCGGTCTGTTCCTGCTGCTCGTATGGGTACCCGTCGTGGCCGCGGGCCACGTGAGCGCCGAAAACTGGAGCGAGACGATCGTCAACGTGGCGCTCCTGGCCGGCGCCTGGGTGGTGGCGGACTCCTATCGCCGCAAATCCGCGCTGATCGCCTAAGGAGACGATACAAAGGCGCTCTGCGCCCGCTCCCGCACGGCCTGGGGGTCCTAACCGCGCCGGCCGACTCAGGATCACACCTCGGGGGAGTTCCCAGGAGCGCCTCCCGCCAGAGGCATCCGGCGTATTCAGGCGCGGGCCCGGCGCCCGGGATCACCGGTTTTCCAGTACTCGAAAGTGATTCGCATCACGGCAGCGCTGTGCCGCGCGGGAATTCCTTCACGTCTGCGACGCCCGTTCACATCCGCGGCCTCAACGTTGCGAACCAGTGCGCCGTTACCCGGACAGGAAAGTGCCAAAACATGGCTTCGGCACACTGGGGTTAGGGTCCTCTTAACGGGCATTCTCAGTATGAATCCACTGATCTTTGCGATCTTCATGGACGTGGACTCGGCAGCAGTAGCAGGGCTTCATGCGGCCCTCGACTGCCCGCGGCAATATGAATGCGGCGGGGTCATCTACGAGGATTCAGAGCATCACTTTCGCGTAACTGCGCCCTTGACCTCGCACCAGCACTTCGGGGTGGAGATACCTCAGTACAACGAGGCGATGCCGGAAGGCTGGCGGATCGTGGCGGACTACCACACCCACATCTGTTCGGTACATAACCACCTTTTTGCGAATTTCTTCTCGCCCGCGGATGCCTATGTCAACCAGGGCTTCCACACCGTGGGCTACATGCTCAGCTTCTGCGACGGTAACGTGCGCCGCTACGACCCGTCCCAGGACGACCGCGATGACGAGGTGGTCCATTTCACGAGCGGTCGCGAGATCTATCTCACCTGCGGACACGTCACCGGCTGGATACGCGTGCCTCTTTGAGACCGGGGAGACTTTCAAGTCGTGCACCGGCCGGGCGGCAGCGGGCGGACCTCAGGAATGTGACCGCCACCGCACAAACCGCACCGCGCTAGCGACGGGTAAACGCAGCTGGACTGAAGATAGTGGCGGATTGGCTGCCAGGAGTTTGGGTATGCGTAACGTAGCTATCGCGCGGCTTGCCGTAGTTGTCGGCATCGCTCTGCTGAACTCAGGCTGCGCGTCGCACCGCGCGGCGCTGTGCGCGAATCCCGCCAAGGTCGTCGGTGTCAACTCGGTGGACAACCAGGGCGGCTGGATCCTGGTGCGCGAGGATCGCTCTGCGGATGACACGGCGGCACGCATCGCCGCGACGTATCACGTTCGTACCCAGTCGTTAACGTACCTGCACGGCTTCAGTACCTATCCCGTACCTCAGGAACCGAAGTTCCTGTGCGACAAGGCCATTGTCGAAGTGCACTACGCCGCATCGCAGGGCATGGCCTCGCGCTGACACCTTTGTTCATCGTCAGGTGACAGGGCCCGGGAATCGCGGGCCAGATCGCCCCGGCGGTTCATTCAGCGTGAGGGCACAGCAGCCAAAAGCGTGGCGGCTGCCGTGGTAACCATAATCGTCGTCAAGAACCTTTCGCCTACGGATTGCACGCCGGGGCTCCGGGTCGCGTGAGCAGAGCCGGGGCCGAACCGCTGCGGAGACGACATGCCGTCCTGGCACCCAGGGTGGGGGGCGCCATCGGTCATGAACGGGCTCATAGGCCTAGCCACGCGGGCGGGGGAGGGTAAATCGGCGTTGGCACTGATAACTTGAGCCTCATGCCCTCAGAGCAATCGCGCGGCCGACCCCGTGCTGACGACCTCCTCACGCCTGCTGAGTGGCGCGTGGCTGAAGCCGTGCGGCATGGACTCTCCAATCCCGAGATCGCGCGACTCCAACGTGTAAGCACGGACGCGGTGAAATACCACGTCGCAAACATATTGGAGAAGCTCGGACTCGCTCGCCGGACTGAGCTTCGCAAGTGGACCGGAGTGCGTCGCAATAGCAATCTTTTCACCAAGGAGCCCAGCATGACGGCCACCCTGACCCTGGGAACGATTTCCCAGATCTCGCGCACCGTCCGGAACATCCAGGAAGCACAAAGGTGGTACGGCGAGGTGCTGGGCCTCAAGCATCTCTACTCCTTCGGAAATCTCGCTTTTTTCGATTGCGATGGAATCCGCCTGTTCCTGTCGGAGGCCGAAGATTCCGGCGGCGGGGAGTCAATCGTTTATTTCAAAGTGGCCGACATACGCTCTGCCCACGCAGAGCTCACCAAGCGCGGCGTTGAGTTTCTGGGCGCGCCACACATGATTCATCGACACGCTGACGGCACCGAAGAGTGGATGGCTGCCTTTAAGGACAACGAAGGCAGGGCGCTTGCGATTCTTTCCCAAGTGGGCAAGGCCTGAGGACACGCCTGCGCCGTCACCTCCAGACCGAGCACCGGTTGTCGCGGCTTATGCCTGCGGGACCATCACGGCTTAGGGCTGAGCGCCGCTACCCGGGGCAGGTCGATAGTCTTCATGGTGTCGGCTACCGTGTCCCGGACGCAGGCACTGACCGTCGCACGATTCGAGGCGCGAGCATCGTCGCCGAGTTGAAAGCAAAGGCGCTGCGCTGCAGCCGTCACCCGCTTGAGGGCTACGCGGGTCCCTTGAGCGGTCGCCAGATCAAGGTCACCGAGCCGGACCCTGGCGACACGGGCGTCGCTGGGGGAGGGCGCCACAGGGGGATCTGCTACCGCAATCACCGTTATTGCCAGCAAGGCGGCCGCGCTGCCCGCGCGGACCGCCACCGAGCGTTTTGCAGTGAACCTGGCTAAGGCGCTATCGACACTCATGACGTTAACTCCTCGAGGCCTTGGATTCGGAAGATCCGTCGTAACTGGTGCCGGGGACTGTGCCGAGGGAAACGCCACGAAGTCCTGAGGGCAGGCCGAATCAGGCTGAGGAATCCCTGAATCACTCTGTATCGGTGGCCCGGCGGGGCGCAAAGACGCCACGGGGTCGCGTAATATGACGGTCGGGACGCGCGAGACGCCTTCCGGTCGCGACTACCCGCTTCAGAGCTGAATGGGTACCGAACTCCCCGAGCCTAATGGGTCATTGAGGGTGCTGACGACGGATAGCTCCGTAGTTCGCATCGGCGTCTGGCGTGTCGATCCGGCCGTGGACGAGATCTCAAAGGACGGGCACACGCTCAAGCTCGAGCGCCGGGCCATGCAGATCCTGATGTGTCTGGCGCAGGCGAGGGGCCAGCCAGTTAGCGTAGAGGAACTGCTCGACCGCGTCTGGGCGGGCCTGGTCGTCACTTCCGATTCGGTTTACCACGCCGTGGCCTCTCTCAGGCGCGTCCTCGACGACGATCCCAGGGCACCTACCTACATCGCGAGTGTTCCGCGGCGCGGCTACCGCTTGGTGGCGCAGGTGACTCCCTGGACGGATTCGCCCGGCGGGGCCGCGGCAGCCGCCGGCCAATTCCCTGATGTTGCTTCGCAAACGGTGCCTGTGGTGAGCCTGGCGGCCGCCGGCCGCTCGTGGCGCACGGGCTTGACGCTACTGTGCGCCGTCGCGCTCGTTGGCAGCCTCGGCTACCTTGGGGTCAACAGGAAAATTCTGCCAGCGTCGGCGATCGACAAATCAATCGCGGTGCTGCCCTTTGTCGACATGAGCGCGACGCACGACCAGGAGTACTTCTCCGACGGGCTCTCGGAAGAAATCACTGATCATCTCGGGCGCCGGCGCGACCTTAGAGTGATTGCTCGCACCTCGTCGTTTCATTTCAAAGGTAAAAATGACGACGTGCGCAGCATCGGGCGGCAGCTCGGCGTCGCGCATCTGCTCGAAGGCAGCGTTCGCACGTCGGGCGATGCGCTGCGTGTGACGGCCCAGCTGATCCGCGTTTCAGACGGGGCGCAGCAGTGGTCAGCCATCTACGACGCCAAAATGGGCGACATCTTCAAGGTTCAGGAGGCGATCGCCACCTCCGTTGCGACCGCGCTCGGCAGCGCGATCACACCCATTGACGCTCAGGGTCCGCAATCGAAACCGGGCACCGCTGCGTATAACGCGTTCCTGCGCGGGAAGTATCTTGTTCAGCGCGGAACCAAGGAAGACGTGCAACTGGGAGTTGCGTCATTCAAAGAGGCAATCCGGCTGGAACCGACTTATGCAGCGGCCTGGGCGCTGCTGGCGGATGCCTACAACCAACAGGGGTTGTGGGGCTGGACGCGACCGGCGGGCGTCTACGCCCCAGCACGGGACGCGGTGGATCGTGCCCTGTCGCTGAACCCCAACCTGGCCGTGGCGCACCAGGTGCTCTCCGACCTTGAATGGAACTATCAGTACGATTTCGCCGCCGCGCGCCAGGAAGAGGCTAGGGCGATGGAGCTCGATCCCGGACTTGCCGATTATTCCGGAGACAACTCGGCCGCGGCGGAAGCACAGCTGAATGGCGATCTCGCGCGGTCAATAGTTGCGCTGCAGAACAGCATCCAATACGACCCGCTGGATTCGTTTCTGCAGCTCGACCTTGCGGTCTCGCTGTTGTGGGCCGACCGCACTGCCGAGGCAGAACGGGTCGTGCGTGCCTTGCTCGAGCTGCAGCCGGCGGGCGCGGGAGTGCACGCAGTATTGGCCGAGATCCTGCGCGCCGAAGGGCGGTCCGAGGCGGCGCTCGCCGCGGCCGAGCGCGAGCCCGATGAGGCAAGTCGGCTGGGTGCTCAGGCCGACGTGCTGTGGAGCGCCGGCCGACGTGCCGAATCCGACGTCCGGCTAAAGGAGTTGCAGATGCGCTTCGCGGACACAAATGCACTGGCGATCACCGAATGCTACGGTCTGAGGAACGATAACGATGCAGCCTTTACCTGGCTCAATCGTGGAATTGAGAATCGCGAACCGGCTGTAACAGGAATCCGGGTAGACGGTTACCTCAGATCCCTGCGCAGCGATCCACGCTGGCCTGCAGTACTGCGCAAGGTGAACCTGCCTCAGTGACGCGTGGTCCGTCGGGGGGTGAGAGATCCCGGGCGCACCCGCTATCCGGCGACCCGAATCCCGTTATCGCGAAAGAACGTCGGCGTGCTGAGCAGCCTGCCCGCGTAGGCGTTCGCTTCAGGGTGCGTTGCAAGCCAGGCCACCACGTCGCCGGTCACCTCCGGGGTGAATGCCTGGCCTTTCGCAACCAGGGATCGCACCCCCTCGCCAAAGACCGTCGCCATCGTGTCCGTGACCGTCATCTGCGGTTCGACGAGAAAGGAGCGGATACCGTCGTCCCGGTGCTCGAGATGCAGGAATTCCGCCAGGCGATGAAAAGCGCTCTTGCTCGCACCATAAAGAAAGCCCCAGCCGCCTTTCGCGGGTGACATGGGTGGCGGCCCAACTCCTGCGACGGAACCGATGCATACGACCGTGCCACCACCCTGAGAGATCATCGTCGGGAGGAGGCGGCGCGTGAGATGGACTTGGTTGACCAGTATGCCCAGCAGGCAGTCATCGAGCTGCTCCTGCGTGAACTCGGAGAAGCGGTACATCAGTCCCGGCCCCTGATAGATGGCGTTGTTCACCAGCACATCGACCCGGCCCCAGCTTGCCAGCACGGCCTCGAGCGCCTGATCGATCGAAGCGCGCGACAGGATGTCGAGGCGCAAGCCCAGAGCCTCACGGCCCAGAGCACGCACCGCGGCCACCGTCGATTCGATGCTGCCCGGCACGGGCAACTCCCTGGGGTCCTTCGCACTAGCGGACGGCACCTTGCCTTCGCCTTCTTTGAGCGTGCGTCCGGTTACCGCAATGTCAAAGCCCGCGCGCGCAAGACTTAGGGCGCAGGCCTTGCCGATGCCGCGGGTCGCACCGGTTACGAATGCTACTTTTCGCATGGAATGCCTCGTTGATTGCGTAATGTATCGCGAAAGCGCGGGACCCCGTCCTTCGGGCCCACGAGCCCGTGACGATTTCGGCTCGATTCCACTCGCGCCGACGGCCTTGTGCGCGCCAGCGGGTCACGAGCTCACGGCTGGCCCCTGGCACACTTCTCGCAACTATCCGCGTGAGGGCTTGCGCTGCAAGCGCGCAGCGGTCTGTTTGGCCCTGCAACTGAGATGCGCAGCCCACTTTTTCGATCAGTCATGCCGCATTGGGGCGGCAACACCTTGCCGGTCGCCCCTGTCGGGCGGCAAACGTGTGCCGTAATGCCAAAGGAGATTCTAGCCATGTCGATGCCGATCCAAGCCAATCAGAGCCTGTCCGCTTTGACCGGGATGTTCACGACGCAGAGCAGCTCGGGAACTTCCATCCAAGGCCCGGGCGGGACGTTCGGGCAGCTCGTTGCGGCCCTTGAACAGAGCAGCTCAAGCTCCGTCGCAGGTGCCGCAACCAGCAGCAACAGCATCGGTAGCCCCACGAGCGGCACGTCCGCATCCGGCGCGGCGCAGCCCTCAGCCACAGCCGACCCGTCCACGCACGCACACGGCCACCATCATGGCCACCACCACGGGGGCGGCGGATCCTCCTGGTTGACCGGTCTGTTGGACGATGACAGCCCCGACACCACGGGCTCTGCCACCGGCGCTAATTCCGCCACCTCGGCCCCGGGTGCCGCAGCCTACGCGCCCCAGCAACTGGCGGAGTCACCCGACACGACCTCCGCATCGGTGGCAGCGCGGAGTCTCCTGGCGATCGGGTAGTCCATCTGGCAAGAGGACCTGTCGGATCTCAAAAAGGGTGAGACCGAATGTAACTCATTGAGTTACCACAGATTCAGCACGATTTGTGTGCGAATTTCAGCGTTCAACCGGACGGTTTCGCGTCAAAGTCTCACGAATTCTGAGGTTTTCGATTGAGGTTGAGGTAGCGCTTTTTTTGAAACGCCAAATCTCGATGTTCGCAGCAGTAATGCCGGTGTACTCCGGTCACCGTTGGCGATATCAAGACGCGTAATGTCCCCTCAGTCACGGCCTTTGCGAACTAAGTTACCCGATTCCACCTCCGCCAGAGCCCGACTTCAGCGGGATACGCCCGACTCTGCCTGGGAGTCCGCCCGAGCTCGTTCCCTCGACCTAAAGAGTCTTGAAGATCGCCCAATATCGTCCGTCGAAGTTGAGCGGCTAGCCAAGAAATGGGGCGTCGGACGTGCGACTGTGTATCGCCAGGTAGCCCGGTATCGGGAAGGTGGCGATCTAACAGCCCTAATACCTCGGCGCGCAGGAAAACATCGTGGGCATTCGCACCTTAGTCCGGAAGCCGAGTTCATCGTCAAGAATTGCGCGAAGTGCGCGTGGGCTCTATCTGAGAACGCGACCATCGAAGACATCTTCGTCGGAATAGTTCGGGAATGTAAGGCGCGGCAGCTTCCAGTGCCTTCGCGGGCAACGGTAGGGCGCAGACTGCAAAAGCTTCGGGTGGATCCAAGCTATTTCGTTGATGAGGCACGAAAGGCCCTCAAAGAAAGAAGCCGGCTGGTCAAATCGAACTACGCCGTTGGAACCGCCCTGGCGGTTGTGCAGATCGATCACACGGTCGCCGACATCCTGCTTGTCGAACCGCACACTCGTAGCATAGTAGGGCGTCCGACGTTGACACTCGCAATCGATGTCTCAACTCGGTGCGTGCTGGGTTTTTGCGCGAGCTTCGAGGCCCCTTCATCGCTACTCGTAGCGCTTTGTCTAGAAGTGGCGGTTTTTCCAAAGACCAATGCGGTGACCAATTGGCCGATGTATGGGCTCATGAAATCTATCCACTCGGACAACGGTCGAGAGTTTCACGGACAGGCTTTTCGCCGGGGATGCGATCTGAACGGCATCGATACGATTTACAGGCCTCCGGCGACGCCGAGATTTGGAGGCCACATTGAGCGACTTATAGGCACTTTTATGCGCAGAACACGTTTGTTGCCTGGCAATACGTACTCGGACATGTTGGCTCGCCGACCAAGGTCGGCAGAGTCCAAAGCTGCGCTAACCCTCGACGACTACCGCTTCTTTTTAACGGAAGAGATCAAGCGATATCACAGCAGAATTCACCGGACGCTTGGAACGTCCCCTAGATCAGCCTGGGAATCTGCTTGGAGACGGGGCAGGGGAGTGGAAACTCCGGAGTCCCCCGCATCCAGGGAGCGGTTTTTGATCGATTTCCTACCGATGCGAAACAGGGTAGTAACCCGCGAAGGCATCGAAATCGATGGACTTCGGTTTTCACACGAGAACCTACAAAGCCAGGTCGACCCTTCCGTGAAGCGCGTGATCCGGATCGATCCCAGAGACATTTCTCGCGTTTATCTGGCGTCTTCCAGGGCCGCTCCCGCGCCGACCGGACCTGCCCGTATTGCTGGAGAACCGGATCGAGCTGCTTTCACAAGCGGCAGCGATCCTCGCCGATTCTTCGCATTGACCCGTCCGCGTCATCTCAGTAATCGCGAGATTTTGCCGACTTCTGCTCAGTATTCGTGAGATTTAGACGTTGGCATAAAAGGCACACCGGAGCCGCCTATCTCAACGACACAGCACAAGCCTCGGTTCTAAACGGGAATTGACGCCTCAGAATTGGTGAGACTGTCTCAAGGTAAGTGAGTTACGACAGCCGCGCAGTCCTCTGCGTCTTACTTCGCATAATGTATATTATGTAATATCACAGAAATACCGGGAAAATCTCTATCGCGCCTGCATAAGGCGGCCGCTGCGCTGCTAATTGTGCGATTCCCTCTTTCCCGACTGGTCGCTCGCCAGGGCGCTGGACAGCGCCGGCGCCACCACCGAAGTAGTCTCTCCTAAAGGCACCGAGATCAAAGGATGGAACCACGCCGACTGGGGCCAGAAGGTCGACGTAGATCAAACGCTCGCGCAAGCGGACGCCGAGGACTTCGACGCATTGGTGCTACCCGGGGGCGTGATGAACCCCGACGCGTTGCGCATGAACCCCGCTGCGGTTGCGTTCGTGAAATCGTTTTTCGATGCCGGTAAGCCGGTCGCCGCCATCTGCCATGGTCCGTGGACCGTGGTGGAAGCCGGGCAGGCGAGCGGTTATCAGCTCACCTCGTGGCCTTCGCTGAAGACCGATATCACCAATGCGGGCGGCAACTGGATCGATCAGGAGGTCGTCGTGGACGACAATCTGGTCACGAGTCGGCGCCCCGATGACATCCCGGCGTTCAACCGCGAAATGATCGCGCTATTCGGCCAGTACCAGGGCGGCAAGCGCGAGCCGCGACCTGCGCGCGGCAAAACACCCCAGGGCCAGGGGCAGACGCTGCAGGAATGAAAGGGCGTCCCGGCGTCAGGACATCCCTGGCGCCGGTGCGCATCGGGGGCTGAAGCACCCTCTTCCATCGCACGCTCATTTCGCGTGGATGACTTCGCGGCTGCGAGCCTCTAAGGTTAGGGGAGCCGGGCCTCAAGGCTCGCCGGATCAGAAGCATGCTCGCCCGTATACCGCAGTCACAGTGGGCACGCCTCCTCATTGCGTGCGCGCTTGGATTTGGGGTGCCGGTGGGTTACGCCGCCCCCGCAAATGCACCTGCGGTCGGTCTCCAGGCACCTGACTTCACCGCGCGCGACTACGTGAGCGGTGAGCGAATCCGACTGGCCGCCCAGCAGGGAAAGGTCGCGGTTGTAACCTTCTGGGCAACCTGGTGCGCCCCGTGCCGCAATGAACTCCCCAACCTTGAGAAGCTGCAGGAGTATCTCGGCAAGCAGAAGATCACAATCCTTGCCGTCAATTTCAGGGACGATCAACCGGAAACGCTGGAACGCCTGCGCCGGGACGCCAAGGAGGCAGGCTGGCAGTTGCATCTGCTTCTCGATCCGGGCGAGCGGATCGCGCAGGCGTATGGCATCAGCGCGATTCCGCGCATGTACATTATCGGCAAGGACGGCAGGATCCGCGCCATTCACGCAGGCTTCGGGGACGGTTCCCTCGACGACATGCTCACCGACCTCAAAACTGTGCTCACCGAGAAGCCGGGGGAGCCCGCCGCACCGGCCGCAGCGACTCCCTGACCGCTCAAGCATGCCGCTGCTGAAGATCTATCTGCGCGTTCTGTCCCTGCTGGGGCCGGAGAAATGGCTGGCGACGGGACTTGCGCTCGCAAACGTCGCAATGGCGGCGGTGTTCCTGCTTGAACCGTGGTTGTTCGGCCGCGTGGTGGATGCCCTGGCAATTCAGGGCTCCGGCAACCCCTGGTACTACATCGCCTGGTGGACCGGCGTCGGCTTCTTTGGAGTCGCCGCCAACGTCCTGGTGGCCCTGTACTCAGACCGCCTGGCGCACCGGCGCCAGCTGGCGGCCATCGTGGACTTCTTCGAGCATGCCCTCGCCCTGCCCCTGGCCTTCCACGACGAACACCACACCGGACGGCTGCTACGCACCCTGCATACCGGCAGCGGCAACCTGTTCGTGGTGTGGCTCGCCTTCTTCCGCAGTCACCTGAGCACCCTGATCGCCATCCTGGTGATGATCCCGCTGGCCTTGCGCATCAACTGGCAGCTGGCGCTGCTGATGATTGTGCTGATGTCGGCATTCGTGTTGTTCAACACGATCATCGTACGACGCACCGGCAACGAGCAGCGCGAGGTCGAGCAGCTCAACCAGGAGATCGCCGAACGCACCGGGGATGTGTTCGGCAATGTCATGGTGGTGCAGAGCTTCGCGCGGATCGCCACCGAGGTGGCGGCCCTGCGGCAGCTCGTCGGCCAGGTGCTGACCGCCCAGTACCCCGTGCTGCGCGGCTGGGCCTGGGTGTCGGTGGCCAATCGGGCGGCCAGTACCCTCACGGTGATCGGGCTGTTCGCGCTCGGCGTACAGCTGCACGGCAAGGGCCAGATCACCGTGGGGGCGATCGTGAGCTTCGTCGGCTTCGCCATGATGATGATCGGCCGCATGGAGCAGCTCGCCGGGTTTATCTCAGAGCTGTTCTTTCAGGCGCCCGCGCTCGCGAACTTCTTCGAGGTGCTCGACACCCGCAGCGCGCTGCACGAACTGCCTGGCGCGGCGGAGCTAAAGGATGTCAGAGGCAATGTCGTATTCGACAATGTCTCTTTCGGCTATGACGCGACGCAGCCGGTACTGAAAGACCTGAGCTTCCAGGTGGCCGCGGGCAGCACCGTTGCGATCGTCGGACCGACCGGGGCCGGCAAGACGACCGCTCTGTCCCTGCTCTATCGTGCCTACGATCCGGCCGGCGGCCGCATCACGATCGACGGCATCGACATCCGCAGCGTGACGCTGACCTCGCTGCGCGCGCACATCGCCGTGGTGTTCCAGAACCCGGGGCTCCTCTACCGCTCAATCGCCGAGAATCTGCGCATCGGCAAGCCCGACGCCAGCGATACGGAACTCGAGGCCGCAGCGCGCGCCGCCGAAGCCCATCAGTTCGTCAGCGTAAAGCCGGAAGGCTATGCCGCGATGGTCGCCGAACATGGCAAGTCGCTCTCCGGCGGCGAGCGCCAGCGCCTCTCGATCGCCCGTGCGATGCTCAAGGATGCCCCCATCCTGATTCTGGATGAGGCCACGAGCGCACTCGATAACATCACCGAGGCCCGCGTGCAGCGCGCCCTGAGCACGCTGGTCAGGGGTCGTACGACGTTTGTCATCGCGCACCGCCTGACCACCGTTCGCACCGCCGATACGATCCTGGTGCTGAAGGATGGCCGGCTGGTGGAACGCGGGCGTTATGAGGAACTCGTGCGTCTGGGCGGCGTGTTCGCGGAACTGGACGCGCAGGGGAAGTTCATCCCCGATGCGCCAGGCGCTGCTGCCGCGGCACTCGAGCCCCTGGCTGAGGGTGATTTCGGATGAAGGGCTGCGCTCGGCGCAGCTCTAGCGCACAAAGGTCTGTCAAAAAAGTGACATGAACCAGTCCTGTGCACAGGGCTGTGGGACTTTGTGGTGCATGGGGGGTCTGTGAAATACTCCAGCGGCGTTCCCGGTTTCAAGGTCGGGCCGGTACTAAAAAAACGATAAATCAACGCTCTATCCGAGAGTTTCAGGGATCAACAGGAGCCAAACCGTGGCCACAAGCACGCTGACTGCAGACGGGTCTGGGATCGATAAGTCGCACCGCCAGGTCATATTCGCCTCAAGCCTGGGAACGGTCTTCGAGTGGTACGACTTCTACCTGTATGGATCGCTCGCCCCGATCATCACCAAGCAGTTCTTCTCCGCGGTCAATGAAACCACCGGATTGATTCTCGCGCTGCTGGCCTTCGCGGCCGGGTTCTTCGTGCGGCCCTTCGGCGCGCTCCTGTTTGGCCGGCTGGGTGACATGGCAGGCCGCAAGCACACATTCCTGATCACGATCGTGATCATGGGTCTTTCCACCGCGCTCGTAGGCGTGCTGCCGAGCTACGCGAGTGCGGGCCTGTTCGCCCCGCTCGCCCTGGTCGCGCTGCGGCTGCTGCAGGGACTGGCGCTGGGCGGTGAATATGGCGGCGCGGCCACCTACGTCGGCGAGCACGCCCCGCAGGGCAAGCGCGGCCGGTACACGAGCTGGATCCAGACCACCGCCACGATGGGCCTGTTCCTGAGTCTGGTGGTGATTCTCGTGTGCCGTAACTGGCTCGGCGCCGAATTCGACACCTGGGGCTGGCGTATCCCGTTCCTGGTCTCGATCGTGCTGCTGGCAATCTCGGTCTACATCCGCATGCAGCTGGCCGAGTCGCCCGTGTTCCTGGAGATGAAGGCCGGGGGCACGGTGTCGAAGGCACCCCTGACGGAGTCGTTCGCTCGCTGGGATAACCTCAAGGTCGTGATCCTCGCGTTGCTCGGCGCCACCGCCGGGCAGGCGGTGGTCTGGTACTGCGGCCAGTTCTACGCCCTGCTCTTCCTCACCCAGACTCTCAAGGTCGACGCGGTAACCGCCAACACGCTCGTGGCCCTCGCGTTACTGCTGGCAACACCCTTCTTCCTCGTGTTCGGAGCCCTGTCGGACAAGATCGGCCGCAAACCGATCGTGCTGGCGGGCTGCCTCCTGGCGGCCGTCACCTACATACCGATTTTCCAGGGGCTTACCCACTACGCCAATCCTGCGATCGAGAGCGCCTCGCAGCACGCGCCGGTCACCGTCGTGGCGGATCCGGCTGCCTGCTCGTTCCAGTTCGATCCGGTGGGCAAGAAGAAATTCGTCCAGTCCTGCGACGTCGCTAAGGCAGCCCTCGCCAAGGCCGGTGTTCCTTACCGCAACGAGGCCGCAGCCATCGGCAGCATTGCGCAGGTGCGCATCGGTGATGCGCCCCCGATCGCTTCGGTCGAGGGCGGCCCCATGACGGGGGCGGATTTCAAGGCCGCGAGCGAGGCCTTCTCCAAGTCTCTCGGCGGCGCGCTGAAGGGGGCCGGCTACCCGGCGAAGGCCGATCCGGCGCAGATCAACAAGTTCATGGTTTGGCTGCTGCTGTTCGTGCTGGTGCTCTACGTCACCATGGTGTACGGGCCGATTGCCGCATGGCTCATCGAACTGTTCCCGGCACGCATCCGCTACAGCTCCATGTCCCTCCCCTACCACATCGGCAACGGCTGGTTCGGGGGCTTCGTGCCAGCCGTCGCCTTCGCCCTGGTCGCGCTGAAGGGCGATATCTATTACGGCCTGCGCTATCCGATTATCGTTGCGCTGATGACGGTCGTGATCGGCCTGCTGTTCCTGCCGGAAACCAAGGACCGCCAGGTTCGCTAGCAGGCACGCGCCGCGGTGACGTGATGGGCCTCCGGAATACCGGGGCGCACTTCGGGAGGAGGTTCCATGAATGACACTCAGGGCAGGCATCGCGGCTGGAGCTGGTGGTACCTGCTCTTCATCGTGCAGATCGTCGCGGTACTGTGGCCGCCCTTCTACAACAGCGTCGAGCCCGCCTGGATGGGCATCCCCTACTTCTACTGGTACCAGATGCTGTGGGTTCTCATCAGCGCGGTGTTCACCGCTGTTGTGTATTTCGCGACGCGCGAATAGCTGCGTGCTCGGGCAACGCTGCGGGGGGATGGCATGCAAGGCGTGAACTGGACGGCGCTGACGATCTTCGTGATCCTCTTCCTGTTCGTCAGCTGGCTCGGCTTTGCCGCGGCGCGCTGGCGCCGCGGAGACCTCGACCAGCTGCATGAATGGGGGCTCGGCGGCCGGCGTTTCGGGACGGTGATCACCTGGTTCCTGGTCGGCGGTGACCTGTACACGGCCTACACCTTCGTCGCCGTCCCCGCTCTGGCATTTGGTACCGGCGCGCTCGCCTTTTTCGCCGTGCCCTACACGATCGTCATCTACCCCATTCTCTTCCTGGTTTTCCCGCGACTCTGGCACGTGTGCCACAAGCGCGGTTACATCACCGCCGGCGACTTCGTGAAGGGGCGCTTTGGCAACCGCTGGCTGGCACTCGCGATCTCGATCACCGGCATCGTGGCCACCATGCCCTACATCGCGCTGCAGCTGGTCGGCATCCAGGTGGTCGTAGGCGCGCTGGGTATCTCCGGCACCGGCTTCATGGGCGAACTGCCGCTGCTGATCGCCTTCGTCGTGCTGGCCGCCTTTACCTACTCCAGCGGCCTGCGCGCACCGGCCTCGATCGCCGTGGTCAAGGACCTGCTCATCTACATCACCGCCTTCACGGCCGTGATCGTCATTCCCATGCAGCTCGGTGGCTTCGGCAAGATCTTCGCAGCCATACCCCCGGCCAAGCTCATCCTGGCGCCACCGGGCGCACACACCACCGGTGCCTACAGCGCCTATGCCACGCTCGCACTCGGCTCCGCTCTTGCCCTCTTTCTCTATCCGCACTCACTCACCGGCATCCTCAGCGCGAGCAGCGGCAAGGCCATCCGCCGCAATGCTGCGATGCTGCCCGGCTACACGTTCATGCTGGGACTGCTGGCGCTACTGGGCTTCTTCGCGATCGCCGCCGGGGTCAAGGAGATGCCCGAATACGCCGCCGGCTTCAAGCAGTTCAGCAACAACTTCGCCGTGCCGGCGCTGCTCCTGCACAGCTTCCCGAGCTGGTTCGTCGGCATCGCCTTCGCCGCCATCGCCATCGGGGCACTGGTACCGGCCGCGATCATGTCGATCGCGGCAGCCAATCTCTACACCCGCAACATTCACCGCGAATTCATCAACCCGAACCCTTCGGCGCGCGAGGAATCGCAGATCGCAAAATGGGTCTCCCTTATCGTCAAGGTAGGCGCCCTGGCATTCATTCTCCTGGTGCCGACCAAGTACGCGATCCAGCTGCAGCTGCTCGGCGGCATCTGGATCATCCAGACCCTGCCTGCGGTCATGCTGGGAACCTACACGCGCTGGTTCAACTCCTGGGCGTTGCTCGTCGGCTGGGGCGTCGGAACGATCGCCGGAACCTGGATGGCAATCGCGGCCAATCTGACGCCGACCTTCCCCCTCAACTTCGGCCACCTGGTTCTGCCTGGCTACAGCGCCTTCTACACGGTGCTGCTGAACCTGGTCCTGGTGCTGGTCCTGACACCCGTATTCAATGCCCTGGGCTCGCGCGCTGGCAGCGACGAGACGCTCGCCTCTGATTACTTTGCGTGACTACGCGGCCGGGGAGGCTCGACGTCGACGCGCAACGGGAGCACTGCAGCCGCGCCTCAGGATGGCTTGTAGATGAGGCCGATGGCTGCGCCGACGATGACCCACTGAATGAAGTAGGCGATGCTCTGGTAAAGGGTCAGCGTGAGGCCGATGTTGAGGTTGACGTAGTTGTGAATGACGAACGTGCAGACCGAGAATGTGCCGATGAGTGCCCCAAGGGTGGCGCCGGATCCGATGCCCCCGCCAGCGCGATAGGTTTTTGCGTAGAGAATGGCGACGACGACGATGCCAATGAGAATGGCGATCATGCCGTAGGGCATCATTTGCATGAGCTCAGCCCGCGGGCGATAGACGTTGGGGTACTTCAGGAACTCGGTTTTCATCGACGGCCACGCGGCGAACATGACGAAGCCGTAGGCGAAGTAGGCGACCGTGGCCCCGAGGGCGGCCAATGCAAGGCGGGCGTAGTTCATGTCGATGCCTCGGCGATTGAGAATTGCGCTAGGGGTTGCCCGAAGACGCGGCGGCAGGTGATCTGCCGCGCAGAATTCCGTCGGCCTCCGACACTACTGCGGTACGCGTGCGGCGATCGAACAGGCACAGTTCGCGCCCCGGCTGGTTCTTCATGTGGGGCTGCGGGTAGTGCCCGGCCAGCACGAGGGCGGAATAACCGGTGGCATCATCAAAATCCACCCGCTGTCCTGCCGCATGGGGGTTCTTGAGTAAGCTCGCGGCAATACAGGCCTTGAGCACTTCCGCGTCGTAGTCACTCCAGGCCTGCGGGGTTGAGGCCAGGGCGACGCCACACGCCGCGGCCGCGGCCAGGCCGACCCAGCGGCCCAGCCGCCGCCACCTCTGGCGCGCGGCGGGCAAGCGCTGGCTCACTTCGCCGGCATCACGATCAGGCCCTGCTTCTCCATTTCCTTGGCGGTCGCGCCTGCAACCTCGCTCACCAGGGCATCTAGGTTCCTAGGATTCGTCGTGTGGCTGGAACTCGCCCACAACAGCTTATCCGTCTTCAGGGAGTACACCAGCGTCTCGACCGAAACGATCGTATCGGTGGTGATGGTGGGCGGTGAGTAGACCGTGCCCCAGCCGTAACCCCAGTAGGGTCCGAACCCACCGTAGTACGCCGGCATCGCCATGCCGGGCGTGTAGTTGACCTGCTGGTCCTTGCCGACCACGCGCATGATGACGACGCCATCGCAGCCGGCGGCCTTCAGTGCAGCCCGCGCAGCGTCACCATTCTGGCGCATCTCGCCCGGCAGGATCGTATAGGCGGCAACGCCCCTGGCGCCGTGCACGGTGAGGTCGGCCGCGAGCTGGTCCTCGGCGGGACGCCGCCGGCTCTCGTCACGTGACACGAACACGGCTGCAACGGTCTTGCCCACAGGATCGATCGGTGCCGTTCCCGGGGCCTTCCACGTGGAAGTGAAGGTCGTAGTCGCACAGGCAGTGACCAGAAGTACCAGGGCCGCGAGTGTTGTTTTCTGAAGCATCTTGGACATGGAATGAGTCCCTCCTGCGAACGAAGACTACTCCGGCGCGAGGGGGACCGCCATTGTCCCGGGCAGGTTGCCCGGAGAACTAGGGCGTCGGGTTGAAGGCGATGATCTTAATGGTGCGCCTGCTGCAGAGCGCGTCGTTGCAGATCCCGCTGAACCACAACTGACCACTCCCGATCATGACGCCCTGGCTGTTCACGAACAGCTCCTCATAGGACTGTGCGGCAAGGAGCGTCCGCGTCGCCTGCGGCAGCAGTTGATCGTAGTGAGCGAGGAACTGCTGCGTCGTGCCGATGCGCACCACGTGACCGTGAATCTTCGTCTTGAGCGGATAGCTCACCATGCCCGCGACCCGCACGCGCTCGTCTGCCGCGACGGCTGCCTGCAGCTGCCCGAGGAACGCGCGGTACGGATCGTGTTCCCCGAAAAGCAGGTCCAGCCGCGCATCTATGCCGCCGCTGCCCGAAGGTGCTACCGGCTGCGCCGCCGCGAGAGTGATCAGGAGGACACTGCCGAGCAGCACTGCGCAGGAGCGGCACGCGCGCCGTGCAAGACGCCTGAAGCCTGCGGTCGGCCTGACCAGCCGCTGCCTGAGTGTGCCGCTGTCCAAAGAACCCTCCCCTATACCACCGCGTCCGGCGCCTTCTCGGGCGCGCGACCGCGTTTTCCCGAGTTCGCCAGCACCGCGGACAGAGCCGCCGCAAGTTCCGCGGCATGTAGCGGCTTGCTGAGGATTGTATGCACGCCCGCCGCAGCCGCCTGTGCCTGCAGGTCCGGACCGCCATAGCCGCTCACCAGAAGCGCCGGAAGGCCAGCGCGCGAGCGGCGCATCTCCTTCAGCAGCTCCGTGCCTGACATCTCGGGCATGATGGCATCGCTCACCACGACGTCGAAACGCTGCGGGTCGCCGCGGAACACCTTCAGAGCCTGCAGCGCCCCGACACAGCCGACCGGCTCATAGCCGAGGCCCGCGAGCACCTCCTCGGTCAGCCGCACGAGACTCTCCTCGTCATCAACGACCAGCACGGTCTCCCCGCGGCCGGTGGCGAGCGCCACGGGCGCAGGCTCCTGCGTGGGCTCACCGCTCGCCAGTGGCAGAAACACGCTGAAGCTCGTGCCGGCGCCCGGGCGGCTTGTGACCTCGAGCGCAGCGCCGTGATCGAGCACGATGCCATGCACGAGGGAGAGGCCGAGGCCGGTACCCTCGCCCACCGGCTTGGTGGTAAAGAAGGGGTCAAAGATGCGCTCGACCTGTCCGTCGCTCATACCGATTCCGGTGTCGGTGACGTCGACGCGCGCGTACGGCCCCTGGCGCAGGCGCCCGACTGTACAGACGCGCTCGTTCTCGATCGCCACGGCACTGGCGTTGACCTCGACCCGGCCTGCATCGCCCACCGCCTGCACCGCATTGGTCACAAGATTGGCAAACATCTGGTGGAGCTGCGCGGCATCCCCGGCGACGATCAGCGGGCTCTGCGGCGCGCGCACGCTCACCGTCACGCGCGCCGGCAGTGCCGCGGCGCTCAGGTTGCGCACCTCGGTGAGGATTCTCTGCAATACCAAAGGCTGCGCACTCCCCACGCCCGGACGGCTGAAAGCGAGAATGCGGGCAACCAGGTCCCGGGCGCGGTTGGCGGCCATGACGATGTTGTCCAGGTAGCGCCGCAGTGCCGTGCCAGGCTGCGTATGTTCGATGCCGAGCTCGCTGTAGCCGAGAATCGCGCCCAGCACGTTGTTGAAATCGTGTGCGATACCGCCGGCAAGCGTTCCCAGGGCCTCGAGCTTCTGCGACTGGTGCAGCTGCCCCGTCATGCGCTCGTGTCGGGCGAGCTGGCGCAGGAAAGCCACCAGGAGCAGCGTCGCAAGCAGGGTGATGACGAAGGTGCGGATCACGTTGTCCCAGCTCTTCGCGCGCCAGTCGGCGAGGATCGCGTGTTCGCTGCGCCCCACCACCACGACCGCCGGATACCCCGGCACCTTGCGCAGGCTCACGCGCATGGGCCCGAGCGCCGGGTCCTTAGCCGCGAGCGACAGGGATTCGCGGTCCCCGAGCTCCTTCAACGCGGCAAGCCACGGGGACGGGGACGTGCCGATGACCTCGTGCTCCCGGCTGACCAGTGCCGTGCCGTCCGCCCGCACCAGCTCGATCACGCTGCCACCGCCCAGATCCAGTGCGCTGTAGAAGCGACGGATATAGGGGACATCCACGGCCGCCCCGGCGATGCCGCGGAACCCCTCGCCCGGCAGACGCCGCGAGAGGACGAACGTCGGATCCCCCGTCACACGGCTGAGGAACGGCTCACTGACGTAGAGGCCGAAGGCCGGGTCATCGTGCTGCACGCGATAGTAGGTGCGATCACTCAGATCGGCGTTGATGGCACCAGAGGGTGTCGAGCTGACGTGCAGTGCGCGCGCGGGGTCGAATAAAAAGAGGTTCCGCACCTGCGGCACACCACTCATGTAACGACGCAGCAGGTCGGCCAGCGTGTCCCGCGAGGCGGGCGCGCCCGGGATGTCCGGGTCAAGCAGCGCCGCCTGCTTCAGGATCAGATCAGTGGCCTGCAGCGCCCGGGCGGCCTGTTCGGCGAGTGCGCCGGCGACATTCTCGTACTGGCGCTCCGCGTCGGCGAGTATCGCCGTGCGGTCGCGCAGCGCATCGTAGAGCGCCGAGAGCCACACCGCGGCGCATACCGCCACCACCACGAGGACCAGACGCATCCGCAGGGCGCGGGCGCGCGCGCCCTCGCCCGCCGCCGGCGCCCCTAGCGCGGCGCGGCGTCGCTGCTCGGGGAGGCTGCTGCGAGGCCCAGGGCTGCCCATAGATCGGCGCGGGTAAAGGGCTTGGCGAGGATGCGCGTCACTCCGAGGCGGGCAGCCATGGCATCATTCGCCATGTCGCCCGCCGAGAACCGCCCGGAGGCCAGCACGATCGCGGCGCGCGGATACGTGCGACGCCAGTTGTTGAGAGTTGCATGAGCCTGCTGCTGACACGAAACGTCGACCAGTACTGCATCGATATCCGCCGGAGCTTGATCGGCAGCGTCGGCATAGACCGCCTCGACGCCCCCGTCCTCGAGCCATTCACGGATGAGATCGCGGTGAAGACTATCACGCTCGACGACCAGCACGCGCTTCACGGACGCCTCCGATGAACAGTGTCCCGGTGCCGCACGTGCTGGTGGTGGACGATGACAGTGCGGTGCGCCAGCTGGTGGAGGAATACCTGGGCCAGAACGACTTCCGCGTCACGGGCGCGGCCACCGGGGCTGAATTCCTCGAAGCCTGCCGCACCGGCGTAGTTGACCTGGCGCTGCTTGACCTGCGGCTGCGGGGTGAGGACGGCATGCATCTCTTGCGCCAGCTGCGCGCTGAATCCCAAATCCCCGTCATCATCCTCACCGGCCGCGCCGAGGAAGCCGACCGCGTCATGGGACTGGAGCTCGGTGCGGATGACTACCTCACCAAACCCTTCAGCCCGCGGGAGCTGCTGGCGCGCATCCGCACGGTGCTGCGGCGGACCCAGATCAGCCAGGATGCCAAGGGCACGCGTGTGTGCCGTGCCTATCGGATCCCGGGCTGGGAGCTGAACCTGCGCACCCGTCGCCTCACCGCCGGCAATGGCACCGACGTGACGCTCAGTAATGGGGAGTTCAACCTGCTGGCGGCGCTCCTGGCGACGGGCAACCGGGTGGTCAGCCGCGACCAGCTGATCGAGATGAGTCGCCGCTACGACAACGAGGTTTATGACCGGGCCATCGATGTGCAGGTGCTGCGTCTGCGCCGCAAGATCGAGGCCAACCCCGCGGAACCGCTGATCATCGTCACGGAACGTGGCGTGGGCTACCGCGTCGCGGTGCCCGTCGAAGCCGTCTACTGACCGTCTGCTCTTCACCCAATTCGCCCCCGCGTACCCCGGTAGCCGCCCGTCCGTCCCCGGGCTGGTCCCAGGGGGCCCCAATTTCCATGTCCTCTGTCGCAGGCTGCTTGCGGGTGCCATTTCACCTGTAACAAACAGTGGCGGCGGCGTAATCGTTGCTTCCCATGCCTCCGGTAACTTTGGCGGTCAAATGTGGATCGTCAAACTGGCGCTGCGGCGCCCCTATACGTTTCTGGTGCTCGCCATCCTGATCACGCTCCTCGGCGTGTTCTCGATCCTGCGCACTCCCACCGACATCTTTCCGAACATCAAGATCCCGGTGGTCGCCGCGATCTGGAACTACACCGGCCTCTCCCCGGATGAGATGGCGACGCGCCTGGTGCTCGCCAGCGAGCGCACCGCGCAGACGACCGTCAACGATGTCGAGCACACCGAGTCGCAGTCTCTGACCGGCAAGTCGGTGGTGAAGTATTTCTTCCAGCCCAACGTGAACGAGGAACTCTCGTTCGCGCAGATTACAGGTGTCTCCCAGACCGGTCTGCGGCAGGCGCCGCCCGGCACCACGCCGCCATTTATTCTTGCCTACAACGCCTCCTCGGTACCGATTCTGCAGCTGGCGCTCTCGAGTGACACGCTCTCTGAGGCCCAGCTCTTCGACCTTGGCAACAGCATCATCCGTACAGCGCTTGCCACCGTTCCGGGCGCCTCCATGCCCTACCCCTACGGCGGCCTGCAGCGCCAGGTACAGGTGGATCTGAATCCGGACGCGTTGCGCGCCCAGGGTCTCTCCGGCAACGACATCACTAACGCCATTGGCACCCAGAACTCGATCCTGCCGGCCGGTACGCAAAAGATCGGCGACCGCGAGTACTTCGTTTCGGTTAACTCGAACCCGCGCACGGTAGCCGAGCTCAACGACATGCCGGTCACTACGCGCAACGGCACCGTGATCTACGTGCGAGACGTTGCCAACGTACGCGACGGCTATCCGCCACAGACCAACATGGTGCGTCGCGATGGCCGCCGCGGCGTGCTCATGAGCGTGCTGAAGACGGGCAGCGCCTCGACGCTCGACATCATCAAGGAAATCAAGGCGCGTATCCCGACGGTACTGACTCAGCTGCCGCCGGGATTCAACATCGACCTCGTTGGCGATCAGTCCATCTTCGTGCGCGGCGCGATCTCCGGCGTGGTGCGCGAGGCGGTGATCGCCGCAGCGCTGACCGGCCTCATGATTCTGCTTTTCCTCGGCAGCGTGCGCAGCACCCTGATCATCGCGATCTCGATCCCGCTGTCGATCCTGGCCTCGATCGTATGTCTTTCCGCGCTCGGGGAAACCATCAACATCATGACCCTCGGGGGCCTGGCGCTCGCGGTCGGTATCCTCGTCGACGATGCGACCGTCACCATCGAAAACATCAACTACCACCTGGAAGAGGGCAAGGATGTCGAGGATGCCATCCTGACGGGTGCGCACGAGATCGCTACTCCGGCCCTGGTGTCGACCCTGGCAATCTGCATCGTGTTCGTACCGATGTTTATGCTCGGGGGCGTGGCGCGTTATCTGTTCGTACCGCTCGCCGAAGCGGTCGTGTTCGCGATGCTCGCCTCCTACCTGCTCTCACGTACGCTCGTACCTACGCTCGCCAAGTACTGGCTGCAGAAGCACGACCCGAACAAGCACGAAACCGCAAGCGGTTTCTTCCAGAAGCTGCAGCATGGCTTCGAGCGCTGGTTCACACGCGTCCGGGGCGGTTACCACTCGCTGCTCGAGCGCGCGCTGGGCGCTGGCATGCGCTTCGCCGCGCCGTTCCTGGCCGCCATGGCATTGACCGCGGTGTTGGCCTTCCCGTTCGGGCGCTTTATGCCGGGCCTCGGCCAGGACTTCTTTCCGGCGGTCGATGCCGGGCAGATCAAACTGCACGTGCGTGCCTTCACTGGCGCACGCATCGATGAGGCCGCCACGCTCTGCGACGAGGTTGAGGCCACCATCCGCGAAGTCATCCCTGCAAGTGAGATCGCAACGATCGTCGACAATATCGGCGTGCCCTACAGCGGCATCAATCTGGCCTACTCAAGTTCCGCTCCGGTGGGCTCAGGGGATGCCGATATTCTGGTGAATCTCAAGGAGGGGCACCACCCAACGGCGCAGTACGTGCGCAAGCTGCGGCCGCGGTTGAACGCGCTGTACCCATCCGCGACCTTTGCTTTCTTGCCGGCGGACATCGTCAGCCAGATCCTGAATTTCGGTCTGCCGGCGCCGCTCGACGTGCAGGTGTCCGGCTTCAATGTCGAGGCGAACCGCACGTACGCCAACGACCTCCTGGCACGCATGCATAAGATCGCGGGTGTCGCGGACCTGCGCATCCAGCAGGCGTTCGACTACCCGACCCTGAACGTGGATGTCGACCGCAGCAAGGCGGCGCTCCTGGGCCTCACCGAGACCGACGTGGCCAATGACCTGCTTACCTCGCTCTCGGGCAGCGGCCAGACACTGCTGTCCTACTGGATCGATCCGAAGAACGGCACCCAATACCCAGTGGTCGCCCAGACGCCGCAGTTCCGGCTGTCCTCCCTCACGGACCTTACGACGACACCGGTCACCGGCCCCGCAGCGCGCACCACGCAGTTGCTGGCCAACCTTGCGAGTTTCCGGCGCACCATGACACCGGCGGTCGTCAGCCACTATGACGCCACGCCCGTCATCGACATCTTCGGCTCGGCCGATGGCGCGGATCTGGGCTACATCTCCGGCGAGATCAACAAGGTAGTCGCCGACACCAAACACTCCCTGGCGCGCGGGTCCAAGGTAACTGTGCGCGGCCAGATCAAGACCATGAACGACTCGTTTGTCGGGTTGTTGGTCGGCCTTGCCGGCGCCATCATCTTGGTTTACCTGCTGATTGTGGTGAATTTCCAGTCCTGGATGGATCCTTTCATCATCATCACCGCCCTGCCCGCAGCGCTCGCCGGCATCGTGTGGATGCTGTTCATGACCCATACCCCGGTGAGCGTACCGGCACTGACCGGCGCCATCATGTGCATGGGAGTCGCAACCGCGAACAGTGTGCTCGTGATCAGTTTCGCGCGCGACCGAATGACGGCCGGAGATGATGCCACCCACGCAGCGCTGCAGGCCGGCACGCAGCGCTTTCGTCCCGTGCTCATGACCGCGCTCGCCATGATCATCGGCATGGTGCCGATGGCACTTGGTCTGGGTGAAGGCGGCGAGCAGAATGCCCCCCTGGGACGCGCGGTGATCGGCGGCCTGATTTTCGCCACCATCGCGACTCTGTTCTTTGTGCCCACTGTTTTCTCCATGATTCATTCGCGCCGGAGTGAGAGCAATGTCCGACCAGCCCACTAACTCGCCGGCTCCGCACACGGCCGACCCGCGCACGCGTCGCTATGTACTGATACTCGTTGCCGCGGCCTTCATCATCGCGGTGTGGGGCATTGTGAGCCGCCTGAGCGCGCGACAGGCGCTCGAGAAGCAGGCCTCTGATGCTGCGGTCGCTACCGTCACCACGGTTAAACCGCACGGCGGTCCCGGCAAGGACACGCTGGTGCTGCCCGGAAGCGTGCAGGCCTTCTACGAGGCGCCGATCTATGCCCGCACCAATGGCTACCTGAAGGCCTGGCACACCGACATCGGCACGCAGGTCAAGAAGGGGCAGCTGCTGGCGGAGATCGAGACTCCGGAGGTCGATCAGGAGCTGCGTCAGGCGCAGGCGGACCTGGCGACTGCGGACGCCAACTATGAGTTGGCACGCACGACTAACGATCGCTGGAAGGGACTTTTAGCCACGGAGTCGGTTTCGCAGCAGGATGCCGACCAGCGCGCCGGTGATGCGGCGGCCAAGGCCGCCGCCAAGCAGTCGTCGGCGGCGAACCTGGCACGTCTGCAGGAGCTGGAGTCCTTCAAGCGCGTACTGGCCCCCTTTGATGGCGTGGTCACGCAGCGCAACACGGATGTCGGGGCACTCATCAATGCGGGTCAAAGCGCCGGCAATGCCTTGTTCCGCGTGGCGGACCTGCATCGTCTGCGCATCTACGTGTCGGTTCCGCAACTGTACGCCTCTGCCATCCACGAGGGGCTCAGCGCCGGGCTCGTGTTTGCTGACCATCCTGGCAAGCGCTATGAGGGGGTGGTTGCCAACACCTCGCGCGCCCTGGATGCCAACTCCCGCACGTTGCAGGTCGAGCTGCAGATCGACAACTCCAAGGGCGAGTTGCTGCCGGGCTCGTACGCACAGGTGTATTTCAACCTGGCAGGTGTGGATGACTCGCTGCGCATCCCGGTGAACACCGTACTGTTCCGCACCGACGGGCTGCGGGTCGCCGTTCTTGATGACCAGCACCGGGTGCACCTGCAGACGATCACACAGGGCCGTGACTTCGGCACCGAGATCGAAGTGCTTTCGGGCGTCAACGCGAACGATGTGCTAGTGGCCAACCCGCCGGACTCCATCCAGGATGGCGCCCAGGTGCGCCTGGCACCCACGCCGCCCGCGGCCGCGAAGCCCGCCGCCACTGGACACTCCTGATGCGGCGTTCCGCCGCAGTCGCGGTGCTGGCGGCCTTGAGCGGCTGCTCGCTCGCCCCGCACTATGCGCGGCCGGCGATGGCGACGCCCCCTGATACCTTCAAGGAGACCGGCGACTGGAAGCTCGCTACGCCCGCGGACACCGCGCCGCGCGGAGAATGGTGGCAGGTGTTTGAGGATCAGGAGCTCGATGCGCTCGAGGCGCAGGTCACCGACGCCAATCAGAGCCTGAAAGCGGCGTTCGCGCGGCTCGAGCAGGCTAAGGCGCAGACGCGCATCGCACGCTCGGCGCTGTTCCCCTCGCTCGATGCTGACGCCGGCGCCACCCGCGAGCGGGTGTCCTACAACTCCCCCAGCTACACTCTCGGCAAACCTGCGACCGGCAACCTGTTCACCCTCGGCGGCAGCCTCTCCTACGAGCTCGATCTGTTCGGCCGTGTCCGCAACACGGTCGCCAACGCCCGTTACAGCGAGCAGGCGAGCGCCGGCGACGTTGCCGGGGTTGACCTCGCCCTGCACGCGGAGCTGGCGACCGACTACTTCACGCTGCGGGGCCTCGATGTCGAGCAGCAGCTGCTCGACCAGACGGTGGCCGACTACGCCCGCGCCCTCAAGCTCACCCAGAACCTCTACCAGGGCGGCGCCTCGCCGATCTCCGACGTGCAGCAGGCTCAGGCGCAGCTCGAGACCGCGCGCACCCAGGCCGAGGACACGCGCCTGCGGCGCGCGCAGACCGAGCACGCCATCGCGGTACTGGTGGGGCGGGAGGCCACGGCCTTCGGCATCGCGCCGCACCCGGCGCAGCATCTGCCGCAGCTGCCGACCGTGGACCCGGGTCTGCCCTCGGAGCTGCTGGAGCGCCGCCCGGACGTCGCAGCGGCTGAACGCCGGGTAGCCGCTGCCAACGCCAACATCGGCGTGGCCCGAGCCGCCTACTTCCCGGTATTCAGCATCTTCGGTACCGCCGGTTACCAGAGCACCCAGACCAGCAACTGGTTCAATGCCCCGAGCCAGTACTGGTCACTCGGTCCGCAGGTGGTACTCAATCTGTTCGATGCCGGCCTGCGCCGTGCCCAGTCCGCGCAGGCCCACGCGGTCTACGATGAGAACGTCGCCAACTACCGCGGCACGGTCCTGACGGCCTACCAGGACGTCGAGGACAATCTCGCGGCGCTGCGCCAGCTGCAGCTCGAAAGCATCAGCCAGGCGGCCGCGGTCACCGCCACTCAGGGGGCACTCGACCAGGCCAACCTGCGCTACAAGGGTGGCATCGTCACTTATCTTGAGGTGGTGTCCACCGAGAATGCCGCGCTCGCGGCCCGCCTGACGGCCGTCGACATCGAGATCCGCCGCGCCGGCGCTACCGTGCTCCTCGTGCGAGCCCTCGGCGGCGACTGGAAGAAGCCCACCCTGGCGGCCGCCCCGGCCCCCGCGCCGCCCCCGCCGGCGTCCAATCGGCCCGGCTGAGGCGCGCCCGTCAGTGCCGCTGGCCGTCGCTCCACAGGGCGCGGTAGACGACACCGGCAATCGCGGCGCCGAGAATCGGTGCCACCCAGAACAGCCACAGCTGCGAGATCGCCCAGCCGCCGACGATCACCGCCGGGCCGGTACTGCGTGCCGGATTCACCGAGGTGTTAGTGACCGGGATGCTGATGAGGTGGATGAGCGTCAGGCATAGCCCGATTGCGATCGGCGCGAACCCGACCGGCGCGCGCGCATCGGTGGCTCCGAGGATCACGGTCAGGAACATGAAGCTCATGACCACCTCGGTGACGAAACAGGCGGCGAGCGCATAGCCACCCGGAGAATGTTCGGCGTAGCCGTTCGCCGCGAGTCCTGAGCTGAGCTCAAATCCCGCCTTGCCGCTGGCGATGAAGTAGAGCACGGCCGCGGCCAGAATGCCGCCCAGCACCTGCGCAATCACGTACGGCAGCAGCTCGCTGCCCTTGAAGCGGCCGCCGACGACCAGACCCACGGACACGGCGGGATTCAGGTGACAGCCGGAGATGGGGCCGATCGCAAAGGCCATCGTGAGCACCGTCAGGCCGAAGGCGAGCGCGACGCCGAGCAGTCCTATGCCGACGTGCGGAAAGGCGGCCGAGATGACTGCGCTCCCGCAACCTCCCAACACCAGCCAGAAAGTCCCGAGAAACTCAGCCGCGGCGCGCTTGGTGAGCGACATACCCTCTCCCAGTCTGTTGTAATTACGGCCCGCAGTCCCGCGGCCAGCCGCCAGCGGGACCCCGTTACAATAGCAGAGCTTCGCTGCAGGCCAGGAGAGGCGCCATGAGCAACAGTCGGAGCGTGAGCCGCGCCTGGGTGGCGAGCGTAGCCGTGATCGCCTGGGTAGGCGTGCTGCTACAGCTGTGGCTGTCCGCGCAACAGGCGCATGCGAGCGGACACTCAGCGCTGCACGCGATGCTCGCGGTGCTCTGTTACAACACGGTCCTCAGCAACATTCTCGTCGCGGCCGTCGCCACCGGCGTAGCCCTCGCTCGCGCAGATACCTGCCTTACGAGCACCGGGACACTCGCCGCCACCGCGGTCTATATCTTTGTCGTGGGCCTCATCTACTCGTTGCTGCTGCGCTCGCAGTGGGCTCCTGTCGGGATGTTCAGGCTGGCCGATGCACTCCTGCACGATGTCACCCCGATCCTCTACGTGCTGTGGTGGCTGCTGTGCGCTCCGAAGAACGGCCTGAGGTGGAGTTCGCCGCTGCAGTGGCTGCTGTATCCGCTCGCCTATTTCCTGATCTCGCTCATCGCCGGCGCCTACAGCGGCCGCTACCTCTACCCTTTCGGAGACGTTAGCGCCCACGGGCTTGGAGCCGTACTGCGTAACGGCGCTGTGATCCTCGCGCTGTATCTTGGGCTCGGACTTGCCGCCGTAGCGGTTGCACGCCTGTCCTCCGGAAGCGCCGGGCGCTGAGGGAACCTGCCGCGCCCAAGTAGCGCGCCGGCCCCCAAGTGGTTAGGATTCGGGGCGAACCCGGGGCCGGGTGGCCTGCTCACGGGTTAATAACTACAAGTTACGTCCAGAACAACTATCAGAAGGGGAACGTGATGGAGTGGATCATCAGTCTGGTGACGGGTGCGATCGGCGGCAATGTGGCCGGAGCGGTGTTCAAGAGCCTGAGCCTCGGTGCCCTCGGGAACACCATTGCTGGTGTCGTCGGCGGCGGCGCCGGCACGGCGATCCTCAATGCACTGGGTGCCAGTGGGGCCGGCGGCGGCAGCACGGTCGGAAACATCGCCTCCTCCGGCGTGGGCAGCATCGTAGTCATGCTGATTGCCGGAGTAGTCAAGAACGCGATGGCCAAGAAGGCCTGATACGGGCAATACGTCGGGGGATGCGGCATCCCCCGACGCTTGGTTTGAGCCTAGCCGCCCGCCGAAAAGTCTGACATCGCCTGACTCTTGGCGCGGCGCGCCTCGGCGTTGGCATCTGCGTCCGGCTTGAGCGTGTGGATCGCAGCGCTCAGCCCCTCACCCTGCGATACCTTGCGCTTCAGATCCGTAAACGGAATGTTGAGGTTCTGAGCGGCGTGCAGCGTCGCGGCGCACAGTTGCAGACTCTTGAACGCCTGGCACACCGTCTGCGAAGTCATGCCCTCCGGGATGAGTGCTGCCAGGCGCGAGTTGTCACTGACGCTGGGCGCTGCGCCGGAGGAAGTCATGTAGGAGCCGGCGGCGGTTGACTGGCCGGGCTTGGCCGGCCCGGGATCCGTCTGCGCGCCAGCCGCGCTCACCAGCGCAATGGCGATTGAGCCGAGCAGAATCTGCGTGGAGATTTTCATGAGCGCACCTTCCTTAGTCTGGTGTCACCGCGCAGCCGGCGCGGCGGTCGTGAACCTTGAGAACTTCACCGCGCGGGAGTCGTCGAACGTCCTTGTACAACGGCCCCACACGCGGGAAGTAGACGCCAACATAGAACCACGAATCCGGGCTCGCAACCTGTCGGCGATAGGAGTCGCGCGTGCGTCAGTGTTGTCTGACAGCGCGCCCGTAGCGGCGCGCCGCGCGCCAAATCAGCTGCGCACGCGTGCGAAATCGATGAAGCCGCGTTGCACATCGGTGTGCATCAGCTGCACGCGCACCTGGTCACCGACGTCGAGACCCTCGAAGCCCTTGACCACGCGCCCCTCGGCGAGCGGTTGCCCGATGCGCGCCCAGGTGCCCTGCGGTGATGCGCCCGTGACAATGGCATCGAACTGCTGGCCGATCTTCGACTGCAGCAGCAGCGCTGCCGCGGATTTACGCACCAGGCGCTCGACCTTGTTGGCGTTGCCCTCCTGCAGCGTGCAGCGAGCGGCCAGGGCTCGCAGCTCCTCGGCGCTGTAGGGCGCAGCCTGTGCGGCGGCGAGTGCCGCCTTCAGCAGGCGCTGCGTGATGACATCCGGAAAGCGGCGGTTGGGCGCGGTGGCGTGGGTGTAGTCACTCACCGCCAGTCCGAAATGCCCCTCGGCCGGCTGCCCGGGGAGCTTGAGCACGTACTCCCCGGCCCCGAGGAGCTTCACCACGGCGAGCGACAGGTCCGGAAACAGCTGCGGGGCGGCAGCCTGGCGCCGCACCAGAAAATCACTCAGCGCCTTGGCGTCGGCGGTCGCGGGCAGCGACTCGCCGAGCTGGCGGGCGAGTTCGACGATGCGCGGCCAGCGCTGCGGCGTGCGCAGCACCCGCCGCAGCGACGGCAGGCGGCGCGCTTCCAGGAACTGCGCCACCACGCCGTTGGCTGCGATCATGAAGTACTCGATCAGCTCCTTGGCACGGTTATCCTCATCCGGCCGCAGGTCCTCGAGCGCAGCACCGTCATACACCGCCTGCGCCTCGAGCGTGGTGAGGCCGAGCGCTCCCTGGGCCTTGCGCACCGCTTTCAGGGCCTGGGCCACCTTGTCCTGCACACGCAGCTGCTGGTCCATGCCGGCCACCGCCGCGAGCGGTGCGGGCGCGGCGCCCTTGCCGTCAAGCCACGCGGCGACGCTGTTGTAGGCGAGCTTGGCGCGGTTCACCACGCGCGCCCGATAGATGTCGGAGGCGGTCACGCTGCCCGCCGCGCTGACCGTCATCTCGATGACGATGCTCAGGCGCTCCCCATCCTGTGCCAGCGAGGTGAGATCGGTGGACAGCCGCTCGGGCAACATGGCGAAGATCTGTGCCGCCGTGTAGACCGAGGTCGTATTGAGGCTCGCGTGCTGATCGACGGGCGTGCCCTTGGCGACCACCGCATCCACGTCTGCGACTGCGATGAAGATCCGCACCGCCCCATCCGCCAGGGGCTCAGCGACCGACAGCTGGTCGAGGTCACGGGAGTCGTCGTTGTCGATCGAGCACCACAGCAGCGAGCGCAGGTCGCGAATACCCTCACCCGCAGTGCTCGCCGGACCCGTGATGCCCGTCACCTGCGCAGTGACCTCCGCGGGATAGTCCGGCTGCAGTCCGTTATCCAGCATCGCGCGGTGCGCGATGTCCTTGAGTTGGCTCATCGAGCCGTTGCTGTTCTGTGTCATCAGGCCATGATAACCGGCGCACGTTACAGCCGGCGCAAAAAGGCGAAGGGCGGTACGGAGAGACTCCGCACCGCCCTTCTTCTCGCGGCGTTGCATCCTGCTTACGCCCGATTCCCCATTTACATGCTCGGCAGCACGCCCGTGTAGTAAACGATCACGTAGGCCTGGAGCGTGCCATCAGACTGAGGCACCCCGTACACCTTCACCGGAACATTCGCGATCAGGTTCTGTGTCACGGCGCTCAGTCCGCTTGAAGTGGTGACATCGATGGGGCTGACCGTGACTACCGCACCGCTGCGGTCGACCTGATAGACCAGCGTCGCCGACTGCGTCGTCGTGCTCACATCCACCGTGGCCGGCTGCGCGCCGCCTTGTACCGTCATGGCAAACGTGCCGCCGCTGAAGGGAGAGCTCACCGTGCCGAGTGGCAGCGGCGTCGGCATCAGGACCGCCTCGCGCACCGACCAGCCGCTGGCATTGGCAGGATCGGCCCAGATCGATCTGCTCAGCCCCCAGGCCGAGAGGCCGCCGACCGTGCCGCCGAAGTTCACCGCGCCACTGGTCGCGGCGATGAAGTCCGGGATGGCCGCGCTGCCGCTCGTCTCGAGCGTCGGGTAGGTGAAGTTCCACCACTTGAACCCCTGGATGGCGTTGCCGTCCGCGTCGGTGCCGTTGGCAGTCGTGGCGGAGACGTAGTTGAGAGTGGCGACGTAGTCATCTGTCGTGCGCACGAAGTCGTGCGTGTAGGTGAAGCCGGTCGCGGTCGCGTTCGAGATGCCGCCCGAGTAGGTGGCGGTCTCGATGTCGACCGTCTGTGCCACCATGGGAGTGGCGAGCGGATCCACCGCGCTCACGTGCACCTTGAAGCCGCGCACCAGGTCCTGGTTGGTGAGGAAACCCGTGCCGGTCGCGATCGGCGTGGCATCGGCCTGGGCATTGGCGGGCGTGCGGAAGAAGAACTGCGTATTGGCATCGATGCTTACCGGGGTGGCACTGCCTGACTCGTTGGCCACGCGGATGATGCTGTTGGCGGCATCCACGCTGGTCACGTGCCCTTCCGGGCTCAGCCAGACGTTGCTGAAGTCGCTGCTGGCCCACACGCGCACCGCGACTAGCGTACCGTTCTGCTGGTAGCGCGCGGCGACCCGCACGTACTTGCCGGCGAGCGTCGCCGCCTCGGCGGAGAAGTCTGTGACCACAGTGCGGGTCTTGGCATCCATGTCGTAGAAGATGGTGCCGTCGGTGCTGTCGGCCTGGATCTGCAGCATCTGCGAGCTGACCACCGCGGTCTCGGGGTTGGTCACCGGCAGCACCGGGAAGTCCTTGCTCATGGTGAAGGAGCTGGCGTCCGCGGCCACGCTGCTCACGGTTCCGTAGGTATGCCGCAGCACGAGGCGCGCGATGTCATAGATCGGGTGATGACGCAGCGGTCCTTTGAAGTTGATGGCCCACAGCGTGGCGCCCATGGCCGCCGGCGGCGTGTGGCCGACGATAAACGCGGGATTGCTGAGATCGAACTCCAGGTCGAGTGCCGGGGTGGAACTGGTGCTGACCACGAGCGGGTTGACGAAACCGATGTTCACCGGAACCGTGTAACTGCCGCTTGCGCCCTGCTTGCCCTGGATGATGATCTGATCCGCGGGAATGCTGGTGCCGGCGGCGACCGGGAAGCCGCTCTCCGGGTTTTCGGCGACCGTGAGCAGCACGTCGCCCGGGTTGGCCGAAACCGTCAGCACCGCCGCGGTGTAGGTCCCGGGGGGCACGTTGACGTTGCCGAGGATCTCCGCGAGCTGATCGAGCTGCTCGAGGTTGATGTAGGGTGCGGGCGATGGGGCGCTCCATACCGTCACGTTGCTGCCGCCACCCTGCGGCACCAGTGCGATGCTCAGCACCCTGACACCGATGGTCGACCAGTCCTCCGAGGACGCATCGCTGACGCTGAGCGGCATCGCTACCTGACTCGTCGTCCCTGTCGTTGCGCCCGTGGAGCCGCTGCCACCACTGCCACCGCTGCCACCGCAGGCGGCCAGGGCGGCCGTCAGACCCGAAAGAAGCGCGGTGCGAACCGCGGTTTGCAACATATTCCGGTGCATGTCCAAATCCCTCTGTTAGGTCACGGGCCGCATCAGTCGGCTCGTGAGGATTAGCGAACGAGGGAGACATCGGTTGACGGGGCGGCGTGGAAAAGCGCGGCCGTGTCGCGCCATGCCGACAGTGGCGTGCTTGCCTCAGAGGCGCTGGTTGAGAAGCGCGCTCACGTAAGTCTTGGCCCGTGCGCACGCAAGAGCCAGCGGGACGCGGCGCGCCAGGTGGGCGGCAATGGCGGAGGCGAGTGCGCAGCCCGTGCCGCGCAGCGTCGCTGCGACACGCGGGGCGCTCAGGCGCTCGAGGCCCTGCGCCGACAGCAGCAGGTCGACGCTCTCGTGGCCACTCGCATGACCGCCCTTGAGCAGCACCGCGCGCGCGCCGCGGCTGAGCAGCTGCTGCGCCTGCTCGAGCGCCTGCGCCTCACTCGCGGCCGCCCGGCAGCCCAGGAGCGCCGCGGCCTCCGCAATGTTGGGTGTCAGGAGTGTGACGCTGCCGAGCAGACGCTCCATGAGCACCCGTCGCCCCGCCTCATGCAGGAGCTCCGCCCCCGAGGTGGACAGCAGCACCGGATCAAGAACCACGGGCACGTTCGGGTGCGGCGCGAGCGCGTCGGCCACCGCCTGCACGATGGCCGCGTTCGCCAGCATCCCGATCTTCACCGCCCCGATGGGACAGGTCGCGAAGGCGGCCTCGATCTGGGCCCGCACCAGCTCGGGCGTCATCGCACAGGCGGCGCGCAGCGCCTCGTTGGTCTGCGCCGTCACCGCCGTCACCGCACACAGCGCCGCGGTATCGAGTTCGCCGAGGGTGCGCAGGTCGCGCACAAGACCCGCGCCACCGCTTGAGTCGGTGCCGCCGATGAGCAGCACCGCGCTCACTCCCCGAGCGCCACCAGCGCAAGGTTGGCGTGGCCGCCGCGCTGCAGCGCCCGCGCGGCGCGCCAGGCACGTATGCCACTGCGACAGCACAGCACCACCCGCGCGCCGGGCGGCACCGGGGCCGGCCCGCGCTCGAGGGACTCGACGTCGAGGCGCAATGCCTGCGGGAACGGTGAGCGCGGGGCTTCGCTCAGCGAGCGCAGGTCGATGACCACGTCCGCGGCCCCGACCTCCGCCGTTGTGATGAAGGTGAGCTGGGACTGCACCGGCTCCGCAGCGCCAGTAAAGCCGAAGCCACCGACGTGCAGCGACTGGAAGTCAAAGGAGATCAGCCGTCCACGCGGGCTCGGCGCAAGGTCAAGGAGCAGTGCGAGCGCGAGGTGTGCCTGCAGCGTGCCGATGACGCCGACGGCACTTCCCAGTACGCCGTTCGCGGCGCAGCTGCCGGCCTGCGCCGGCATGTCGGGGAATACCGCGCGGTAACTCGGGGCGCCGCCGCAGAAGACGCCGACGTAGCCGGCAAGCCCCAGCACTGAGGCACTCACCAGCGGCAGGTTTGCCGCCCGGCAGGCGTCACTGAGGATGTAAGTGGCGGCGAGGCTGTCGGCGGCATCGAGGATCACATCCGCCGCGCCGACCCGCTGCGCGGCGTTGCCCGCGTCCAGGCGCTCGCGATGCGTCGTGACGCCGATTGCGGGGTTCAGGGCGAGGAGCGCCGCGCGCGCGGCGTCCACTTTCGGCATCCCGATATCGCTCATGCGATAGAGCGGTTGGCGGTGCAGGTTCGATTCCTCCACCCGGTCAGGATCCATGAGCGTTAGCTGCCCGACGCCTGCGGCCGCAAGGTAGGGCAGCGCCGCGCAGCCAAGGCCGCCGGCGCCGACCACGAGCACGCGGCCGCGCGCAAGACGCGCCTGGCCGGCCGCACCGACCTGCGGCAACACCGTCTGGCGGGCATAGCGCTCGCTCACGCTAGGCCACCGCCGCGTCGACCCAACGCCGCGCCTGCATCCTGGGATCTGCGGACGTGACGATGTCACTGACGACCGCGGCAACGTCCGCACCGGCCCTAAGCACCTCGGGGAGACGGGCGAGTGTTACACCACCGATGGCGACCAGCGGCAGATCGCCGATGCGGCGTTTCCATTGACCGATGCGCGCCAATCCCTGCGGTGCCCAGGGCATCACCTTGAGCGTCGTCGGGTAGATCGGACCCAGCGCCACATAGTCCGGCGCCAGTGCCAGGGCACGCTCGAGCTCCGCCTCATCATGGGTGCTGATCCCGAGCCGCATCGTGGCGCGTCGCAGGACTGCGAGATCGGCAGTATCGAGATCCCCCTGCCCGAGGTGCACGAAGTCACAGCCCGCATCAAGGGCCAGCTGCCAGTAGTCATTGACGATGAGCTGGATGCCATGCACACGGCAGGCGCTGAGCGCCTGGTGAATCTCGGCATCGACCCATGCGAGCGGCCGCTCCTTGATGCGCAGCTGCAGCAAGCGCACGCCCGAGGGGGCCAGGCGCTCCACCCAGGCAGCGCTGTCGATGATCGGGTAGACGCGCGGCAGCTTCATCCGCGAAAGGCCGTGCCGATGACGGGCGTCGAGGGGCTCGCGAGGTCGCGTGCCTCGATGGGTCCGGCGGCGCAGGCGACCGCGCCCGCCTCCACCGCCTGCGCGAAGGCGGCCGCCATCTGTACCGGGTCCCTGGCCTGCGCGACCGCGGTGTTGATGAGCACCGCGTCGAAACCGAGCTCGAGCGCCTGGGCGGCGTGCGAGGGCACGCCGAGGCCGGCGTCGATGATGAGGGGCACGTCCGGGAAATGCGCGCGCAGCGCGCGCAGCCCGTAGAGGTTGTTGAGGCCGCGCCCGGAGCCGATCGGCGCGCCCCAGGGCATCAGTACCCGGCAGCCCGCCTCGAGCAGGCGCTCGGCGACCACCAGGTCCTCGGTGGTGTACGGAAACACCTGAAAGCCTTCCGCGCACAGGATGCGCGCGGCCTCCACCAGGCCGAACACGTCCGGCTGCAGCGTGTCGTCCTCACCGATCACCTCGAGTTTGATCCAGGGGGTGGCAAAGACCTCGCGCGCCATGTGGGCGGTGGTCAGGGCCTCCTTGACCGAGTGGCAGCCGGCGGTGTTGGGCAGCACCCGCACGCCGAGCTCGCGTACCAGCGACCAGAAGCCCTGACCGGCGCGCTCACCGGCGGACTCGCGCCGCAGCGACACCGTCACCACCTGCGCGCGTGCCGCGCGCACCGCGGCGGTGAGCACCGCCGGCGAGGGGTAGCGGGCAGTGCCCAACAGCAGGCGCGAGCTGAGCGCGGTGTCGTAGAGCTCGAGCATCAGCCCCCCTGCATGGGCGCGAGTATTTCGAGGCGATCCCCATCAGCCAGCAGCGTGCGCACTCGCGCCTCGCTGGCGACGAACTCGCCGTTCAGCGCGGTCGTGACTAGCGCGTCGCCGTAGCCAAGATCGCTCAGCGCCGCCGCCAGTGCCGCGGAAGGCACCTCACGCCAGGAGCCGTTGACCTGGATTCTCATCCATCACCTCCGCAAAGTGCCGTCCCTCGAGCACCACCTCGGCGGCGCGCCGCGCCAGCGCCGGGGCGATGAGGAAGCCGTGCCGGTAGAGGCCATTCACGTGCAGCGCCCGGCCCACCCAGGTGAGTCGCGGCAGGTTGTCCGCAAAGGCCGGGCGCACGGCGCTGCCGAGCTCCAGGATCTGCGCCTCACCGAACGCGGGGTGCAGGGCATAGGCGGCCGAGAGCAACTCGAGCGCCGAGCGCGCACTGACGCCGGTGGCGGCGTCGCTCTCGAGCATCGTCGCCCCCACCATGTACAGCCCTTCAGCGCGCGGCACGACGTACACCGGCAGGCGCGGGTGCAGCACCCGCACCGGCCGCGACAGGCGCAATTCCGGCTGGCGCAGGATCAGCATCTCGCCCTTGACGCCGCGCAGCTGTGGCAGCTGCGCCCGGGCGGCAAGCCCGCTGCAGTCGATCACGACGCGGCCCGGGGTGCGGCCGGTGGGGCCGGTGCTGGCGTAGTGCACCGGCACCGCAAGCTCGGTCAGGCGCGCTGCGAGCGCTGCTAATGCTGCACGCGGCTCGAGGTGACCCTCGCCTTCGAAGTACAGGGCATCGCTGAAGCGACCGGCGAGTTCCGGCTCGAGCGCTGAGATCGCAGCGCTCCCCAGGCGCTCGAAGTGCGCGGTGCGGCGTCCGAACTGCGTCAGTTCGCCGCGGTCGCGCGCGTGCGCCAGCACCAGCGTGCCGTTCCAGGTGCTGGCCGGGAAGTGCGTGCGCCACCAGGGCAGACTCTCCTCGCCAAGCGCAGCGATCAGCGTGCCGGAGTTCTCCGCCTCGCACCAGGGCGCGAGCATGCCGCCGGCGAACCAGGAGCAGCCCCGCACCTGCCCCGCCGGCGCGCGCTCGTACACCTCGACCGCCACTGCGCGCCGGGCGAACTCCAGCGCGCAGGTGAGTCCGGCGATGCCCGCCCCGATGATGGCAACCCGCATCGCTAGCTGACCTTCACCGCCTCGGCGGGCACGTAGATCTCGCTTCCCTGGGCGCGGAACTTCTCCGACATGTCGCGCATACCCGCCGCGCGCGCCTCGGCACGCACCTCGTGCGAGATGCGCATGGAGCAGAACTTCGGCCCGCACATCGAGCAGAAGTGCGCCACCTTGTGCCCCTCCTTCGGCAGCGTCGCATCATGGAAAGCGCAGGCGGTATCCGGATCGAGCGACAGGTTGAACTGGTCCTGCCAGCGGAAGTCGAAACGCGCGCGCGACAGGGCGTCGTCACGCTCCTGCGCCCCGGGATGTCCCTTGGCGAGATCGGCGGCGTGGGCCGCGATCTTGTAGGTGATGACGCCGGTCTTGACGTCGTTGCGGTCCGGGAGCCCGAGGTGCTCCTTCGGCGTCACGTAGCAGAGCATGGCGGTACCGAACCAGCCGATCATCGCCGCGCCGATCGCCGACGTAATGTGATCGTAGCCGGGCGCAATGTCGGTAGTGAGGGGCCCGAGGGTGTAGAACGGCGCCTCGCCGCAGGTGGCGAGCTGCTTGTCCATGTTGGCCTTGATCTTGTGCATGGGCACGTGTCCCGGGCCCTCGATCATCACCTGGCAGTCGCGCGCCCAGGCGAGCTGCGTGAGTTCCCCGAGCGTGTCGAGTTCTGCGAACTGCGCGGCATCGTTGG
>Ga0302314_10000777_pt1 | contig 59637 bp, 60 predicted proteins | sample III_Palsa_N2_3_FD_200533 | JGI IMG/M metagenome (GOLD analysis project Ga0302314, IMG submission 200533) | Peat permafrost microbial communities from Stordalen Mire near Abisko, Sweden - III_Palsa_N2_3 | ecosystem: Environmental > Terrestrial > Soil > Palsa > Peat permafrost | place: Sweden...
GGGTGGAGGCCGCGGCCATCTTCGCCATCTTCACCGCCCAGGCCTGGAACATGGCCTTCAGCTTCTACCAGTCGCTGAAGACCCTGCCGGAGGACCTCGACGAAGCCGCCAAACAGTTCGGCCTTTCCCCCTGGCAGCGGTTCTGGAAGCTGGAGCTGCCCTTCGCCACGCCGGCCCTGGTCTGGAACACCATGATGTCCATGTCGGGCAGCTGGTTCTTCATCGTCGCGTCCGAGGCGATCACCGTCGGCAAGACCCAGGTCGCCCTGCCCGGCATCGGCGCCTGGCTGTCGGTGGCCAACGACCGTGGCGACGGCCGCGCGGTGGCCTGGGCGGTGCTGACCATGGCCGTCGTCATCATTCTCTACGACCAGCTGCTGTTTCGCCCGATCGTCGCCTGGGCCGACAAGTTCCGCGCCGAGCAGACCGCCTCCCAGGATCCGCCCCGGTCCTGGTTCTACGACCTCATCAAGCGCATGCGGCTGCTGCCGCGCCTGGTTCAGCCGATGACCGTGGCGCTCAACCGCCTGCCGGCGCCGCAGCCGCCGAACATCCGCCTGCCGGAGATTCGCAATCCGAATGTCGCACGGGGACTGGACTGGTTGTGGCTGGCGCTGGTCATCGCCATGGCCCTGTGGGGCGGCTGGGCGGTGGTGACCTTTGTCAGCAAGACGCTGACCTTCGGCGACGCCGTCCAGGTGTTCGGCCTTGGCGCGCTGACCCTGGCGCGGGTGCTGATCCTGATCGTCATCGCCAGCATCATCTGGGTGCCGATCGGGGTCTGGATCGGCCTTCGCCCGGTGTGGGCCGAACGGATTCAGCCGGTGGCGCAGTTCTTCGCCGCCTTCCCCGCCAACGTGCTGTTCCCCGCCGTCGTCGGGGTGATCGTGGCGCTGCATGCCGACCCCAACATCTGGCTCTCGCCGCTGATGATCCTCGGCACCCAATGGTACATATTGTTCAACGTCATCGCCGGCGCCGCGGCCATTCCCAACGACCTGAAGGAAGCCGCTTCGATTTTCCACCTCGACGCCCGCTCGTGGCAGTGGTGGCGCACGGTCGCCCTGCCCGGCATCTTTCCCTACTACATCACCGGCGCCCTGACGGCCTCGGGCGGGTCGTGGAACGCCAGCATCGTCGCCGAGGTGGTCACCTGGCGTCACCAGAACATCGAGGCCGCGGGCCTGGGCTCCTACATCGCCGACGCCACCTCCGCCGGCGACTATCCCAAGGTCGCCCTGGGCATCGCGGTGATGTCGATCTTCGTGATCCTTTTGAACCGCACCCTCTGGCGGCCGCTCTACGGTTTCGCCGCACGCCGACTGCATCTTTAGTCAAGGGGAGCCTCGCCGATGAGCACCACCTTCGCCCCGCCCGCCGCCGACGCCAACCTGGTCGAGGTGCGCAATGTGAAACACGTCTATGGCAAGGGCGGCGGCGGCGCCGGCCTTTTGGTGCTCGAAGACGTCGACCTGACCCTGCATCCCAACGAGATCGTCGGCCTGCTCGGCCGGTCGGGATCGGGCAAGTCCACGCTTCTGCGCGCCATCTCCGGCCTGATCCGGCCCACCAGCGGCACGGTCAAGGTCCAGGACATGCCCGGCGACGACACCGCCCACGGCGTGGCCATGGTGTTCCAGAGCTTTGCTCTGTTCCCCTGGCTCACGGTGCAGCAGAACGTGGAGCTGGGTCTGGAAGCCCGCGGCGTGCCCGCCGACGAGCGCCGCACCCGCTCCCTGGCCGCCATCGACCTGATCGGCCTGGACGGGTTCGAGAACGCCTATCCCAAGGAGCTGTCCGGCGGCATGCGCCAGCGCGTGGGTCTGGCCCGCGCCCTGGTGGTGCAACCCTCCATCCTGCTCATGGACGAGCCCTTCTCGGCCCTGGACGTGCTGACGGCCGAGACCCTGCGCACCGACCTGCTGGATCTTTGGGTGGAAGGCCGCATGCCGATCCGTTCGATCCTGATGGTCACCCACAACATCGAGGAGGCGGTGCTGATGTGCGACCGCATCCTGGTGTTCTCGTCCAATCCGGGCCGCGTCATCGGCGAGATCAAGGTCGACCTGCCGCAACCGCGCAAACGCCTCGACCCGGCTTTCCGCGCCCTGGTCGACGACATCTACGCCCGCATGACCGCACGCACGACCACCACCCAGCCGGCGCGGGACGGCGCCTTTCCCGGCATGGGCCTCGGCATGGCCCTGCCGATCATTTCCACCAACACCCTGGCCGGCATGATGGAGTCGCTCGCCGCCTCTCCCCATGACGGCAAGGCGGAACTGCCTGACCTCGCCAGCGAACTGATGCTGGAGGCGGACGAACTGTTGCCCATCGCCGAGACCCTGCAGCTGATGCGGTTCGCCGAGATCGAGGGCCGGATGATCCGGCTGACGCCGGCCGGCCGCCGCTACGCCGTGGCCGAGGTGGACGCCCGCAAGCAGCTGTTCGCCCAGCAGCTGCTGGCCTATGTCCCCCTCGCCGCCCACATCCGCCGGGTGCTGGACGACCGCACCTCGCGCCAGGCGCCGGCAAGCCGGTTCCGTGACGAACTGGAAGACTTCATGTCCGAGGACTATGCCGAGGAGACGTTGGACGCCGTCATCACCTGGGGCCGCTATGCCGAGGTGTTCGCCTTCCACGACGACAGCGACCGGTTCAGCCTCGAAGATCCCGGCTGAGCGCCCAGCTCCGGCGATTTGAACCATCGTAACGCGGCGTTAGCGAGCGCCAGCTAAATTGTTACGAAATAACGATGCGGATCGGACGCCTGAGCCCGTCGTTTGGGCGCCGTGACGGGAACAAGGCCGGATGGTCGACTTTGCACAACGGTTCTGGAGAGACGAATCGGCCGCGACCGCGATCGAATACGGCCTGCTGGTCGCCCTGATATCCATTGTGATCATCACCGCCGTCTCGACGCTGGGCAAACACCTCAACAACGCCTTCACCAAGATCAACACCGGTTTGGCGAACGTCTAGCGCGTGTTGACACCGCTTCACCCACCGATGTCATCCCGGCCTCTCGAGCCGGGATCGGGCTGAGCACCTGAGGCGGTCCCGGCTCAAGAGGCCGGGATAACAGGGTTGTGTGGATCGATCAAAACCCAGTTCGCTCTAGCCGCCTCGCTTGGTCGCCTTGGGTTTCAACGTCGCGATGAACCGGTAGCTGGCCTGGAAATAGGGCTCCAACGTTTCGGTGTCGGCCACCAGACTCTCCGGTACGGTGACATAGTCCTTCTGCACCACCCCGTAGGCCTGATGCAGTGGCGCATCGAAGAGTCGCATAAACGCGTCACGCTCCGAGGAGGGCAGCCGCAGGGCCAGCACCCCCTCGCCGTTCATGTAGGAAAACATATGGCCGTTCAGCGAGGTGTAGGCCATCGCCGCCCCCTTGCGCTCGAGCCCGGGTATCTTGGCGATCAGGGCGTCGTAGGCCGCCAATCGATCTGGCGGAATCTCGCTGGCCTTGGCCCTGCTCATGCCGCCTTGTGCGGGTGGTCCGAATGGTTGCGGGCCTTGTCGTCATTGGCGCACCAGCGGCAGCGACCTCGCACCTCAAGCGTTACGCCTCGGACGACGAAGCCGTTCGCATCCGCGACGGCCGTGATCGGCCCGGTTTCCGGATCGAATTCCTCGGCCGAGCCGCAGCAATCGCATATCAAGAAGGCCGCCGTATGCACCGCCGCATGACCGTCACAGGCGATAAAGGCGTTGATGCCGGCGATGCGATGCACCAATCCGGCGGCCTCGAGAAACTCCAGCGCGCGGTAAACCGTCGGCGGTTTCGCCGGCGCGCCGCCCTCGTCAAAGCTGGCCATCAAATCATAGGCCTTTACGGGAGCGCCTGCATTCAGCAAAAGCTCCATCACCCGGGCTCTGGAGGCAGTCCACCGCTCTCCCCGCTCCCGGCAATGTTGCTCTGCCTTAACAAGAGCGTCACGCACCGCGCCCGGTTCGTAAGATCGTGCCGGCAAATGGCCGCAATGGGTTTCCATAGGGATTTTTTGCGGCGGTTTGACGAGAACCGCAACATCCTTCTTGAGTTTTGTTATGTTACAACGTAACAGTTCTCGCATCCGACATGAGCTGGGGATACGATGATTGCCAGGGCCATCCTGCTGTGCGCGGCAAGCGCGGGCGCACTGGCGATCGCCTCCGAGGCCTGCGCGGCCGAGGTTGCCGCGGGCGCGACCAGCCAGACAACCGTGGGGGAAATCGTCGTCACCGCGCGCCGGCTCGATACCGCGCGCGACACCATCCAACCCCAGACCGGCGCCTCGACCTATGCGATCTCCAGCGCGGCCATCAAGGCCATGCCGGCCGGCGACAACACCGGGTTGAATCAGGTCGTGCTGCAGGCGCCCGGCGTGGCGCAGGATAGCTATGGCCAGCTGCATATCCGCGGCGAGCACAATGGCGTGCAGTACCGCCTGAACGGCGTCATCCTGCCTGAGGGCCTTTCGGTGTTCGGCCAGGCGCTCAGTCCGAGGTTGGCCGACCGGGTCACCCTGATCACCGGCGCCCTGCCCGCCCAATACGGCCTGCGCACGGCCGGGATCATCGACATCACCACCAAGAGCGGCGTTCAGACCGGCGGATCGGTGTCCGTCTATGGCGGCAGCCACGGCGAGATTGAACCCAGCCTCGAGTATGCCGGCCATGTCGGCGACACCAACATCTTCGTCTCCGGCAGCTACACCGCCGACCAGCTCGGGATCGAATCGCCCAACGGGCTGTCGACGCCGCTGCACGACCGCACCGACCAGTTTCAGGGCTTCGCCTATCTCGACCGCGTGATCAATCCCGACAGCCGCGTCTCGCTGGTGCTGGGAACCTCCAATGAGCGGTTCCAGATTCCCGACCTGTCGGGCGAGGAACCCGGCCTGACCTTTGGCCCCAACGCCAACCCGGCGCTGAATCCGCCGCTGGTGGTCAATGGCCAGACCACCTTCCCCAGCGCCGACCTCAACGAAACCCAGTCGGAGGTCACCCACTATGGCGCCCTCAGCTACCTGCATACGACCGAGCGGCTGACGACCCAGGTATCCCTGTTCGGCCGCTATTCGCAGCTCAGGTTCACCCCCGACGTCCAAGGCGACGTGCTGTACGATGGCATCGCCCAGTACGCCGACAAGACCGATGTGGCCGCGGGCCTGCAGGCCGAGGGCGCCTATCACCTGAATGACGCCCATATCGTCCGCGCGGGCCTGGTCATCGAGGTGGACCGTTCCACCAGCAACACCACCTCCGACGTCATTCCGCTGGACCCGATCACCGGCCTGCAGACGACCGACATCCCGACCCCGATCGTCGACAACTCGGCCCAGACGGCGGAGACCTACAGCGCCTACCTGCAAGACGAATGGACGGTGGTGAAGGGGCTGACGCTGAATTACGGGCTGCGGTTCGACCAGTTCGACGGCTTCCGGGACGAGAACCAGCTCAGCCCGCGGGTCAACCTGGTCTGGATCCCGATCCAGGGCACGACCGTGCACGCCGGCTATTCCCGCTACTTCTCGCCGCCGCCGTTCGAGCTGGTGGGCGGCGAGACCATCAGCAAGTTCCAGAACACCACGGCCGCGCCCCTGAGCGGCGCCGACACCACCCCCCTGTCCGAACGCGCCAACTACTATGACGTCGGCGTCGAGCAGCGGGTGAACAAGGCGCTCACCGTCGGGATCGACAGCTACTACAAGACCTCGACCAACCTGATCGACGAGGGTCAGTTCGGCGCGCCGATCATCCTGACCCCGTTCAACTATGCGCAAGGCCGCCAGTATGGCGTCGAGCTGACCTCGAGCCTGAACATCGGCCACTTCACCGCCTACGCCAACGGCGCCTGGTCGCAAGCCCAGGGGCGCGACATCGTCTCCAGCCAGTTCAACTTCAATCCGCAGGAACTGGCCTATATCGCCAACCACTTCATCTACCTGGACCACAACCAGACCTATTCGGCGTCCATGGGCGCCTCCTACCGCTGCGGCGACAGCCGTTTCAGCGGCGACCTGATCTACGGCAGCGGCCTGCGCGCCGACCTGCCCCTGGCGGGCGGCGCGGACATTCCCAACGGCCGGGCGCTGGCGCCCTACACCCAGGTCAACCTGTCGGCCTCGCACCGGTTCGCGACCGCCCCCGGCGGGGCGATCGAGATCCGCGTCGATGTCATCAACGCCATCGACGACAAGTATGAGATCCGCGACGGCACCGGCGTCGGCGTCGGCGCGCCGCAGTATGGGCCGAGGCGCGGCGTGTTCGCCGGGTTCACCAAGGAGTTTTAACCCGCTTCGCCCTCGGGTCGGGTCGCCAGTTCGCCCCGCTTGGACAGCAGCAGCGCCAGCCAGCGCGTGCCGTCGAACTCCGCGGCGATGGCCATCACCATCACCGTCAGCGGCGTCGACAGAAGCGCGCCGGGCAGGCCCAGCATGGTGCCCCAGAAGCCCAGGGCCAGCAGGATGAAGACCGGGTCGAGGTTCAGCCGATCGCTCTGCAGCTTGGGCAGGATGACGTTTTCGATGATGAAGATCACCCCGCCCAGGCCCAGCAACAGGATGACCGCCTCAAGCGGGGTGTCGAACTGGGCCAGGGCCAGCAGGGCCGGCAGGGCCGCGCCGGCGATGCCGCCGACGATCGGCACATAGGCGGCCATGAACAGCACCAGGGCCAGGAACAGGGCGTTGTCCAGCCCCACCAGGGCCATGATCGACCAGCCGGCGCCGGCCACCAGCACGGCCTTGAAGGTCTGCAGGCCGATATAGGCTTCCGTCGCCGTGCGGACGCGGGCGAAGATTCGTTCGGCGTGCCCGCCGCCGGCCGCGAAGATGCGGTCCGCCTTGACCCCGAACGCCTGGCGGGAGGCCAGCAGAAAGCCAAGGTAGATCATCACCAGGGCGGCTTCGGACAGCACCCTGCGCGCGACGCCGAACACGTGCCCGACCCGCGTGGCCGGGGTTTCGCCCCTGAAAAAGTCGTGCAGCGTCATCGGCGGCAGCTGCGTGGCCGCCGTCGCCCCGCCGATCAGGGCGTCGATCTTGGGCTCCAGCGCGATCAGCTGCAGGCCGAAACTCCTGCCGTAGTGGGCGCAGACCCCGACCACGACGGCGAAGCCGGCGATGGTGATCACCGCGCCGGCGGTGGATCGGAACCAGGCCGGCAGGAAGGGCAGCCGCCGCTCGGCGGTGCGGGACAGGCCGTCGATCAAGAGCAAGAGGAAGACCGCGATCACCAGCGGGGTGATGATGCCTTGAAAATACTTCACCGCCGCGCCGCCGGCGACCACGGCGACGAAGACCGCCGCGTTCCGCAAGGCGACCGAATTGGCCGCGGCGGTGCGCGGGGCGCTGGGCGCGCGAGGCGTTTTGAAGGGCAGTTTCAAGGAATCAGGTCAGTCGTTCAGCCGCTCAGCTTGTCGGTATGGCGCCACGGCGCGCCGAGTTCCAGCGCTACGCCAAAAGCCGCGAACATCAGGCCCATCGTCACCCCGCCGGCCCAATTGGGAATGTCCGGCCAGGTGAACGGAATGGAGACGCCAAAGGCGAAGGCCGCCACGCCGCCCAGCACCATGGCGATCCTCGCCCCGATGGAGTGAGAATACCGCTCCAGGCCGAACAGGATCTCCGCCGCGCCCAGGGCGACAAATCCCACCCCGATCGCCAGGCCCAGGGGGATGACGCCCAGCAGGATGTGAAACACCAGATGCAGGCCCAGCGCCAAGGCGACGAGCGACCAGCCGATCGCCGCCACGCGCCCTCGCGGCGTGCGGTCCAGCATCAGCCAGGTCAGGCCGATCAGGCCCGACAGCAGCAGCGTCCATCCCAGGGTCGCTTCCGCAAACAGCGGCGCCGTCGCCGAAGCGGCCGCCAGGAGGATCAGGAAGGCGCCATAGAACCGGTCGGCCCGTTTGGCGGGCTCGGTGGGGACATCGTCTATATTGTCGCTCACGCCGTCTCCTCGCGAACCGGTCTTGAAGCCAAAGGTGGGCTTCAATCCGTCTCATATCAATGCCAGTCTTGAGCCCTCACCGATGAGGAACGCCTGAAAGCGCCAGATGATCACCACCCATAGCGCCATCTGCGATCTTCTGGCCCTGGCCGCATGAGCGGCGAGCCAGGCCACCCTGCGGCAATCCTTGTCGACGCGCGCGGCCATCGCTGCCCGGTGCCCAGTCTGCGGCTGCGTCGGGCCCTGGAGTCGTGCGCCGAGGGCGGTGAAGTGGAACTGCTGACCGACGATCCGCTCGCCCGCATCGATGTCCCACATCTGATTAGGTCTATCGGCTATGAGATTGTATTATCTGATCTAAGCGATGCAGTCTTTAGGTTCAGGATTCGGAAGGCGCGCGACGTCGACCAAGCTGCTGAAGACCTTTCCAGCTGAGATAGGGCGTCAGGTCGGCCTGCTCGAGTTCCGTGGCCAGCGCCGCGCCGAAGAAGATCGAGTTCACCGTCCAGGACAACCAGATCAGCATCACCACCACGGCGGCGATGGAGCCGTAGGTGGCGCCGAAATGGGCAAATCCCTTGACGTAGAAGGCGCTGGCCCAGGACGCCGCCAGGGAGACGATCGCCGCGACGACCCCGCCGATGATCGCCGCCGGCCAGGGCACGTGACGGATCGACATGGCGTAGCGGTAGATCAGCGTCAAACCCAGCGACAGGCCGATCATCGCCCAGGTCCACTCGCTGGAAAACCAGGCCACGCCCCGCAAAGGGTACATCTGCATGGTCGAGGCCATCAGCCTCACCGCCAGGAACACCGCTGACAGCACGCTCATCATGAACAGCGCCGCCAGCAGGGTCAGGAAGGCCAGGATGTTGATCTGCACGAAGCTGTGGGTCTTGGCCTCGTCGTCGTCCGCATGGATGAAGGACAGGCCGGCGATCAGCGCCTTGATCCCGCGATGGGCGGCGTAGAGACCGATCAGCACGGCAAGCCCGCTCTGCACCGACACCGCGCGTGGCGGCGCGTGCGCCAGCCGCAGCAGTTCGTGCTGGAACAGCAGCTGGGCGTTGGCCGGCAGGATCTGGGAAAAGGCGTTGGCCTGGGTCGCCGCCTGCTCAGGCGTCAGCATCAGGCTGTAGACGCCGATGGAAATCGCCAGGGCCGGGAACAGGGCCAGCATGGCGAAGAACGACACCCCGCCGGTGTAGAGCATCACGTCCCGGCCCCAGAGCCTCAGGATCGCGCGGCCGACCAGCCGCAGGCCCCCCACGAACCAGTGGGCGGGATTGTAGTCGATACTGGGAATCCAACGCTGCTGCATGGCCTCGACATAACGGCTCAAGTCCTAGTGTCGATGCAAATTGTGGCGAATGCTTTGCCGTTCGTGTCCGGACGTTAGAGTGCGCCGGGGGCATAAGGGGACAGGATACCTATCCCAAGCCACAGCAGATGATCCATCCGACAAGGTCGGGGGATAAGTATCCTGTCCCCTTATCCCTAAAGTGCGCCGGCCGTCTTGAGCGCCTCGACATCCGCCGCCGCGAAGCCCCAATCGGCGAAAGCCTCGTCGTTGTGCGCCCCGACCGGCGGCGAAAGCCCCTGGATCGCGCCGGGCGTGGCCGAGAATCGCGGCGCCGGGGCCGGCTGCACCACGCCCTCGATCTCGACAAAGGTTTGGCGCGCGGCGTTGTGCGGATGGCTGGCCGTCTCGGTCAGGTCCAGCACCGGGGCGAAACAGACGTCGGTGGCGTCCATGATCGCGCACCATTCGGCTCTGGACTTGGTCTTGATCACCTCGGCCAGCTTGGCCCGCAGCGCCGGCCATTCGGCGCGGTTCATCTGCTGCTGGAAGGCCGGATCGGTGATGCCGGTCTTCTCCAGCAGCAGGGCGTAGAACTGCGGCTCGATGGAGCCGATCGAGATCCAGCGCCCGTCGCTGCACTGGTAGGTGTCATAGAAGTGAGCGCCGCCATCGAGCATGTTTTCGCGCCGGTTGTCGGTCCACATGCCGGACGCCTTGAAGCCGTAGAACATGGCCATCAGCGAGGCGGCGCCATCGCTCATGGCGCAGTCGATCACCTGCCCCTGCCCCGTGGCGCGGGCGCAGATCACGCCGGCCATCAGGCCGAACGCCAGATAAAGCGCGCCGCCGCCGAAATCGCCGACCAGGTTCAGCGGCGGGATCGGCTTGTCGGCCAGGCCGATGGCGTGCAGGGCGCCGGAGATGGCGATATAGTTCATGTCGTGGCCGGCGGCATTGGCGTAAGGCCCGGTCTGGCCCCAGCCGGTCATGCGGCCATAGACGATCTTGGAATTGCGCTTCAGCACCACGTCAGGCCCCAGGCCCAGCCGCTCCATCACGCCGGGGCGGAACCCCTCGAACAGCACGTCCGCCGATTCAGCCAGTTTCAGGCAGGCTTCGATGGACGCCGGAACCTTCAGGTCCAGCGCCACCGAGCGCCGTCCGCGGCCGGTGACATCGAACTTCGAGCCGCCGCGGCCGCCCTTACGGTCGATGCGGACCACATCCGCGCCCAGGTCCGACAGCAGCATGCCGCAGAACGGGCCCGGCCCGATGCCGGCGAACTCGATGACCTTCAGGCCGCCTAAGGGTCCTTGCGCCATAATCTGATCCTCAAAGTTGAACCGCGACATTGCGCGGCTTCTCGGGCGATGCGGCTCTGATATGCTGCCGCGGCGAGTCTGGGCGCAAGCTAGCGGCCTGGGGCGCGCTCGCAAACGGCGCCCCGACGTCAACTGGTGCGTCAAGTGTTGAAAGGGATTTTGTGGCCATCCACGCGCGTGTGCTGATCGTCGCCAAGGACGACACGATCGCCGGCCCCCTGGCCGAAGGTCTGGACCGGCTCGGCTGGCGAACCATTACCGCGCGCGGCCCCTATGCCGCCACGACCGCCGTCGCCGACATGGAGATCGAGGCGGCGATCATCGACGCCACCGCCAGCGTCGAGGAGGCGATCATCCTGGCCAAACGCCTGCGCTCATCCTGTGCACCGCGCCGGATGCCGATCATTGCGGTGGGCGACTTTCCGACGCCGCCGCTGGGCGGACCTTTCGACCTGACCATTGCGCCGCCGCTGCACCCGGCCCAGGCCGCGCTGCGGCTGGAATCCCTCACCCGCATGACCATCGCCGAGGAGGAGTACGAACTCCGGCTCGAGACCTTCGCCGATCATGGCCGCAGGCTGGACCTGCCCCAGGAGGCCGACGGGCCGTTCCGCATCCTGGCGGTGGGCGAGCCCGCGCCGCAGTTCCTGGCCCTGTCCAACGCTCTGGCAGCCAGCGGCGCCGACGCCACCGGCGCCTTCACCGCCTATACCGCCTTCGACTATCTGCACGAGCGGGCCTTCGACGCCGTCGTGTTGTGGGCGGGGGAAAACCAGGCCGAGGCGCTGTCGATCGCCGCCGGCATGCGCCGTAACACCCGCCTCTATCACATCCCGGCCATGCTCTATCTGCAGAGCCCGGCGGAAATCGGCCTGGCCGAGGCCTTCCATCGCGGCGTATCCGACCTGGCGTCTCCGGAAACGCCGCCGGCCGAGACCGCGCGCCGGGTGATCGAACTCGCCCGCGCTTACCGCCGCCAGACCGCGATCCGCCAGGCCCTGGAGAAGGCGCGCAGCTCCGGCCTGATGGACGTGGCCACGGGCCTGTTCACCCGCGACCTGTTCGCCGCCCATCTGGCGCGGCTGGTGCAGTCGGCGCGGCTGCGCAACCGGCCGCTGTCCCTGTGTGTGCTGCGCATCTCCGAGCGGCCCGACACCACGGTGGCGCGCGCCGGCGGCTGGCTCGACCGCGCCATCCCGCAGATCGGCTCCATGCTCGGCCGGCTGGTCCGCGCCGAGGATACGGTGGCGCGGCTGGGACCGGAGGTGTTCGCGCTGGCCCTGCCCTCGACGCCCCAGTCGGCCGCCCGCGCCGCCGCCGAACGAATCTCGGCCGTCATCGGCTGCACCGCCTTCGAGGCCGGCGAGAAGCGCCCGGCCTTCGTGGTTGATTTCGACATCGGCGTCGCCGAGGTTGAACCGGGCGAACCGGCGGCCCGGGCGCTGGAGCGCGCGGCCAGCCGGGCCATGCAACTGAAGGCGAGCTGAGCCGCATTTTTTGGAGTAGGTGAAGGCAGATGGATCCCCAGACGGCGAAGCTGCTTCCGATTTTATTGCCGGTGCTGATCTTGGGGCTGGTCCTGCGCCGCAACCTTCAGCCCCGGCCGCTGCAGATCGAAAGGATGTGGATTTATCCGGTTGTCCTCGTCTTCCTGCTCGGCTCGTCGCTCTACCAGAGCCCGCCGACAACCATGGTCGCCATCGCCTTCCTGGCGGGAGGCCTCGTGCTAGGCGCGGGGGCGGGCTGGTACCGCGGCCGTCTCACCCGCATCACCATCGATCCGGACACCCATGTGCTGACCAGCCAAGCCTCGATGTGGGGAACGGTGCTGGTCGTCGGCCTGATCGTGGTCCGCTATGGCCTGCGCGCCTACCTGATGGGCGGCATGGACATGACCGCCCCCGCGCCGCACGGCGGCCTCGGCGGGACTGCGGTGGCCGCCACCGACGCCCTGCTGTCTTTCACGGTCGGCATGATGGGAACCTCCCGCCTGGAGATGTGGATGCGCGCAAGCAAGCTGCTGGCGGACGCGCAGGCGGCGAAGGCGGCGAAATCCTGACCTTCCCCGCTTGTCGGGGAAGGAGGGGGCCGTTCGCGTTGCGAATGGGAGGATGGGGCAAGCGTCTATTGGGGACACACACCCTTTATTGGCGCTGCTCGATAAGAGGGGAAAGGGATGTACGTCCCCGCTCGCCCGCCCCTAAGCAAGCCCGAGGAAAACAGCCAACGACCGGGTGATGGAAAGCATGGTTTCGTCATCGACGTGGCCGAACGGCGGACCAATCCGTTCGCGCTTTACCGACATGACCTTGTCGATCATGACCTGCGACGGTTTGCGTAGCCCGTTGTCCGCCGTGGGTCTCACCTCGGGTCGCATGAGCGGAGCGTCCACCAGTGTCGCCGAAACCAGCAACAGCGTCACCGTGCCCGTGTCCTCGAACTGGTCGGCCTGAACGACGAGCGCGGGACGAGGCTTTCCGAAATCTCCCGGCATGGCAACGGTGACGAGGTCGCCTCGTCTCACGCGCCAGGTTCGCCGGCTATGTCTGTCAAGGCTGCCGCCATGAAGGCCTCCAGTTCATGATCCGCCGCGTCAGCCAGGGCGACCGCCCGCGCCTGGCGGCGGCACTCATCGGCAAATCCCGGTCGGCGCGTGTCAGGAACCCAAATCTGCATCGGCCGCAGTCCCGCGGCTCGGAGCGCCTCCCGGCGCTTTTGGACTCTCTGGTTGACAGGTGTCGGCACGACAAATCTCCGCCCAGCTGTTACATGTAACAGATAGGCTGCCGCAACTTCACGGTCAAGGGCGCCCGCGCCGAGTCGAAAGCTCCGTTAAGCCGCCAGCGCCATCTTCGCCAGATCCCCCAAAATCCGCTCGGCCGCATCCAGCCGCTGGTCGGAGGTTTCCCACTCGCCCTTGACCACCAGCTTCTGGTCGGGCCGCACGCGCCAGATCGCTGGCCGTTTCTGCACGAAGCTGACCAGGGCCAGCGGGTTGGCGTAGCGGTCGCCGCGGAAGCTGATGACGGCGCCCTTGGGGCCGACATCGATCTTGGCGACATTGGCCTGGCGGCAGAGGCCCTTGATCGCCACCACCTTGAGCAGCTGTCCAGCCTCCTCGGGCAGCGGCCCGAACCGGTCGATCAGTTCCGCCGCCAGGGCCTCGCGATCCTCCGGCCGTTCGGCGTCTGACAGGCGGCGATAGAGGGCCAGGCGCACGTTCAGGTCGGGTACGTAGTGTTCGGGGATCAGCACCGCCGCGCCGGTGTTGATCTGCGGCGACCAGCCGTGGTCGGACTCCGCCGCCGGCTCGCCGCGCAGCTTCAGCTCGTTCACCGCATCCTCCAGCATCTGCTGGTAAAGCTCGACGCCGATCTCGCGGATATGGCCGGACTGTTCCTCGCCGAGCAGGTTGCCGCCGCCGCGGATGTCCAGGTCGTGGCTGGCGAGCTGGAAGCCGGCGCCCAGGCTGTCGAGCGACTGCATGACCTTCAACCGGCGCTCGGCCGACAAGGTCAGCTGCTTTTCCGACGGCGTGGTCAGATAGGCGTAGGCCCGCGCCTTGGCCCGGCCTACCCGGCCGCGCAGCTGATAGAGCTGAGCCAGGCCGAACATGTCGGCGCGGTGGATGATCAGGGTGTTGGCGGTGGGGATGTCCAGGCCGGACTCGACGATGGTGGTCGACAGCAGCACATCGTACTGGCCGTCGTAGAAGGCGCTCATGACGTCTTCCAGCTGGGTCGGCGCCATCTGGCCGTGGCCGACCACATACTTCACCTCCGGCACCTGCTCGCGCAGGAACCGCTCCAGCTCGGGCAGGTCCTTGATGCGCGGGGCGACGAAATAGGCCTGGCCGCCGCGGTACTTCTCGCGCAGCAGGGCTTCGCGCAACACGACCGGATCGCTGGGGCTGATGTAGGTGCGGACGGTCAGGCGGTCGACAGGCGGGGTGGCGATGATCGACATCTCGCGAATGCCGGACAGGGCCATCTGCAGGGTGCGGGGGATCGGCGTCGCGGTCAGGGTCAGCATGTGCACCTCGGCGCGCAGGGCCTTCAGCGCCTCCTTGTGCTTGACGCCGAAGTGCTGCTCCTCGTCGACGATCACCATGCCCAGGTCGCTGAACTGCACCTGTTTCGACAGCACCGCATGGGTGCCGATGACGATCTCCATCTCGCCCTTGGCCAGGGCCTCGCGGGTCTGGTTGGCTTCGGCGGCGGGGACCAGCCGCGAGAGCCGGCCGATCTTCACCGGCCAGCCGCGGAACCGCTCGGAGAAGGTCTTGAAGTGCTGGCGGGCAAGCAGGGTCGTCGGGCAGACGATGGCCACCTGTTTGCCGCTCATGGCCACCACGAAGGCCGCGCGCAGGGCGACCTCGGTCTTGCCGAACCCCACGTCGCCGCAGATCAGCCGATCCATCGGCCGGCCCGACGCCAGGTCGGCCAGCACGTCGGAGATACTGTTCAGCTGGTCGTCCGTCTCCTCATACGGGAAGCGAGCGCAGAATTCGTCGAACAGGCCAGGCGGCGGATCGATCTCGCCGGTGGACTTGATCATGCGGGCGGCGGCGATGGCGATCAGCCCCTCGGCCATCTCGCGCAGACGCTCCTTGGCCCGCGCCTTGCGCGCCTGCCAGGCCGCGCCGCCCAGCCGATCCAGCTGCACGCCCTCGGCTTCCGAGCCATAGCGGGTGAGCAGGTCGATGTTCTCGACTGGCAGATAGAGTTTGGCCTCGCCGCCGTACTGCAGCTCCAGGCAGTCGTGCGGCGCGCCCTGGACGTCGAGGGTCTTCAGGCCCTCGTAGCGGCCGATGCCGTGGTCGATGTGCACCACCAGATCGCCAGGGGTGAGCGACGCCGCCTCGGCCAGGAAGTTCGACGCCCGCCTGCGCCGGCGCGGACGCGACAGCCGGTCGCCGAGGATGTCGGTTTCCGAGATGACCGCCAGGTTGTCGGTCTCGAAGCCGTTTTCCAGCGGCAGCACGACCCGCTGCGGGCGCTTGGGGTCCGCCGCCTTGGCCGCCTGCCAATAGGGGGCGAAGGCGATGTCCTTCAGGCCATGGTCGGCCAGCATGGTTCCCAGCCGCTCGGAGGAGCCCTCGGACCAAGAGGCGAACAGCACACGCTTTCCGGCGCCGGCCAGACGCTTGGCGTGGTCGGCTGTCGCCTCGAACAGATTGACGCTGTCCTGCGCCCGCTCGGCGGAGAAGGTGCGGCCCAGCCGCGCGCCCATGTCGATGACCGTGTCGGCGTCGTCGAGCTGGAAGGGCGTGAAGCGGCGATTGGGTCGGCGCGCCAGGCGTTCGTCCCATTCCTGCGCGGGCAGATAAAGGGTGTCCGGCGCCAGGGCGTGATAGCCGGAACGCACCTTGGCGTTCTCCTGCCGCGCGTCGAAGGCGTCGTCGATCATCGCCAGCCGCTCGTCCCGCGCCTCGCCCGCCAGATGGTCGACGCCGAACAGGACGTCATCGCCCAGATAGTCGAACAGGGTCTCAAGCTCGTCGTAAAGCAGCGGCAGGAAGTGCTCGAGGCCGGACCTGCGCCCGCCCTCGCTGACCGTGGCGTAGAGCGGATCGTCCGCCGAGGCGCCGAAGGCGGCGACATAGCCGGTGCGGAACCGGGCGATGGCGGCGGGATCCAGCAGCACTTCTGAGACCGGCGGCAGGTCGACCGCCGTCAACTGGCGCGTGGACCGCTGGGTGGCAGGATCGAACCCGCGGATGGACTCCAGGGTGTCGCCGAACAGGTCCAGACGCACCGGCTCCTCGGCGCCCGGCGGGAAGACGTCGATCACCCCGCCCCGGATCGCGAATTCGCCGCGCTCGGACACCGTCGAGGCGCGCTGGTAACCGTTGACGGCGAAATAGCGCTCCAGGTCGGCGATGTTGACCACCCGCCCCACCCGCGCCTCGTAATGCGCCGCGCGGATCGCCGCGCGCGGCGGCACGCGCTGAAGCAGCGCCGGCGCCTGGGTGACCAGGATGCGCGGCTTGTTGTCGGGTTCCGGCTTGGTCAGCCGCGCCAGCGTCGCCATCCGCTGCGCCGCGACCCCGCCGGAGGGGCCCATCCGATCATAGGGCAGGCAGTCCCAGGAGGGGAAGGTAATCACCTCGACCTCGGGGGCGAAGAACCGCAGGGCGTCGATGAAGGCCGACGCGCGGGCGCCGTCCCGGGCCACGAACACCGAAAGGCCGCCGCGCGCCCGGACGATGTCGGCCATCACCAGGGCGTCGAACCCCTCCGGCGCGCCGGCCAGGTCGAGCCGGCCCGGACCCTGGGCGATGCGTTTCAGCTCGGCGGGCGTGGCGCTCATAGGCCGCGCCGTTCCTCGCCGAACCGCAGCAGCAAGGAGAAGACGTCTCCGTTCAGCCGGGCGGGCGCGTCTTCCTGGCCCACGATCCAGGCGTAGAGGAGCTGGTCAGGCTCTTCCAGGATGACCTCGAATTCATCGAGTTGCGGGCCGTCGAAGGTCGGGGCATAGCGATCGGCGAACGGACCCAGGATCAGGTCGGCCTCGCGGAATCCCCGATGCCAGGCGCGATAGCGGATCATCTTCAAGCGGTTTGCGGGATCGGGAGACGTCATGGAGCGGCGCATATAGATCGGTTCCGCCCGGTTTGGGACTCCCCGCATCCTCATTTCGTGATCCAGGCGCCGCATCCGGCAGTGCATCTGACCAATCGGGTCAGTCGGCCTGCTGAAGCCACGCCCTGACCGCCGCCATCGCCGCCGTTTCGGGGCGTGATATCAGTCGCGTGAGCCAATAGCGGCCGGTGGTCACGCAGAGGCTGAACGGCTGCACCAACCGGCCGCTCGCCAGGTCCTGCTCAAACAGCCGCACCGGCAGGAGGGCGACGCCCACGCCGCTGGCCGCCGCCGCGGCCATGGTGGGCGAGGCGTCGAAGACCGGCCCGCGGATCGGCGGTGTGGCGACCCCGGCGGCGTCGAACCAGAGTTTCCATTCATCGGGTCGGTAGGACCGCAGCAGGACCTCTCGTCCGAGATCGCCTGGCGTCGTGAGCCGCCGCGCAACTCCCGGCGCGCTAAGCGGCGTCATCGGCGCCTCCAGTATGGGAGCCGCGTCGGTTCCGTGCCAAGCCCCGTCGCCGTAGCGGATCGCAAAGTCGAGCCCTTCGCCGGCGAGGTCGACCCGGTTGTTGTTGATCATGATCCTGAGATCGACGTCGGGGTGAAGCGCCTCGAACGCCGCCAGGCGCGGCAGCAGCCATCCGGTGGCGAAGGTCCCGACCACGCCGACATTGACGATGTCCCGCAGGCGGCCGCTGGAGAACCGGTCCAGCGTGGCGGCCATGCGATCGAAGGTGTCGCTCAGCATCGGCGCCAGCGCGGCCCCTTCGTCCGTCAGGGTCAGGCCACGAGGCAGCCTGCGAAAAAGCGGCGCGCCAAGCTGGTCTTCCAGAAGCTTGATGTGATGGCTGACGGCGGCCTGCGTGACGCGGAGCTCCAGCGCGGCGCGCGTGACATTGAGGTGCCGCGCTGACGCCTCGAAGGCGCGGAGCGCGTTGAGCGGGAGCTGCGATCGGTCCATGAGGAGACATTAGTTTAATTTATGAACTTTGCCAATTTTGATCGTTTGTGGCGTTGGCGGGATTCGGTGAAATTCCGACGCATGGCGAGGGCGCCTCAAGAGGCTGGGCGTGGCGCCCTGCGACCCACAACGACGGCATGAGGAAAAACAATGGCTAAGACCGGGATCATGCTCGGCCTCGCCCTGATCGGGCTGGGCGCCGCGATGCCCGCGCCGGCGGCGCAACCGCCGAGCTGGACTGAGGCCGTCAAACCCTTTCGCATCGCGCCGCACATCTACTACGTCGGCTCCAAGGGTCTGGCGGCCTATCTGATCACCTCGGCGGACGGCGCCATCCTGATCGACGGAACGGTCAAGGAGAATGCGGTGCTGGTCGAGCACAACATCGAGTCTGTCGGCGTTCCGCTGAAGTCGGTGAAGTGGATTGTCAGCGACCACGCACACAGCGATCACGTCGGGGCCCTGGCCCAGATCAAGGCGGACACCGGCGCCCGGTTCGCCGCCAGCGCCGGCGATCGCGCGGCGCTGGAACGCGGCGTTCCGCGCGGCGACACCGACTATGATCCCGCCGGGTTCCATTTCCCGCCGATCAAGGTCGACCGGATCATTGAGGACGGCCAAAGCCTCGCCGTCGGCGACGCGATGCTGACGGCGCATCTGACCCCGGGGCACACACCGGGGTGCACCAGTTGGAGCACGGCCGTCAGCGACGGCGGCCGCCGCCTGCAGTTGCTCTTCCTCTGCAGCATCACCGTCGCCGGCAACAAGCTGGTGGGCAACCACGCCTACCCGACCATTGTCGGGGATTATGAGAACACCTTCGCCAAACTCTCCAGAATGAAGGCGGACATCGTGCTGACCAGCCATCCCGAAATCGCCAACGTGCTGGGGCGCGAAGCCCGCGCCCAGGCCGGGGATCGCAGCGCCTTCATCGATCCGGCCCTGCTCCGCGCCATCGTCGCCCAAGCCAGGCGGGACTTTGAATCGGCTTTGGCCAACGCCAAACGCACTCAGCGAGCAATCCCATGACCCAGCCTGACCGGTCCCCCCGGATCATTCGCGCCGCGGCGCTGGCGGGATTTTTGCTTCTCGCGTCGGTCTGCCAGGCGCGCGCCCAGGCCGCGCAGCCTCGCATTTGGCAACCAGCGCCAGGCCATGCCCAGATCCCGATCTGGCTGGGCGCGGCGCCTGATCCGGCGCCCGTGCCGGGGCCGGAAACGGTGAAGCAGGGAGGCGTGACCAACGTGACGCGGCCGACCATGACGGTCTATGCGCCCGGCGGCAGAAACACCGGCGCGGCGGTTATCGTCATCCCGGGCGGCGGCTTCCAGGGGCTGGCGATGGATCTCGAAGGCACTGAGATCTGCGACTGGCTGACGTCCAGGGGCGTCACCTGCGTCTTGTTGAAATACCGCGTTCCGAGCATCCCCTACGTCTGGCAATGCGATTGCCGCCCGCACAACCAACAGATATCGACGCCATCGCTCCAGGACGTCCAGAGAACCTTGCGGCTTGTGCGGGCCCGCGCCTCGGCCTGGCGCATCGACCCGCACAAGGTGGGCGTGCTGGGATTTTCAGCGGGCGGCTATCTGGTGGCCGAGGCGAGCACCTACTTCACCAGCCGCCTCTATGCGCCGGTGGACGCGGCGGACCGGGAAAGCAGCCGCCCGGACTTCGCCATCGCGCTCTATCCCGGGCACCTGTCGCTGGCCAAAGACAGCATCGCGCTGAATCCCGATATCGAGAGCCACATCACGGCTCAAACCCCGCCGACCTTCCTGCTGCAGAACGAGGACGATCATGTGGACCAGATCGAGGATTCACTGAGCTACTACATGGGGCTGAAAAAGGCCGGCGTGCCCGTGGAGCTGCACAGCTATGCCCAGGGCGGCCATGCGTTCGGGCTTCGGGAGAGGAAACTTCCCGTGTCCGGCTGGCCGCGGCTGGTTGAGACCTGGCTGAGGACGATCGGGATCGTTCCGGAATAGTTTCGCTCGAAGGCTCAACGCTGCCGCGCGAGCCGCGCTATGCTCCGCCGCATGCGGCCGGAGATTCTGTTTCCCCTGTTTGCGCCGGTCTCGTCCCTGAAAGGGGTGGGACCGAAGATCGAACCGCTCGCCGTCAAGCTTGCGGGCCCTTACGTGCGCGACTTCGCCTTCCTGTCGCCGCAGAACATCGTCCATCGCCCTCTGGTGAAGGCCGCCGACGCCCGCGAAGGCGAGGTGCAGACCCTGGTGGTCACCATCGACAGCCACATGCCCTCGGACAGGCCCGATCGGCCCTATCGGATCCGCACTTTCGATGGGTCGGGATTTCTTACCCTGGCCTGGTTCAAGGTGAGCGGACCCGGCCTCAAGAACCAGCACCCGGTCGGCGCGAAACGGGCCGTAAGCGGGAAGATAGACCGGTATTGGGGCGAGCTGCAGATGGCCCATCCGGACTATCTGCTGCCGGAAGAGCGGCTGGCGGAAATTCCTACCGACGAGGCTATCTACCCCGCCACCGCCGGCCTGCCGCCCCGCACGGTGCGGCGTTTGGCGCATGATGCTCTGGCCCGCACGCCGGAATTGCCGGAGTGGCAGGACCACGCCTGGCTGATGCGGCAGGGCTTTCCGCCCTGGCGGGTGGCTCTGGCCGAACTGCACAACCCGAAGACGGAGGCCGACCTGTCCCTGCTCACCCGCCATCGCCGCCGCCTGGCCTATGACGAGCTGTTCGCCCACCAGCTGGCCATGGCCCAGCGCAAGGCCGACCGGCGCGCCTTTCCGGCGCCGGTGATCCTGGCCAGCGACCTGGCGCGAGCGGCCGAACGCGGCCTGCCCTTCAGCCTCACCGGCGCGCAGGTCCGCTCCTTGAGCGAAATCCGCGCCGACCTGGCGTCCGGCGAGCGGATGTCGCGGCTGCTGCAGGGGGACGTCGGCGCCGGCAAGACCGTGGTCGCCATGCTGGCCATGGCCGATGTCGCCGCCTCCGGCCGCCAGTCGGCGCTGATGGCGCCCACCGAAATCCTCGCCCGCCAGCATTACAAGACCATCGCGCCGCCGCTGGAAGCGCAGGGCCTGCAGGTCATCCTGCTCACCGGCCGGGACAAGGGGCCGGGCCGCACCGAAAAGCTGCGCGCCCTGGCCAGCGGCGAGGCCGCCGTCGCCGTCGGCACCCACGCGCTGTTCCAGGACGACGTCGTGTTCCGCGACCTGGCCCTGACCATCATCGACGAGCAGCACCGGTTCGGCGTCGGCGAGCGAAGGCGGCTGCAGGACAAGGGGCAATCCGCCCATCTGCTGGCCATGTCCGCGACGCCGATCCCCCGCACCCTGGAGCTGACGCTCTACGGCGACCTGGATGTCTCGCGTATCGACGAGAAGCCGCCTGGCCGCCAACCGGTCGCCACCCGCGCCGCGCCGATGTCGCGGCTGCACGAGGTGGTCGAACGGCTGCGCACGGCGGTGCGCGACGGCGCCCAGGCCTTCTGGATCTGCCCGCTGGTGGCGGAGTCCGAGTTCACCGACCTCGCGGCGGCCGAGGCGCGGGTGGTGGCGCTGCGCAAGGCGTTCGGATCGTCCGTCGGCCTGGTGCATGGCCGCCTGCCGCCGGCGGAAAAAGACGCGGTGATGCAGGACTTCTCCGAGGGCCGCCTGGCCGTGCTGGTGGCGACCACGGTCGTGGAAGTCGGGGTCGACGTGCCCAACGCTTCGATCATGGTGATCGAACAGGCCGAGCGGTTTGGGCTCGCCCAGTTGCATCAGCTGCGCGGCCGGGTTGGGCGCGGCCTGCGCGAGAGTAGCTGCGTGCTGCTCTACGACCCGCCGCTCACCCAGATTGGCGAGGCGCGGCTGGACATCCTGCGGCGCACCGACGACGGGTTCGTCATCGCCGAGAAGGACCTGGAGCTGCGCGGCGGCGGCGACCCGCTGGGTCTGCGCCAGAGCGGCTTTCCCGCCTATCGGTTCGCCGACCCCATCGCCCATCGCGACATGATCGCCGCGGCGGCGGACGACGCCCGCCTGGTGCTGGCGCGCGATCCCAAGCTGGAAACACCGCGCGGCAAGGCCATCCAGGTGCTGCAGGCCTTGTTCGACTGGCGCGGCGCCGCCAGCGCCAGCGATGCGGGCTGACCATGACCTCCGAACGGCGCGCCGCCCTGCTGCCCATCCTCGCGATCGCCGCCGCCATGATCTCGGTGCAGCTGGGCGCCACAGAGGCGCACAAGCTGTTCGCCACCCTGGGCGCGCCCGGCGCCACCGCTCTTCGCGTAAGCCTGGCCGCGATCATGGTGGTGCTGATCCTGCGGCCCTGGCGGGCCAAGCTGACCCTGAGGTCTATCCCGATCCTGTTGGCCTACGGCGTGACGCTGGGCCTGATGAACTACTGCTTCTACTGGGCGCTCAGCCTGGCGCCCCAGGGCGTGGTGGTGGCGCTGGAGTTCACCGGACCCCTGGCGGTCGCCATCGGATCGTCGCGGCGCTGGATCGACTTCGCCTGGATCGCCCTGGCCGTCGTCGGACTGATCTTCCTCTTGCCCATCGGCCATTCCGCCGCCTCCATCGATCCGCGCGGCGCGGCCTTGGCCCTGGTCGCCGGCGGGTTCTGGGCGATCTACATCCTGGTGGGCCGCAGGGCCGGCCAGGCCCATGGCCGCTACGCCACCGCGTTTGGCATGGTCATCGCCGCCGCGGTCGTGCTGCCGCTGGGCATGGTGCAGGTCGGCCCGCGACTGTTCTCACCCGCGTTTCTGCCCATCGCCCTTGTGGTCGCCCTGCTCTCCAGCGCCATCCCCTACACATTGGAGATGTTCGCCCTGATGCGCACGCCGCCGCAGGTGTTCGGCACCCTGATGAGCATGGAGCCGGCCCTCGGCGCGGTGCTGGGCCTGGTCATGCTCAAGGAGCATCTGACCCTGACCCAGTGGCTGGCCATCATCGCCGTCATGGGCGCCGCGTTCGGCGTGGCCATTACGGCCCCGCCGACGCCCTCTATCGAGGAATTGGGTTAGCCCCGCGCCAGGAGATAAGGGGACATGATACTTATCCCCGGGGCTGCCGCGCGATTTGGCTCAAGGGATAAGTATCATGTCCCCTTATCTCCTTACCCCCGCGCCAGCGCCGCCAGCTTCAACACCGTGTTCCAGTTTCGCGCCGTGCCCCGCACGCCCAACGTGCGCTCAATGACCGAGATGGTGAGCTTCGACTCGCCCTGCCCATCCGGATAGACGATGTAGGCGGCGCGGCCCTGGGCGTCGGCATATTCACGGCCCTTGATGGCGCCTCGCAGGGCGGCGAGCGCGCCGTCGGTGACGACGGACTTCAGGGTCACGACCACCAGCCGCGCCGGGTCGTCCCGCGCCTCGTCCTTGAACGGATTGGCGGCGATGATGTCGTCCCATTCGTCCAGGGTGCGGACGAAATAGTCGCACCTGTAGCCGAAGCGCCGTTCGGACTCAGCCTCGAGCATCGGCTCGACCGCCTCGTCCGTCCCGCCGCCGCGGAACACCAGATTGCCGCTCTGCAGCAGGGTGCGGACATCGCTGAACCCCAGCCCGGTCACCAGGTTGCGCAGGTCGGCCATCGGCATGGACCTGCCGCCGACATTGACCGCGCGCAGCAGGGCGATGCGGGTGGGAGCGTCGCTCACTCGGCGGGACGCACGGGTATTGAGCGGACATAGACCGAGGTGGTGATCGGCGGCGCGGCCTTCGGCTGGGCGGCTTGGGCAGCCTCCGCCGCCGCTTTCGCCTTGGCGTCGGCGACCTGTTTTGCGTGCATCTCCAGCCCGACGCCCGACCCGACCAGGGCGACCACCAGGATGATCAACGCAATCAGGGCGATCAGGTCGCGTTCGGTCAGCTCTCGTCCAGCCAGGCGCATGATCAGCTCGCTCTCTCCGCCCGCAGCGTCGGCGCGACATGCTCCATGCGGAAGCCCATGCCCACCACGCGCGCCGGGATCTGACGCAGGAGCGGAACCGCGTTGAGCAGTTTGGCCGGCCAGGGAACCTGGATCGGACCCTTGGCGGCCAGCAGGGGCGTCAGCACGCGGTTCTGGATCGTCACCTGGATCGCCTGCATCATCTTGACCGCGCCCTGTCGGCGCGCCTGAACGGCGGCGAGCGGTCCGTTCCCGACCGGCCCGCGCCTCAGCGGCCCCGCCAGGATGTTCGCCGCGGCCACCGCGTCCTGGATGGCCAGGTTGATCCCCACGCCGCCGATCGGGGACATGGCGTGGGCGGCGTCGCCGATGCAGAGCAGGCCGGGCTTCCACCATTTGGTCAACCGGTCGACGGCGACGGTGAGCAGCTTGATGTCATCCCAGGTCTTCAGCGCGTGCACCCGATCCACGGTCAGCGGCGCGGCTTCGACAACGCGGGCGCGGAAGGCGTCCAGCCCCTCCGCCTTGATCGCGTCGAACCCGCCCTTGGGCGTGACATAGGCGCATTGGAAATAGTCGCCGCGCTCAATCATGATCATGAAGTGGCCGGGACCCACGCGTCCTAGCGGCACATTGGCGTCGTCCGGTTTGCGCGGCAGGCGCATCCACAACACGTCGATCGGCGCGCCCAGGTCGACGCCTTGCAGACCGGCCTTGGCGCGCAGCATGGAGGTCCGGCCGTCGGCGCCGATGACCAGCCTGGCCTCGATGTCGAGATCGCCGTCCGGACCCCTGGCCTTGACGCCGACGACCCGACCCTTGCGCTCGATCAGATCCAGGGCTTCGCAGCGCATGCGGACGTCGAGGTTGGGATAGCGTTCCCCCGCCGCCTTCAGGAAATTCAGGAAATCCCACTGCGGCATGATCGCCATGAACTTGGCCTTGGTCGGCAGATAGCGGAAGTCGGCGACCTTGACGGTGGTGTCGCCGATCAGGGCCGACAGCTGCAGGAAGGCGTTGTGCGGCCGCTTCAGGAAGTCTTCCAGCAAACCGAGCTCGCTGAGCGCCTCCATGGTCGACGGATGGACCGTGTCGCCCCGGAAATCGCGGAAGAAGTCCTCGTGCTTCTCCAGCACCACGACCTTCAGCCCAGCTCTGGCGAGGATGTAGCCGCACATCATGCCCGCCGGACCGCCTCCGGCGATGCAGCAGTCGGTGACCAGGGTTTGCGCCATGGGCCAAGCTTAGTCACCTCGCCCAATCGGCGAAAGCGCATTCGTCGGACCTATTGTTCGACGGGCTGCAAACCCCGATAGTCCGGGGCCGGGCGCGTGGGTTTGCGCCGCATTCGGGGGCTCCATGAATAACCGTTTCACCCTGTTCATCGTCGCGGCCATGATCGCGGGGATCATCGTCGGCCTGGCCTGCAACGCTTATCTGTCGCCGGACCACATCAAGTCGGTCGCCGGCGTGCTGGGGGTGGTGACGGACGTCTTCCTGCGCCTGATCAAGATGATCATCGCGCCCCTGGTCTTCTCGACCCTGGTGGCCGGCATCGCCCATATGGAGGACGCCGCCGCCATCGGCCGGGTCGGCGCCAAGACCATGGCCTGGTTCGTCGGCGCCTCGCTGGTGTCCCTGACCCTGGGCCTGGTGATGGTGAACCTGCTGCATCCTGGCTCAGGATTGGACCTGAAGGCAGTGGCGGCGACGGGCCAGACCGTGGCCGCGGCGCCGTTCGACCTGAAGGAGTTCGTCGGCCACATCGTGCCCACCTCGATCTTCCAGGCCATGGCCAACAACGAGATCCTGCAGATCGTGGTGTTCGCCTGCTTCGTCGGCACCGCCATCGCGGCGCTGGACGATGGCGCGCCGCAGGTGCTGGTCATGGTCGAGCAAGCCGCGTCCATCATGCTGAAGGTCACCGGCTATGTGATGCGGGTTGCGCCGCTGGCCGTGTTCGCGGCCATCGCCTCCACGGTCGCGACCCAGGGCGCCGGCGTGCTGGGGACCTACGCCAAGTTTGTCGGCGACTTCTACCTGACCCTGATGATCCTGTGGGCGATCCTGTTCGCCGTGGCCGCGTCCATTTTGCGAGCCGGAGTCGGCCGCTTCATCGCCAGCATCCGCCAGCCGGCGATCCTGGCCTTTTCCACCTCGACCTCGGAAGCCGCCTACCCCTCCCTGCTCGAAGGCCTGCAGAGCTTCGGCCTGCCGCGCCAGATCGTCACCTTCGTCCTGCCGCTGGGCTATTCGTTCAATCTGGTCGGCTCGATGATCTACTGCACCTTCGCGACCATCTTCATCGCCCAGGCCTATCATGTGCCCCTGACCATGATGCAGCAGATCGGCATGCTGCTGCTGATGATGGTCACCTCAAAGGGCGTCGCCGGCGTTCCCCGCGCGGCCCTGGTGGTGGTGGCCGCGACACTGCCGATCTTCCACATCCCGGACGCCGGGCTGCTGCTGGTGCTCGCTGTCGACCACCTGCTCGACATGGGCCGCAGCTGCACCAATGTGATCGGCAATTCCGTGGTCAGCGTCGCCGTGGCCGCCTGGGAGGGGCGATTGACTGAGCCCGCGCCGGTTCCCGCGCCAGCCGAATAAACTCCGCTCCTCCCCGCGAATGCCCATAGGCGTAAGATAGGCGACCATCGTGAGGGTGTGCTTTCAGCTTCACGGCTGCGGCATAGGCCCCCTCAGTCGCTGCGCCCGGTCTCACGGCGGCTAACTTTGTGGCGGCGCCGCTAAACTTACCGCCTATGCGCGAAGGCCTGGATGAGCGGATAAATTACAGCTTCCGCTTCTGCGCCAGGGCGCACACCGTCGCCGATCCGATCGGCCCCAGCTCGTCATAGAGGAAGCACTCGCCGATCGCGACGCCGTCGGCGGCGCCATGGTTGACCACTTCATAGCCGATCCATTCGGTCGTCGGCGAGCGATGAAGATAGAGGGTCACGTCGCTGTTGATATAGCCCAGGCCCTGGTCGCCGGCGTTGGCGTAGGGGCTGGCGAAGTCGGCGGAGACCGCGACGCGGACGAAGGGCGTCAGCGGCTCGCCGCCGACCAGGTCGCGGACCTCGGCCATCCAGGTGCGGCGCTGGCCAAGCGTGCCCGTGGCCCCGCTGATCGGCCGCATGGCCCACATACCGCCCATACCGGCGCGGCGATCCTCGGGCGGAGCGATGTCGGACGGCTTGGGGACCTCCCAGTTCGGCGGCGTCCAGACGTTTCCTGGCGCATTCTCGGTCCGCCGCAGCAGCTGGCAGGTGGCTCGGGCCATGCTGACGCCGGCGCTGAAGAACTCCGCGTCGATCACCTTGATCCGATAGCCTTCGCGCACGACCGTCGTCCTGACCTCGATCGGCGACAGGTCGGGCAGCTTGTACATGTCCACTGTCAGCCGCGCGGGCTGGAAGTCCGGGGAACCATGGCGCTGCTCGATGACCTGGCCCAACAGGCCGGCGATCACCCGCCCGTGCAGCGAATTCGGATCCCACGGACCGCGAGCGACCTTTGTGGGGGTGTAGACGTCGCCCTCGCGGGTGAAGAAGGGCTCGGCGTCGGTCGTCATCGGCGGAAATCTCTTCGGCTCATCATGCTGGTGTGCAACGGGCGTAGCCGTGCGCGGCGGCGATTTCAAAGACTTTCCGAACGGTTGTTTGATTCCGCACTCGCCTGACGCCGCTCAGCGATATGGGTCGGCCTTCGACAGATAGGCCTGGACGTAGTCAGCGACGCCGTCCTCGAGGCTGGTCATCGGGGCGTTGTAGCCCGCGGCCCGCAGCCGGCTCATGTCGGCCTCGGTGAAGTATTGGTACTGGCCGCGCAACGCGTCGGGCATGTCGTAGTATTCGATCCGCGGCTCGAAGCCGGCGGCGCGGAATGTGGCCTCCGCCAGGTTCTTGAACGACCGGGCCAGGCCCGAGCCCAGGTTATAGACCCCGTTCACCCCGGGGCTGGCCACCAGCCAGGCGATCACGTCAGCCACGTCGCGCACATAGACAAAATCCCTGAGCTGGCCGCCGTCGTCATAGCCCTCCCGATGCGATTTGAAGAGCCGCACCGTCTCGCCCTTGGCGACTTGCGGCCAGATCTTGGCCACCACGGACTTCATCGCGTCCTTATGCTCCTCGTTGGGGCCATAGACGTTGAAGAACTTCAGGCCCGCCCACTGCGGCGGCGCGGCGCCCCTGGCGGCCTCGCGCGCCGCATAGGTGTCGAACAGGGCCTTGGACCAGCCGTAGGCGTTCAGCGGACGCAGGGCCTGCAGCGAGGCCAGGTCGTCGCGACCGTTGAAGCCCAGCGCGCCATCGCCATAGGTGGCCGCCGACGAGGCGTAGATGAACCGGCGGCGGTTTAGCGCGCACCAGCTGAACAGGTCCCGCGACAGGGTGAAGTTGGTGTGGATGATCTTGTCGGCGTCCGGCTCCATGGTCGAGGAGACCGCGCCCATGTGGATCACCGCCTCGAGGTCGGCGAGATTCCGGTCCAGCCAATCGAACATCGCCTCCGGGGCCACGAAATCAGCGATCGGATGCTTGGCGAGGTTGCGCCACTTGCCGCTGGCGGCGTCGCGCAGGCGGTCGCAGGCGGCGACATCATAGGCGCCGTCCTCTGTGAGCCGGGCGACGATATTCGAGCCGATGAAGCCTGCCGCGCCGGTGACCAGGACCCGCTTGCGTGTCACTGGCTGCTCGCCAGTTTGCGGATCGTCGCGGTGGTGGAAAAGCCGTCGACCAGGCCGGCCAGTTTCACTTCGCCGCCATAGCTCTGCACCAACTCATGGCCGACGACGCCCTCGACGGTATAGTCCGCGCCCTTGATCAGCACATCGGGCCGCGCCGCCTGGATCAGCGCGATCGGGGTTTCGTCGTCGAACGAAACCACAAGGTCCACCGACCCCAGCCCCGCCAGCACCAGGGCGCGGGATTCCAGATCGTTCACCGGCCTGCCCTCGCCCTTCAGGGCGCGGATCGACCCGTCGCTGTTCAGGCCGACAATCAGCTTGTCGCACCAGGACCTGGCCTGGCTGAGATAGGCCACATGCCCGCGGTGCAGGATGTCGAAGCAGCCGTTGGTGAACCCGACCCGCAACCCCTGTGCGCGCCAGCGGGCGACTTCGTTCTGCATTCGCTCCGGTGTGGCGATCTTCGCCTCGGCCGGCGCGCGGTGGGCGGAAATTTCCGCCTCCACCAGGTCTTCGGCGGTGACGATGGCGGTTCCGGCCTTCTCGACCACGACACCCGACGCTAGCATGGCCAGCTCGACCGCCTGCTCGATCTCGGCCCCCGCGACCAGCGCCAGACCGAGCGCCGCCAATGCGGTGTCCCCCGCGCCTGAGACATCGAACACCTGCCGGGGCATGCCGGGGAAATGACGCACCGGCTTGCCGCGCACGGCCAGGGACATGCCCTTGGCCGATCGGGTCACCAGGATGGCGCGGCAAGCGCTGTGCTCAAGCGCGGCGGCCAGGGCGATCTCGACCTCTTCGTCGGTTCCGGTGGGCAGGCTGGTGGCGTGCGCCAGTTCGGCGGCGTTGGGCTTGACCACATCGGCCTCGCCGAAGCGGGCGAAGCTGCGGGCCTTGGAGTCGACGATCAGCGGCGCGCCGGTCTTGTGGGCCGCGGCAAGGCAGGCGGCGATGACCGCGTCGGTGACGACGCCCTTGCCATAGTCGGACAACAGGATCGCCCCGGCGTCCGCCGCGGCAAAATCGATCAGCTCGATCAGCTGTTTCTGGCTGTCCGCACTGACGCCGCCCACCTCCTCGTGATCGACTCGCAGCAGCTGCTGGCCGCCGGCGATGAAGCGGGTTTTCAGCCCCGTGGCGCGGCCGGCCTGGGTGACGAGATAGCCTTGCAGACTGTCGATGCCGCCAATGAGCTCGGTCGCCTGATGCGCCACCCGGTCGTCGCCCACGACCCCCACCAACGCCACCTGGCCGCCCAGCGCGGCGATGTTGCGGGCGACGTTGCCGGCGCCCCCCAGCATCATGGTCTGGGACTTGTGCTCCATGATCGGCACCGGCGCCTCCGCCGACAGCCGGGCCGCGTCGCCGTGGACGTACTGATCAACCATCAGGTCGCCGACGCAAACGACGCGTCGGCCCTTCAGGCGGGTCAGCAGGCTCTGGAGTTCGGAAAGATCCATTGTGTTCCTGAGGCGATCAGGCGTTGAGGCGCCGTTTCGCCAGCGCGTCATAGTCTAGCAAATCGCGCACCAACGCCTCGAATTCGCTCAAGGGCACCATGTTCGGGCCATCCGACGGCGCATTGTCGGGGTCCTCGTGGGTTTCCATGAACACACAGGCCACGCCGATGGCTACCGCGGCGCGGGCCAGCACCGGCACGAATTCCCTTTGGCCGCCGGATGTCGTCCCCTGCCCGCCCGGCTGTTGCACCGAATGGGTGGCGTCGAACACGATCGGGCAGCCGATCTCGGACATGATGGGCAGGGACCGCATGTCGGACACCAGGGTGTTGTAGCCGAAGGAGACCCCGCGCTCGCAGGCCATAACATTGGGATTGCCGGTGGAGAGCACCTTCTCGACGACATTCTTCATGTCCCAGGGCGCGAGAAACTGGCCCTTCTTGACGTTCACCACCTTGCCGGTGCCGCCCGCGGCCAGCAGCAGGTCTGTCTGCCGCGACAGGAAGGCGGGAATCTGCAGCACGTCCACCACCTGGGCCGCCTGCACGCACTGATCGTTCTCATGCACGTCGGTCAGAACCGGCAGGCCCACGCTTTCCCGGATCTCGGCGAAGATCGGCAGCGCCTGTCCCAGGCCGATGCCGCGGGCGGTGTTCCCCGACGAGCGGTTGGCCTTGTCGAATGAGGTTTTGTAAATCAAGCCGATATCCAGGCGGTCGGCGATCTCGCGCAGAGCGTGCGCCGTCTCCAGCGCATGCTGCCGACTCTCAAGCTGACAGGGACCGGCGATGATGGTTAGTCTCTCGCGGTTACCGATGCGCACGGTCCGACCGCCGGGCGCGGCAACCTCGATGACGGCATTGGGTTGTGTCAAGGCAGGGTCCTGTTGATCCGCTGTTCCAAACGCGCCGTAGAAGTGAGGCGCCCGGCAAGAACAGACAAGGGCCAACGGAGCTAATATGAAAGTCGCCGTTATCGGAGCCGGGGCAGCCGGATTGGGCGCCGCCTACGCCTTGAAGGACAGGGCCGAGGTCGTTCTCTACGAAAAAGACGCCCGGCTGGGCGGCCACGCCAACACCGTCACCGTGGACTATGACGGGACGCCCGTCGACGTCGACACCGGCTTCATCGTCTACAACGATCGCAACTATCCCAACCTGGTTGGCCTTTTCGAGGCGCTGGACGTGGACAGCGTCCAGACCGACATGAGCTTCGCCTTCGCCTGCGCCAATCTGCAATGGTCGTCGAATTTTCCGCGCGGGGTGTTCGCCCAGAAGCGCAATCTGGTCAGCCTGAAGTTCATGCGGATGCTGTCGGACATTCGCCGGTTCAACCAGATCGCCATCGAGGATCTCAACGCCGGCCGCCTGCGGGACCTGAGCCTCGGCGGCTATTTGCGCCTGCGCGGCTTCTGCGAGCGGTTCGAAACCCACTATCTGCTGCCCATGGGCGCGGCGATCTGGTCGACCAACCCCCACGGCATTCGCGAGGCGCCAGCGGAAAGCTTCATCCGCTTCTTCGCCAACCACAGCCTGCTGCAGATGGTGCAGCCGAAATGGAGCACGGTGCGTGGCGGCAGCCGGGTCTATGTGGACAAGATCGCAGCCCTGCTGGGCGACCGGGTTCGTCTGAACGCCGGCGTGCGATCCGTGCGCAGGATTGCAAATGGCGTCGCGGTCGTGGACGCATCGGGACATGCCGAGCGCTTCGACCAGGCGATCTTCGCCTGCCATTCCGATCAGGCGCGGCGCCTGCTGGCCGACGCTGACAGCGAGGAGCAGCTGTTCCTCGGCGCGATCCGCTATGCGCCGAACCGGGCCTATCTTCATCGCGACACCTCGCTGATGCCGACCCGCAGGGCCGCCTGGGGCAGCTGGAACTATGTCGTCGACCAGTCCGGCGAGGACCTGGGCGGCGTCACCTACTGGATGAACGGCCTGCAGGCGATTGACCCGGCTCGGCCGCTGTTCGTCAGCCTCAACCCTAAGACCGCGCCGGACCCCGACCTGACCTTTGGCGTCTACGACTATGACCATCCCCAGTTTGACGCCGCGTCCCTGGCGGCGCAGCGCCAGTTCCATCGCGTCCAGGGCCGAGGCGGGATCTGGTACGCCGGCGCCTGGCTTGGCTACGGTTTCCATGAGGACGGCCTGACCGCCGGCTTGCGCGTCGCCCTGGCCCTGGGCGGCGAGGTCCCCTGGCGGTTCGTGGATCACCGCATCCAGGGCGGCCCGGCTCGCCTGCCGCTCCCAGCCGACAGCGTGCCGGAAGCCGCGGTCGCCTGATGCGTCCGGCCAGCCCCCCAGCTAGTCTTTATGTCGGTCACACGACCCACAGCCGATTAAGGCCGCGGCCGCATCGGTTCACCTATGGGGTCTTTCAGCTGCTGGTCGACATCGACCGGATCGATGAGGCGGTCGCCGGCCTGAGCCTGCTCCGCAAGGGCCGCTTCGGCGTCTTCTCCTTCGCCGAACGGGACCATGGCGCGCGCGATGGATCGCCTTTGCGCGCGTGGGTGACAGACAAACTGGCCGCGGCGGACATTCCGGCCAGCGCCCACACCATCCGCCTGCTCTGCTTTCCCCGCATGCTGGGCTTCGTCTTCAACCCGATCTCGATCTTCTTCGTCCACGCCGCCGACGAGCGGCTGGAGGCGGTGATCTACGAGGTCAACAACACCTTCGGCCAAACCCACGCCTATGTCGTACCGGCCACCGGCGCGGCGCGTGAACGGCAGAGCGCCGACAAACGCCTCTACGTCTCGCCCTTCTATCGCGTCGAAGGCGGCTACCGGTTCAAGCTGACCTCGCCCGCCGACACCGTTCAGCTCGTCATCACCAAGCAGGTGGATGCCGAAGTCGACTTCACCGCCAACCTGATCGCGGAGCGGCGCGCGTTGACCGACGCCGCCCTGCTCAGCCTGTTCTTCGGCATGCCACTGATGACGCTGGGCGTCGTGGCGGCCATCCACTGGCAAGCCTTGCGGCTCTGGGTCAAGGGCGCCCCGTTCGGCGCTCGTCCGCCAGGACCGAAGACAGGCTTCAGCGTGGGGCGTGCATTTTCCCGACTTTCATGGAACGATGTGGAAGCCATGAGCGGGAGGAGTTCCAAACATGAGCAACGCGGCGCAGTTGACCACCGCAGACGCCCTGGCCCTCGCGCGGCCTGACTTAAGGCGCGCACCGGCGATTTTCAGATCCGCCGTCAATCTCGCCGCCAAGACCTGGTATTTCGGCGGCATCACCTTCGTCCTACCGTCGGGCCGCGAGATCCCCATTCGCGGCGGCGAGCCGGGACCCGACGCGCGCCTGGTCATCCACGACTATCGCTGCATGGCGCGGGTGATGTCAGCGGGGGATATCGGCTTTGCCGAAGGCTATATGGCCGGCGAGTGGGACACGCCCGATCTGCCGGCGCTGCTGGAATCCGCCAGCCTGAACTTCGACCGCATCCAGCAGCTCGGCGTCGGCAACCCGATCATGCAGGTGATCAACTTCATCGGCCACCTCTTGCGGCCGAACGACCGAGAGGGCTCGCGCAAGAACATCCACGCCCACTACGACCTGGGCAACGCCTTCTATGAGCGCTGGCTCGACCCCACCATGACCTATTCGTCGGCCCACTTCGAGCGGCCCGACCAGCCCCTGTCCGACGCCCAGACCCACAAATACGCCACCCTGGCCAAGTCGATGGAGCTTGGCCCCGGCAATCATGTGCTGGAGATCGGCTGCGGCTGGGGCGGGTTCGCCGAGTTCGCGGCCAGGGAGGTCGGCGCCAAGGTCACCGGCATCACCATCTCCACCGAACAGTACGATTTCGCCAGGAAGCGCATGTTCGAACAGGGGTTGGCGGAAAGGGCGGACATCCGCCTGATCGACTACCGCGACGTCGAGGGCGCCTTCGACCGGGTGGCCTCGATCGAGATGTTCGAGGCCGTGGGCGAACGTTACTGGCCGACCTATTTCGAGAAGATCCGCGACGTGCTGGCGCCGGGCGGCCGGGCCGGCCTGCAGATCATCACCATCCGCGACGAGCTGTTCGACCACTATCGCAGCCACGCCGACTTCATCCAAAAGTATGTGTTTCCCGGCGGGATGCTGGGCAGCGAGCAGCGGCTGCGCCAGGAAACCGATCGCGTGGGCCTTGAATGGCGCGCCGTCAGCCGGTTCGGCCAAAGCTATGCCGATACCCTCGCGCAATGGGCGGCCAACTTCCAGAACGCCTGGGAAGACATCAAGACGCTTGGCTTCGACGAGCGCTTCCGCAGGCTATGGCATTTCTATCTGAGTTATTGCGAGGCGGGCTTCCGTTCGGAGCGAACCAACGTGATCCAGCTCTGTCTGGCGAAAGGGTAGATCGATGAGGACGGCAAACCCATCGTGCCGTAGGCGGCGCTCACGTGGCTGGGAGCGCGAAGGTCAGCCCATCTTGTAGCCGCACAATTTGTTGCCGTCGGGATCGCGAAAATAGGCGAAATAGACTCCAGGTCCTCGCTCGCCCGGATCGCCCTCATTGACCGCGCCCAGCTCCAAAGCCTTGGCGTGGAACGCGGCGACTTCTTCGCGTGTGTCAAACACGAAGCCCCCCATGGTCCCGTTGCCGATCGTGGCCGGCTGGCCGTCATAGGGACCCAGAACGCCGAACATGCCGCCCGCCTTGGACCGGTAGAGCCGGCCGCCCGAGGGATGTTCGAAGACGCCGCGCATGCCGATTGACCCCAGCAGGGCGTCGTAGAAGGCCTTGGCCTGTTCGAGATTGTTTGATCCGACAGTGAAATAGGTCACGCTCGCCATGGCGGCTCTCCCCGTGTGAGTGCGTTGCGAAACACAACCATATCACGCCGAAAGTCATGAACAACGGGCCGTCGCGGCGGCGCGCGTGAACTGGAGCCGCTTGCCCCCCGCACCGCTTTCCGCTTAGCGTCGCGGGCCTTTTCGCCGTCCGAGTTCGCTCCCCATGAATGTCAGCCCCAGCGTCGTTGACGCCATCGGCAATACGCCGCTGATCCGCCTGAACCGCGCCAGCGACGCGACCGGATGCGACATCTGGGGCAAGGCGGAGTTCATGAACCCCGGCCAGTCGGTGAAGGATCGGGCGGCGTTGTTCATCATCCGCGACGCCGAACGCCGCGGTCTGCTGCGCCCAGGCGGCCTAATCGTCGAGGGCACCGCCGGCAATACCGGCATCGGCCTGGCCATGGTCGCTTCGGCCCTGGGCTACCGCTGCGAGATCGTCATCCCGCGCACCCAAAGCCAGGAGAAGAAGGACGCCATCAGGCTGCTGGGCGCCAAGCTGGTGGAGGTGGACGCAGTCCCCTACGCCAACCCGAACAACTATGTCCGCTATTCCGGCCGGCTGGCCGAGGAGCGCGCGGCCACCGAGCCCAATGGCGCCATCTGGGCCAACCAGTTCGACAATGTCGCCAACCGCCAGGCCCACGTGGAGACGACCGCGCCAGAGATCTGGGAGCAGACCGAGGGCCGCGTCGACGGCTTCATCTGCGCCATCGGCAGCGGCGGCACCCTGGCCGGCGTCGCCATGGGCCTGCGCGAACGCAATCCCAAGGTCGCCATCGGCCTCGCCGACCCCTACGGAGCCTCGCTCTACAACTGGTACGCCCATGGCGAACTCAAGGCCGAGGGGACCTCGGTCACCGAGGGTATCGGCCAGGCGCGGATCACCGCCAATATCGCGGGCCTGATGGTGGACTGCCCCTACCAGATCTCCGACGCCGAGGCCCTGGACCAGGTGTTCGAGCTCACAGAACACGAAGGCCTGTGTCTGGGCGGCTCCAGCGGGATCAATGTCGCCGGCGCGATCCGCCTGGCGAAGGATCTTGGACCCGGCAAGACCATCGTGACGGTGCTATGCGACCACGGCTCGCGCTATATGAGCAAGCTGTTCAATCCCGTCTTCCTGCGTGAACACGACCTGCCCGTACCGAAATGGATGTGATGACCCAAGATCCCACTGTCTCCACCGACTGGCTGGCCGAGCGGCTAGGCGATGCGAACCTCGTCGTCATTGACGCCACCTGGTTCATGCCCGGAACCCCGCGCGACGCCCGGGCCGAGCATGCCGAGCGCCACATCCCCGGCGCCGTCTTCTTCGACATCGACGAGATTTCCGACCACGCCAACCCCCTGCCCCACATGCTGGCCGAGCCTCCGGACTTCGCGGTGCACGCCCGTCGCCTGGGCGTGGAGCCGGACTCCAAGGTGGTGGTCTATGACGCCCAGGGGCTGTTTTCGGCGCCCAGGGTCTGGTGGAACTTCCGCGCGATGGGCCACGACGCCATCTGGGTGCTCGACGGCGGCCTGCCGAAATGGATCGCCGAGGCGCGGCCGCTGGAAGTCGGCTGGCCGGAAAACGCCCACGGTGAGTTCAAGGCCCACCCCAAGCCGGAGCTGGTGCGCTCGATCGACCAGGTCCGCGCCGCCCTGGAGCAGAAATCGGCGCAGGTCGTGGACGCCCGACCTGGCGACCGATTCCGCGCCGAGGTTCCCGAACCCCGGGCGGGTCTGCGCGGCGGGCATATGCCGGGCGCGGTCAGCCTGCCTGCCTCGGCGATCATTGTGAACGGCCGCCTTGCCGACAAGGCTGTGCTCAAGCGGCGGTTTTCCGCGGCGGGCGTAGACCTGGGGGCGCCGATCATCACCAGCTGCGGCTCCGGCGTCTCGGCGGCGATCCTGTCGCTGGGCCTGGCGCGGCTCGGCCGCTGGGACGCCCCCGTCTATGACGGCTCCTGGACCGAATGGGGTGGCCGTTCCGACACGCCGGTCGCCGTCGGATGAGCAAAGGCAAGGCGGAGACGTCCGACGCCACGCGGCTGATCCGCGCCGGGCGAACAGAGGGCGTGCTGTCCAACACCGTCGGCCCGCCGATCCAGCGCGGCTCGACCGTGCTGATGCCGAACACGGCGGCGCTCTACGACAGCACCCTCACCACCTATGGCCGCGCGGGCCTGTCGACCCAGGATGCGCTCAGGAGCGCGCTTTGTGAGATGGAAGGCGCTATCGGCTGCGCCCTATTTCCCTCCGGCGTCGCCTCGGTCACCGGACCGCTGCTGGCGGTGCTCCAGGCCGGCGACCGCCTGCTGGTCTCGGACTGCGCCTACAATCCCACCCGCCGGTTCTGCGATCATGTGCTGAAACGCTTCGGCGTGGATGTAGCCTATTTCCCGCCCAGGGCCTCGGCCGAAGAGATCATGGCCCTCGGCGGACCCAACCTCACCGCCATCCTGATCGAATCCCCCGGCTCCCTCACGTTCGAGATCACCGACGCGCCGGCGGTCGCGGCGCTCGCCCGAGCGCGCGGCGTCATCACCCTGGTGGACAATACCTGGGCGGCCGGTCTGCTGTTCAAGCCGTTGGCGCACGGCGCCGACATCAGCATCCAGGCGCTAACCAAATATGTCGGCGGCCATTCCGACGTCTTCATGGGATCGGCCTGCGCCGGCACGGCGGCGATGCAGCAGAAACTCGACGAGGCGGTGATGGATGTCGGCTGGTCGGTGTCACCCGACGACGCCTACCAGATGCTGCGCGGCCTGCGCACCCTGCCGACCCGTTTGGCCCGGCACGGCGAGAGCGGGCTTGTCGTGGCCAGCTGGCTGAAAGAGCAGCCCCAGGTGGCCGATGTGCTGCACCCGGCGATGCCGGACAGCGCGGACTACGCGCTGTGGAAGCGCGACTATACGGGGGCCTGCGGTCTGTTCGGCGTGGTGCTGAAGCCGGCGCCTCAGACGGCGGTCAACGCCTTTCTCGACAGCCTGAGCCTGTTCGGCCTGGGTTTTTCCTGGGGCGGGTTCGAGAGCCTGGCGATTCCATCCGATTCCCAGCTGCCGAAGCGCTATCATCACGCGCCGCTGGCGGGCCCGCTGGTGCGCATCCACATCGGACTGGAAGATAAGGCCGACCTGATCGCCGATCTGAAACAAGGTTTCGCGGCTTTCGACGCCGCGCGCTGAACGCGGCTTTCCCCTATCGTTGACACTCCGAGTAGTGTCTCCTATAGTTGACGCGTGATCGAAGTCCGCGAGACCGAGGCCTTTTTCGGTTGGCTCTCCGGCTTGCGCGACGCCCGGGCCAAGGCTGAAGTCGCACGCCGCGTGCGACGCTTGGCGCTCGGCAATCCCGGTGATGTGAGGCCCGTCGGCGCAGGCGTAAGCGAGCTTCGCATCCACTACGGCCCCGGCTACCGGGTCTATTACGTACAGCGCGGGAGTGTCCTGATCGTCCTGCTCTGTGGCGGCGACAAGAGTGGACAGACCCGGGATGTCGCCCTGGCGCTAAAGCTGGCGAAGGAGATTTAAAATGGCGATCGAAACCCGACCGTTCGACCCAGCCGCCTACCTGGACAGCCCAGAGGCGATGCTTGCCTACCTGGACGGCGCCTTCGTCGACGGTGATGCTCGCGAGATCGCCGACGCTCTAGGCGTGGTCACCCGGGCGCGGGGCATGTCCCAGATCGCCGACGAAACGGGCCTGACCCGGCAAGCCCTGTACAAAGCGTTGAGCAGCGATGGCAATCCTGAATTCGCCACCATTCTCAAAGTCGTTAGGGCGCTCGGCCTTCGACTCCATCCCGAGCCGGCCGCCACCTGACCACTTTCGCGCCGGCCGCGCTGACCCAGCCCTGGCGCGCCCTGCTGGATTCGAACCAGCAACCGCTCGCTTAGAAGGCGAGTGCTCTATCCGGTTGAGCTAAGGGCGCCTGGCGGGGCTCTAGTGCGTCCAGGACTGTTTTCTGTTGTAGGCGAAATTATCGGCGTAGGCCTTGATCACCCGCTTGACCGTCGGCGGCTCGATGACCCGGAAGGGTATGCCGTGGGCCTGGGCGTAGGCGATGGCTTCCTCGCGGGTCTCGAAACTGAGGCTGACTTCGCCGCGCATATCCTTCGACTGCGCCCAGCCCACCAGCGGATCGGGCAGCCGCGCCGACTCCGGCTCGAAGTCCAGTCTCCAGTCCTTGGTCTTGGCCTTGCCCGACTGCATGGCGGTTTTGGCGGGTAGGTAGATGCGAGCGACCATGGCCGCGAGTCTCCTCAAGTCTGGCGTTGGCGATAACCCAAAAGCGCCGTTTCGCAAACGCCCCGCCCTCGCCCACCTCGGACAAAGTCCGCCGAAGCCAAATTTTGGCTTCGGCAAAATTTCGCGAAGGCGGATGGTCGGGGCGAGAGGATTCGAACCTCCGACCCCCTGGTCCCAAACCAGGTGCGCTACCAGACTGCGCCACACCCCGTAACCATCGGACGATGCGTCTCTTGCCACGTCGGCTCTTGCGCCGCAACGCAGCGCGTCAGAGCTTGCGCCGTCGCCGCAATTTGAAGATCCCCGAGGCGCGGACGATATCGCGCCCGCCCGAGTGGATTTTCGCCTCCGCGAAGGCGAACTCCTGGGTCTCGCGCGTGACCCTCGCCTCGCCGAACACCCAGGCGCCGCGCTTGGCCGGCGCGAGGTAATCGATCGACAGGTGGATGGTCACGCCGCTGGACCGCGTCGCCTTGCCGACCGAGGTGGCGAGCAGGCCGTCACAGAAGGCCGACAGCATGCCGCCGTGGGCGAACCCCATCTGGTTGCAGTGGCGGCTCAAGACAAAGAAGGCCTGTTCGGCGACGCCCTCGCTGCTGCGCTCGAAATAGGGTCCGTTGTGCAGCGAGAAGGGGCCGCGGACCGCCTGCTGGACAAACCCATCAGGCGGAGATGGAACGAGATCGTCATCGGTTTCAGCCACCGGCGCCGCCTGTGAACTGACCCTTCTTCACCAGCCGAATCTCGAACAGCTTCGGCCATCGCTTTCCGGTCACGAACAGGCGATCGGCTTTTGCATCATAGGCGATGCCGTTGGGCACATCGTCCCTGTCCCCACTTTGGTCCGGCGCCGGCAGCAGCCCCGTCAGGTCGATCACGCCATCGACCTGCCCGGTCGTTGGATTGATGCGGACGATAAAGTTGGTCATCCAGACATTGGCGAGAATCTCGCCCTTGACCCACTCCAACTCGTTGAGCCGTTCCACCGGCCGCCCGTCGAGCGTCACGGTAATGCGGCGGGTTTCCTTGAGAGCCTCGGGATCCAGGAACCGGAGCACCGGGGTTCCATCGCTCATGATCAGCTCATGGCCATTCTGGGTCAGCGCCCAGCCCTCGCCGGGATAGCTGAACCGCCGGATGGGCTTGAAGCTCGCCAGGTCGTAGACGAAGCCGATCTGAGTCTGCCAGGTCAGCTGGATCAGACGGGTCTTCCAGTTGACGATGCCCTCTCCGAACAGATTGGCAGGCGTCAGATCCCGCGACTGCAGCACCTTGGCGGTGGCGAGGTCTTCCTTGCGGATTTGCGAGCGCGGATAGGGGCCGGTGCTCTCGTAGAGGTAGCCGCTCAGATAGAACAGCCCTTCGGTGAAGGCGCCTCGATCGTGCGGATAGGTATGGACGATCTGATATCCGTACAGCGGGACCGCCGCAGAGACCGGCGCCGCAACAAAAAGGGCGATCAACACCGCAAAACTCGCCAAGCGAGCCATCCGAGACTCAGCCATGCGACAGGGCCTTGGAGACGACGGTGTCGCCTGGCCTTATCCCCAGGGCGTCAGACTGTCCGCCGCCGATCTCGATCACCCCGGCCGTCTCGCCATTGGAGGGAATGGGATCCAGCGACAACGGCGGCGCCTTGCGGACGATCCTGAAGATCCGGCCGCCCTGGTCGACGAACAGCACGTCCAACGGCGCCAGGGTGTTCTTCATCCAGAACGCCACCTGCTGCGGCGGCGTGAACGGGTACAGCATCGCGTGATCGTTGGGCACGGTCTTGCGGCACATCAGGCCGCGCTCCTGCTCGGCGGTCGAGCGGGCGATCTCGGTCTTCAATTTCACCGGGCCCCGGGCTGTCCGCACCGTCAGCTGCTCGGTCTTTAAGAGATGGATCGATGGCAGCACGCCGCAATCCTGCGCGGTCGCGGGCGTGGCCAGCCACGGGCCAGCAACAGCCGCGGCCAAACCCAGCAGGACCGTCCGATCAAGGCGCACGCGGGAACTACTCCAGGACGCGCATCAGGCGTCGGTTGCGATCTCCGCCACAACCAGGCCCTTGGGCCCTTCGGCGAACCGGACCATGACATCCTCACCGGGCTGGAGGTCTTCCAGTCCGCTGCGGCGCAGGGTCTCGATATGGACGAATATATCGCCCGGTTCCCCGTCCCGCACAACAAAGCCGTAGCCCTTGGTGCGGTTAAACCATTTGACCTTCGCGTGCTCGAGCGGCCCGGCCGGCGCCGCGGGCCGGCGCGGCGGCGGGCGGTCGCGGAAACCGCCGCTGCGCGGTCCATCGAAGCCGCCCCGAGGGCTGTCAAAGCTGTCGCGATCGCGCCGAAATCCCCCGTCGCGTTCGAAGGGGCGCGCCTGGTGCGGACGCTCGGTCGGCGGTGAAGCGCAGGACTCATCCAGCTCGTGAATCTCGGCGACCTGCCAGCCCTTGGGCCGTTTGATCACCCCGCAGACGATCGCCGAGCCTTCCGGCGCGTTTTCGCGGCCGAACTGGCGCAGGCTGGTGACGTGCAGCAGCACATCCTTAAGACTCGTCTGGCTAGGATCGTCCGGTACGATGAAGCCATAGCCCTTGCCGGCATCGAACCATTTGATGCGACCAGTGATGCGAACCGACTCTCCCCCGTCGTCGGCGTTCTCATAACCAAAACTAGACATAGAGCCCCTCTTGCCCGTCCAAACGTGCAGAGGGACGGGTACGCGAGAATAACACTGTTCTCGCGGAACCGGAGGGTCAACGATTGATTCGCCTTAGAGGCGACAAAATGTGCGTCATTCTGCCGCACCAATGGCAGTCCCTAGCGGAATCGAACCGCTCTTCCCAGAATGAAAATCTGGTGTCCTAACCGATAGACGAAGGGACCGTGATGGCGAGGAAGGGCGATATATCCGCCTTCGCCGGAGCGTGCAAGCCGTTGCATACCAGCGGTTTCATCCGGCCATGCGCGGGTCGGCGGCGTCCTCGATTTCCAGCTCCACGGCATTGCGGCCATTCCAGTCGTCAGGCTTCAAACGCCCCACGACGTGCAGGGCGCCGCCGGCCATCAGCCGCTTGCCCAGCTCAGTCTCGCCGGCGCGCCAGGCGATGGCCCGAAGCCGCCGGCCGGTGGAATCCGTCAGTTGACAACGGATGTGGCCGCCCTTCATCGGCATGACCTGCTCGGGCCGGACATCGGCCAGGGCGAACAGCGGTTCGGGGTTGCCCGGGCCGAAGGGTTGCAGCCGCTGGAAGTCATCGAACAGGGCGCGGTCGGCCCCGCCGGGGGTGATCAGGGCGTCGATCTCGACGGCGTCCAGGGCCGCGGCGTCGACGCTCTCCTGGGCCAGCGTCTCGCAGAGGAATTCGCGCAACTCCGGGATGGCGTCGGCGCGGATCGCCAGGCCCGCCGCCATGGCGTGGCCGCCGCCGGACAGCAGCAGCCCCTTCTCGAACGCCGCCTGGATCGCCCGGCCCAGATTGACGCCTGTCTGCGAGCGGCCGGATCCTTTGCCGACCCCCCCGATCGGATCGACGCCGATGACGATGGTCGGCTTGCGATAGCGTTCGCGCAGCCGGCCCGCGACAATGCCGATCACGCCCGGATGCCAACCCTCGCCTGACACAACGAGCACCGGTGCGTCGGGATCCTGGTTGGTCTGATGCTCGATAATGTGCACCGCCTCGTCCTGGACGGCGGCTTCCACGTCCTTGCGGGCGGCGTTGAGGGCGTCCAGCTCCTCGGCCAGCGCGCGCGCCTCCTCGGGATCGTCGGTCGACAACAGCCGTGCGCCCAGGTCCGAGCGGCCGATGCGTCCGCCGGCGTTGATGCGGGGGCCGAGGATGAAACCGGCGTGGAAGACGGTCGCAGGTCCCTTGGACTTGGCGACCTCGAGCAGCGCCTTCAGCCCCGGGTTGGTCCAGCCCGACATCACCTTCAAACCCTGTGACGCCAGCGCCCGGTTGAAGCCGACCAGCTGTGTCACGTCGCAGATCGCGCCCATGGCCGCCAGATCCAGCCATTGGCGGATGTCGGGCTCTGGCCGGCCCGCGAACAGGCCTCGCCGCCGCGCTTCGCGGTTCAGCGCCGCCAGCAGGACGAATGTCACCCCCGCGGCAGCCAGCACCCCCTGCCCCGACACATCGCCGGGCCGGTTGGGATTGACCACGGCTTCGGCCGCCGGCGGGTCCTCGCGCATCAGATGGTGGTCGATCACCACCACCTTCAGCCCGATCTCGGTTGCGGCGGCGATGGCGTCGTAAGCGGCCGCGCCGCAGTCCACCGTGACCACCAGGTCCGCGCCCTCGCCGCGCAGGCGCTCGAACGCCGCCCGGCTGGGGCCATAGCCCTCGGTCATCCTGTCGGGAACGTAGATCGCCAATTCCTTGCCCATGGCGCGGAACCAGCGGATCAGCTGGGCGGCGCTGGAGGCGCCGTCCACGTCATAGTCGGCGAAAACCACGATGCGCTTGTCGGCCTCGAGCGCGTCCAGCAGCACGGCGACGGCCCGATCCATGTCCATGAAGCTGGATGGGTCGGGGAACAGGGCCTTCAGGGTCGGCTCGAGATAGTCCCGCGCCGTGTCCACGTTTACGCCGCGCGCCGCCAGGGCCCGCGCCATGGGCTCGGACAGGTCCAGGCGCAGGGCCAGATCCCGCGCGATTTGCGCGTCCGCCGTCCGCTGGCGCCAGGCGCGGCCGCTCAGGGACCGCGAAACGCCCAGGAAGGCCGCGGGTCCCGAGCCATCGGCCATCTAGAGCGGCCGCTTCATCCGCACTTCGCGCACCGTGCGGCTGGCCGAGTTCATCACCAGCGAGTGGGTGTGGACGAAGCCGTCCCGCTGCACCACCCCGTCCAGCAGAGCGCCGGAGGTGACGCCCGTCGCCGCGAAGATGGCGTCGGCGCGGACGATCTCATGCAGGGTGTATTTGCGGTCGAAGTCGGTGATGCCGATACGGGTCGCGCGCGCCTTCTCATCGGCGTTGCGGAACACCAGCCGGCCCTGAAACTGGCCGCCGACGCACTTCAGCGCCGCGCAGGCGAGAACGCCTTCGGGCGCCCCGCCCTGGCCGATATAGAGGTCCACGCCGGTGGTTGGCTCGGCGGTGTTCATCACACCCGCCACGTCGCCGTCGGTGATCAGATAGACCTTGGCGCCGACGCCGCGCACGCTGGCGATGATCTTCTCGTGCCGGGGCCGATCCAGCACACAGACGGTGATGTCCTCCGGCTTGACGCCCTTGGCCTTGGCCAGCGCCTTGACGTTATCCGCCGGCGAGGCGTCCAGGTCGATCACGCCTTCCGGAAAGCCGGGGCCGCAGGCGATCTTGTCCATATAGGTGTCGGGGGCGTTGAGCAGGGTGCCCTTGGGCGCCCAAGCCATCACCGCCAGCGCATTGGCCATGGCCTTGGCGGTCAGGGTGGTGCCTTCCAGCGGATCCAGGGCGATGTCGATGGCCGAGCCTTTGCCCTTGCCCACCTTCTCGCCGATGTAGAGCATCGGCGCCTCGTCGCGTTCGCCCTCGCCGATGACGATCTCGCCATCGATGTTGAGGGTGTTCAGCGCCGTGCGCATGCCGTCGACAGCCGCCTGGTCGGCGGCCTTTTCATCGCCGCGTCCGGCGAGCGCCCAGGCGGCGATCGCGGCGGCCTCGGTCACGCGGACCGCTTCCAGCACCAGGCTGCGGTCCAGATCGGTAGAACTCATCAAGGCTCTCCTGCCCTTAAGTCTTATTATTGGGGGATTCTCATACGCGTGCGATGCGCAGCATTCTGGGCTGTTCAAGCACGACGGGAAGCCGGGCGATACGCCTCACCGCTTCGGCAATCGAAGACTCCGGCGTGGCGTGGGTAATGAGCACGATGGGCACGCCGCCTGCGTCTTCCACGGGCTTCTGCAGGAAGCTCTCGATGGAGACGCCGACTTCGGCGAGAGTTTCGGACACCGCGGCGATCACGCCGGGCTCGTCCTTCACCAGCAACCGCAGGTAGGCCTTGCCGGTTGTATGGGCCGCATCGACGCCAGTGAAGGCCGCAAGGCCCGCCGCCGGCGACTGGAACACCGGGCGTTTGGCGCCGGTCATGACGTCGGCGATGTCCGCCGCCACCGCCGCGGCCGTGGGGCCTTCGCCCGCGCCGGGTCCCTGGATGAAGATCCGGCCCATCCTTTGGCCCTCGATGAACAGGGCGTTGAGCGAGCCCTTGGTTTCCGCCAGCGGATGGCCCAGCGGGGCGAGCGCCGGGTGCACCCGCACCGAGACGCCGCCGTCGGCCAGCGCCGCCGAGGCGACCAGGCGGATGCGGTAGCCGAGGTCGCGGGCGAGCTTGATGTCCAGGAGTTCGACCTGCTCGATGCCCTCGACCTCGGCGGCGGCGAAGTTTGGCGCGCGGTTGAAGGCCAGGGCGGCCAGGATGGTGATCTTGTGGCCGGCGTCGAACCCGCCGACGTCCGTGGTGGGATCGGCCTCGGCATAGCCTAGCTGCTGCGCCTCGCGCAGAACCTCTCCGAAGGAGCGGGAGCCGGCCTCCATCTCGGTGAGAATGTAGTTGCAGGTGCCGTTGAGAATGCCGGCCACCGACCTGACGTCGTCGCCGACCATGGCCTCGCGCAGCATCTTCACCGCCGGCGTGCCGCCCATGACGGCGGCCTCGAACAGCAGCGGCGCGTCATTGGCCTCGGCCAGCACCGCCAGCGCCGCGCCATGCACGGCGATCAGCGCCTTGTTGGCGGTGATCACCGGCTTGCCCTTGGCGAGCGCCGCTTCGACGGCCGCCTTGGCCGGGCCTTCCGATCCGCCGATCAGTTCGACGAACACGTCGATGTCCGGGTCGCCCGCCAGGGCGACGGGGTCTTCGAACCAGCGGTAGCCGGACACGTCGAAGCCGCGATTGGAGGATTTGGATCGCGCGCACACCGCGGTGACTTCCGCGCGGCCGCCCGCCGGCGCGAAGTCGGGCCGCTCGGCCAGGAACTTGACCAGGCCGCCGCCGACCGTGCCGAGGCCGGCGACCCCGATCCGCCAGGTTTTCCGCCCCATGCCGCCCTACTCCGCCCCCATCTTACTCAGCCAACACCGGCTCGCGGGCGCGGCTCAAGATCTGCCCGGACTGCTGCAGGAACTTCTTCACATTGCGGGCGGCCTGGCGGATACGGTGCTCGTTCTCAACCAGGCCGATGCGAACATAGCCCTCGCCATGTTCGCCGAAGGCCACGCCCGGGGAGACGGCGACGCCGGCTTCCTCGATGAGCAGCTTGGCGAACAGCATCGAGCCGGCCTCGCGGAATTCCTCGGGGATCGGCGCCCAGGCGAACATGGAGGCCGGCGGCGCGGGAATTTCCCACCCTGCCCGAGCCATCGAGCTGACCAGCACGTCGCGGCGGGATTTGTAGATGGCCCTGATCTCGTCGACGCAGTCCTGCGGCCCGTTCAGGGCCGCGGTGGCCGCCACCTGGATCGGGGTGAAGGCGCCGTAGTCGAGGTAGGACTTCACCCGCGCCAGCGCCGCGCACATGCGCGCGTTGCCGACCACCATGCCGACCCGCCAGCCGGCCATGGCGTAGGTCTTGGACAGGGAATTGACCTCGACGGCGATGTCCTTGGCGCCGTCCACCTGCAGGATCGACGGCGGCGGGTTGTTGTCGAAGTAGATTTCCGAATAGGCGACGTCGGACAGCACCAGCATCTCGTGCTTCTTCGCCAGCGCCACAACGTCCTTGTAGAAGTCCAGATCCACCGACTGAGCCATCGGGTTGGACGGATAGCTGACGATCAGCACGCTGGGCGGCGGGGCCGAATTGCGCACCGCGCGGCTGATGCCCGACAGGTATTCTTCCGGCGACAGGGCCGGCACGTGCCGGATTACCCCGCCAGCGATGATGAAGCCATAGGCGTGGATCGGATAGGCGGGATTGGGGCAGATGATCACGTCGCCGGGCGCGGTCAGGGCCTGGGCTAGATTAGCGAACCCCTCCTTCGATCCCAGGGTGGCGATCACCTCGGTGTCGGGGTTCAGCTTCACGCCGAAGCGGCGGTCATAGTAGCCGGCCATGGCCCGGCGCAGGCCGACGATGCCTTTCGACGCGGAATAGCGGCCGGACTTGGGGTCGCGGGCGGTCTCGACCAGCTTGTCGACGATGTGTTTGGGGGTCGGCATGTCCGGGTTGCCCATGCCGAAGTCGATGATGTCGACGCCCTCGGCCCGAAGGCGGGCCTTGATGCGGTTCACCTCCTCGAACACGTAGGGCGGCAGGCGGCGGATACGGTGAAAATCTAGAGTCATGGCCAAGGCCCCGATATTGGGGCCGCTTTCGAAAATTGTGGGCGGGCGCATGGATAGCGCCCGGGGGGCGGCCGATCCAGCGAGCGGAATGTGAATTTTTCGCCCCCGGCGCCTACTTCGGGACCGGAGGCGGCGTAGCTCGCGCGGCTTGTTGGGCGGCGAAGGCTTCGGCCTGGGCGCGTTCGTCCGCCGGCGCCTGTTGGGAATACTGCGGCAGAATCCGGGCGCGGGTGTTGGCGGCCCATGTCTCCGTCCCTGTCAGCGTGAACGGGATCGCGGCGGCCTGGGCCTCGAGCTCGCGCTTGAGCGTCATCTCGTCCAACACCGCTTCCTTCCAGGCCTGGTAGGTGCGGACATCCTTGGGCATGGGCGGCGTGTCGACGAAACGCGGATAGGGCCCGGGGCTCGCGGACGCCGCGCGCACCTCCGCCGCCACCGGCGAGGTCGGATCGACGCCGCCCAGGGCGAACGGGCTTTTCGCGCCCGTGGCGCAGCCGCCCAGCAGAGCGGCCACGGCAAGGCCGGCCCATAGGCGCGATCTGGGACCAGATCGGACGTTCAGCAGGTTTGGTCGGCTAGGCATGGGGACTTGAAAGCTCGCCATTCAAATCAGCCCTCGTCTTATGCGATGATCGGAGTCAACAAAAGGGCGCGGTTTGCGGCGGATCGGGCCGGCCGCGCGAAAAGGGAGAGATGACGATGAGCATCGACCGGGTCGCCTCCCCGCCTAAGCGCCGCAAGAAGACCGCCGCGACCCCGCCGTCCACCCCGGCCACGAAGACCGCCAAGGCCGCGGCAAAGACCCCGCCGAAGCCCAAAGCCAGCGCCGCGCCGCCACCGAAGACGGCCAAGCTGGCCATCGAGCCGCCGCCGGTTCCGCCGACCGGGGCCAGCCCTTTCGGGGACTTGAGCAGCCTCAACGCCACCCAGCGCGAGATGCTGGAGACCCTGTCGGTGAACCTGGCGCGGGCGGCGTTGACGGCCCAGGGCGCCTTGGCCGAGGCGGCGTTGCGCCAGGCTGACCGGCCGGCGGCCTTGTCGCCCGATCCCTTCCACGTCGGCCCGGCGCTGGGCGAGGTGATGAGCCGCCTCGTCGCGCAGCCGGACCGGATGATGCGGGCGCAGGCCGACCTCTTCACGCGCTACATGGACCTCTGGCACGCCACCACCAAGCGCATGACCGGCGAGACGCAGGACCCGATCGTGCAGCCGACCAAGGGCGACAAGCGCTTCCTGGACCCGGCCTGGTCGAGCAACCCGATGTTCGACGTGATGAAGCAGTCCTATCTGCTCACCGCCAACTGGCTGAACGATCTGGTCGGCGAGGTCGAGGGCGTGGAGCCTCTGACCAAGCGGCGGGTCGAGTTCTTCATGAAGATGCTCACCGACGCCTTTTCGCCCTCCAACTTCCTGATTTCCAATCCCGAGGCCCTGCGGGCCATCGCCGAAAGCCACGGCGAAAGCCTGGTCAAGGGGATGGAGAACTTCGCCGCCGACCTGGAGCGCGGCGCCGGCCAGCTGTCGATCAGCCAGACCGACAACACCCAGTTCAAGGTCGGCGAAAACGTCGCCACCGCCCCGGGCAAGGTGGTCTACCAGAACGAGCTGATCCAGCTTCTCCAGTTCTCGCCGACGACCGAGCAGGCGCACGAGATCCCGCTGCTGATCTTCCCGCCCTGGATCAACAAATTCTACATCCTGGATTTGCGGCCCGAGAATTCGATGATCCGCTGGCTCACCGGCCAGGGCTTCACCGTCTTCGTCACCTCCTGGGTCAATCCGGACCAGAGCCTGTCGACCCGCACATTCGAGGACTACATGATCGACGGGGTCTATGCCGCCAGCCAGGCGGTGATGGTCCAGTGCGGCGTCGAGCGGGTGAACACCGTCGGCTACTGCATCGGCGGCACGCTTCTGTCCTGCGCCCTCGCCTATATGGCGGCCAAGGGCGACAAGCGGATCGCCTCGGCCACCTTCTTCGCCGCCCAGCAGGACTTCAGCGAGGCCGGCGATCTGTTGCTGTTCACCGACGAGGCCTGGATCGGCGATGTGGAAAAGCAGATGGACGCCGAAGGCGGGGTGCTGTCCGGCAAGGCCATGGCCGACACCTTCAACGCCCTGCGCGCCAACGACCTGATCTGGTCCTTCTTCGTCAACAACTACCTGATCGGCAAGGAGCCGAAACCCTTCGACCTGCTGTTCTGGAACGGCGACCAGACGCGCATGCCGAAGACGCTGCACCTGTTCTACCTGCGGGAATTCTACAAGGAAAACAAACTGGCGCTGAAGAAGCTGGTCCTGGGCGGCGAGACCTTGGACCTCGCCAACGTCAAGATCCCGGTCTACGTCCAGTCCAGCAAGGAAGACCACATCGCCCCCTACCGGTCGGTCTACAAGGGCGCCAAACTGTTCGGCGGCCCAACCACCTTCATGATGAGCGGCTCGGGCCACATCGCCGGGGTGATCAACGCCCCGGTCGCCAAGAAGTACCAGCACTGGACCAACGAGGCGCTGCCGCCGACCGTCGAGGAATGGATCGCCGGCGCGGTCGAACACCCCGGCTCCTGGTGGGAAAACTGGGCGGCCTGGCTGGCCAAGCGGTCAGGCGGCATGGTTCCGGCGCGCGACCCCGCCAAGGGGCCGCTGAAGCCGCTGGAGGATGCGCCGGGGAGTTTCGTGAAGGTGCGGTCCTGAGCGGCGGGGCCACATCAGTCAGGCAGTGCGATCCATTCGCTCGGCGCCGGCGAGTATCGGAAATTCGTATCGCGTCGCCGCGAAACAATTACGAGGGGGTTGCGCATTGCACAGACACAGATTGCCGATGCTGAGCATTTCTAAATGGGCTCTGCCCTTGTTGCTCATGACCTGCGCGGCCGTGGCGCCGTCGATGTCCTTCGCCGCCGGCAATCGGTTCGTATTAGTCTGCAAGACCGACGGCTTATACGCGCCCGACGGACAGCCGATTTTGACGGAATGGGGCATAGACCTGCACGGCAATCAGGCCTGTTGGCTTCCGGACTGTTCAGTGCCGGCGACTATCGAGCGGGCGACAGATAGTGACATCTGGATCAAAATCCAGCATCCCGGGGGAAGCCCTCAGCTGTTCAAAGTAAATCGCAAGACCGGTGAATTCACCTGGAATCCCGGCGTCGAGTACCACGGCACATGTCGAGAGGGGACATCTGCACGGTGGAACTGGTAATCACCGGCCGGGCCGCCGCAATTCCCCGGGGCCGGTCGCAAGGCTCGCCCAGTGGCTTGAGCAGACCGGCCAATCGGCGCCTGCCGCCATGTAGCCAGCGACCTTCGCGCTAGGAACTGGCCCCAGGCGTTAACGTTCTCTCCGTGGGCTGTTCAACCCACGCAAGGCGCCGACGGCGGAAGCCCGTCATGGCGCCGAGGAGAGAGATTATGCCGCTTGCTCGCCTGTCCATGGCCGCGATCGCCGCCACCAGCCTGTCGATGGCGCTCGGCAGCGCGCCGGCCCACGCCCAGTACGCCGACGATCCGCCCTACGCCTATGACCACCCGGCGCCGGCCTACGCGCAGCCGGCCGACCCCTACTATGCGCCGGCGCCGGCCTACACCGAACAGGGCCCGACCGTGGGCGAGGTGGTGGTGATCGCGCCGTACCGCCGCCGTTCCGAACGCGACCCGGCGACGGGCGCGCCGATCGAGCGGGTCTCAGCCTCGCGCATGGTGCGCTACAGCGACCTTGACCTGACGACGGACTGGGGCGTGCACGCGTTGCACTACCGCATCGTCCGCGCCGCGCAGGAGGCCTGCGACAGCCTCGACCGCCACTACCAGGTCATGCAGCCCGGCGACCGCGAGTGCGTCGCCGACGCCGTCCGTGACGCCATGCACCAGGCGCCGATTGGCTATGCCTCGGACGCCGCCTACGAAGGCTATTGATCAGGCGCGGCCGATCGATCGCAATGGTCCATTTTGCACCGTTTCCCCGGCCTTGTGCCGGGGACCCATTAGACTCGAACGGCAGGCATATCGCGTCGGCGGTTCGGCTGGCGCAACCTTGCGAAAACTCGCGCTCAATGGACCCCTGGCACAAGGCCGGGGGAACGGCGGCTTTGGAACTGAGCCACCAGTCGGCAGCCCTGATCAAGCAGGAATGAACTTCAGCGCCACGCCGTTGTTGCAGTAGCGCAGTCCGGTCGGCCGGGGTCCATCGTCGAAGACGTGGCCCTGGTGGCCGAGGCAGCGGGCGCAGTGGTACTCGGTGCGCTCCTCGATGATCTGGAAGTCGCGCTTGGTGCCGAGGTTGGCCTTGATGGCTTCGTAGAAGCTGGGCCAGCCGGTGTGGGAGTCATACTTCCAGTCCGACTTGAACAGCGGCAGCCCGCAGGCGAGGCAGGCGAAGGTTCCCACCCGGTGCTCGTTGAGCAAGGGGCTGGTGAAGGGCTGCTCGGTCGCCTCCTGGCGCAGCACCGCGAAGGAGGTCGGCGGCAGCATCCGCTGCCATTCCGCATTTGTAACCTTGCGTTGCGGCGCGTTGGCGAAGGCGCGCTCGTCGGCGAACGCCGGCGCGGCGATGACGAGGCCGAGGGCTGCGCCTGTGAACAGGAAGGCTCGGCGATGGGGGGCGTGCTGGGTCTGGGTCATGACCCCTACTACGCACCACAGCGGCGGTTGGTTTCAAGCCTCTTTCAGAGACCCGTGCAAACTTCGCAGGGCTGGAAGCGAAAAGGTGTCAGAGTCAGTTATTGACCAGTTCCCGGCGGCGCGTCACGGCGAAGGCCAATAAATGACTCTGACACCTTTTAGTAGCGCTTCAGAGACCCGCGCCCTCCGGCAGGCCAAGCATCAGGTTCATGTTCTGCACCGCCGCACCAGACGCACCCTTGCCGAGGTTGTCGAGCAGCGCCACCAGGCGGGCCTGGCCGTGTGTTTCGTTGCCGAACACGAAAAGCCGCATGCGGTTGGTCCCGTTCAGGCCTTCGGGGTCGAGGGTCTTGACCTGCGCCGCGTCGGCCATAGAGGCGACCTCGACGAACTGCTGTCCGGCATAGGCGTCCGCCAGGACGGCGTGGACCTGCATCGGGGTCGGCGCGCCGGGAAGCGCCTCCAGCGGCAGCGGGACTTCGACCAATATGCCTTTCAGATAGCGTCCCACGGCCGGAGAGAAGATCGGCCGCCGCGCCAGTCCGACCCGGCCGATGATCTCCGGCACATGCTTGTGCTCCAGGCCCGTGCCGTAGAGTCGGTAGGGAACCTGGGTGTAGGTCGGGCTGGCCTCATCCTCGAACTCGGCGATCATCGGCTTGCCGCCGCCGGAATAGCCGGAGACGCCATGGATCGAGATCGGCCAGTCCGCGGGCACGAGCCCTTCGCGCACCAGCGGCCGCAACAAGGCGATCGTCCCGGTGGGCCAGCAGCCGGGATTGCTCACCCGGGTGGCTGCGGCGATGGCCTCGCGCTGGCCGGCCTCCATCTCCGGAAATCCGTACACCCAGTCCGGCGCGACCCGGTGGGCGGTGGAGGGGTCGATCACCTTGACCTTGGGGTTGTCGATCAGGCTGACGGCTTCGCGCGCGGCGTCGTCCGGCAGGCAGAGGATCACCAGGTCGGCGCCGTTCAGCAGCTCGGCGCGCGCGGCGGGGTCCTTGCGGCGTACGGGATCGATCGAGATGAGCTCAATGTCGCGGCGATCCTTCAGCCGCGCATGGATCTGCAGGCCCGTGGTGCCCGCCTCGCCGTCGATGAATACCTTGGCGTTCATGTCCGCCTCCGATCTGAAACCCGAACTCGGAGTTGGTTCAGGTTTTGATTGACCCACCCGCAGCTGTCATCCCGGCCTCTTGAGCCGGGACCGCCGCAAGCGCTTAGCCCGATCCCGGCTCAAGGCCGGGATGACATCCGTAGGTGAAATTGTCCCAAGCCATGGACCCAAAAACAAAAGAGCGCCCCGGTTGCCCGAAGCGCTCCTTGAAGACGCGTGGATAAGGGACGCGTCTAGCGCTTCGAGAACTGGAAGCTTCGGCGGGCCTTGGCCTTGCCGTATTTCTTACGCTCGACCACGCGGCTGTCGCGGGTCAGGAAACCGTGCGGCTTAAGCACGGCGCGCAGGCCGGGCTCGTAATAGGTCAGCGCCTTGGAGATGCCGTGGCGAACCGCGCCGGCCTGGCCGGAGAGGCCCGAGCCTTGGACGGAGACGATCACGTCGAACTGGCCTTCGCGGCCGGCCACCTGCAGCGGCTGGGCGATCATCATCCGCAGCACGGGGCGGGCGAAATAGATTTCCTGATCGCGGCCATTGACCGTGATCACGCCCTTGCCCGGCTTGATCCAGACGCGGGCGATGGCGTTCTTGCGCTTGCCGGTGGCGTAGGCGCGGCCCTGGGCGTCGATCTGCGGCTCTTTCGGCGCGACATCGACGTTGGGGTTGGATGACAGGCTCTGCAGAGCCTCGAGACCTTCGGCCATACTCAGACGCTCCGGACGTTCTTGGTGTTCATGGCCTTGAAGTCGATGACTTCAGGGCTCTGAGCCTGGTGGGTGTGGTCGGCGCCGTTGAAGATGCGCAGATGGGTCATTTGCGCGCGCGCCAGGGGGCTTTCCTTGGGCAGCATGCGCTCGACGGCCTTTTCCAGGACGCGCTCGGGAAAGCGGCCGTCCAGGATCTTGCCGGCGGTGCGTTCCTTCACCCCGCCCGGATAGCCGGTGTGGTGGTAGTAGATCTTCTTTTCCAACTTGCGGCCGGTAAACTTCACCTCGGCGGCGTTGATCACCACGACATAGTCGCCGCAATCGACGTTGGGGGTGTAGTCCGCGCGATGCTTGCCGCGCAGGCGCATGGCGATGAACGACGCCAGACGGCCGACGATGGCGTCCTTGGCGTCGACGACGATCCACTTCTTCTCGACGTCCGCCGGTTTCAGCGAGGCCGTGGTCTTGGTGTTCATGGCGTATCTATACGTCCGTTATCTTGCGCGAAGCAGTGGAGCTCCACGCGACATGAGGGCGGGGCGATACAGGCGACCACCCCTCGTGTCAACGCGAAATTCGGCCACGCACCCTACCGCAAGCCTTTATGTCGCAAGCGATTTTCGAAAGCGGTATTATAATACCGCACCCAATTGCCGAAGCGGTTCTAGGCCCTTTGACTGCGCCAGGCCAGCACCGTGGCGCACGCCAGCACAACGGCCGCGCCGGCCTGGTGCAGGGCGCTCAGGGCCAGGGGCGCGCGGGTCATCAGGGTGATGATTCCCAGGCAGGCCTGCAGCGTCACCAGGGCGGCCGTGGCGACGAAGAGGGTGCGGGTCGGACGCGACAGGCTGGGCGAGCGATAGGCGCCGACGGCCAGGCCCAGCGCGCCGGCGAACAGGATGTAGGCCACAAGCCGGTGGTTGAACTGCACCGCGGCCTGGCTGTGCAGCAGGCTGTGGAACAGGCCTCCGCCGCTGACATAGGCCTTCGGAAATACTTGGCCGGCCATCAGCGGCCAGTCGTTGTAGATCAGGCCCGCCTGGTTACCGGCTACCAGGGCGCCCAGCAGGCTCTGGACGTAGACCAGCATCGCCAGGCCGATAGCCGCCAGCGCCCATCTGGGCTGATAGCTCGGCCGCGGCGCGCCCTCCCAGGCTTCGCAGGCGGTCCAGATCAGGGCGATGTAGAGAATCAGCGCCAGGCCGAGATGGGTCGCCAGCCGCTCCGGCGCGACGGTCACCCTGCCCTCCAGCCCGCTGGCCACCATCCACCAGCCCACCAGCCCCTGCAGCCCGCCCAACGCGAACAGCACGATGCAGCGCCAGATTAGCCGCGTCGGCAGCCGGCGCAGGGCCAGGAAGACCACGAAGGGCGCGAAGAAGGCCACGCCCAGCAGCCGGCCGAGCAGGCGGTGGGTCCACTCCCACCAATAGATGCCCTTGAACGCGTCCAGGCTCATGCCCCGGTTCACCAGCTGGTACTGCGGAATCCGCTGGTAGTTGGCGAATTCGGCCAGCCAGGATTTCTGCGACAGGGGCGGGATCACGCCGGAAATCGGCTTCCATTCGGTGATCGACAGGCCCGACCCTGTCAGCCGCGTCGCGCCGCCCAGAACGACCATGCAGAGCACGAGGAAGGCGACCGCGAACAGCCAGTAGGCCACCGGCCTTGATCGATCGGAACGCAGGAAAGAGGTCATGGGCGGGGACAGACACCGGTGAATGGTCGATTCGGCGCAGCGCTAAACCTCTCCGGCCCGCCGGTCCATCGCTGCCGAGGCCCGGCTTACGATTGTCGGGACGCCAAGCCGGAGGGATAGAGGGACAGGATACTTATCCCACGACCTTGTCGGACGGGTCATCTACAGTGGCTTGGGATAAGTATCCTGTCCCCTTATCCCCCTGCCGTCATCAAGGACCGACCATGGGACCGCGCACACGCAAGGCCATCGGCAGCGCGGGCATTCTGCTGTTCCTGCTGTTCTACGTCGGCCTGGCCGGCTGGATCGGCGACAAGCTGCCCAACCAATGGCTGGTCAAACTGCTCTATTACGCCGTCGTTGGAACGGCGTGGGGAGCGCCGTTGATCCCTCTTCTGACCTGGATGAACCGGGGCCGCTAACGGCCGTCAGCATCAAGGTGTGGTCGGAGCGACAGGATTCGAACCTGCGACCCCTTGACCCCCAGTCAAGTGCGCTACCAGGCTGCGCCACGCTCCGCCGCAAGGGAGGGCTCTTATAGGCAGGCGCCCGCGCCGCCGCAATGCGCAAATTGGGCCGCTGGGCTTGGCCTTCAATGGGCCTGCAAAAGCCCGTCCAACAGCGCCTTGGCGGACTCAAGATCGCCCAGCGTTGCGGCCAGCCGGTTGCGCTTGACCGGCGCCAAAGGAACCCGGGGAGCGCCCGAATCGGCGAGTTCAACAGCCGCCTCGCCCCCCGCCATGTCGATCAGGCGGCGCAGGCCTTGCTCGCGGTGCAGCTTCTGCACGCCCTTGATGGTGTAGCCTTCGTCATGCAGCAGCCTTTGTACGCCGCGCAGGACCTGGATGTCCTGGGGCCGGTAGAAACGCCGCCCGCCCGCCCGTTTCATCGGCCGGATGAAGGAGAATTTGGTTTCCCAGAACCGCAGCACATGCTGGGGAACGCCCAAGGCGTCGGCGGCCTCCGAGATCGTGCGGAATGCGTCAGGTCCCTTGGTCAATCGGCCGGCTCCAGGGAACGGGGCTAGCCGCCCAGTCCCTTGTCGACCCGGGCCTTCATGACCTGGGAGGCGCGAAAGCCCACCACGCGCCGCGGCTCGATGGCGGCGGGCTTGCCGGTCTTGGGGTTGCGGCCCATGCGTTCGCGCTTGGATCGGACCTGAAAGACGCCGAACCCGGACAGTTTGACGGTCTTGCCGGCCTCAAGCGCCTCGGCGACCAGGTCGAGGGTGCGTTCAACCAGTCCGGCGCAATCCTGACGCGTAAGACCGACCTCCTCGTGCACCGCCTCACACAGGTCCGCGCGCGTCAGCGTTTCGCCAGCCATGGAAATCAGCCCCGCCCAACATTGCTTCAAGCTCCTCGTGCATGACGCGAAGTTGGCTATGAGTCAAAGGGTTCGGACGATTTTCGCACCCGTTTTGTGGTCTAGAGCCGCACCACGCAGGCGCCCCAGGTCAGGCCGCCGCCCATGGCCTCGACCAGCAGCAGCTGGCCGGGCTTGATCCGACCATCCTCGACCCCCTGGGCCCAGGCCAGCGGGATCGACGCCGCCGAGGTGTTGGCGTGCTCGGCGACCGTCGAAATGACCCGTTCGGGCCGAATGCCGAGCCGTTTGGCCACGCCATCCAGGATCCGCGAATTGGCCTGGTGCGGAATGAACCAGTCGACATCCTCGATCGCCACGCCCGACCGTTCGGCCGCCGCCTCCACGGCCTCGGAGATGTTGATCACCGCGTGGCGGAACACCTGGTTGCCGAGCATGCGCAGGTGGCCGATCGTTCCCGTCGTCGAGACGCCGCCGTCGACGTAGAGCAGGTCCTGCTTGGTCCCATCACAGCGCAGGGCGAAGCCGAGCAGGCCCTGGTCGTTGGAATCGCCCTTGCCCTGCTTGGGCTCGAGCACGACGGCGCCGGCGCCGTCGCCGAACAGCACGCAGGTGCCGCGGTCGGTCCAGTCCATCAGCCGGGTCATGGTCTCGGCGCCGATCACCAGGGCGCATTTGGCCAAGCCGCGCGCGACAAAGCCGTCGGCGACGCTGAGGGCGTAGACGAAGCCGGAGCAGACTGCCTGAATGTCGAACGCTATGCCGGTGGGGGCGCCCAGCTTGCGCTGGACGATGGCGGCGGTGGCGGGGAAGGTCAGGTCGGGCGTGGTGGTCGCCACGATGATCAGGTCCAGGTCCTCGGCGGTGCGCCCGGCGGCGATCAGAGCCTTCTTGGCCGCTTCCACCGCCAGGTCGGAGACGGCCTGGTCCGGTGCGGCGCGATAGCGCTGGCGGATGCCGGTGCGTTCAACGATCCAGTCGTCCGTGGTGTCGACAACCTTGGCCAGGTCGTCGTTGGTCACCACTTCGTCCGGCAGGTAGCCGCCTACGCCCGTCACGATGCTACGCAGCACTGATCACCCGATTTTCTCCGGCGCAGCGGATGCGCCCTGGCCGGCCAGGGCCTTGGTCAGGTGTTCAAGATTGCGCTCAATGTCGGTCGCGTACTGGCTTTGGGCCAGATTGACGGCGACCCTGATCGCGCTGGCGAACCCCTTGGCTTCAGCGCTTCCATGGCACTTAACGACGATGCCGTTCAAGCCCAATAAGGGCGCGCCGTCGGGCGGATCAAGACGGCGCCGCAATTGTCGCAAGCCGGCCTGGGCGAACATCGCGCCGAGCCACGCGAGCGGCGATGACGTCAGCGCGACCCGTAATTCGCTTAGAATAAACCGCGCCGCGCCTTCGGTGGCCTTCAACGCCACGTTGCCCGTAAATCCGTCGGTGACCACCACATCGACCGTGCCCTTGGTGATGTCGTCGCCTTCGACGAAGCCGTAGTAGTTCAGGTCAAAATGCCCCTCGCGCAAAATACGGTGGGCCTCGCGGACCTCGTCATGACCCTTCTGTTCTTCGGAGCCGACATTCAGCAGGCCGACGCTGGGCTTGGCCGCGCCGTGCACCGCGCGATGGAAGGCTTCACCGACGATGGCGAACTCCACCAGACGCTGGGCGTCGCAGTCGATGTTGGCCCCGACGTCGAGCACCGTCTTCACGCCCTTCGCCGAGGGCCAGGCCGCGACCAGGGCCGGCCGCTCCAGATCGGCCATCATGCGCAGGATCAGCTTGCCGATCGCCATCAGGGCGCCGGTGTTGCCGGCCGAGACGGCCGCGTGCGCCCTGGCCTCGCGAATCGTCTCGACGGCGTTCCACATGCTGGAGCCCTTGCCGCGGCGCATGGCCTGGGCCGGTTTCTCGTCGGACCCGATCACTAGGTCGGTGTGCTGGACCTCGCACAGGGCCGACACGCCCGGCGCCTTCGCCAGCTCCGCTTCGATCTTCGCCTTGTCGCCGTGCAGGAGAAAGCGGACGCCGGAGGCCTTCCAGTCGGCGAGTTCGCGGGCGATCGCGGCGATGACCACGGGCGGGCCATGGTCGCCGCCCATGGCGTCGATGGAGATTATGGTGGGCTCAGCCAAGGCGGCGGGCGCTTTCGATCGCGGAACAGTTCAACCGCGGAGGGCGAATTGGCGTGACGATACAGCCCCGGCGCGACGATTCAAGCCCAGCCTGCCGAGGTTCATGATTGGCCATTTCCGCCCTTCCACTCCGCCAGCTTAGCAAACGGGGAGGATTCGCGCGTCGTTTCCGGCGGACTGAATTCGGCGCCCGGCACGCGGGGGAAGGGATCGATCTCCAGGACCAGGTGCTCGATCACATAGCCGGCCAGATCGATGACGTCGCTTTCCAACAGGTCCGGCGGATCGTCAGCCTCGGGATCGATCACCACTTCCTGGACGGGTTCCTCCGGCGCGTGTTTGCTGCCGGGCGGCAGGACGTGGACAACAAAATCGCCGGAGAGGTCGCTGTTCAATGGCTCAAGGCTCACGCCGCACAGCTGGGTGATGCTCGCCGACCAATGGCCGTCGACGCGGGCGCCGTCGAACCAGGGGGTGAGCCTGAGATTCGCCTCCAGCTTATCGAGGCGGTCCAGATTCAGGAACTTGGCCAGCCTGACCCGCGTCGCCGCGTCAGGCGCCAGGCGCCGCTCCAGCGCCCCGCCGGCGCCGGGCCGATCA